>Ga0209212_1003551_pt1 | contig 20399 bp, 18 predicted proteins | sample RifGroC2_FD_183996 | JGI IMG/M metagenome (GOLD analysis project Ga0209212, IMG submission 183996) | Groundwater microbial communities from Rifle, Colorado, USA - Groundwater C2 (SPAdes) (version 2) | ecosystem: Environmental > Aquatic > Deep subsurface > Groundwater | place: Rifle, Colorado... | reverse complement strand
CGGCGGGCGGGTTTACGACGAGAAAGAACTCGTTAACCTCACTGACACGGCCCTGGATTTCTGGCTTACCTCGGGCCGCTACTGCGCGGCTTTCGAGAAGGAACTCGGGGCTTACCTGGGCGTTAAATACGTGTCCCTGGTGAATTCCGGTTCTTCGGCCAACCTCATAGCTTTCATGGCGCTCACATCTCCCAAGCTGGGCGCGCGGCAGATAAAGCCCGGCGACGAAGTTATAACCGTGGCCGCGGGTTTCCCTACCACCGTTACGCCCATAATCCAGTACGGCGCGGTGGCGGTGTTCGTGGATGTTCAACTGCCTTCCTACAACATAGACTGCTCCCGCCTGAAAGGCGCCCTTTCCAAAAAGACCAAGGCCGTAATGCTGGCTCACACGCTGGGCAATCCATTCGATATCAAGGCCGTAAAAGCCTTCTGCGCCAGACACAAGCTCTGGCTCATAGAGGACAACTGCGACGCGCTGGGCTCCAAATACGCCGGCAAGTTCACCGGCACGCACGGCGACATAGGCACGTCGAGCTTTTACCCGCCGCACCACATGACCATGGGCGAGGGCGGGGCGGTGTACACCAACGACCCGCTGCTCAAGCGCCTCATAGAATCTTTCCGCGACTGGGGCCGGGATTGCTGGTGCGCCTCGGGCAAGGACAATACCTGCCACAACCGCTTTACCCGGAAATACGGCGAACTGCCGCTCGGCTACGATCACAAATACGTCTATTCCCATTTCGGCTACAACCTGAAGGCCACCGAGATGCAGGCCGCCGTGGGGCTGGCGCAGCTCAAGAAATTCCCGGCTTTCGTGGAGGCCCGCAAAAAGAACTGGGCTTTCCTGCGCAAGGCGCTGGCCAAGTTCTCGGACAAGCTCGTTCTTCCCGAGCCAGCGCCGCATTCCTCTCCGAGCTGGTTCGGTTTCCTGGTGACCGTGCGCAAGAATGCCGGCTTTACCCGCGAGCAGCTGGTGAACCACCTGGAGAACAATAAGGTGCAGACGCGCATGCTCTTCGCCGGCAACCTCATAAAGCACCCCTGCTTCGACGGCATGCGCAAGTCCGGCAAGGGCTACCGCGTGAGCGGCCGGCTGGAGAATACCGACCGGATACTCAACAGCACTTTCTGGATTGGCGTCTATCCCGGCATGACCCCCGCTATGCTGCGCTACATGGCCGGCACGTTCGAGTCCTTTTTTCGCAAGACCACCTAGTTTTGGGCCCCGCCCCGCCTTTGCTATAATATAGATATTAATAAGCCGGCTTGCCGGCCGGTTTAATTCTATCCAAAGGCGGACAACATGAAGAAAGCTTTGATCACCGGTATTACTGGCCAGGACGGTTCCTATCTGGCTGAACTCCTCTTAGGGAAAGGTTACGAAGTGCACGGCATACGGCGCCGCGCCGCCTCGGTGAACACCGCCCGCATAGCCAACGTGCTTAAGCACCCGCGCCTGAAGCTGCACTACGGCGACCTTACCGATTCCACTAATCTTACACGGCTCATAGCCGAGATAAAGCCAGAAGAGATATATAACCTGGGCGCGCAGAGCCACGTGGCCGTGAGCTTTGAAGAGCCGGAATACACGGCCGACTGCGACGGGCTGGGCACCATGCGCATCCTGGAAGCCGTCCGCCTGCTGGGCCTGCAGAAAAAGACACGCATTTACCAGGCCTCCACTTCCGAGCTGTTCGGTAAGGTGCAGGAGATCCCCCAGAGCGAAAAGACGCCGTTCTATCCGCGCAGCCCCTACGGCGTGGCCAAGATGTACGCCTTCTGGATCACGGTGAATTACCGCGAATCCTACGGCATGTTCGCCAGCAACGGCATCCTCTTCAACCACGAGAGCCCGCTGCGCGGCGACGAGTTCGTGACCCGCAAGATAACCCGCGCCATGGGCCGCATACTGCTGGGCCAGCAGGATTGCCTCTACATGGGCAACATGAACTCCCTGCGCGACTGGGGCCACGCCAAGGACTACGTGCGGGCCATGTGGCTGATCCTGCAGCAGAAGAAGTCCGAGGATTTCGTGATAGCCACGGGCAAGCAGTACTCCGTGCGCAAATTCATAGAGCTCGCGGCCAAGGAACTCGGCATCTCCATCTCCTGGCAGGGCAAAGGCACCGCCGAGCGGGGCGTGGTGAAGGCCGTTAAGCCCCTGCCCGGCCTGGAGGGAGAGGTGAAGGTGAAGAAGGGCGACGTGATAGTGCGCGTGGACCCTAAGTTCTACCGCCCCGCCGAGGTGGAGACCCTGCTGGGCAACCCCGGCAAGAGCCGCCGCGTGCTGGGCTGGAAGCCGGAGATCTCTTTTGCCCAGCTGGTGAGCGAAATGGCCGCCAGCGACCTTAAGCTCGCCCTGAGCGAACACCACCTGCGCAAGGCCGGCTTCGGCGCCGTAAAGAACTGCTGACAACTTGGATTATGACCTTGTACGACATTAAATCGCGTATTATCCCGGTGCTTGTGCGCCAAGGGGTGCTTAAGGCCGCTTTATTCGGCTCTTATTCCCGGAATGAAGCGGGGAAGACCAGCGATATCGACATCCTTGTGAAGATGGGGAGAAACAAAACTCTCCTCGATCTCGTAACCTTGCGGCTGGAGTTGCGGGAAAAGCTTGGGAAGAAAGTGGATGTCCTCACATATGATTCTATAAACCCCCTGCTTAAAGCCCGGATACTGAAGGAGCAGAAACTTATCTATGAAAAAAGAGCCTGAAGTCTTTATCCGCCACATATTGGAGAGCATAGGCGAGATAGAAGGCTATACACGCGGTATGGCCTCCCGGGAATTCCTTAAATCTACGCTGGTGCAGGACGCCTCGATACGCCGCCTTGAGATAATAGGCGAGGCCGTAAAAAAGATATCCGCCGAGACAAGGGCGGCGGCGAAAAATATTCCCTGGAAACAAATAGCGGGGCTTCGAGACATCCTTATCCATGAATATTTTGGCGTGGACATTAAGCTTGTCTGGAAAGTGATACAAAAAGATCTGCCGGAACTTAAAAAGAATATGTCTGCACTGCTTAAGGGCATCTCGTAATGAAAAAAGCGCTTATCACCGGGGTGCGCGGCCAGGACGGCGCGTACCTCAGCCAATTGCTGCTCTCCAAGGGCTACGAGGTTTACGGCGCCGACCGCAGCGGCGACTCCGGCCTGTGGCGCCTGCGCGAGCTGGGCATAGAGGGGCGGGTAAAGGAAGTTTACCTGGACATCCTCGAACTTTCCAATATCATGGACGTGATGGAGAAGGTTCGCCCCGACGAGATCTATAACTTCGCGGCGCAGAGCTTCGTGCAGACCTCCTTCGAGCAGCCCATCCTTACCGCCGAGATAAACGCCATAGGCGTGGCCCGCCTGCTGGAAGCGGCCCGCAAGGTGCGCCCGGAGGCCAGGTTCTTCCAGGCCTCCACCGCCGAGCTGTTCGGCGGCACCGGCGCGGCACCCAAGTCCGAAGGCACCGATTTTCATCCCAAAAGCCCGTACGCCGTGGCCAAGCTCTACGCCCACTGGCTCACGGTTAACTACCGCGAGGCCTACGGCCTGCACGCCAGCTGCGGCATCCTCTTCAACCACGAAAGCCCCATGCGCGGCGAGGAATTCCTCACGCGCAAGATCTCCATGGCCGCCGCCCGCATAAAGAAAGGCGTGCAGGAGAAGGTGGCCGTGGGCAACCTGGAGGGCCGCCGCGACTGGGGCTACGCCGGGGAATACGTGGACGCCATGTGGCGCATGCTGCAGCAGCCCAAGGCCGGCGACTACGTGCTGGCCACCGGCGAAACGCACACGGTGCGCGAGTTCATAGAAGCGGCTTTCGCCGCCGCTGGCCTGCCCCTGCGCTGGGAGGGGAAGGGCGTTGAAGAGCGCGGCGTGGACGCCGACGGAAAGACCAGAGTAGAAGTGTCGAAGGAATTTTACCGCCCCACCGAAGTGGAATGCCTGACCGGCGACGCGGCCAAAGCCCGCGCCGCCCTGGGCTGGAAGCCCGCGACCGGGTTCAAGGACCTGGCCGCGCTGATGGTGGCGGCGGACATGAAGCGCCTGGAGGAAAAAAGATGAAAGCTGTTATTCTCGCCGGAGGTTCCGGTACCCGCCTGTGGCCCGTTTCCCGCTACGGCCTGCCCAAACAATTCATAAAGCTCAACGGCGGCAAGTCCCTGCTGTGCCAGACGGTAGAACGCCTGGCCGCGGTGGTGCCGCTGCACGACATCTACGTTATCACCAACGAGGATTACCGCTTCCACGTGCAGGCTGACCTGCGCTCGGTGTCCCCGACCATAGAGAACAACGTTATCCTGGAGCCCGTGGGCCGCAACACCGCCCCGGCCATAGCCCTGGTAATGAAGTACTGCCAGGAGAAGCTCAAGAGCCCCAAGGACGAGGTTATCTTCATCTGTCCATCGGACCACATCATAGAGCCGGTTGAAAAGTTCGCCCGCTACGCCCGCCAGGCCGAGACCGCCGCCAAGGCCGGCAGCATAGTAACTTTCGGCATAAAGCCCAGCCGCCCCGAGACTGGCTACGGCTACATCAAGAAGGGCGGCAAACCCTCCGCCGACGGCGGGGTGTTCAAGGTGGAGAAGTTCGCCGAAAAACCGGACGCCAAAACCGCCGAGAAGTACCTGGCCGACGGGAATTATTACTGGAACTCCGGCATGTTCGCCTTCACCATCGGCACCATGCTGGCCGAGTTCAAAGCGCACGCCGCCGAGATCAGCCGCAAAATGCCGCAGACCTTCGCCAAAATGGTGGCCGACTTCAAGAACATGCCGTCCATCTCCATAGACTACGCGGTCATGGAGAAATCCCGCAAGGCCGCGGTGCTGCCTATAGACATTCTCTGGTCCGACGTGGGCTCCTGGGATTCCCTGCACGAGGTGATAGAACCCGACGGGGACGGCAACGTGAAGGTGGGGGACGTGCTGGCCCTGGATACCAAGAAGACCATAATCATGGGCGAGAAGCGCCTGATCTCCACCATAGGCCTCAAGGACCTCATCATCATAGACACCACCGACGCCCTGCTCATAGCCAGGCGCGGCCAGGCACAGCGCGTGAAGGAAGTGGTGGACATTCTCAAAGAGCGCAAGCGCAAGGAAGTGGTGGAGCACATGACCACCTACCGCCCCTGGGGCAGCTATACCATCCTGGAAGAGGGGCCGCGCTACAAGATAAAGCGCATAGTGGTGAAGCCAGGACACAAGCTCAGCCACCAGCTGCATTACCACCGCAGCGAGCACTGGATCATAGTGAAAGGCACCGCCAAGGTGACGCTTAACGGCAAGGCCTCCCTGGTGCACGAGAACGAGAGCACCTACGTGCCCAAGTCCACCGAGCACCGCCTGGAGAACCCCGGCAAGGTGCCGCTGGAGATGATCGAGGTGCAGAACGGCGAGTACGTGGGCGAGGACGACATAGTGCGGTTCAGCGACATCTACGGCCGCGGCGAGAAGGCCAGGGTTTAAGCCGACATCACGGAGAGCTGGTTCTGATGGCGAACAAGGAAAAGGTCCTTTTGACCGGCGGTAGCGGGTTTATCGGGAGGAATCTCCTGGAATCTTCGCTTTCCGTGAAATACGAGCTGCTGGCGCCCAGCCACTCCGACCTGGATCTGCTGGACGACGGGGCGGTGGCCGGGTATTTCTCACGCAATAAAATCGATTTTGTGGTGCACACCGCCTGCAAACCGGGACACCGCAACGCGAAGGACCCTAGCGCGTTGTTCTATTCCAACACGCGGATGTTCTTTAACCTGGCCGCCAATTCGAGGCGTTATAGGCGGATGCTCGTGATAGGTTCCGGTGCGGTGTATGACATGCGCCATTACCGCCCGAAGATGAAAGAGGAATATTTCGGGGAACACATCCCGGAGGACGAGCACGGCTTTTCCAAATATGTCTGCGGCAGGCAGCTGGAGAGCGCGGCTAATATAGTGGACCTGCGGGTTTTCGGCATATTCGGTAAATACGAAGACTACGCCATACGCTTTATCTCCAACATGATCTGTAAAGCCCTCTTCGACCTGCCTCTGACGATGAAGCAGAACCGCCGGTTTGATTATCTCAGGGCGGAGGACCTGTTTCCCGTTATAGAATTTTTCCTGGCCAATAAGCCGGCCCATAAGGCGTATAACGTCACCCCGGACGACTCCATAGAACTTCTCGAGTTGGCCAGGCTGGTGCTGAAGATCTCCGGCAAGAGTCTGCCTATCGAGGTGGCGCAGCCGGGGCTGGGACTGGAATACAGCGGGGATAATTCCAGGCTCAGGGGGGAAGTGAAGGCGTTGGCTTTTACCCCCGTCGAGAGAGCCGTCAAGGAACTTTTTGACTGGTATAGCGCCCGCAAGTCCGAACTGGACAAAGGACTCCTGCTGGCCGATAAATGAGCGGGTTTATGATAAGACTTTCCGATTATGTGGTGAAGCGGCTGGAAGAACACGGCGTCAGGCACGTGTTCATGATCTCCGGCGGCGGGGCCATGCATCTCAACGACGCCGTGGGGAAAGCCCGGCGTATCAAGTATTTTTGCAACCACCACGAGCAGGCATCCGCGATGGGCGCGGAAGGCTATTCCCGTGTTTCGGATAAGCTCGGCGTCACTATAGTTACCACCGGTCCTGGCGGGACTAACGCCCTTACCGGGGTAATAGGCCAGTGGCTGGATTCGGTTCCGGCACTTTACATTTCCGGCCAGGTCAAGTTCAAGACCACTACCGCGTCCTGCCCGCAATTGGGCCTCCGCCAGCTCGGAGATCAGGAGACCAATATCGTCGAAGTCGTAAGGCCGGTCACCAAGTTCGCGCAGATGCTGACCGATCCGTATCAGGTTAAAGACCTGCTGGATAAAGCCGTTCACCTTGCGACGTCCGGCCGCCCCGGCCCCGTCTGGCTGGATATCCCTTTGGACGTGCAGGCGGCGTTGATCGACGAAGCCAAACTGACTTCCCGCAGGCCCGGGTTCCGCTCGCGCAGGCCCGGTCTCTCCGCTCAGGTTGAGAGAACGGTCAGGCTATTGCTCGCCGCGAAGAGGCCGGTGCTGCTCGCCGGCCACGGAATACGTTTGGCCGGCGCGCAGCAAGAACTGGAAAGACTGTCCGCCAGGTTAAAGGTCCCGGTACTCGCTACTTTCGGCGGATTCGATCTGGTCCCCAACAGCAGCCCGTGGTTTTGCGGCCGCATCGGAACGCTGGGCACCCGCGGGGGCAATTTCTCCCTGCAGAATTCAGATCTGGTCATCTCCCTCGGTTCCCGCAATAACATCCGGCAAGTCAGTTACGACTGGGCCAATTTCGCCAAAAGAGCGAAAAAAATAGTGGTGGATATAGATCCCGCCGAACTGACAAAGCCCACCATAAAGCCAGACCTGACGGTGAAGGCCGACGTGAAAGATTTCATGGCGGCCCTGTTGGCCGCGCTTCCCGAGAAGGGACCTGCGGATTTTTCGGGCTGGCTGGCCTGGTGCCGCGAGCGTAACCGCAGATACCCGGTGGTGCTGGAAGAGTACCGCAAACTTAAGACAAGGGTCAACCCGTATCATTTCATGGAAACGCTCACGTCCATGCTGGGCCCGGCTACACCGGTGGTGGCGGGGAACGGCTCGGCCTGCGTCTGCCTCTTTCAGGCAGGCGTCGTCCACAGAGGCCAGCGGCTCTTCTGGAATTCCGGCTGCGCCTCCATGGGCTACGACCTGCCTGCCGCTATAGGGGCCTGTCTCGGCAGCGGCGGGAAAGACACGGTCTGCCTGGCGGGTGACGGCAGTATCATGATGAATCTCCAGGAACTGGCCACCGTGGCGCATTACCGGCTGCCGCTGAAGATATTCGTGCTCAACAATGCCGGCTACGGGTCCATCCGGCAGACGCAGGAGAATTTCTTCCAGGGCCGCTATGTCGCCTGCGACGCGGGTTCCGGGGTGGGCTTCCCTGATTTTGTCCGGGTCGGCGCGGCTTTCGGCTTCAGGACCGAGATAATAGACTCGGTGCGGACCATGAGCGCTAAACTCCGGAGGGTGCTGGCGTCGAAAGGCCCGGTCCTTTGCGATGTCCGCCTTCCGGCTGACCACAAGTTCATGCCGAAGCTTTCTTCCGAGAAGCGGCCGGACGGCAGTATGGTTTCAAAGCCGCTTGAGGATATGTGGCCTTTCCTCGACGGAGCGGAACTGCGCTCTAACATGATAGGCTGAACTCGGCGGCAAGAATCGAACAGGACGGAGATGCTATGAATAATCTGGAAAGAAAGATGGTGGACGTGCTGCAGGACCTTAAGGAAAAGCATAATGTGGCCGGGATCAAGGCCGAGTTCGAGGCCGAAGGGACCCGTCTTGAGGAAGCGCTCCGGCTTAAAGAAGTAGTTACCCGGGCGGGTCTGGAACTGACCATAAAAGTGGGCGGGTGCGAGGCGCTAAAGGATATGTACGACGCCAGGTCTATCGGAGCCTGCCGGATAGTGGCCCCCATGATAGAGTCGCCGTACGCCCTGAAAAAATACCTGGGCGCGGCCAAGATAGTTTTTCCTAAAGAGGAGATACAGCAGATCTCGCTTCTGGCCAACATAGAGACCATAATGGGCGTGCAGAATTTTGACGAGATGCTGAAGATAGACAGCATAAAGGAACTGGACGGCATAGTGCTCGGGCGCGTGGACATGACCGGCTCGCTAGGCATGACCCGCGAGGAGATAAATTCGGAACGGGTCTTCAATATAGCCAGGGACCTTTTCGTTAAAGCCAAGGCCGCCGGGCTGGAATGCGTTATTGGGGGGGGAGTGGCGAAGGAATCGCTGCCGTTCTTTAAGAACCTCCCCAAGGGGCTGCTGGACAGGTACGAGACCCGCAAGGTGATCTTTAAATGCCCCGAAGCTCTCTCCGACGACGCTCCGGACGGGATCTTAAAAGCCGTGGGGTTTGAACTGATGTGGCTCAAGAACAAACGGAATTTTTACGGCGCTATCTACGCAGAAGACGAGCACCGCATCAACATGCTGGAAAAACGCTACAAGCGCCTGATAGAAGAGGCCGGGGTAAAGGGGTTATGAAGGGCCGCCGGGCTTTGATCACCGGGGCCTCACGGGGGATAGGACTTGCAACGGCGGAAGCTTTCCGGGCCCGGGGCGCGATGGTTATTGCCCCGTCTCATTCCGAGTTGGACCTGGCCTCAGACGTCTCCATAGACAAGTACCTGGCGGGTCTTTCCGGAGGAGTCGACATTCTTGTGAACAACGCCGGCATAAATCCGCTCGGTTCAGCGGAAGAGTTTACTGATCCTGACCTGGAGGCCGTCTTGCAGGTGAACCTGAAGGCTCCTATGAGGCTTCTCCGGGGGCTTCTGCCGGCCATGCGTGAAAGGGGTTACGGGCGGATAGTCAACGTCAGCTCCGTCTGGAGCTTCGTTTCCAAGCCTCGCCGGTTCGCCTATTCTTCGGTCAAGGCCGGAATTAACGGGATGACCCGCGCCGCGGCTGTGGAGTGCGCCAAGGCCGGTATTCTGGTTAATTCTGTGGCGCCCGGCTATGTTAATACCGAGCTCACCCGCAAGAACAATTCGCCCGCGGAACTCGCGGCCATCTCCGCCGCTATCCCCGCCGGCCGTCTTGCGGAGCCTTCTGAAATAGCCGCGGTGATAGCCTTCCTGGCGTCTGAGCAGAACGCCTATATTACCGGGCAGACCATTGCCGTGGACGGAGGGTACACTTGCCTCTGAGCGATTTTACCGTTAAATCCCGGCTAAGGGATTATCGCGTCGCGTTCCAGGAACCCGGCGACTATTTGCCGCGGCTCGCCGCCGCGTCTGAAAGTTTTTTTGTGGTGGACGAGAACGTCTGGCGGCTGCACAAGGACGGCGTTCTTAAACCTTTGTGCGGCCTGCCAGTCAGCGTGCTGCCCATAAGCGAAGACCTGAAGTCGCTGGAGTCCGTGCGCCTGCTTTACGACCGGATAATAGAGAAAACTCCCAAAAAGAACATGCGCCTGGTCTCCATAGGCGGCGGTATCACCCAGGACATTACCGGCTTCGCGGCTTCCACGCTTTACCGCGGGGTGAACTGGACTTTTATCCCGACCACCCTGCTGGCCCAGGCGGACAGCTGCATAGGAGGGAAGACCTCCCTCAACTACAAAAACTATAAGAATCTCGTCGGGACTTTTTATCCGCCCTCCGAAGTCTGCATCTCTTCTTCTTTTCTGCCTACGCTCAAGGAGCCGGACTATCTGAGCGGACTGGGAGAGATGGCCAAGCTCGCGATCATAGGCGGGAGGGAACCGGCTGAGGCGTTCGCCGGCGCGGCCGAAAAACTCCTCAGTCGCGACCAGGCCGCCCTCGCCTCTTTTCTGCGCGAGGCTCTGGAAATAAAGAAAGGCTACATAGAGGAGGACGAATTTGATTCCGGCCGCCGCAACATCCTGAATTTCGGGCATTGTTTCGGGCACGCGCTGGAGTCCGCCACCGATTTTGCCGTGCCGCACGGCCTGGCCGTGGTTTACGGTATGCTCCTGGCCAATATTGTCGCCCGCCGCCGAGGCCTGCTCTCTCCTGCCTCCGAGGCGTTCATGCGCGGACGGATACTGCTGCCCGTGCTGGGCGGCCGCGCGTGGGACGCCCGGGCTGGGGCCGACGCTGTGGTGAGCAATATGCGCAAGGACAAGAAGCGCACCGGCAACCAACTGGCGCTGGTGATGGCGCTGGACGATTTTAAGATGCTCCGCGTGAGCGATCTGGAGGAAAGCGAGGCGCGGACAGCCATTGAAGAATTGGCCGGGGAGGGCGGCGGGACGGCCGGATAAATTTATGAAGAATGACAAATTGCGAGTTTTTTTGACCGGCGGGGCCGGTATGGTAGGAAGGAATATCCTTGAACACCCCGCAGCCAAAGAGTACGAGTTCTTCGCCCCGGACATTTCCGAACTGGACCTTTTCAACTTTGAGGCGGTCAAGGCCTACGTCGGGAAAGTCAGTCCTGACATCGTTATTCACGCGGCCGGCCGCGTGGGCGGCATACAGGCCAACATGGCGCACCCGGTGGCGTTCCTGCTGGAGAACCTGGACATGGGCCGCAATTTGGTGTGGGCGGCCCGCCAGTGCGGCGTGAAGAAGCTCATAAACCTGGGCAGCTCCTGCATGTACCCGCGCAACGCCGAGAACCCTCTTAAAGAGGAGATGGTGCTGAAGGGGGAACTGGAACCCACTAACGAGGGCTACGCCATAGCCAAGGTGACGGTTTCCCGGCTGTGCTCCTATATTTCCAAGGAGACCCCGGAGTTCAGCTACAAGACGCTCATTCCCTGTAACCTCTACGGCCGCTGGGATAAGTTCTCTCCCGAGCATTCCCATATGATCCCCGCCGTGATACGTAAACTGCACGAGGCCAAGGTCAAAGGCCTTAAGACCATAGATATCTGGGGCGACGGTACCGCCCGCCGCGAGTTCATGTACGCCGGCGACGTGGCCGACTGCATACACCGCGCCGTCACGCATTTCGACACCATGCCCGAACTGATGAACGTCGGGCTGGGCGGTGACCACTCGGTGAACGACTATTACCAGGCCGTGGCGGAAGTGGTGGGGTACAAGGGTTCCTTTATCCACGACCTCACCAAGCCCGCCGGGATGGCCCGCAAACTGGTGGACACCTCCCGTCTTCAGGCCTGGGGCTGGAAGGCTTCCACCTCCCTGAAGGATGGCATAGCGGCCGCTTACGATTTCTTTAAAACCAACTACGGAGACAACAAATGATACCCCTGATGAAGAACACGTTCCTCAACGAGTACGAGACCAAGAAAGAGCTGGTGGATTTTATAATGAAGGCCAAGATCCTCAGCATGGGGGAGAAGTGCCTGGAATTCGAGAAGGCCTTCGCCAAGGCGCAGGGCCGCAAGCACTGCATTCTTTTCAACAGCGGCGGCAGCGCCAACCTGGCCCTGCTGCAGGCCTTGAAGAACCTGGGCCGCCTCAAGGACGGCGACAAGGTGGGTTTCTCCGCCCTGACCTGGTCCACCAACGTGATGCCCATCCTGCAGCTCGGCATGAAGGCCGTGCCCGTGGACTGCGACCCGAAGACGCTCAATTCTATGTCCGCCAACCTGGCAGAAACCCTGAAGACGGAAAAACTCAGCGCCTTCTTCATCACCAACGCCCTCGGTTTAGCAGGCGACCTGGGCGAGATCCGCGAGCTGTGCAAAAAGAACGGCATTATCCTCATAGAAGACAACTGCGAATCCCTGGGCACGGTGCTGCCCGGCGGCCGCACCGGCAATTTCGGCCAAGCGTCCACTTTCTCCTTCTTCGTGGCGCATCACATGTCCACCATAGAGGGCGGCTGCTGCTGCACCGACGACGACGAGCTCGACGAGATGTTGCGCGTCACCCGGGCCAACGGCTGGGACCGCAACCTGCCTTTCGCGGCTCAGCGCCGCCTGCGCGAGAAATACGGCGTTAAGAGCGAGTTCGAGGCCAAGTACACTTTCTACGACCTGGGCTTCAACCTGCGCCCCACCGAGATCACCGGTTTCCTGGGCCTCACCCAGCTGCGCTACCTGGACGCTAACTGCGAGACCCGGCAGAAGAACTTCCGCCTGCTGGAGGCCGAGGTGAAGAACAATCCCGACCTGATCCCGCTGGAGACCGGCCACCTGTCCTTCGTTTCCAACTTTGCGTTCACCGTGGTCTGCAAGACCAAGGAACTGCGCAGCAAGTACATAGAGCAGTTCTCCGGAGACGGCGTGGAGATACGCCCCGTGATAGCCGGCAATATGCAGCGCCAGCCTTTCTATGCGAAATATGTCGGTAAAAAGTTCGATCTGAAAGGGGCGGAATTCCTGCACGAATGCGGTTTCTACTTCGGGAATTACCCGGAGCTGACCGACTCCGACCTGGACATGCTCAAGAGCTGCCTGCGGAAGTATTGAGCCCCAAGATGACGCGTACCTGGAACAAGAAAGTGCTGGCGGTGCTGATGCAGTGGGAATACTGCGACAGGAGCCGCGGCGTTTCCGGCGACAAGCTGATCTTCTTCGACGTCATTTCCAAGCTGGCGCCGGGGGCAGAGGCTTTCTGGTACGACGACTACATCCACGACCTGCCCGAACTGCGGCGAAAACTGCTGGAGCGGGCGGAGCAGGTGAAACCGGACCTTATCTTCTGGCCTTCCTATATTAACCAGCTGGACCCGGCCACCCTGGACGCGCTGCGCGCCAAGTGGCCCACCTGCGGCTGGTTCGGCGACGATACCTGGCGCTTCAACTCTTATTCCTCGAAGCTGGCGCCTCACTTCACCCACGTCCTTACCACGGACATGTTCAGCGTGGAAAAGTACCGTAAACTTGGCGTGGAACCCATTCTCACGCAGTGGGCCGGGCACACTTTCGGCCAGGCGCTGCAGCCCCGGCCGGCCGGAGGGGAGTTCGAGTTCGATGTCTCTTTTATAGGCGGCCGCAACTACGCGCGCGACTGGTTCATTAAAACTCTGGGCGCGAACGGGGTAAAGGTGGACTGCTTCGGCCACGGCTGGCCCAACGGCCTGGTCAGCTTCGAGCGGATGGGGCAGATCTTCAACTCCAGCCGCATAAACCTGAACCTGTCCAACAGCGTGCCGCGCGATATCCGCTGCGTGCTCGCCGGGCCCATGAACCTTGCCCGGTACCTGCGCGGCAAGAAGAACGCCGAGCAGATCAAGGCCCGCAACTTCGAGATCCCGCTGGCCGGCGGCTTCCAGCTCACCAATTACGCCCCCGGCCTGGATCGCTACCTCAGGATAGGCGAGGAGACCGCCGTCTTCACCACCCCCGAGGACTGCGCCGACCTCATACGCTATTATCTGGCCAACGACGGTGAACGCGCCGCCGTGGCCGCCGCCGGCCACGCCCGGGCCGTAAAAGAGCACACCTATCTCGCCCGGATGGAAGCAGTGTTCGCTAAAATATGGCCCTAAAGAGATTAGCCGTCTGGGCGGCCCAGCCTTACCAGAAAGACAGGCTGTTCGACCCGGCCAGCCCGCTTAACAGGGACAATTGCCTGGAGCCTTTCCACGCCCTGAAGGCCAGGCTGTCAGCCGCCGGCTGGGAGTGCCGCACCCAGGACGCCTATAAAGCCCCCGGCATCGTCCCGGACGCCGTTCTCTTCAGCGACCTCCCCTCCGTGCCGCTTTCCTCCGCCCTGGGGAATTGGGCCGGTAAGACCAGGAATTTTCTTATACTTAACGAGTGCGAAGTGATACGCCCGGACAACTGGGACCTGCGCAATCACGAGGGTTTCGAGGCCATCTTCACCTGGAGCCCGCGGCTGGTAGACGGGCGAAAATATTTTAAGCTCAATTTTTCCATGACCTTCCCCGCGCCGGACGCCGCACCCACGGCCGAGCGGACGGGTTTCTGCGTCATGATAGCCGGAAACAAGAAGAGGCCGCACCCGCTTGAACTCTACTCCGAAAGGGAGAAGACCATACGCTGGTTCGAGCGCGAGCACCCGGGTGAGTTCGACCTCTACGGCGCGGGCTGGGACAGGAAAACTTTCGGCGGTCCGCGCCTGGTGAGGGCCCTGAACCGAATAGGCCCGCTTACCCGGCTGCTGGCGGAGCGGTTCCCGTCGTACCGCGGCACAGTAAAGGAAAAACGCCCGGTCCTGGCGCAGTACAGATTCTCCATTTGCTACGAGAACGCCCGGGAGATACCCGGATACATCACCGAGAAGATCTTTGACTCCTTCTTTGCCGGCTGTGTGCCGGTTTACTGGGGCGCGCCGGATATCCTGTCCCACGTGCCCAAGGCCTGCTTTATAGACCGGCGCGAATTCGCGACGCACGAGGACCTGTACGCTTACATGAAGAATATGTCGGAGGAGGAATACGCGGCCCGGCGACAAGCTATCCGCGCCTACCTGGAAAGCCCTCAGGCCAGAGAATTCTCCGGCGCCTTCTTCGCCGAAACGGTGGCAAAGGCGGTCCTGGCATGAGCAGGGACGCGCTATTCCTGGTCGGAGGCAGGCTCTTCCAAGCCCTGCTTACGGTGGCCGCTTTGCGGTTGCTCACGACCCTGCTTTCCCCGGTGCAGGTAGGCAGCGTCTACCTGATGCTTTCTTTCGCGGCGTGGTTCGGGCTTTTTCTTGTAAGTCCCCTCGGGAATTACATCAATCGCAAACTTTACGGCTGGCACCAGGGTTCGCTGATCCCGGCCCGCTTCCGCCTGTTCAATCTTTACGTGCTCGCTGTGGCCGCCCTGGCTTTTCCGCTTGTGTTCGCCGCCAAGCAGTTCTTCGGCTTAGGGTCTGGCCTGCCGCTCGGACATTTCATGGCCGCGGTGGCGCTGTATGTGTACGCGCTGACCTGGAACCAGACCGTAATCCCCGCCCTGAACCTTCTGAACAAGCGGGAAGCTTTTGTTGGTTTTTCTGTGCTGTCTACGGGCCTGGGTTTGGCGCTCTCCTGCGCTTTTGCCCTGTACCTGGGGCCTACGGCCTATGCCTGGCTGTACGGGCAGGGGCTGGCTTTTCTGGCCGTCTACTGGCTGGCCCGGGTGAAACTCGGTTCTTCTACGGGTTCCGTGCCCGGAGGCCAGGGCGGCTTCGCCGTGCTGACCAGGGATAACCTGCGCGGTGTGTGGCTTTTCGCCGGACCGTTGTCCGTGTCCGCCCTTTTTATGTGGTTCCAGACGCAGTCCTACCGCCTTATCGTGGAGCGTTTCGCGGGTCCGGAATTCCTCGGCTATCTCGTAATAGGGCTGGGGATAGCGTCAAACCTGGGCGGGGTCACGGAATCTTTGGTGCAGCAGCTTTATTTCCCGGAGTTCTACCGGCGCCTGCACGGCTCTTCGGAGGAAGACCGGCGCCAGGCGCTGGCGCAACTGGCTGGCCGCGCGTTGCCGGTGTATTTGGTGCTGACCGCCTTTACCTGCGCCCTGGCCCCGCACCTTACCCGCGTGCTGGCGGCGCCGCAGTTCCACTCTGCCTGGAAATTCCTGGCGGTCGGAGCTTTTATAGAATTGTTCCGCATGACCACCAATATTTTCTCGGTTACGGCCCATGCAGAGATGAAGACGGTTTCCCTGATAAAACCTTTTGCCGTGGGAGGAGGAGCTACGGCTCTGGCCGTGCTGGCGGTCTGCCTGGCCGGCAAGCAGGGGCTGTTGGTGCCGGCTGGCATGGCGGCCGGCGGGCTGGTAACGCTGCTGCTGATGCGGGCAGCCATGGGGAAACTCTCCCGGTTCCCGCTGGACAGGGGGGCGCTCCTTAAGAGTCTGGCGCTGGCCCTGGGATTTCTGCCGGCGTTCTTCTGGCTGAGGGTGGAGTCCCTGGCCGGTTCGGCCGCGGTGCTCTCGGTTTTTTCGCTGTATTTCGTCTTTGCCCAGTGGCGGCTTATGGCGGGTCTGAAGGGCGACTCCTGTACCGCCGCTGACGCCCAGGCGGACGCGGAGATAAAGTCTTTCGGCGCGGAGGCTTAGGGCCTCCGCGGAACAGTTAACCTATGACTCTAAAACTTCCAAAGGTCAGCGTTTGTGTGCCGGTGTACAATGGGGAGAAATACGTCGAGCAGACTATTTTGTCGCTGCTGGCCCTGGATTACCCTGACTACGAGATCATCTTTTCGGATAACCACTCTACGGACGGCACCGCCGCTATAATCAAACATTATGCTCAGAAGACCGGTAGGATCGGCTACGTCCTGACCAAAGAGTTCCACTATTACGGCGAATATAATTTCAACAACTGCCTTACGCTGGGCGACGGTGAGTACGTAGCTGTTTATCACGCCGATGACGTCTACTACAGGGACATCCTTCGCAGATCAGCGGAGGCGCTGGCTGGGGACGCCTCCGTGGGGGCGGTGGTAGCGCGGGCCGAGCGCATAGACGCTAACGGGGACAAGATCGGGGACGGCAGTTTCTTTTATGAAAATTCCGTTTCGGACTATGATTTTGACGCCGCCCTCAGCGACGCTTTAAGAATAGGGTGCTCGCCTTTTATCTGTTCGAGCGCCATGTTCCGACGGGAGACCATAAAAAAACACGGTCTCGCCTGGAATTGCGAGAAGTATAAAACTTCCTCCGACCTGGGCCTGTTCCTGAATTTGCTGAAGCACGCCAAGATAAAGCTGATCCGTGAGAACATGCTGGCTTACCGCATCACCCAAACCCAGGGCTCCACTACGGTGATCCGCAACCGTCTAGATAAGGGCAATTATTTCCTGGTCCTGAGGGATTACCGGCCTCAGATAGCCGCGAACAAGTACCGCCCGAACTATTACTATTCAGTGGCTAAAGATCTCCTGGTACGGGCCCTGAATTTTACCTATGCCGGCGAGTACGCCCGGAGCGACAGACGGCTGAAGGCTTTTTTTCGGGTCTTTTGGGGTAAATTTCAGTTCCTGCGGAAATTCCCTTCGGCCTGGCTGATGCTATGCCTGGGGGGGGGCGTCTGGCTGCTCAACCGGGCGATACCCTTTGAGGCCGTAAGAAAAAAACTTGTTTTCTGGGCGTTCAAGCTGGGACGGGCGGGATAAGGCGCAGCGGTGCTGCAATATGAAAATAGGTATAGACGCGCGGTTCGCGGTGCATAAGCGGCGGGGCATAGGCAACTATGTGCTGCAGCTTCTCCGCCACCTGGCGCTGGCCGACAAAGAGAATTCCTACGTTCTTTACACCGACGCCGAAGATAAAGAAGGCGTGCTGCCGCAGCAGGCCAACTTCAAGGTGAAGAGTTTGTCCGGTTTTTATCCGCTCTTCGAGCAGGTGCTCCTGCCCCGCGCCGCCGCCGCCGACCGGCTGGACGTGCTGCACTGCACGGGCAATACCGCCCCGCTTTTCCTGGCGGAGAATATCAAGCTGGTCCTTACCCTGCACGACGCCGCTTACATGAAGAGCCTCGCGCAGTTGCCGCTTTCCCCGTCGCTGTACCAGCGCCTGGGCCGCCTCTACCGGCGCCAGGTGGCGCCGCGGGCCGCCCGCAGGGCCGCCGCCGTGCTGACCGTCTCGGAATTCGCCCGGCAGGAGATCCTGAAGCATTTTCAGTACCTGCCGCCGGTCTCGGTGCTGCACCTGGCGCCCGGTGAGAATTTCAAGCCGCTGGACCGCGAGACCGTTAAAGGTTTTTTAGCGCGCCAATTCAACCTGGTGGACAAGTACTTCCTGGCCGTGGGCGGGGTGGACCCGCAGAAGAACACGGGGCGCGTGGTTAACGCCTTCCTGGAGCTCAAGGCGCAGGGGCGGCTGGATTGCGGCCTGGTAGTGGTGGGGGTGCCGGGCGGGGCGGAGGCCCTGCCATCGGTGCACAACCCATCGGGTGACGTGGTCTTCATAGATTTTGCCGGGCCAGTGGACCTGGCGCGCCTCTATTCCTGTGCCGAAGCGCTGCTTTTTCCGTCGCTGCTGGAATCTTTCGGCCTGCCGCCGCTGGAGGCCATGGCCTGCGGCACCCCGGTGCTGGGTTCTGCCACGGGGGCCATACCGGAGATCACCGCCGGCGCGGCCCTGCTGGTGGACCCGCTCGAGGGCGAAGCTATCAAGACTGGGATGCTCCGGCTGTGCTCCGAGCCCGGGCTGCGCCAGGCGCTGGTGAAGGCCGGGCTGGAGCGGGCCAGGGATTTTTCCTGGGCCAAGCTGGCGGCCGGCACGCTTGAAACTTACCGGGGGGTGCTGGCGTGAAGGTGCTTTTTCTTACCCCGCGCTTTCCCTATCCGCCCATAAAAGGCGACCAGGCCATTCCCTATTACCGGCTTAAAGAGTTGGGCGGGCGCCACGAAATAACCCTGCTCACGTTCTACGAGAAGGACTCCGACCTGGCCGGCTTGGAGCACCTGCGCCCATTCTGCCGGGAGATCCACGCCGTAAAACTGCCGCGCTGGCTGTCGGTGGCCAACATGCTTTTTCTGGGCGCGTTCTCCAGCGTGCCGTTCCAGGTCCTTTACTTCAGGTCCCCGGCTTTCGCCCGCAAGCTCGAAGAGGTGCTGGCGGCCGGCAAGTTCGACGTGGCGCACGTCTTCATGTTGCGCCTGCTGCCCTACCTGGCCAAGGTGAGCGCCCCAAAACTGCTCGAACTCGTGGACTCAATGGCGCTGAACATGCGGCGACGCGCTTCCACGGAAGGGCCGCTGACGCGCTGGCTGTTCGCGGAGGAGGCCCGTCGGGTGGACGCCTATGAACCGGCCGCGGCCCGGTCGGCTCAGCGGCTGGTGGTGGTTTCCCGCAAGGACAGGGAGTACATCCCCGGCGATAATGTTTCCGTGATACCGCTAGGCGTGGATACTGAGCTCTTCCGGCCAGCGCCGGCGCGCCAGCCCCGCCCCGTTATAATTTTTACCGGTAACATGGGCTACGCGCCCAACGTTACCGCTGCGCTCTGGTTCGCGGAGCGCTGCCTGCCGCTCATCCAAAGCGAAATACCCGGGGCTGAACTGGTGATAGCCGGCGCCAGGCCCGCCCCCGCCGTGCTGGCGCTGGGAAAGCGCCCCGGCGTAAAGGTGACCGGCCCTGTGGATTCCATGCCCGGCGCGCTCGCCGGAGCCGCGGTGGCAGTGGCCCCCATGCAGTCCGGCTCGGGCATGCAGTTCAAGATCCTGGAAGCCATGGCCTGCGGCCTGCCCGTGGTGGCCACCAACCTGGGGGTGGGGGACATACAGGCCGTGCCCGGCGAGCAGCTGCTGGTGGCCGACGCCGCCGGAGAGTTCGCGGCGGCGGTAGTGAGCCTGCTCCGGTCTCCGGAAGCGGCCGACGCCCTGGGCAAAGCCGCACGCGTCTTTATAGAGCAGAACCACAGCTGGACGGGGGCCGCCGCGGCGGTGGAGAAACTTTACGCCCGGCTAAATAGTAGAATATCCCAATGAGAACCGGGTTTTATAAGGCAGTGCTGGTGCTGGGCGACGTGGCCATTTTCTACGCCGCGCTGGCCGGCGCGCTGCTGCTGCGGCGGCCCCAGCTCTTTTCCGCGGAGTATTACCTGGCCCACGCCGAGGTCTTTACCTTCGTGCTGCCCGGCTGCCTTATCATCAACTCCGTCCTGAGTCTGTACAATTTCCGCCAGATCATGGACCTGTCCGGCATCATAGGCGAGAGCTTGCTGGCCTTCTTCTACAATTTCCTCATCGCCACGGTCACCTTCTATTTCCTCGGTCCCGGCCTGCCTGCGCCCAAGACCTACCTGTTCCTCACTCTTCTGATCTCCATGGTGCTGGGCGTTTACTGGCGGCGCCTATGGATGCAGGTGAGTTCGTCGAGGATCTTCGCCACCAAGACCCTTTTCCTGGGCCGCAACGCCCTGATAGACCAGGTGATAGCCGACCTGAAGACGCACGAGTACAGCCGCTACCGCCTAATTACTGCGGAGGCGTTGGAGCGGTGGCAGACCGCCGCGAAGGGGAAGGGTCTTTCCGAACTGGTGGACCTGATAGTGGTGGCCGCGGACAAGGACGAGGTGGATG
>Ga0209212_1003550_pt1 | contig 20401 bp, 22 predicted proteins | sample RifGroC2_FD_183996 | JGI IMG/M metagenome (GOLD analysis project Ga0209212, IMG submission 183996) | Groundwater microbial communities from Rifle, Colorado, USA - Groundwater C2 (SPAdes) (version 2) | ecosystem: Environmental > Aquatic > Deep subsurface > Groundwater | place: Rifle, Colorado... | reverse complement strand
ATTTTTGATAAGGGCGACGAAGAGATCTCGATTTCCGTGGCGGAACATCAAATGGGTTTAAGGTCACAAAACATTTATCTTGTCTCGCGCACCATCGAAGGCGTCTTCCCGGATTATAAACAAATTATTCCCAAAGAAATCTCTTCCAAGGCAATTTTGCTTAAACAGGATTTAATAAACTCGCTTAAAACAAGTTTTATCTTCTCAGACAGTTTTAATCAACTTACGCTTAAACTTTTACCTAAAGCCAAAAGTTTTGAGATTGAGTCAAAAAATTCCGCCGTGGGCGAAAGTGTCTGTAGCATTGACGCTGTTTTGGAGGGGGAGGATATTTCTATTAACGTAAACCACCGATATTTTATGGACTGTCTCCAGTCCATTACAACCGATAGCATCTCGCTCTCTTTTAGCGGTCAAGCCAAACCGATTATTATCCAAGGGGTGGGAGATACCAGTTTTCTCTATCTTGTAATGCCCATGAACCAATCGTAGTTAAACTTAAACCTAAGGGCTTATTTTATTGAGATCCGCCCAAAGTTTAACGCCATATTCCCAATTTTGAAATTGAGGGTCAGTGGAGGGGTCTTGGGGTATGGGGCCGCGAGGATTATCTTTATCAATCCAATAAAGAGTGGAATGAACACCGCCTGTTGACCAGTCGCCACGTAGAATAGGTTTCAATTCACTCAGATCTTCCGGCGGTGGCGGAGCGAAAATTTCGATGGAAAATTGAGGCAAAACTTGCTCCATATATTCATGCCAAAGAGGCGCGACCACAAGACCTGAAACTTTTTTCTCCATCGGGCGATTGTCGTTGTTACCCACCCACGCTCCCACCACAAGATTGGGGGTGTAGCCGACAATCCAGGCGTCGCGGTAATCGTTTGAGGTGCCCGTTTTAACTGCTACAGGACGAGTCGGTATGTAGAGAGCTGAATTTGCCCCAAAGCCCGGTGTTCGCGCGGCGTTATCAGACAGGATATCTGTAATGAGGCGCGAGACATCCTCCAGTAATACCCGTCGAGGGGCTGGAGCATATCTATCAACAATATTGCCCGCCAAGTCTTCTACCCAAAGCACGGGATTATAGGGATTACGTACACCGTCGTTGGCAAATACGGAGTACGCCGAAGTCATATCAAGAAGAGAGACTTCTCCACCTCCTAGTACTAACGACAAACCATATCTCTCGGGGTCGTTAAGGGTTTCTATCCCCATGCTTTTGGCTGTTGATATTGAATCACTCACTCCAGCAAGATATATTCCTTGGACCGCGGGGATATTTACCGATTGAGCCAGGGCGTTTCTTACGGTCATTGGTCCCCGGAACCGATCGTCGTAATTACTCGGGGCGTAACAAATATTGTCTGTAGTAAAATTGTCTGGCGCGCAATTAGCGGCAAATTGAATACGAGTATCATATAGAATTGTTTGATCAGTATAACCTTTCTTAAACATCGTTGCGTAAATGAAGGGTTTGAATGTAGAACCCGGTTGGCGGAATCCCGTAGTGACATTAAAATTTCCGTCGATTTCTGTGTCAAAATAATCACGCGAGCCAACCATCATTAAAATATCACCACTTTTTGGATCAATTGCCACCAGGCCATTATTTTCACCACCAAACTTTTCCTTATTTATCACGCCGTATTTTTTGGATATCGCCTCGGCTTTTTCCTGAAGCGAGTAATCTAGGGTGGTTATTATTTTATAATTTCCGTTTTGCAGAGCATCCTCACCATATCTCTTGGCCAGAAAGTTTAGAACAAAGAAAACGAAATGCGGCGCCTTAGTACCTCCCGTGTTGAGTCTGGGTTTGAATTCCACTTTTTCTTTTTTTGCATTTTCATATTCCGCTTCCGAAATGAAACCGCTGGCAAGCATTTCGTAAAGCACCAAATCCTTCCTCACCCCCAATTCAGAAAGGTTGGGACCATGGGGCGAATAATAAGTGGGTGCCTTTGGCAGGGCGGCAAGGTAGGCCGATTCGGCCAAGGTGAGTTGGGATGCTGGTTTGCCAAAGAAGTTTTGCGCCGCTTCCCCTACGCCGTAAACTGTTCCCCCATAGGAGATTTCGTTTAGGTAGAGTGATAAAATCTCACTTTTTGTTAAAATTTTTTCCAGCTTAATGGCCAAAACCAACTCTTTCAGCTTTCTGGTCGGAGTCTTGTCTTTTGTAAGGATTGAGTTTTTGACCACTTGCTGTGTAATGGTTGAACCGCCCTGGCTAAAAGACAGAGTGCTTAAGTTCACAAGCACTGCCCTTAAAAATGAGGTCCATTGAAATCCGTTATGCGAATAAAAATTTTTATCCTCAATGGCCACTGTCGCGGCGACAATGTAGGGCGATATGTTTTCAATCGCGAGTCGTTCCCTCCGGACGTCGCGCGACATATCATAGAGCAGAATTTCTCCGGTACGGTCGTAAATTTTTGTTGATTGGTCAATCTTGCGCTCCGATATGTCTTCCAGGGCCGGGATACGAAGTGAAGCCATCCACAAGATCAATATACCCGAGGCAACCAAACCCAGAGCCGCAATCGCCAAGATGTAGTTGGAACGGTGAATTTTTTTAGCCATTTCCCACGAAGAAACCCATTCTAGCACATTTCACTTTTTGGCTGAACATGCTAAATTGACTAGTATGGATAAGGAGATAGAAGAGTTGCTCACTCGCGGAGTGGAAAGGGTGTACCCCGACAAATCCACGCTTGAGAAAGTTTTGGCGTCTGGCAAAAAGATCAGGCTTTATTATGGTATTGATCCGACAGGCGACACCCTGCATCTTGGCCACTTGGTTCAACTTCTTAAATTGAGAAAATTTCAAGATCTTGGTCACGAAGTAATAATTTTAATTGGTGATTTTACGGCGCAAATTGGAGATCCAACAGGTAAACAAGCAACCAGAAAGCCGCTTACTCATAAACAGGTTTTGGAAAATACGAAGGAATATAAAAAACAGATTGGTAAAATTTTGGATTTAAAAAAATCAAATATTCGTTTTGTTTATAATGAAAAATGGATAAATAAACTTGCTCCAGTAGATATGTTGGAATTAGCTTCTCATTTTACGGTTTCGAATTTGCTCGCGAGAGATATGTTCCAAGAAAGAATTAGGGCCGGTCGAGAAGTTTATGTTCACGAATTTCTTTATCCCATTTTTCAAGCGTATGATGCGGTGACAATGGATGTTGATTTGGAAATTGGTGGCAATGACCAAATGTTTAACATGCTTGCGGGTCGTGACTTAATGAAAAGAAAAAAACACAAGGAAATGTTTGTTTTAACTACAAAATTGTTGGTCGACCCAACCGGTAAAAAAATGGGGAAAACCGAAATAAATATGATTGCCCTAAAGGATTCATTTAATGATATGTTCGGTAAAATAATGAGCTGGTCTGATAGTATGATTGCTTTGGGTTTTGAAGTCTGCACTAATTTGGATTCCGACAAATTTTTAAAAGAGAAACCGCGCGATCAAAAAATAAAACTTGCTTATGAAATTGTTAAAATTTACCATGGGGAAAAAGTTGCTCAAGAAGCAGAAATAAATTTTATTGAGACCTTTTCCAAAGGTGGTATTCCGAAAGATATTGAAACGGTAAAGATTGATAAAAACACACCATTAGTCGAAGTTTTTCTAAAACACAAATTAGTCGCCTCTAAATCAGAATTCAACAGGCTCAATAAAGAGGGGGCTATTAAAGAAATAGAAAGCGGTGTTTACCGCGTTGGCAAACACCGCTTTCTAAAAATTGAAACTCTTTAAACTTCACATTTCCTCCACGTCGTCCATAAGATCTTCCTTGGCTATTTCAAGTTCGTCATCTACCAAATCGTCAATACTATCAACCTCTTCATCCAAGATGTCCCCACCCTTTTTCGTATCGTGGGAAGGCTTAAGATCAAGGTCGTTCTCTTCGCCCCCCTCTTCATCTTTGAGAATATCGTCTTCCATGGTGCAAATAATATAATTATTTCTAATTTTGAATGCATTTATTTGTATCAGATACTCTTTTTTGTTGCAAGATGAGTTATACCCAGGGCGATAGCGTCCACTTCGTCATCAAGTCTTTTGGAAGATTTTTTGGGAAGGTTAACCAGTCTTCTGACCATCATTTCCATTTGGATTTTGTCCGCCTTACCGTAGCCGGTGACTGCTATCTTTACCGCTTGCGGACTGTATTCGTAAGTCTTGAGCCCAGCCATAGATGCTTCGTATAAAATGACGCCCCTAGCTTCGGATACCTTCAATGCGTTGGTAATGTTTTGGTTGAAAAAGAGACTTTCAATCGCAAGCGCCGCCGGTTTCCATGTTTTTATTATCTTTTTGATTGCTGTGCCTATTTCAAACAGGCGCTCCGCGTGTAAAAGCTCGCGATCCGTTTCAATGCAGCAGGAGTATAGAACCTTGTCCTCATCTAGAATGGCCACGCCGACCCGATCAAATCCCGGGTCGATTCCCAATACAGTCTTACTCCGCGTTGGTATAGACATTTTGGACCTCATCATTATCTTCAAGTTCTTCTATCAACGCCTCTAATTTTTTTTCCTCACCTTCTGATATTTGAACAGTAGCTGTTGGTTGCAAGTCATTAGTTGTTAGTTCTCTTTTAAACGCCCACGCGGCCGAACCGGGAGCCGCGAGGGGAAAGCCATGTTTGGAAAGAATAAACTTCACTTCCTGAGCGGCCTTATTTCTATTGTCCGTCAAGGCTTCGATTACCAGCGCCGAACCGCCGGGGCCATAGGCTTCATAAGTGATGGCCTCGAGCGCGAGAGTGTCAGAACCGGAGCCTTTTTTGATTGCCCTCTCGATATTATCGGCTGGCATATTGTATTCTCGCGCCTTCTCTATGGCGGCTCGTAAAATTGGAGATGTGGCGTCACCCTTCACTTGTCTTGAGGCGGTAGAAATAAGCTCGGCCATTTTTGAGAAAATTTTGGATTTAGCCGCATCCGTTACCGCCTTCTTATTTTTAATCTTTGACCATTTATTGTGACCGCTCATAAAAGTTTATTTTGTAAATTGGCCGGAGGAGTTTTGCCAAGGTGTGTGTACGCGTGCGCGGTGAGCGCTCGGCCGCGCGCGGTTCGTTCGATAAGCCCGAGTTGCAGAAGATACGGCTCATTAAATTCTTCAATGGTCGCCTCTTCTTCGGAGAGCGCGGCCGCTAGAGTTGAAAGGCCGACGGGCCCGCCGGCAAATTTTTCCGCGACGATCTCTAGAAGTTTGCGATCGGAAGGAGAAAGCCCCTTCTCATCTATGCCCAGTAGTTTTAAGGAAAGTTCAACCGTCTTTTGATCTAAGGGCCTTGTCTCAACTTGAGCAAAGTCACGGGCGCGTTTGAGTAAGTAGTTGGCGGTACGCGGGGTGAAGCGTGAGCGTTTGGCGATTTCTTTCTCGGCCCCATTTTCTATTTTAACGCCGATAATTTTCGCCGACCGGCGCAGGATTTCAGCAATTTCATCCTCGGTGTAAAATTCCAAGCGGAAAACTCCACCCGAGAAACGACTGCGCAGGGGTGAAGAGATCATCGCTACTCGTGTGGTCGCCGCGAGCAGAGTAAACGGCGGCAGTTCCAACTGAATGGTGCGCGCTGACGGGCCCTTGCCGATAATGATATCAAGCACCCCGGATTCCATTGCCGGGTAAAGCACTTCCTCAATCGTTTTATTCAAACGGTGAACCTCGTCTATAAAAAGAATGTCACCGGCGGTAAGATTGGTTAAAATAGAAGCCAGATCACCCACTCTTTCGATCGCTGGTCCCGAAGTAATTTTAATGGCTCGTCCCGCCTCTTTGGCTACCAAGTGAGCAAGAGTCGTTTTACCAAGACCCGGTGGGCCGTAAAACAAGACGTGTTCCGGAGGGACACCGCGTTCTGTGGCGGCTTGAATTAGGATTTTAAGGTTTTCCTTGACTGCTTTTTGGCCCACATAATCCTGCCAATTTGAAGGTCTAAGTTCGTTATCTAAAAATGAGGCGTACTCGTTCTCTTTTGTTACATTTTTTTCTTTCGGCGCTTTACTTGACATAAAAAGTATTGTGTGCTAGACTAGTTTTGGAAAAATCAGTTCTTGTTCAGCGCATAAATCTCTAAGCAACGTGTCTTTCGGGGCATTTGGACTTTTCTCTAAGGACGTTTTTGGTGTTTCGCTAACGCGAAACTTCTGATGCCATCCTTGAAAGATTTGTTTAGTCCCGACATCGCGTCGGGGTGTTGCTTGGAGATTTATGCGCTGGATATACTTGAAAGATCTACCACACGATCAAGCTCTTCGAGCGTAGTGATGCCCGAGAGCACCTTGATAATACCATCCTGAACCAAAGTTAAAAGTTTCTGCCCCTTGGCCGCCTCGCGGATATCACGTTCGGAAGGATTCGTGATAACCGCTTTTTCTATTTTATCATCAATCAGAATCGCTTCGTAGATGCCAATTCTACCTCTGAATCCAATGCTGTTACATTTTGGACAGCCCACAGCGGCCCAGATATGTACTCTTTGAATGCCATCAAGATAAACCGAATCGGGAATCTGCGCCAAAACTTTATCAATTACCTCTTTATTTTTACTCTCAAGAGGGATTTTTTTCTTGCACGTCTCGCAAAGCGTGCGTACCAGTCGTTGGGCGATTGAGACGTTTAGGGCGGAGCTGACCACTTTAGGATTGACTCCGAGATCGAGAAGCCGCGGGAAAGAACCCGCGGCATTGTTCGTGTGCAAGGTGGAGAGCACCAAGTGGCCGGTCAGCGCAGCGTTGACGGCGACCGCGGCCGTTTCATTGTCGCGAATTTCTCCAACCATGATCACATCCGGGTCTTGTCGGAGGGCGCTGCGCAAACCTTCGGCGAAACTGTAACCTTTTTCCGTTTCTGCCTGGGTTTGAACGACACCCTCGAGGTGGTACTCTATGGGGTCCTCAATAGTAACCACTTTAATGTCGGGCGTATAAATTTTTTTTAGGAACGCATAGAGCGTCGTTGTTTTACCGGAGCCGGTCGGACCGGTGGTAAGAATCATTCCATTTGGTTTTCTGATCTCTTTCTTTAAAATCATCAAGAGATGCGGATGAATCCCAAGCGCTTCAAACTCGACTGCAATGGCGTCCGGGTTCAGAACACGCATAACCACCGATTCGTCGTAGGGGCCAGGCAGAAGAGAGGTGCGCACCTCAATCTCAATATCAGCAAGTTTGATGGAAAAGCGGCCGTCTTGCGCTTTTTCTTTAACATTGAGTTTCAATTCACTGACCAGTTTGATGCGGGACAATAAAAGTTCGAAAGTTTCAAAATCAAAATGAAGAATATCAGTCAAGATGCCGTCAAGTCGATAACGCAAGCGCACGTCTTTTTCTTCGGGTTCTAGATGCACATCGGAGGCCTTTAAACTGATTGCGCCGGCCAGAATAATTTCTAAAATTTTTGAGATGCGGTAAGCGCGTTTCATCGCAAGCACTCCCTCGATTAATTTTTTAACATCGGCAAGCGAGGTGACTCTCTTGGTCATTTCAATAATTTCTTCGTTTGAAATGTCGAGGGCGCCGGACTTGGTTTCCAATGAATACGAAAGATCTTTGTATCTGCTCCACACTTTCTCAAGACTCTGATGCGAGACCATAAAGACCTCGGGTATATAGCCGCGGCGTTTCAAGTCACCGATAAGCTCAACCGTTTTCTCGTTTTCAGGCGAGAGAACGGCCACATCAATTTTTTTATCTATCACGTCAAAGATCGCGGTTTGGGCGGTGCGGGCGTCTATTTCTTTAATAATGCGCAGAGCATCAATATTTATGGGGTGTGTTGAGAGGTCAAGATAGTGGACTCCGTGGCGACGCGAGAGAGAAGCGATAAGTTCTTCCTCTTCCTTTCTATGAAGCCCGCGCACTCGTTCATCCTGTTTTTCTTCATCAAATTGAACCATCAATACATTCTATAGCTTCTAGCTTGAAAATACGACACATTTTACAGCTTGACTTTCTGATATTATTTGTGGTATAATACACGCGGAACCGAAAAATTTGGAGGAGGATTTCATGAAGATCTCTATGTTATTCGTGCTCATCGCGTTAGTGGTGAGCGGGTGCGTGGCCATTCCGGTTGGTGGATCTGGAAGCGGAACCAAGGTCTATGTGCTCTACCAAGTCTCGGTGATCGCGCGTGTCATCAATAATTGCGCGCCACACTTAGAACTGGAAAATATTAGTGGAGTTGTAGTAAAAGACCTACCTTACGGTAGCTCTACTACAATTCCATTGATATCACTACCGTTTAGTGCCAGTAACCGGCAAGTGTCGTTGACTGTCAAGGGGTACACCGACAAACGTGAGTACCTAGGGTCAATGACCAAAACCTTCTACGTGAGCACCTATGAAGGGTCACGGGAGGAAGTCTGGGAGGTAGATAGACTTCGCCTTCCGGGTGGCCGCGGTGGATGTCGGTAGAAGTCGAGGCAAGGCCTCGACCAAAGGGCGGGAGCACAAGTTCCCGCCCTTTTTTGTATAATACGAGAATGAAAGCTACCGTTGTCGCGCTTCAAGGAGAACTGGGTTCCGGCAAAACCGCTTTTGCTAAGGCGTTAGGGAAGATGATGGGCATCAACGAACACATCGTCAGCCCGACTTTCGTGATAATGAAAAGCTACGATATTAACTGGAAAGGATTTAAAAAGCTCATACATGTGGATGCCTATCGGATAGAAAGTGAGTCAGAGCTTCTCAATCTAGGATGGAACAAGCTGGTCGAAAATCCCCGACATCTAATTCTTATCGAATGGCCCGAAAGAGTGGAAGGTATTTTGCCGAAAGATTCCAGAAGAATTTTCTTCAAACATGAAATCTAAAAAACTAATCCTGTTTGACGCCCATGCTATCATCCACCGCGCGTATCACGCCCTGCCGGAGTTTGCAACATCTGCGGGTGAGCCGACCGGGGCGCTCTACGGTCTTTCCGCGATGCTTTTAAAAATTATTGGCGAACTCAAACCGGATTTCATGGTGGCCTGTTTTGATTTACCCGGGCTCACTCATCGTCATGAAGCTTATGACGCCTACAAAGCGGGTCGCGCCAAAATCGACGATAATCTAATACTTCAACTTGAACGAGCCAAAGACATTTTCACTGCCTTTGGTATTCCTATTTATTCCCATCCCGGTTTTGAAGCGGATGATATTATCGGCACTATTGTGTCTGAAACTAAAAAATTGAAAATTGAAAATTGTAAATTGGAAATTGTTGTGGCTTCCGGCGACATGGACACCCTGCAACTTGTTGATGATAAAAGGGTTCAGGTTTATACCTTGAAAAAAGGCGTCAGCGACACCATTCTTTATGATGAGAAAAAAGTAGTGGAGCGTTTCGGTTTCTCGCCGAAACTTCTGGTGGATTACAAAGGTTTACGCGGCGACCCCTCGGACAATATTGCGGGAGTAAGGGGTATCGGGGAGAAAACCGCGACTGCGCTCATACAAGAGTTTGGCACTATCGAAAATATTTACAAAAATCTGAATAAGGTTAAATTAAGCGGCCGTATAAAAGATCTGCTTAAAGAGAATGAAGAAGGGGCCCTGTTTTCCAAAACATTGGCCACTATTCGCACCGATGCGCCTATTCACTTTGTCTTGCCACCGGAGTGGAAAAAGAATTTAGAGCTTAATAAGCTCTTAAGCCTTTTTAATCAGCTGGAATTCCGAACAATGGGAGAGAGGGCTAAGAAGTTATTAGAACGGCCTGATGTTGCTCAAAAAACCAACTTGGAGGCTCAGCCTCCAAGTAAGAAGGAGGTTGGGCCTCTTAATTCAGAGGTTAAGAAACTTTGTCTTGCGTTTTGGGTGGTAGATTCAAATCTTACCAACCCGACACTTGAGGATGTGTTTAGATTCTGTAAGACTAGCGATATTGAAGAAGCCAAGAAAATTATTGAATTCGAACTTGATAAACGGAAAGTCAGGAAAGTGTTTGAGGAAATTGAGAGGCCCATTATAAAAGTGGTTGAGGAAATGAATGAGAGAGGCATTCGAGTGGATAAAAAGATTCTCAAGACTCTTTCCTTGAAATATCACAAAGAAATAACACGTCTCGAACAGGAAATTTGGAAAGAAGCGGAAGAAGAATTCAATATTAATTCTCCTAAAATTTTATCTCATATTCTTTTCGGCAAACTTCAGCTGGCGGATAAACGACAAAAGAAAACACCGACAGGGGCCCTCTCAACCAAGGAGTCAGAATTGGAAAAATTGCGAGATAGGCATCCAATTATCACTCTGGTTTTGGAATATCGAGAACTAGCCAAACTCCTTTCTACTTATATTGACGCCATACCGCCTCTTTTGGATAAAAACTCTCGTCTGCACTCCACTTTTCTCCAAGCTGGCACTACTACCGGCCGCATGTCCTCCAACAATCCCAATCTCCAAAATATTCCCAACAAAACTCTCTTGGGACGAGCCGTTCGTCATGCTTTTGTGGTGGAAGCCGGATTTAAACTGCTTTCCTTAGATTATTCACAAATTGAGTTGCGTATTGCCGCCATACTTTCTCAAGACAAGAAACTTATTGAGATATTCAAATCGGGAGTCGATGTGCACGCCGGCGTGGCAACGCGCGTCTTTAAGGTTCCACAAGAATTGGTGGATAAAAGTATGCGGACGAAAGCCAAGACTATCAACTTTGGCATTCTCTACGGCATGGGGGTTAACGCTCTTAGGGCCAATCTCGGGGTTGATCGTAAAGAAGCTCAAGAGTTTTATGACAAATACTTTGAGACATTTATCGACCTTGCCGCGTATTTGGATAAAATAAAAACTGAAGCCAGACAAAAGGGTTATACGGAAACTCTTTTTGGCCGGAGAAGGTATTTTGCCGGGCTCAGATCGCCCCTACCGTATGTCCGCGCGCAAGCGGAGAGGATGGTGATTAACGCGCCAATACAGGGAACTAGCGCGGACTTGACTAAAATTGCCATGAAAAAAATTGATGAGCATATCAAATCGGAAAAACACAAAAATGAGATGCGCTTGGTGCTTCAAGTGCATGATGAGTTGGTTTATGAGATAAAAGATTCTTTAGTGAATGAGGCGGTGATACACTTTAAACGATTAATGGAAACAGTTTTACCTAATGAGGACACTCTCGGTGTGCCTATTGTGGTCGAAGCACAAGTGGGAGATAACTGGGGAGAAATGCAGAAAATATGACCGATGAGTTTTATCACAAAAATATATTCGGAAACGTGGTTGACCTGAATTTAATCGGTGAAGAAAGGTCAGACCTTAATACTGATTCCAAAGATCTGGCCTTGAGGAGCCGGCCGGAGTTCAATATCTTCACTTTTACCGATGCTGTGGGATCACGACAAAAGAAACAGGCCTGGATTCTTTATCGGAAGGCCTTATCGGTTGGTATTTCCGCCGAAGAAATTTTTTATAAATTGGTTTGGCAGATCAAATCAATGCTGATCGTGTCGAAAACAAAGAATGTGGGAGAGACGGACATGAAAACCTTCCCATATAACAAGGCAAAAAGTTTTCTCAAGAATTTTAAGCCCGATGAACTGGAAGCTCTTTCGGAAGGTCTGGTGGTTGGTTACTCTCTTATCCGTCGGGGAGAAGGAGAAATGGAAATGTTTGTGGAAAAAATACTTTTAAGTCTGTAAGGAATAAGCCCTGAGCAGATTCTGGAAAAGAGAGGCAACGGTCATTGGCCCGACGCCGCCTGGGACCGGTGTGATAGCCCTCACAATTTTTCTAACGTTTTCGTAATCCACATCTCCTACGATTTTCTTCGCCCCGCGAAGCTTTAGCGAAGTGGGGTTGCTTCTAACGATATTGATGCCGATGTCGACCACGATCTGATTTCTGGATACGTGCTTTTTGGTAATTAGTTTGGGCTGCCCCACTGCCGTTATCAAAATATCGGCGCGTTTTGTTTCTTTCTCTAACTCCTTCGTATCTTTGTGACACATAGTGATGGTAGCCCCCTTATTTAACAAGGCAAGCATGGCCGGTCTGCCAACTAATATAGACTCTCCCACTATCACTATTTTAGTTCCGGTCAGTTTTATTTTATATTCTTCGAGTAGGCAGATGATGCCCTTAACCGTGGCGGGGATAAATGCTTCATGATTATCAAATAGATGTTTGGTATTGATAGATGTTAACCCGTCCACATCTTTTTTGGGACCGATGGTTTCAAGCACTCTTTCAATATCAAAATGTTTCGGCGCGGGAAGTTGCACCATAATACCATGGACACTAGCGTCTCTATTGGATTTCGTAATATCGGAAATTATTCGCGACTCTTTTACGGTTTTCGGATATTTTTTATGTATAGCTATGGCGCCAATCTTTTCGGCGAAAGCCTTCTTGTTTTTAATGTATGTATTCGACTTGTCCAAATCGCCAATTTGAATGATGACCAATTTTGGCTTAACGGCGAGCTTCTCAATTTTTCTTGCGAGCTTAAGGGCCACCGAGACGCTTAATTTCTTACCATCTAGTATTTTTGACATAATGTGTTGGTCCCCCCGGGAGGAATCGGACCTCCGTTGACCGCTTAAAAGGCGGATGTTCTACCATTGAACTACGGGGGGTGATTGGTTTAAAAAGATATAACAATTAAAGTGGGATGTCTATGGCGTAGGCGCCGGCGCCGGTCAGCAAGAGAGAAAGAGAAATGGTAAAAATGAGAAGGTAGAAAACCATGTCGCGTTTAAGAATCTCCCGCGCCCGCCATTCGATATAAAGTTCAATACCGGAAAAGATTACAAAGGCCAGCGCCGCCACCTGCGTCCAAAGGCCAATCAACAAAAGGACCCCGCCCATTAATTGAAGTAAGGCATAGAGCGGTAAAAATAAATCAGCCGGGCGCAGTCCCAAGGTCTCCAAGGAAGCGAGCCACGCCTCTTTCTCGCTTCGGAATTTCAAAAAGCCAAGATCAATAAAAATGAGACCCAACAGCAAACGCAAAATAAGAGGTCCAACAGACGAGTATATTAGAAGTTCTGGAAACGGATTAAGCATATTTCTATGATAACACAAACAAGGCGACACCGGTTGCAACAGAAACATTTAAAGATTCCTTTTGCCCCAACATGGGTATTTCTGCAACCGCATCAGCCATTCTAATGGCTTCTTCTGAAACCCCGGTGACTTCGTTGCCCACGATAATCGCGAATTTATTCGGTTTCGCCAAACTTTTTAAATCTACCGAGTCAGGGGTTTGCTCGAGAGCAATAACCAGAAATCCTTCTTTTTTCAAATTATCAATAATCAGTTCGGTTTCTTGGGCATATTCCCAATCAATCGCTTTTTCCGCTCCCAACGATACTTTAATGAAATCTTGACGTTTCCTACCAAAACGATCAAACGGTGCGGGTGTTGTGCCGATTAAAATAATTTTTGATACCCCAAATCCATCAGCTGTGCGAAAAATCGAGGCGGTATTCTCGACACCTCTCAAATTTTCAAGAATGACAACACTGGTTTGTTTCATTTGTATAACTTTTGATGCGCGGAACAGAAGTGGGCGCTACGCGCGCCGATGATAATACGTTTGATAATACCCCGGCAATCTCCCTTGCCGCATTTATGGCCAGTTTTCTTGTAAGCTTGATGATAATTCTGGAAATTACCTTTTCCTCCTTTGATATTGCGATAATCAGACATAGAATCTCCGCCCAAATCGAGACCCTTCTTCAGTGTTTCTTTCGTTGCTTGAAACATGATTTTCAGGTTTTTCTTCGGGATTTTGTTGGGATGAGAAAGGGGATGGACTCCGGCGCGCCAGAGAATCTCATCCGAGTAAATATTGCCGATACCAGAAATTAAACTTTGATCCATTAATACCTGCTTGATTCTACCTTTTGGTTTTTTCTGTATTTGAAAATTAAAATTTGGAAATTGAAAATTTTTATCCAAGGGTTCCGGTCCCAAGTGTTTGAGATGAAAACTTTTTTCAAGCCCATCTGTTTTTACCAGCGTGACTTTGGCAAACTTGCGCAGATCGGAGAGAATGAGATGCTTCCCATTGTCTAATTCAAAATCAAGACGGGTGAAAGGGTAATCAGGGCGATCATAGACAAAATGCCCGGTCATTTTCATATGAATAAGAATGGTTTGGCGGTTTGACAAATGGATTAGAATATTTTTGGCCCGCCTTTCTACTTTGAGGATTTTTGTACCCCTTACTTTCTTTTTAAAGAATGCAAAAAACTTTGGGTTCTTGATATTGTCCTTGCCGACGTAATGTGGACTGTTGTAATTTGTTTGGACATCAACAATTTTTTTACCCTTGACCGTTTTATTTAAGCCGTTAACGGTTGTCTGGACTTCTGGCAATTCAGGCATGTTTAGACAAGAGCTTCAATGCGGCCTTGACACGCTCACTTGTTCCCTCCACTTCTTTCGGCACTTTTTTGAGCGCGTCGCGGGTGTCGCGTTCGCTGTAACCGAGGGAAATCAGGGCTTCGAGAACATCGCCTTCGGCACGAATGTTTACACTCTTATCCGCGTCCGTAGTTTTCAATTTATCTTTGAGCTCCAAGACTATTTTCTCGGCATTTTTCTTACCAATGCCAATCTCTCGTGTCAGATATGTAATATCTTCACTCGCAACCGCTTGGCGGAGCATTGAAGGAGTGGCGACATTTAAGATACCAAGAGCCGTTTTGGGCCCGATACCCGAGATGGTAATCAAGAGTTCAAAAATATCGAGGGTTTCTTTATCCAGGAAACCGAAGAGTTCGAGAGAAGTCTCTCTTACGACAAGATGTGTCCAGAGAAAGATGGGGGAGCTCGGCGTGGCTTCCAGTGCCGTCTCGGTGGCGACCAAGACTTTGTAGCCAACGCCGGAGACATCCACTATTATGGCATTTAAATCTTTGCGCCGAACTGTGCCAGAGAGACAGGCAATCATGGTGTTGTCATTATAATGCAAAGTCTGATAAGATGCTCCCAATGTCAATTACCCGAGGAGCCGCCAAAGCGCACAGAAGCTCTCAACGCAAACGAGAGTTCAATTTGCGTCGCAAAGATAAGATCTCTCGCTCCGTCAAATCTCTCAAAAAACTCGTCGTCTCCGGTAGTAAGAAAGAGGCGGAAGCCATGATGCGCGAAGTTCAAAGCGCGCTCGATAAGGCGGTCAAGAGCAAGACTTTAAAGAAAAACACCGCCGCTCGTAAGAAATCCCGTCTTTCAAAATTGGTTAAAAAGCTTTAAGCTAAACTTGCGCTCTCATCGTTCAATGGATAGGACATAACTTTGCGGAAGTTAAAATGGAGGTCCGATTCCTCCTGGGAGCATCACGTTAGGAATATGTTACAATAGATATATCGAACCACATTAGTCAGTCTTAAATTTATAATCCATGAAACAACTTGATCCGAAAGCAGTCTGGTTATTTTTTATCAGTTTCGTTTTACGTGCGTTTATTCCAATCATATTTTTGAGCATTTATGGTGCAGTAATTTTGGGTGAGTTTTCATTTGGTTTTCTAAATTGGTTGTGGATTATTGTTCCTGCCTTCCTAGTCTTGTGTTTTGTTTGGGCCAAACTCACGTACTATTTTTACCGCTACGAACTCACCGATGTTGGTTTTCGCAAAGAGCTCGGAGTTATCTATAAAAAATATGTGACTATTCCTTACGATCGCATTCAGAACGTGGATATTTATCGGGGTATTCTGGCTCGCTTGCTTGGATTATCGGATCTTAACATTCAGACAGCGGGAATGAGCGCGACAATTAATAGATACGGGGTGTCCGGTGGCGGCGCCGAAGGACGGTTGCCGGCGCTCTCCCGAGAAGTTGCCGAACAACTGCGTGACGAACTTATTCAGCGGACCCGTCAATCTAAGAATCAAGGGCTCTAGTTTTTTATTAAAATCCGAGGTATTCAAGAATTCTCTCAACAAAGGGAAGGTTGTGGAATTCTTCTGACAAAACTTTGGAGAGCTTTTCGCGTAATTGTCCATCATCAATTTCATCATTAAGTGGTACAATAATAAGAGGCATCAGCAACTTTTCGGATCGCAGGATGATTTTTTTGTGAGGATGGTCCATATCTATCCAAAAAGACTGGAGAGTTTGATATGGATAACGAACCTTACCCCGGGTTATACCTTTGTCATCTACGATTACATGTAACGTGCTTGGCGGACGATTGGTAAAAATCGAAAGAGCAAAAACGCTGACAAGCACCAAAATGGCGAAAATAATATTGCCCAAAATAACCGAGGCGATAGCGACGGAAACTGAAACAATACCCACCGCCCAGAACCAATCAGAACTTCTTTCTTTGTGCTCATACTCATGAGCGTCCCACTCTACTTTAAATGACGGTTGCGGCATAAGTACCTAAATTATATCATAATCTCTAAGCGTCTATTCTAGAATGATCGAAATATTTCCGTACGCCGTTCTTATCATGTTTGCTTCTCTTGTTGGAGTTTTTTCTGTGTGGCGGAGAGCGGGTCGCGTGGTTGAGCGTCACTTGAGTCTTTTAGTCAGTTTTTCCGCAGGAGTTTTCTTGGTCATTGCCTATCAACTGGGAATTGAGGCGCTAGAACATTCGCATACTTTCAGATTCGGATTACTCTGGATCATAATCGGAGTGTTGACAGTATGGCTATTATTTAAATTTCTGCCTTCCTCGCACCACCATCATGATGAAACACTTGAGACGCATCCCCATTCAAGACTTGACGCTCGACGGATTATGGTAAGTGACGCTCTTCATAATTTGGGCGACGGTATTTTCTTGGCGGCTTCTTTTGCCGCCGGTTCTTCGCTTGGGATAGTCGCCGCCTTAAGTATTTTTGTCCACGAACTGGTGCAAGAGATGTCAGAGTTTTTTGTTCTTCGACAAGCCGGCTACTCGGCAAGGTCGGCTCTCGTCTTAAATTTTGCCATTTCCGCCACGATTCTTCCCGGCGCGCTGGGCGGTTTCTTTTTGTTAGAAAATTTTGAAATACTTGAGGTTCCTCTTCTTGGTTTAGCTTCCGGAGCGTTTTTAGTGGTTGTTTTTCATGACCTTATTCCTCATTCAGTCAGAGCTTCAAGACATAGCCGTTTTTACTGGAGACATTTACTCTTGTTTTTAATCGGTGTAGTTTCAATGTCTATCGTAAATATTTTGACTGCGCATTAGATTTACGTCTGTTAAGGGTAGTAAAGTTCAAACTTTTCATTATAATCAGCGTATGATGGCTCAATTACTAACCGCGGGCGCAATTTTTGCAAATTTTTCTTCGTTTGATATCGGATTGCGTGACTATCTTGATATGATAGTCGTGGCATTTTTGGTCTATGCCATAGTTTTGCTTTTTAAAAAAACACGCTCCCTTTTCCTTTTTAACGGAGTGGCAGTTTTGGTACTCATCTATATCTTTGCAAGATATTTCGGTCTTTATCTGACGAGTTATCTTTTTAGTTTTTTCTTTGGATTTTTTGTGATTATTTTTGTTGTGGTTTTCCAGAGAGAATTGCGGAGACTCTTTGAATGGCTTTCATTGTGGAGAAAATTTCCTTATTCTAAGCGCGAGCTTATTCCGGATTTTGTGTCCATTCAAGTGATTGAAGCGGTTGTCGCTCTCGCGCGCGCCAAAACCGGTGCCATCATAGTTTTTCCCGGAGCAGACAATTTGGATATGGTGGCGGCGGGAGGCATCCCCTTGGGAGGCAGGGTGTCCGCAGAACTTTTACAGAGTATTTTTGACCCATCTTCTCCCGGACATGATGGCGCTGCGATGATCCAAGGAGACAGAGTGAGAGCGTTCGGAGTTCATTTGCCTTTGGCCAGAAAAGGAATAAAAAAATTTGGAACTAGGCATCGCGCGGCGCTTGGACTTGCTGAACGCTCGGATGCCTTCATTATCGTGGTATCTGAAGAAAGGGGAGTAATTTCAATCGCGGAAGACAGCGATATTAAGGCCTTGCCCGAGGACTCCGTCGCTGACGAACTTCCGGCTAGATTGCATGATTTTTTGCGTAAACATTTACTTGAGGGTGACGCCGGACCGAAAAGTTGGCATCCTTTAGTAAATTGGAAAGAAAAACTCACTTCTCTCTTGATTGCTTTCTTTCTGTGGTATGCCTTTATAATCCAGCTTGGTGCGGGCACTATTACCAAAAATTTCCAAGTACCGGTCGAATTTCGTTCGTTGCCGGCAGAATATCTCATCGAAAGTATTGGTCCGACAGAAATCAGCGTTTCTTTGTCCGGTCGGAATCAGGATTTTAGTTTTTTGAATGCGGATAAATTAAAAATAAGCCTCGATCTTGAGGATAGCGTTGCTGGCGCGCAGAAATACACGATAACAAATGATGATGTTGTCGGCGCTCCTGATACACTCTCAATCGTTAATCTCACTCCCAAGGTCATTAAATTTAACATCAAAAAAATCCCACCCTCGCCTCAAGAACAATAGAGAACAGATTGGAAACATTGATTTCCGAGTAAGGCGGAGGAGGTGAGATTCGAACTCACGATGGACTTTCGTCCATGCCGCATTTCAAGTGCGGTGCCTTCAACCTCTCGAGCCACTCCTCCGCCTTGCTCGGAAAGAATGTGTATTATACTCTTTTCTGTGCGATTGTTACCTAAACCACTCTTTGAAATTCTTTGGCCATCCAAGTAAGAACAACAATGCCAGAGGCGCGCCCCAATTTGCCCATCTTTCAACAAAATCCCAAACGGGATCAGGCCCTATCGGCCAGCGAATCATTGCTGTCCACAATCCCCAAAGCGCCATCCACAAAACAGCTATTCGCACCGGCTTGATCAGAGTTAGAACCGCCAAAGCAAGGTCTAGTACGCCGATGAGCAAAAGTAGGGTTACAATCGTCTCCGGGTTGTTTATACCGACCGCTTCGAAATATTTAAACCACGACTCTTTGCCTTGAATGGCAAACATTCCGTGTCCTATGAAGGATCCGGCGGTCGCTATTCTTAGAATCCAAACAGCAGAATTCATATATATGTATAAATATAATTAACAATAATACTCTTTCTAATTATACTATAATTAATCGGATGAAGCTTATGGCAATCGACTATGGCGAAAGGCGTGTGGGTGTCGCATCAACTGATGAGATGGGCGACTTTGCTCTACCGCGCGCTGTATGGCCGAATGACAAAACTCTGGTAGATAAGGTTTTGAAATTTAGAGAAGAGGAGGAAATAGGGAAAATTATAATTGGCGAATCGAGAGACTTGAATGGTAATTTGAACCCGATTCAAAAAGCGATAGATAGCTTTAAAAGTGAACTTGAAACGCGTTTATCTGCGCAGTCGAGTGAGGTGGAAATAGTTTGTCATCCGGAGGTTTTCACCACTCTCGAGGCCCGGCGGCTTCAAGGGCGGACGGAAATGACCGATGCTTCCGCCGCCGCTTTGATTCTTAAGAGCTACTTGGAGAGCAGATAAGAAATGTCAGACAAGGTGGGGTATAATTAAGAGTATGGTTGTTTCTGAGAAACAAAAAGTTTTACTTGATCTTTTTCCTGTCCCAGAATTTCTTTTACTCTCGACTACCGGTGTTGTGATCAAGGATACCGACACCAGATTTGTGCAGTTAAGAAGAAAAATTTTCGGCAAAGGGTTTGAGTTGGCGCATGCCAGCAAAATTGATAATCCCAAGGGATCGGTTGAATCTGGCTTGATTAATAATCCAGACGAGCTTGCCAATGTTTTGCGCGAATTTTCCTCACATTATGGTGTTTCTTACGTGAAGGCCATTTTACCCGAAGAGAAGGCGTATCTCTTTACCGCCAATATTGGTCAGGTGTCTCCCGAAGGCATGAAAGATGCGGTCGCCTTCATTATCGAAGAGAATGCTCCCGTAGCCCTTGCCGAATCGGTGTTCGATTTTGAGGTTGTCGGCGAAGATCTGGGTACTGGTGAGATGCGAGTAGCCGTCTCCGTTCTGCCTAAAAATATTGTCAGTGCTTATGTGACACTCTTTGAGTCTGCCGGAATCACCCCGATCTCCTTCGATCTTGAGTCGCGAGCTATTGCTCGGGCAGTCATTCGTAAAGGCAATAAACAACCAATCCTTATTATCAATCTCTCTACCAAAAAAACTGGTTTCTATGTAGTTGAGAAAGAGGTGGTGCAGTTCAGCACTATGTTGGCTTATAGTCTCGCCGTCGACGATTCTGGCTCGGGTTCTAAAGAATTTTTGAGGGAAGAAATGCGCAAAGTGATCGCCTTTTGGAATGCTCACACTGGAAGCAAGATTGAAAAAATAATCCTGTGCGGATCTGGAGGAAGCAAGACGGCTCTTGTCGATAAATTTATGGGTGGAAGTGAAATCCCATACACAACGGCTGATGTGTGGTTGAAAATGTCTCGCTCCAATAATTATGTTCCGGAAATAACGTTTGGAGAATCTCTTGGATACGCG
>Ga0209212_1003549_pt1 | contig 20410 bp, 22 predicted proteins | sample RifGroC2_FD_183996 | JGI IMG/M metagenome (GOLD analysis project Ga0209212, IMG submission 183996) | Groundwater microbial communities from Rifle, Colorado, USA - Groundwater C2 (SPAdes) (version 2) | ecosystem: Environmental > Aquatic > Deep subsurface > Groundwater | place: Rifle, Colorado... | reverse complement strand
GTGCCGGCCGCGGGGATTATGTCCCCGCCCGGCTGCAGCAGGTACGCCTGGTACAAAGGGAAATCGGCGGGGGTGGCGGGGGAAGCCTCCGCCCAGGGGGGGAAAGCCGCGCCGATAACTTCCCGGCCGCCGACCAGGCTGACGGTCTCTTTGGGCCTCCCGGAAAGCATGGCGAGCTGAGCGGTGGGGGCCAGCTCGACCGCGGAAATGGCGGCGTCCCGGCGACTCTCCCTGAGCAGCCTGACGAAGAAGGACAGGCTGGCGGGGGGCTGGGCTATCACCAGCATCTTCCTGTCCGCGTTCCGCAGCATGAACCGGGCCTGCGGGATAGTGATCTTGTTCCCGCGCCAGGCCTGGGCTTTCTTCATCCCTCCGAGGTAAAAGAACGCCGGCAGGACAGCGGCGGCCAAAAATCTGACCGCCATCCTCCGCCGCGGCGGCAGAGCCTTCAGGCCGGCGAACAGCAGGTAGACAAAAGACAGCCAGACCGACGAGCTGAAGACAAGGGCGAGCCGGTCACCATGGCAGAGTATCCGGTCCTCCGCGTAGCGGACCGACGGGACCCAGAGCGTGGGGGCGACGACGCAAAGAGACAAGAAAACGAGGGCGAGGAAAGAAAGAAGGCCCGGCCATCGGCGTTTTTCCCAGGCCAGGAACCCGGCGGACAGCACGATCAGACCCCCGAGCAGCGCCGCCGCCGCCGACACGCCGCCGGGCGAGGCTCCTCCCCAGGCGAGGGTTTCCGCCAGGCGGGGCAGGCTCTTGAAGAAATAAGCCAGCACCAGTACCGGGTCATAGCTTGCGGAGTACCCTCCTACTAAACTGGGCAGAGCGGTATACCGCAGCGCCAGGTACAGGGCCAGCACGGCTCCGTAGCCTATGGCCGGGGCCCGTGAACCGCCGCCGCGCAGCCGGATAAGAAGCGGCGCTATCAGGAACAGCGGCACATAGACTTCCTTGCTGAGGGCCGCCAGGAAGTAGAGCGCCAGCGCCGAGCCGAACATCAGGCGGCTGCCGCCCTTGCTCCACCGGAGCAGGCTCGCGAGGGACAGCAGGGCGAAAGCCAGGCCGAAAAGGTAATGCCGGGTAGCGTACAGCCCTGAAACGGACACCGCCGCCGGGGAGAGGATGACCGCCGCCCCGCCCAGAAGGGCGCCCAGCCATTCGACCTCCGCTTCGCGCAGCAGCAGGGCGGCGGCGCAGCCGGCGGCCCACAGCCAGAAGAGAGAGTGCAGGTTGTAACCCAGGAAGTTGCTGCCGAAGACCAGCCAATCGGCCCGTAGGGTGGCGCCAAGCAGGGGCATATAGCTGCTTTGGCTGATCATGCTTCCAGCCGGGGAGAACAGCAGTTCGGAGAGGCCGAGCCGGGAAACGACGCTGAGCAGCGGCATGTCGTCGCCCCAGAAGCAGAGGTCCAGCAGCGGAATGAACGCGGCCAGCGCCAGGCAGCCCAGTAAAAAAAACAGAACGGCGAGCCCCGGCCGGGCCCCCAGCGGGCCGGCGGACACGGCCGCTTCGGTGATATCTTCCCCGTAACTTTCTATGGCGCGCTCTCCTCCCGCCTGGTCTCTTTTCCCTTATAATTGTAGCTGATATCGAAGCTTCCGGGCTTGCCGGGAATAATTTATCCGCCGGTTTTTCTCGCCGCCCCGGGAATTTGCACAAAGCGCCCGCCTACCGCTATAATACCCGGAGCGCGGTTTATTCGTAAATATCCTGAATTTTCCCGGCGCGCCGGTTCATTCCCGCCGGAAAAAGGCAGAACCGGAGAAGGTTTTAAATAACATGGGCGATATCTATTACGCGGTAGCCATGGCCGGCCTGGGGAGGCGTTTCACCGAGGCCGGTTTCAGCCGGCCCAAGTACATGCTCGAGGCCGCCGGGCGCACGCTGTTCGAACACTCGGTTTTCTCCCTCCCGCTGGAGCTTTCCGCCAAAATATTCTTTATCGCCCTCAAAGAGCACGAAAAAGAATTCGGCCTCGCCGGGTTCCTGGAAAAAAAGCTCGCGCCCGTCCTGCCGGCCAAAGCGTGGGAGCTGGCGCTGCTGGACGGCCCGACCCGCGGCCAGGCCGAGACCGTCCTCGCGATACGGGGCCTGGTGCCGCCCGGCGGCGGGCTGGCCATCTACAATATAGATACGAGCTTCTCCAGTCCGACCCTGGCGGCCCGGCTCGCGTCCCCCGCGGCCAGGCGCGACGGGGTGATAGGCGCTTTCAAGCTGGGCGGCACGGACCCGAAATGGAGCTTCGCCAGGGTGGACGCCGGCGGCGCGGTCGCGGAGACCGCGGAGAAGGTGCAGATCTCGGACAACGCGCTGACGGGTTTCTACCACTTCAGCCGGGCCGCCGATTTTTTCGAGACGGCGGCGCTGGCCGTCCGGGGCGGCGAGACGACCCAGGGGGAATTCTACGTGGCGCCGCTCTATAACAAGCTCATAGCTTCGGGCCGCAGGTTCGTGCTCGATACCGCCGGGAGGTTCCTCCCGTTGGGCACGCCGGAGGACGTCGCCATTCTTAAAGCGCGCTCCGGGGAAGGGAGCTCCCGGTGACGCCGCCCCGGTATTCCATAGTCGTCCCCTGCTACAACGAAGAGAGCAGCCTCCGGCCGCTTCTTGAAGGCTTCGCCCGCCTTGGCGGGAAAGACCTGGAGGTGATACTCGTCGACAACGGGTCGTCCGACGGCACGGCGGCGGAGCTTGAGCGCCTGCTGCCGCTTTATCCCTTCGCGTCCGCGGTCAGGGTGCCGGTAAACAAGGGCTATGGCTTCGGCATCCTCAGCGGGCTGGCCGCGGCTTCCGGCGAGTATGTTGGCTGGATGCACGGCGACCTGCAGTTCGACCCGGCCGCGGCGGCCGCTACGGCCGCGCTCGCGGAAAAGACCGGCGGGGGGAAGGTTTTTGTAAAAGGTCTGCGCCGCGGCCGGCCTCTTCTGGATAAATTTTTCACCGCCGCGATGTCGCTCTTCGAAACCCTGCTCATGGGAACCCGCCTGGAGGATATAAACGGCCAGCCCACGCTTTTTCACCGCTCGCTCATGGAGACCTGGACCGCGCCGCCCCCTGATTTTTCACTGGACCTGTACGCGTATGTTTCGGCCGCCAGGGCGGGGTTCAGGATCGCCAGGTTCGAGGTCGTGAATTCCGAAAGAAGGCGCGGAACTTCAAGCTGGAACGCGGGGCTTTGGTCCCGGCTCCGCCTGGCGCTGCGCATGGCGGCGGCCAGTGTCCGGGTGCGGGCCGCGGCGCCCGGGAAAATGAAGTAGTCCGCGGTTTACCAGTTATTTCTTGTGCCGGAGAGTCTGGACCTGCCCCGGGGTTTAGCGGCCGGCTTTGGCTGCGCCAGTTCGTTAATGACGGCGAGCGTTTCGGAACATTCAGGGCAGGGAAAGCCGGCGTCCAGCACGCTTTGCAGGCGCTGTTTGGCTTCCGGGTAGCGTTTCGTCCCGAAGCAGGCCTGGCCCAGCAGTTTATTCAGCCGCCCCTTGTCTTCCGGGGCGCTCAGCAGCGGTTCCGCCCTGTTCAGGTAGAGGAAGGCGTTCTCGTAGTCGTTGAGTTTCAGGTAGGCCGCTCCGTAATTAAGAAAGAGGGGCGGCTTGTCGTAGCCCATCGCTTCCGCCTGCTTCAGGTCATAGACAGCCTCGTTGTACATCGCGGAGTTGAGGTTGAAGACGGCCCGCGAGATATAGACCGCGGGGTCCCTGGTCCCGAGGCTGATGGCTAAGTCGGCGTACTGTTTAGCGGCGGCATCGTTCCCCAGCTCGCTGTGAAGGGTCGCGAGCCGGTCATAGATAAAAAGCATGGTTTTGCCGGAGGCCTTTACGCGGCCCGACTCCCGCAGCGAGGCCATCTTCATAAGGTCCGCCATGGCCGCGGTTTTATTGCCCGCTTTTTCATAATGCGATACCCGCTTGGAGAGGAACAGCATCTTCATGAAATCCAGGGGAAAATACTGGATCATGAAACCGCAGGCCGCTATCGCCTCCGGCCCCGAGCCCTTGGTGCAAACCCGGCTTTTATCGCGGAGAAAAACGCTTACGGCCGTAAAAAGAAGACCGGCCATCACCAGGAACATGAGCACATTCTTCAGGGGTCTATTCATGCGTTCTCCTCGCGCATACGGGGCTCTTATTAAAAGGAAGTATACTTAATTGTTTTACCGCGGGGAATAATGCCTCCCGGACCGCGTAAAGGGGCCTTTCCCGCTGCAGAAGAACGTCGAATATCTAGTCGAGATCAACATGCCGGGAAAATTCGCCAAGGAAGTCTTCGTTATTACCGAAAAGAACACCGTTACGATGCCGCGACCCAAGTTCGAGCGCCAGAAGAAGCGCGAGTACGCGGCCTCGGTCGACAAGGACGGTGAAAAGGTTTTCACGGTGAAATAGCGCAAGCCCGATCCCCGGGTATAATGCAGCCGCCGGACGAGCGCGTCCGGCGGCTTTGTCTTTCGGCTTTGTGGTTCCGGGCGGGCTGCCGCTTTAGAACTTGTGCCAGAGCATCTGGGTCGTCACGTCGTGATGGAAGAGCACTTCCGAGGACTTGACGATGCTGCCCAACTCCTTTGGGCTCCGGTCAGCGGCGGCCTGCTTGTGCGACACGTATTTTTCGTGCGAAGCCGCGCCCATGACCGTCTTTATGAATTCGCTCCCGCGGAAGATCCGTATCGCGTCGTAGATGTTCCCGGGGAGGAAGCGCACGCGGTCGCGCTTGTTCTCGTCTTTCGTGAGGGGTACTCCGTCCAGGGCGGTGCGAAGGAGGGCGTACAGGGCGAGGTACGGATTCGCGTCCGGCCCTACCGAGCGGATCTCTATGCGGGCGGTCTTTTCGTTCCCGGCCGGGATGCGGATCATCGCGCCGCGGTCCACGGAAGAGACCTTGATCTGGTTGGGGGCTTCGAAGTGCGGGTCCAGGCGGCGGTAGGCGTTCACGCTGGAGTTCAGTATCAGGGAGAGCTCCTGCGCGTGATTGAGTATCCTGGAGATGGTATCCCAGGCGAACGCGGACAGGCCGTCCTCCCCTTTATTGTCGTGGAAGATGTTCTTTCCGTTCTTGAAGAAAGAGAGGTTCAGGTGCATCCCGCTCCCGTTCACTCCGGAAACCGGCTTCGGGAGGAACGTGGCCGTCATCCCCATGTTGGCCGCGACCTGCCGGCAGACGAGCTTGTACAACTGGGCCAGGTCGCAGGCGCGCACCACCCCCGCGTAGCGGAAGTTGAGCTCGAACTGGGAGGGGGCCACTTCGGGATGGTCTTTCTCGTTCCTGAAACCCATCGCCCGCTGTGTCTCCGCCGCGGCGTCGATGAACATTTTCAGGCGGTCCAGCGGCAGGGAGTGGAAATATCCGCCGGTGGAAATAAGGTCGAACCCCGAGACTTCGTTATAGGACTGCTCGACGTTAAGCCCTTTGATCAGGAAGCCTTCTATCTCGGGGGCGACCTTCGCCGTGAGGCCCCGCGTCTTTTCCAGCCCTTTCGCCAGGTCGACGAGGCGCGCGCGGAAATCGGATTCGTACGGGGTTTTATCGCGGTTCAGGACTGTGCCGAACATGATGACTTTTCCCGGGCCGAAAACGTCGGCGGGCAGCCAGAAAATGCTCCCCCAGTCGATCCCGAGGCGGAGGTCGGATTCTTTCTGGGCGGAAAATCCCCGGATGGAGGAGCCGTCGAAAGTAAGGTTGTCCCCCGCGTTCAGGAAGTGCTGCTTGTCGTAATCGAGCATGTGGAAGCGCCCCTCGATATCGGTGAAGCAGAGCGTTACCGCTTTCAGGCGTTTCTCGCCTTTAAGGTACGCGCTGTATTTTTTTTCAAGCGCCGCTGGCGACAGGGTCTCGGCCGCCTCAGCCGCCTCCAGGTTCATGGCCTCTAGTTCGTCGTACGGTATCTCCAGGAAATTCTTGAGGATCATGGGGCCGGCCGGTTTGATTGTGGACATGATTTATTCTCCTGTTCAGCTAAAGTGTGGTATATTATCTTAAATATAGCATGATATAGTATAAATGTCAAGATTAAAATGATTAGCAATGCTATAATTGCTCTAAAGATAGTTTTTAAATAAATCAGGAAAATCCGGGGACCCGCCTGCCAGCCCTGCTCCGGCTGCCCGGGGGCGCGGCTTTTTTGCTTTGCGGGGAAGGGGGGATTTGTTGTTTAATTCAGGTTGGGCGGTCAGCTTTTCGGGGGGAGGATATATGGTGCACAAGTTCAAGGTTAAAACTTCGGAGAAGTCGGAGATGGCGGATATAACCCGGGAGGTGCAGGGCATCGTTCGGGAGAACGGGGTGGAGAGCGGGATCTGCTATATCTTCGTCCCGCATACCACCTGCGGGCTGGCGATAAACGAGAACGCGGACCCCGATGTTAAGCACGACATCATGGCAAAATTAGACGACAGCGTGCCCGGCGATTTCCCGTACCGCCATTCCGAGGGTAATTCCCCGGCCCACATAAAATCGGTCCTGGTGGGGCCGTCGCTTACCGTTTTTATAGAGGACGGAGGGCTTCAGCTGGGAACCTGGCAGGGGCTATACCTTTGCGAATACGACGGACCCCGGATGCGGGAGGTCTGGTGCAAGATCATGAAAACATAAAGAGCCCGCCGGAAGAGGCGGGTTTTCAGCCGCGGAGAGCGGCGGTTTGACCTGGAGGGCGGCAAATAAGGGGAGATCGCTCCGGATCGCGGTTGCCGATAAAAAGATTATTCGGGACGCAGGAATTCTTTTGAGGGCAGCCCCTGGTCTATGGTAAAAGGGACCATTTTGGCGAAGACGTCCAGGATGATGAGCGCATTGTAGTTGGCGTCTTTTTCGGAAGCTCTCCTGATCCTGTCCACGATGTTCCGGTTCAGGATCTCTATGGTTTCATAGGCCTTGATGAGTTTTGTCAGCTCCCAATCAGGTTCAAAACCGTTCTTTTTACGGAAATACTGCTGCAGCAGGTAAGAGGAAACCGATTTATAGACGGTCTCGTTCAGCGACGCGAAAGGCAGGTGATGCCTGACCATAGGCTTCAGGATCTCCATCACCGGGCAGCCGCTGGTCACCATATAGATGCCCGTGATCGAACTTAGCGCGGACTGCAGGCTTGTCCTCTTGAAATACTCCCGCTGCCGGGTAACTACGCGTACATCCACGGTCATGGTGGAGGCCTTGTCGGAAAACATCCTGGTCACTTCGGCGAGGTTCAGCGCGACGGGACAGTATTTCTGGGAAGCGCCGTCGAAAGGGCAGACGCTGCATTTGCCGTAGTCCAGGAGCGCCCACTCGGGGAAATCGCCTTCCTTTTTCGCCGGGAGGTCCAGCGTGGCGGGATCGAGCGCTATGTCGATGATCTTCTCTTCCCCGCCTTCGAATTTGATGATATATTTGTAGTGCATTGTCGTCCCGTCAGCGAGATTTTTCTTCGTCCGCGCGGCCCTGCGGATATTTTACATAATAGCGCGCCGGAATTGGCGCTGCCGTGGGTGGTCAGCCTGTCCGCAGGCCGGCCAGGTGTTTTCTTATCCTCGTTACGACATGATACATGGAATACAGCATCCCCGGGAGCGCCGCGGCATAGGTCCGTGAGAATTCCTCCATCCCCGGCGCGTCGTTCGTCACGGCCAGGGCCGCGTCTACGGGGGCGTAGAGGATGAATTTCATCACGAAAACCAGGTAAACGATATTTTCGAGCAGCGCGAAGGCGGACGCGTATGGCAGTTTGAACCACAGCGCCGCCCCGATGCCGGCTTCCGCGGAGTAAAAAGCGGCGATTCCCAAAAGGCCCGGGCCGAATACCATCCCCGCCCTGAAATTCGGCCAGAAGAAGGTTTCCAGCACGAACCAGAGGGGCGCGAGATAATAAAATGAATTTAATACCGGGAAGCCGGCGTTTTTATCCGTGTCGGTCACAGTCTGTTTCCCCTGCGCGGCCGGAAAACCGGGCGAAACAACAAGCACGATCCGCGCCGCTGAAATATAGATGCTATACAATTTTCAGGGGGGGCGTATATAACCGTTTGGGGGTGCCCGCTTAAATAATATAAGCCGGGTTCCCGCCGCCGGGGAGCCCGGCGGTTTTGTTTCGGGGGTAAAAGGCGGCGGGAGCCTGTTAGCCGGGCCCTAACGTTTCCTGCCGCGCGGAGAAGCTATGGCGCGGTTCACGAAGGTCTCGAACTTGGGCCTGCCATAGTGGTCGTGAAGCGCGCTTTCATAGTCCCAGCTGACAGGCTGGGACGGGTCGAACTCCGGGCTTTTTCTTATAGCGTCCCGCGTAAGGTCCACGAAGACCTCGGAGGTTTCCCAGTCCACGCGTTCGATCCAGTGCGGCGAGACCAGGACCTTCCGGCCGGGCAGCCAGGTCCCCGTGTCCGCCACCAGGTAGAGTATGTTCCATTTCCCGTCGTCAATTATATAATCCGTCACATGCCCGACGGGGCCGTCGGCCGCGTGTATCCTGTAGCCGGTGACGGCGCGCGTGCTTTGCAGGTGGGTCTCTTCCGGGGCCTCGCGGCCGGGAGCGCCCGGCGGGGTTTCCCTTTCTTCCCGGGTCGGCGGGAACAGTAGGCCGCCGGCCATTCCTCCGGCGTAGAACCCTTCCCCCCAATAGAGGGGCCAGGCGTAATGCTTGTGCAGTTCCAGCTCGTGCCGGCGCGTGACGGTCTTTTGGGTATCTATATCCGGGCTTTTGAGCACCTTTTTCCGCGTCAGGGCGACCGGGAAGGTTTTTGACTTCCAGTCGGGAGCTCTCAGGGCCGCGGTCGAGATGAGCACCTTGCGGCCGGAAAGCCACCCGCCGGTCTCCGCGACCATGTAGCGGAGGTTCCAGGTCATATCGTCGAAGTAGAACTCGTCCACTTTTCCCAGCTCGCCGTCCGTGGCCTGGATCCTGTGACCCAGCAGGTTGTTCAGGTTTCTCAGCATTTTTCCTCCCTGTTCCTTATCTCTGTCCGCCCGGAGCTAAGAAAAGCCCGGGCCGCGCCGTCTCAGTACCCCGTACGCTCCGCGGATTCGATGTATTCGTCTATCTGGGGCAGGAGGTCTTCAAGGCATTTAGCGAAGCCTTCCCCCGCGCCCAGTTCCCTCCTGCCGGCCTTTTTCAGCAGGATGAAAGCCTTGAAAAGGGAGCCGCGGGCGGTATAAAGGTAATGCAGGCGCCCGTGATGGCTCCGGTGGCCGCAGCTCTCGGCGATGCTCGTGTTCACCAGGTCCATGCTGATCACCAGCTCCTTCCCGATGGTGTCCCTTGAGAAAGCGTCCCAATTGGCCACATCCTTCCAGATCAGGTCCGAAAGGTCCTCCGACTCCCGGAATACCCTGAGTTCTTTGATTTTCTCCATGCTTCCCCCCGATTTGGAAACGACAGTTTCGCCGGTCCTGGTAAAGAAAGAATTACACAAGCCAATGGCCTTGCCGCGGCCAGGGCCGGAAGCATATCGCTGCCGGGTTCCGGCGGCGATATGCGGTAGCGTTCGTTCGTGCTTAGCCCCTACCCCTAGGAGTCCAATATCTAGGGGTAGTCTAGTTAAATGATTTTTTTAAGTCAAGAGGATTTTGCCGCCGCGGCGGCCTTTAAAAAATGTCCCGCCCGGGGCCGTATATCGTATTATTTACCATGGCCCTGGAACTGATCGTAAGCGGTTTGCTCATCCCCGTTGAAAATGACTGGCCGCGGGAATATTTAAAAGCTGCCGCGCTCAGGCTCAAGGTTCCGGTCGGCGAGGTTAAGGCCGTAAAAATACTTTACAAATCGCTGGCTTCCGGAGACCTGGAGCAGTTCTACTACGAGGTTTCGCTGGCCGTAAGCGTCCCCGCCGGCTACGGGAACAAAGACAATTTCCCGCTGTATGCCGAACGGCCGGCTCCGCTCTATAAGCCGGCGCCGGCCGGACAGCGCCCCGTAATTATAGGTTTCGGCCCGGCCGGGATGTTCGCCGCGCTGGAGCTTATAAAGTACGGTCTGAAGCCCCTGGTCTTCGAAAGGGGCAAAAAGCTGGAGGAGCGCCACGCGGACGTGCAGGGGTTCATCAGCGGCCGGACGCTGGCTCCCGAGTCCAATATACAGTTCGGGGAAGGCGGCGCCGGCGCCTATTCCGACGGGAAACTGTTCTCGAGGCTGAACAACTCACCGTACGCCAGCAGGGTGCTGGATACTTTTATTAAATTCGGCGCGCCGCCGGAGATCGGTTATGTCAGTAAGCCGCATTTGGGCACCGACGTGCTGCGCAAAATAACGGCCAATATCAGGAACCATGTCCTTGAGCGGGGCGGCGAAATATATTACGGCTCGAAGATGACGGGGCTTCTTGTTTCGGGCGGGGTGGTTTCAGGGGTGGTTATAAACGGTTCGGCGGAATATCCGTGCTCAGGCGTTTACCTGGCCATAGGCAATTCCGCGCGGGACACCTTCGAACTGCTGCATGAAAAAGGCGTCAGCCTTGAGTCTAAACCCATTTCGGTCGGCGTGAGGGTCGAGCACCCTGCCAAAACCATTAACCTTATCAGGTATGGGGCTAAATACAAGGACTTCCCCGGCCTGGGCGCGGCCACTTACTCCTTCAACTTTACGAACCGCAAGACCGGCCGCGGCGCGTACACCTTCTGCATGTGCCCCGGCGGCGAGATCGTCAACGCCTCCTCGGAAGAAGGTCTGCTGGCGCTTAACGGTATGAGTTACTCGGCCAGGGATTCCGCTTTCTCCAACTCCGCCATCGCGGTCACCTGCGGGACGGCTGACTACGGCCCGGCCCACCCCCTGGCCGGGATCGGGTTCCAGAAGGAGATAGAGCGGAAAGCTTTCCTCGCCGGGGGAGGGGACTGGAAAGCGCCCGCGCAGAACCTCCGGGACTATTTAAGCGGGAGGCCTTCAACCGCGTTAAACATCAATTCCTACAGGATGGGAACGCGTTGCGCGGACCTTCAGAGCGTTTTCCCCGCTTTCGTGAACGAAACGCTCCGCGCCGCGTTCGCCCGCTGGGAAGCGGAGTGCCCGCTGTTCGTGGCGGACGACGCCGTCCTCCTGGGCCCGGAAACAAGGACCTCCTCTCCGGTAAAGATGCTGCGCGGGAAGAATTTCGAATCGGTGAATATGCGGAATCTTTATCCCATCGGCGAAGGATCGGGCTACAGCGGGGGGATAACCAGCTCGGCCACGGACGCCATAAAAGCCGTCGAAGCCTCCCTCAAAGGCGTTTAGACCAAAAAAGGTCCCAGGAGACTTAGGCGTCCCAGTAGGCTTCCTGGAGGCTGTCTTCTTTTTCCGGCAGGGCGCGCATGAGGCGCGGCGAATTCTGGGCCAGGACCTCGAAGCTCACCCGGTTGGCGTACTTCGAGATCTGCGACAGCGAGGAATAGCTCAAAGAATTGACCAGGTTCTTGGGGGAATTCGGCACTTTATCCTGGTGATACTTCCTGGCGCCCAGGTCGTGCAGGATCGCCGCCAGCGCCCCGTCGCCGGCGCCGTTGGTGTTCTTTATGATCATCGGGCCGCCCAGGAACGGGTTGATGTGGGTATAGCACTTTACCGGTTTTACGCAGTCGCTTTTCCTCATCGGGCGGCTGAACTCGTACATGTTGTAGTCCACGATTGACTTGGTGTGGAGTTTATAGGTGGTCTTTCTCGCGAACTGCTCGTCTACGTAACCCCCCAGGTAAAGCCCGCTGGATCCGACGGTCACCAGCACCAGGTCGGTGAGTTCCAGGATGTTCTCGGCGGCCAGGAGCGGGTCGTTCAAGCCGGTAAGGGCCAGCGCCTCCAGGTCGTTCATCGCGGCGCAGGTGACGTATTTTTTTATGAATTCCCTGAAAAAGTCCTTTTTGGACTCGATCAGAAAACTGGTCCCGAGCGTCATCACGACCGGGACCTTCGCCTTTAAAGCGGTCTCGCAGGCCTTGATCGCGGAGGAGAAGATCGGGTCTTTTTCGGCGCGCAGGAGGTAGGCGGAAATAAGGAGGGCCGAGGCTTTTTCAATGACCGCGGCGGGGATGGATTCCGGCGCCAGGTCGTTCATGCAGCCTTTGCTGATGCCGAAAGTCCGTTCGCCGTCGGGGGTCACGAAGCACATCGCGCGCCCCATCGGGTTTTCCGAAGGCTGAAGATAGGAGAGGTCGACTTTGGCGCTGGTATTGCGGATATATTTGAAGGCGTAATCGCCCACCGTGATGTTCCTGGTGATCGCGCCCAGCGCGACCGAGCGCTCTTCCGACAGGACCGAATAATTGTGCAGGGTGTTCCCGACGGAGCCGCCGGCGTATTCGCCCAGGATCTTCCCGTTCGCCTTCAGTTCCCGGTAGATAGCCTCGGCGGCCTGGTCGTCCAGGATCTGCGACTGGCCTTTTTTCAGCTGGTGCCGGGCCAGGAAGTCCTGGTCGACTCCGCATTCGATGTCTACCAGGAGCTGGTCTATGCCGACCAGGTAGAAGGGCTCAGTCTGCAGAAAATCCGGGTCCGCGCTTTCACGCCCCTTCTTCTCGGTCACGGGGAAGTAATGTTTGTTCTTTCTTTTTCCTGGAAATTTCATGGTGGCCTTCAGGGTTTACGCCGCTTTACGGCTATTATAGAAAAATAGGGGCGGCTACCGGTATTTCCCGCCGGGAGAGTTTCCGGCGGTTCTGTTATATAAACCGCTATAATACTGGAAGACGGGGACGGCGGGGGGAGGAATTTTCGTTTCCCGGGAGGACCTGACACACGATGCCTGACAATCTTATTTTTCCGCTTCTTATCGCCGCCGCGGGGGTCATCATGCTGGTCATGGGGCTCTTCAGGCGCGGCAAGTCGCGGTCTTTAAAGTCGGTGCCCTGCCGCCCCATAGCTTCGCTGGCCGGCGGCGAGACGCAGTTCATCACCGGGACAACCCAGTCTCCGGCCTGCTCCTCCTCCCCTGTTTCCAAAACCCCCTGCGTGTTCTACGTCGAGACGATAGAAAAAAATGAGAAGCAGTATGCCTCACAAGAACATAATACCACGCACTGGGTCCTGGCCGCTCACAACGTTTACGGCGCCTTCTTTGTCGTAGACGCTTCGGGAAAGGCCCTGGTGGTGCCTACTCCTGAAAGCCTCGACCTGCGCAGGGCCGAGACTACGGAGTCGAACGATATCCCGCTGGTAGGGGGGATGGAGGGCGCTACCAGGAAAACGGAGCAGTTCATCGCGGCGAACGAGACCGTGGCCGTAATGGGCACGCCGCGGCCGCTGTCCGAATTCATGAGATACGTGCGCCAGGACGCGCAGCTGAACGTCCGGCCCGAGTTTATGGCGGAGCTTCTCAGGCTGGAGAACGGCGCCGATCCGGGGATGCCCTGCTTTTTCGGCGGCGGCATCAAAAGAATTTCCGACCGGTCTTACAGCGACTATCTTGCCGGCACCGAAACCTCGGCCGCGTTCCTGCTGCAGGCGGGGGCCGCCCTCTCCGCGGCGGGCGGCGCCGCCCTCCTCTACACGCTGAAGGTTTTCACCCGCGCAGTGGCGGAATGAGAACTGGAAGATACGGCATGAAAGCGGTGCGCCGGACCCCGGGTGGCCCGGCACTGGCCCGGGTTAGCGGCGGTTTTTTGTTATTATATACCTAAGAGCGGATCATGTTTACTCCGGAAACCCAATTTATCTTCGGCATTTTATCCATCGGCATGATGCTTTGTTCCCGCGCGGGGTATTTCGCCGGGATCTTCCGCGGGAAAACCCGCCCGCATGTCTTCTCGTGGTTTATCTGGGGCACGATCTCGAGCATAGGTTTCGCCGCGCAGGTCGCGGAAGGCGCCGGCCCCGGCTCCTGGGCGCGCGGGTTCGGCTCCGCCACCTGCTTTCTCCTTGTGGTTATCAGTTTTTTCAAGGGCGAAAAGGATATAAAGCGCGGCGACTGGGCGACCCTGGCCGTCGCCCTGTCCGCGATCCCTCTCTGGGTCCTGACCAGGACGCCGTTCTGGTCGGTGCTGATAGTCTGTTTCATCGACACCATCGGGTACCTGCCGACCGTGCGCAAATCATGGCTGAAGCCGCAGGAGGAGCTGGCCGTCAGCTATCTCTTCTCCTGCCTCGGGGCGGCTTTCTCCCTGCTGGCTATAAAACAGTACACCCCGTCCACCTGGCTTTACCCGCTGGTGCTGACCTTCTCGAACGGGGCGATGTGGATCTTCCTGCTGGCGCGGCGCCGGTCAAAAAAAAAAGAGCTGGCGGAAGCTTGCCGGGGATAGAGGACTAAAATGAAAACTTTAGCGTGGCTGGCCGTCTTTTCCGCCGCCGCCCTGGCGGTCCCGGCGGGAGCGGAAACGTATCTGCTTAAGATGACCGCCGTTAAGGGGAAGCTGTCCTATTCTTACTCGAAAAAGTACGAGGCCGGGAAGCAGAATAATTTTGCGGGCAAACTAAAGCCCCGCAAGGGGCCCGGCCGGGAGATCCTTTTCCATTCGCTGCTGGGCCGGGGCGAGAACGGGATCTTCAGCCTGGATTACCAGTTCGAACTGTCCGGCGCGGCGAAAGGCCGCCCGCCGCTGCAGCTGCAGTCCAGGGTCTCGCTGCCGAAAGGCAGGAAGATACTGGCGGCCACGGCCGGCGGCTGGAAGTATTATCTTGAGCTGGCGGGCAAAGGCGCCAAACCGGCGGACACGGGCGATTACCAGCTTATCGCCTCCTTCGGCTGCGGGGGCGTGAACTTCCCGGTGAAGATCGTGGTCGCGCCCGGGTCCCAGGCCAACCTGATCCTCGCGGACGAGGGCGCCAGAGCGGCCCGCAAATTCGTGATGACCGTGCTCCCGGGCAGGCCTGATCCAGACGGCAATTTCACACTGCAGTACCAGGCCGAGATAAAAGACGACGGCGAACCCCTCGGGACGGCGCAGGGCCAGGTGCGGCTGCTGACAGGCGGCCCTCAGAAAACTATCGCCTCGGGAAAAAATTGCAAGCTATCGGTAAAAGCTTTTAAATTCTAAGGATAGGGGGACTCATGGACGTGAAAGAAGCTATCGAAAAAAGGCGCGCCTACAGGGCGCTCATGCCCGTGGAGATAACGGACGGGCTGATCAGGGAGCTGGCGACGGCGGCGCAGCTGACGGCCTCCTGCTTTAACAACCAGCCGGGCAAATTCGTCGTCGCGCGGTCAAAAGTCTCCCTGGAGAAGGTGCAGGAATGCCTGAGCAAGGGTAATGAGTGGGCAAGGAACGCCTCGGTTATCGTAGCCGCTTTCGCAAAAAAAGAGAACGACTGCGTGATAAAAGAAAGGGAGTATTATCTTTTTGACCTGGGCATGGCTGTTTCCGCCATGCAGCTGCGCGCGACCGAGCTGGGGCTGGTGGCGCACCCCATAGCGGGCTTCGATAACGAGAAAGTGCGGCTGGCCCTCGGCATCCCGGAAGGGAACCTGGTGCTTACCCTGGTGATCGTCGGGAAAAAAAGCGGGGAGCTGAGCTCGCTTAATCCGCAGCAGGCCGGGATGGAGGCGGGCCGGCCGCCGAGGCTGCCGCTGGAGAATATTTTCAGCGTGGACGCGTACGACGAAAAACTGGCCGTAAAGCCCGCCCGCTAAGTATTGGGAAGCCCCCTGCCGCCGCCAAGGATCGGGCGGCGGGAGTCTTTTAGGGCAAAAAAAAGGTGCCGGGAGGCTTTCGCCCGCGGCCGGCACCCAGGGCGGTTAAACACCGCTGGTTATTTCTTGCCCAGAGCCTGCTGCAGCGCTACCGCCACAGCTACCGAAGCGCCTACCATGGGGTTGTTGCCCATTCCTATCAGGCCCATCATCTCGACGTGCGCCGGAACCGAAGAGGAGCCGGCGAACTGCGCGTCGGAGTGCATTCTCCCCATCGTATCCGTCATGCCGTAGGAGGCCGGGCCCGCGCCCATATTGTCGGGGTGCAGCGTGCGCCCCGTGCCTCCGCCGCTGGCCACGGAGAAGTATTTCTTGCCCTGCTCGATGCATTCCTTCTTGTAGGTGCCGGCCACCGGGTGCTGGAAGCGGGTGGGATTGGTGGAGTTGCCGGTGATGGAAACATCGACGCCCTCGTGGTGGTTGATAGCCACGCCTTCGCGCACATCGTCGGCGCCGTAGCAGCGCACCTTGGCGCGGTCGCCGGTGGAATATACGGTTTCCTTTACGATAGCCAGCTTGCTGGTGAAATAATCGAACTTGGTCTGCACGTAGGTGAAGCCGTTGATGCGCGAGATGATCTGCGCGGCGTCCTTGCCGAGGCCGTTGAGGATGACCTTCAGCGGCCTGGTGCGCACGCGGTTGGCGGATTTCGCCAGCCCGATCGCGCCTTCGGCGGCGGCGAAGGATTCGTGCCCGGCGAGGAAAGCGAAACAGGCGGTCTCCTCTTTGAGCAGCATCGAGGCCAAATTGCCGTGGCCTATGCCGACCTTGCGGTCGTCCGCCACCGAGCCGGGGATGCAGAAAGCCTGCAGCCCTTCTCCCAGCGTCACCGCGATGTCGGCGGCCCGGGTCTGACCTTTCTTTATAGCGATAGCCGCGCCCAGGGTATAAGCCCAGCAGGCGTTCTCGAAACAGATGGGCTGTATGCCTTTCACGATGTCGTACACGTTGACGCCTTTCTCCTCGCAGAGCTTCCTGGCCTCTTCGAGGGATTGCATGCCGTACTTGTTCAGCACGGGGGTGATCTGCGCTATTCTTCTGTCGTAGCTTTCAAAAAGTGCCATGTTATTTCGTCCTCTCTATTCGTGCCTGGGATCAATATAGGTTTTCGCTTCCGCGAAACGCCCGTAGGTGCCCGTCGCTTTTTTAAGGGCTTCGCCGGCTTCCACGCCTTTTTTTACGGCGTCCATCATCTTGCCGAGGCTGATGAACTCGTAGCCGATGATCTCTTTGTTCTCGTCGAGAGCGATCCGGTTCACATAACCTTCCGCCATCTCGAGGTAGCGCGGTCCCTTCTTGACGGTACCGTACATGGTGCCGATGACGCTGCGCAGGCCCTTGCCCAGGTCCTCGAGCCCCGCGCCGATAGGCAGGCCGCCTTCGGAAAAAGCAGTCTGGGTGCGCCCGTAGACTATCTGCAGGAACAGCTCCCGCATCGCGGTGTTGATGGCGTCGCAGACGAGGTCGGTGTTCAGGGCCTCGAGTATAGTCTTGCCGGTCAGGATCTCCGCGGCCATGGCGGCGGAATGCGTCATGCCGGTGCAGCCGATGGTCTCGACCAGGGCCTCCTGTATAATGCCTTCCTTTACATTGAGCGTAAGCTTGCAGGCGCCCTGCTGCGGGGCGCACCAGCCTATGCCGTGGGTAAGCCCGTGAATGTCCTTGATCTCTTTGGACTGCGTCCACTTGCCCTCCTGCGGTATCGGGGCCGGCCCGTGGTTGGCGCCTTTGGCGACGCAAGTCATCTGTTCCACTTCATGCGAATAGATCATGCTGAAACTCCTTTCCGACCTGTCGTAGGATAAAGTTTATTTCCGGGACCCGGGGAAGGTTCCCGCTAAAGCTATAATACAAAAAACCGGGCCAGGCCTGCCCCGGGCCATTGTTTAGTATAAGACGGCGTTAGGTTTTTTGTATCATAGTGTCGGCAGGCGAATTTTTAAGGAGATTTAAATATGGCACAGCAAGAAGTGACCCTGAAGTCGGGCTTGAAATATATAGACGTGGAAGTCGGGGAAGGTCCCGCCGCCGTCAGCGGCAAAGACGTGACCGTGCATTATACCGGGACTTTTCCGGACGGGAAGAAGTTCGACAGTTCCGTGGACCGCAACGAGCCCTTCGCTTTCAAGTTGGGCGCGGGCCAGGTGATAAAGGGCTGGGACGAGGGAGTCGCCGGCATGCGGATAGGCGGCAAGCGCAAACTTTATATCCCGCCGGCCCTGGGCTATGGCAAAAGAGGCGCGGGGAGCGTAATCCCTCCGGACGCAGACCTCTGTTTCGAAGTGGAGCTCCTCGGAGTCGAGTAAGGCTTGTTCGTGTAAATGAAAAAACCCCGGGCTCTCCCCGGGGTTTTTTATCGCCGCCGCCCCGGAAAGACCCTCCGGGTTCCTTGAAACAAATATTATTGTCTGCGCCCGTCTACAGGCTCTAAAGGGCGCCAGCCCCTGTTTCTCATGCAGGTCTCTTCCAGCTCGCCGGCGCTCCAGCTGGGAGAGAAACTGTCGCTGGTCGGATCCGCGCCGTACTGAAGCCTGCCGGAGCCGCGCTTCTCTCTTTCGGATTCCTGCCGTCCGCACGCCGCCCGGTCCTTGTTATAGTCGCTGCCGGGCCTGTCCCTGTTAACCCACTGGGGCGCGCATGACGCCAGTAAAACCGCTCCGCAGGCCAGGCCGAATAATCTCGTAAAATTCATTGTCTTTCGTCCTTTATTCCGGAGTACCTGCTGGAATTATAACTGTTTGCGCGGATAAAAAAAACCCCGGGGAGGCCCGGGGTTTTTTATATTAACCTGGAGCTATTCTTTCTCGATGGGGCTGACATAGCCCCCGTTCTCCAGCTTGTAGCCCAGGTGGAAATATTCCCTTAATTCGGCCATGTTCGGCGCGGCGGCCTCGATAGCCGCCACCCGCAGGTCCGGGTCCTGCTCGTAGCGGATCAGGTCCTCTATGAAGCGCTGCACGGAGGAATCCGCGGCGCCCGAAAGCGCCTTGATGGCGGCCAGGCGCACCGGCTTGCGCTCGTTGGAGTTCTTGGCCAGGTCCTGCAGCATGTCTTTCACCCTGAAGTTCCCGGTGGCGCCGTAGAGGCTCTTTATCGCCTCGATCTTCACGGCCTCCTCTTCGTTCCCGTATTTTACGAGGTCGGCCAGGAGTTCCTGCGGCCTGCTGTTCTGCACGCTGGCGTACAGCGCCCAGATCGCGGCCCGCCTGGCGTCGCGGTCTTTTTCGTTATACTTCACGGCGTCTATCAGGAAATCCTGGAAGCGGGAGTTCATGGCCGCGGCGTTGTAAAGAGCCTTGTAGGTCATTACGCGCAGCTCGCGCGGCGCGCTGCCGTATTTGAGCAGGTCGGTGAAGGCGTTCTGCACTTTGGAGTAGCCGGAGGCGTAAGACAGGGTCCTGGCGGCTTCCACGCGGATGTCGGCGCGCTCGTTCGTGTTCTTGAAGATCTCGAGCACCGGCTCGTTGGCGAAGCTGTTCTGTATATAGTTCCTGGCGCTTTTGACAGCGGCCTTGCGTATTTCAGGGCTGGGGTCCCGCAGCAGGTCTTCGAGCTGGCTGGAAGTGAGGTTCCTGTCGTTTCCCGCAACCTGGGTTATCGCCCTGGTTATCGGGCGCAGGATATGGGTGGCGCAGGCGCCGGCCGGTTCGCCGGTGCTGAAGTCCGGCTTTACGGCCGGCTCGGTAAGTATGGCGCCGCTCTGGCACTTGAAGTAGCACTTATTGTTCTTGAAGTCCGAGAACACGCACATGTCCAGCGCGGTCAGGGGGGGCGTCGGGAAGTGGTTCTGGGAATTCTGTATCTGGTTAAGTATGGCGCCGGCGTCTATGGGCGGCAGCTGCGGGGCCCTGGCGCTGTCGGTTCCCGCCGAGACCGAAGCCGGGACGAGGCCTGCCAATAACAAAGCGGCTGATAATATCTTCATTGGATACCCTCCTGAAATCTTTCGGATTACACTTAAATCTTACTAAATGCCTTCGGCGGGTCTTAGGGCCGAACGGCCTTGAATTTAAGAGGCATTAGGCCTATGATAAAGGTCAAGGCGATGGCTGTCCCGTGCCGGAACGGCCGGGCTAACGGAGGCGGATATGCATATAATTAAAATTTAGAGTAAAATATAAGCATGCTCACAGAATTAAATCCCGTAGAAGCCCGCGTGCTGGGGTCGCTGGTGGAAAAGTCGCTCACCACGCGCGAGCAGTATCCTCTTACCTTCAACGCCCTGCTCAACGCCTGCAACCAGAAAACCAGCCGCGAACCCGTGATGGACCTGGATACCGACTCCATGGGTAAAGCCGTGCAGGCACTTATAGAAAAAGGCCTGGTGGAGCGCCTGCAGGCCCCCGGAGACCGCGTCCCCAAATTCCGCCACAATATAGACAGGCTGCTGAACAGCGCGGACCCCAGGCTGATAGGTGCCATAACGGTGCTGCTGCTTCGGGGCCCCCAGACCCCCGGAGAAATAAAAGGCCGCACCGACCGCCTTTGTGAGTTCACCGGCACCGCCGAGGTGGAAGGCCTGCTGCAGGAACTCTGCGCCAGGGCCGAGGACCCGCTCGTGGCGCGCCTCCCGCGCCAGGCCGGTCAGAAAGAATCGCGCTACCAGCATCTTTTCTCCGGCGCCGCGCCGGCGGCCCAGGAAGAGCCCGCCGCCGTGATTCCCGCTCCGTCTTCAGACCGCCTCGCCCTGCTGGAGAAGCGGGTGGAGGCCCTGGAAGCCTTCGTCAAGGCGCAGGAAGAGCGACTTTCAAAGCCCGTATAGGTCCGGCGCCGGCGTTCAGGCGGCCCAGGTAAGATTTTTATGATCAAAAGGCTGGCAATAATACTGGGTTCTATCCTTATGGCGGCGGGCCTCGCCG
>Ga0209212_1003548_pt1 | contig 20419 bp, 28 predicted proteins | sample RifGroC2_FD_183996 | JGI IMG/M metagenome (GOLD analysis project Ga0209212, IMG submission 183996) | Groundwater microbial communities from Rifle, Colorado, USA - Groundwater C2 (SPAdes) (version 2) | ecosystem: Environmental > Aquatic > Deep subsurface > Groundwater | place: Rifle, Colorado... | reverse complement strand
CACCCTGAACTCCCGATCGAGCACCCATTGCAGCGGCAGGTTGCCTTCCATCACCAGCCCGCGCGCGTCGGACTTCAGCTTCTCGATGCGGTGCAACTGCACCCGGCGCTGAAACGCATCCCACTCGCGCGCCAGCACCTCGCTGGGGCTGCCCTGCAACATCACCAGCCCGCCCTTGACGATATGCCCCGCCATCTTGCTGTGTATCCGCTTCACCCGCCCGTCGAGCTTGTCCATCTCGCGGATGTCGAGAATCGACTGGCGTAAAACAGGATCAACCCACATTAACCTGTAGGCGTAAGCAAGCTGGTTTTCCGGCGTAGGCCGATAGCCCCGCTCGCTGGTCGGTGCGTTCCTCGCGGCGTTCTCGTTCGGCAGCATCTGAGCGGGCACGCCGCCACCCCATTTCACTGCGGCACTTTTCGCCCGCGCCTTCAACCCGTCAAGCAGTCCCATGATTATTTCCTCTTGTAGGGGCGATTCACGAATCGCCCTTGTTCAACAAAACCACCTCGCCAACCCCGCGCCACCCGTCAATCATCCCCGCCTCGTGCAGCTCCTTGATAAACGGCACCGCTTCCGGCAAATGCGCATATACCGAAGCCTTATTCCGCGCCACTTTCGCCTGCTCGTCCGGTTTCAACTCACGCAGCGGGCGAAGCACCGGCTCCGCATACGGCGGCTCCGGCTTTACAAAAAAATGATGCCTCACGCCGCCAGCCTTTCCGGCAAGCCCATCAGCGCCTCGCGCGACTGCACCCGGCTACCGATCACCGTCGGCACATCCTCCGCCCCGCGACATTGCAGCGCCCACACCGCCGCGCACGACGCATCGAATCCGTCATCGCCGATCTTCTCGTCCACCTGTTTGAAGCTGGAATAATCCGACTTGGTTTTCACTTCCTTGATGTTGCCGAGCTGCCGCACCAGGTCGCGCCAATCGGCGCAGCGCGGATCTTCCTCGTCGAAATACGGCATCGCCGCGCGCCCGTTGTGGTACACGCTGCGCAGCGCCGAAGCCATCGCGTGCTTGGTCATGCCCTGGAAGCGGATCGGCGAGAACGCCCACTGCGTCCAGGTGCTCTGCGAGCTGGCCCCGTCGCCGACCGTCATGCGGTCCACCTCCACCAGCCCCTTGCGGTACAGCGCATCGTTTACCGAAGTCATCAGCCCGATGCCGTAGGCATCGCCCATCGCATAATCCGGCTTGAAGTATTCCCACTCCGCCAGAATGTCGCGCTCGATCCCCTTCTCATCCGCATCCGCCGGCCAGAAACGCACGCGCGGGAACGTGACAAAGTTGCCGATCAGCTCCGCCACCACCAGACAGCCGCGCGACGCCTTCATGCTCTCGCCGTGCCCGCCGTGGTCATAGCCGAACGCGATCAGCCCGCGCCGCTTGTAACGCTTCCCCGGCAACGGCTCGGCAATTTCCAGCCCAGCAGCCAGCCCCACCGCCTTGGCCTTCAGTACATGCTTTTCCCATATCCAGTTCTGCGCCGAAATGTTCAAGCACAAAAACTGCCGCAGCCATTCCCCCTCGGTCTGCTGCGCGCGCATCGAATCCACCCACGCCTGGCCGATGATGCCCATTTCCAACCCCGTGTACACGTCCACCGTAGGCAGTACATGGTATTGGCCGGAGTTGATCAGCCCTTGCAGCACGTCCGCGCCCTTGAACACGCCCGAGATGCGGATTTCCGGCTCGATCTTGATCTTCATCCCGATGCGCTCCGACGCGCCCAGCATCGGCAGGAAGCGCGATAGCAGCCGGTCGGAAGGCATGTCGTCCACCTCTTCCAGCGAGGCCATCGCCAGCGAATCGCCGTCGATCTGCCCCATGATCCCGTAAGCTGTCGCCTTCGACCCGTTCGCAAACACAAACCCCGTATCGTTCAGCCGCCTGCGCCCACGGTTGAAGGCAATGTATCCCTCCAGAATCGGCGAGCGCTTGATCGCATCCAGCATGTAATTCAGATTATTCGTGCTCTGTTGCTCGCGCGGCGCAACGATGCCCAGCTCCAGCGCCGGAGAAGTGGCCAGCTTCTCCATGTTGTAAATCTCTTTCGTGGAAGTCTTGCGCGTGCGGCGGCATGAAAAGTCGATCGTGTTGGGGTGCTGATCCATCTCCATCATCCGCAACACCTGCATCGGATCGAGGTCGGCATTGTGGACATGCTTGTGCCACAGTGCATGAGGCCGTATCCCCGTCACCGGGTCAACCTGCGCATAGCGCATGATCTCCACCTCCGCGCGGGATTGCAGTTTGATGCGCTCGCCCGAATTGATCCGGTCAGCCATTGCCGTTCTGCGCCTGATGCTCGATCAACACCGGATCGCGCGCCTTGTTTTGCTGGGCCCGAGTCATCACTGCCGCCAACCCTTCCAGCGCCTCGACCTGCCGGCGGCTGTAATCGCTCATCTCTTCGCGCGGTGCAGTGCCATCGTTCAACTTGCCCAGCTCCGCATCTTCGTTGTCGATGATCTTGGGTGTCATCCCCATGTCGGAAAGCGAGAGCCCGGCGCGCGACAGCATTTCACCCAAAGGCCGGAACAGCGGATGTGCCTCGATGTTGTGAATGGTGCGTAGAGCCCCGTTCGCGTCCGTGTATTGTGCAATCACCACGCGCCCCGTCTCGCGGTCGGTGTACCACTCCGGCGTTGTGATCTTCACCCCGTCCGCAATGATCGTCTGGAGTATCTGTTGCACCACCGCAAAAATAGAGGCTTGCAGGTCGGCATAAATCCCCATCAAGTGCTTTGGGTTCTTCTGCTCGAAAGCCGCATGGTGCTGCATGAACAGCTCGGTTTTTTTGGAACAAGCCGCCTGCGCCTTGCACCACACCCGGTCAACCTCGCACGCTTTGCAGAACGCATACCCGTCCGGCTTGGCCGGAAAGTAGGTGGCCGTCCGCGCATTCAGCCCGTGCTTCATCGCATTGAAACGCGTGCGCAATGCTTCGTCTGGTGTGGGGTGTCCCTCAAGATTGTTGGCCGCAGCAGCCTTACCCTCTTCGGTGCGCGGCCCCGTGGCATTGCGCCACGCGCTCAATAGATTCCGTTCCCAATGCACCTGCTCGCACTCAGTCCCGCACTTCGGACAAGCCGCGAAATATAAAAACGGGTGTGCCTCCAGCTCCGGCGCATCCTCCACCCGTCCAGGCTCAACCTTGAACGATTGGCAGCATGCAGGCTGCTTGCAATGGAATGTAATTTCAGAAAGAGGTTTTGAACGGTCTTTTGCCATACTGCACAGTATCCGCGCAACCGGCAAGCCACAAACAGGCCGGAATGAGGCGGTTTACACGACCTTCAAACTGTCCAATAAAAGACAAATGCTCCACGCAAAATCAAGGGTTTCGAGGGGGAGATTTCTTCATTATATTGAACAGCAAAAACACAAAAAACCAGACGGGGCTTGCTTTTGCGCTGAGAAAGAGTATGGTTCTGTTAATCCGCAGGTCCCTGGTTCGAGTCCAGGTCGGGGAGCCAGATAAATAAAGGGTTGCAGCGATGCAGCCCTTTTTTATTTTGACCACTTATTGAACGAATATTGGACAATTGTCCAATATTTTCGTTTTTATCCTGTAATTTTTCGCTCATTCGGCATGACCGGATCGATCAATCTGGCCTTGATATAAATCTCGGTTGTTGTCACAGAACTGTGCCCGGCAAGTTGCTGGATTTGCTCCAGCGGGATGCCTGACTGGTACATATCCGTGGCACCCTTTCCTTTGAGGTCGTAGATACCAAACGGCGGCGGCTTGTGCCCTGTTTTCTCTTCAACCTCCTTGCGGCGCTTCTCCATTGAGCGGCGAAACATGGCGCTGATCCCGGCGTAACTGTAAGCCTTTCCTTCCGCCGTGTGAATAAATGTTGGGTAAACGACATTACCTAGCCTGGCGATGGCATCCTCGATGTCCTTGTTGATTATGATCTCGACAGTTGAGCCAGTCTTTCCCTGTTTGATTTTCAGCACGCGCCTTTCCTCGCCCTCGATGGTGCGCATGATGATGTTGCGCGGCCCGATCTTTATCAGGTCGCTTGGCCGTTGCAGGGTGCGGTAAACCATCGTCATGAGTCTCTGCACGCTGCGGTGCGCAAGTTTGTAAACTGCGGTGTATTCCGCATCCTCCACGATGCGGATGCGCTTCGTTTCACGGTTGCGGTGCTGCCCTCGGCAGGGGTTGAAAGTAACCATCTTGCCCCACATCGGATGACGCATCGCCCAGGTAAAAATATGGGATAGCAGCGCCTTTTCGCGGTTCGCCCTGACCGGCCTGTTTGCCAGCACACCCTCATCGAGATATTGCCCAACATGCAGCGGCAGCACATCCTGCGGCCGCATGCGGCCAAAAAACGCCCGCAAGAATTCTGCCTCACGGAGATTGTCCGTGTAGGTGCGCGGCGCTTTGTTGGTTGAAGCGTACTTGACCAGGTAATCGTCAATCAGCGCGGATATATTGCTGTGTGCGCCAGCGGGGTCTTCCAGCACAGCCCATTTCCGGCGCATTTCCGCCTCATCCCCTTCTTTGGCCAAGCGCTCCCATTTGCCTGAAGGGTGGGCGTAGTAATACGCACCGTGCCTGAGATAGACCCGGGGAGGAAGGTTAAAGTTGTTTTGTCTGCGTCGCCCCACGGTAGCCATATTGCATCCTTAATGCCTTGCGCTCAAGGTTAATTTTTGCCGGAATGCCAATACATCCGGCCCTGTTGCGGGTGCGGTTGTATTCGGCATTTGTGATAGCGCGCGGCGCTCGTTAATTTGTTGTTCGGTGATGCGCGGCACACCGCGCGCATTCGTCTCGACGTAATATCCGTTCGCGCGCAGCCAGCGCGCCTGCTCAGCGCCGCGCTTGTAGCCAGTGAGATCGAATAGTTCGGCGCCGTTCAAAAACATAATTAACCCCGCGCATCCCTATCTTTGAGGTTTTTCACTACACGCGAAAGCTGCCTTTTGCTCAGCCGCTCGCCAAGCTGTTTATTTAGCAATTCCCTGATCGTGGTGATGCTATGTCCAAGTCCCACCAGCGTTTCGATGTAGCGGTTGCGCTGATAGCGCAAATAGGATTTATAGCGCGGAAAAGGCAGTCTTATTTCCCCGTCATCCCCCAGCCGTGTTTCGCTCGCATCAATGATGCGCCACATTTTTAGCGTGTTATCGACGCCGATTGCGGCGGCGATGTCCTGCAAAACGCGCCGCAATCCCATCTCGCGCAACTCTTCGAGGCGCGGGTCGCGTTTTTTTTGCTCACCATCCAGATGAAAGTTAAAAACGGTGCAAATATTCTGGTACCCACCCCCCCCAGCCGGAGGGTGCGCCGATGCCTGCCGACCCCCCACCCCATCAAACAGTTCCGCCGTGCGACTGCATCGCCTGGCATTTTCACGCCTCGAACTTCGCTTTTCGTTCTCAATTCTCATCATTCAGCCCTCATCAACACGCCAACGAATTACGCTTTTTGTCAGGATTACGAAATTCCACAGTTGCGGGAGGCATACCGACTTAGCCCGATATTGAGGTCAGTTGCAAAGCCGACACAACCGCATCGCCGCGCCGCATATACAAAGGGATTGCGAAGCGTTGAATATAAAGTATCGCCACCCCTTGCTTGAGTTGCGCCAGCCCGCAACCAGAAAAACACGCACCGAAAACCACAAGATCACCCTTTTCTGTTGAGCTGCTTCAGCAGATCGCTGACCGGCGTGTTCATCTTGGCCAGCGGATTGGCGCGGTCTATCTCGCGCGTCAGCTTGCGCATGGCCGTGTGCGCATAAATCTCGGTGCTCTTCGGATCGGCGTGCCCCATCAGCTTCTGCGCGTTGAGCATGTGCACATCGTCCTCGATCAGCTCAGTGCCAAATAGATGGCGCATCGCATGCGGGTGCAGCTGCTCGTTTGGGATGCTCAGGCGCTGGCCATACTTCGCCACCATCTCCAACACCGCGCGGCGATTAAGGCGGCGGCGCTCGCCGCGATACTCATCAACCGAAATAGTCCGGTTCATCATGCTCACGAACAACACCTGATCACCATTAGGCAATAGACGGTCGATCTGCTTTAAGTCTTCGTGCGCCATGTACAAGCGCAGCAGCATGTCCGCCTCGGGCGGGATCGGGATGCGGCGCTCCTTGTCGCCCTTCTCGCGCACCTTCAATATCAGGCGCACCTTCCCATCAACCTCATCCTCGATCACGTTGCCCACATTCAGATTTACCAGCCCGGAAACACGCAGCCCGCAGCCCACCAGCAGCGCCAACATCGCACCGTCGCGCACCCCCTCGAACGTGCTGAAATCCGGCGCCCACATCAACCGCTCGGCATTCTTCAACGTCATCACGCGCGGGATCTTCCGACCCACGGAAGGGTAGGGCAGCCCCTCGGCTGGATTGCCGCGCACATGCTTGTTATCCAGCGCCCAACGGAAGAACTCCCGCACCGCCGCGATGTGTGGCCGGCGGCTCATCGGGTCGGTCAGCCCGCGCTTGTGCAGCCAGATACCCGTGAAGATCACCAGCTCATCATGCGTGGCCAGCAGCGGATCGCGCCCGGCGAAGAACTCCACCAGGCGAGACAGCGCCAGGCGATACACCTCGACGGTGCGCGCAGAGCGGCCAGCGTTGTGCTGTTTGAACTCCAAAAACGCCTCGATCAACTTATCCATTCGACACCCCAAGCCAGAAAGCCAAAGTACCCACACGCAAAACAACCCGTGGATGCGTGGATGGCCTGTTATTCACCCCTAACCCATTGACGCAATTAAAAAACCGCATCCACGGGTATCCACGGGTTAGGGGTGTAACGGGGTGAAAACCCGTGGATGCTTTTTTAAGCAGATGTTCAAACCCGTGGATGACGCTTTTCCCTTTCAGCCCTTCTTTTTTCTTTCTTTCTTTATTAAAAAGAGAGAGATATAGAGATACAAGGGCGCAAAACCGGAAAACAGCGCTCGTGGAGAAAATAGGGGAAACCGTGGACGCTACAGCGCAACCCGTGGAAAAACCACCTAGACCCGTGGGAGGGTTCCGCTCCAACATCAACGACTTAGCAAAAAATCCGGCGAAATCCACGGGTTTCTGGCCCCCCCCCCCCAAACCTTTGGGAAAAATAGCGCTCTGCGCGCCAAAAAGCGGCAGCTTCCCCTTTGAGGGGGTGCGGGGGAGAGAGGTCATGGGAATGGGTTACCTGGTTGATTGGTCGGGGTGGCGTATAAGCCGTACTGTTCCAGCTTGTTCAGGCTGAGCGCGGTCAGGTGGCCTATACGGCGCTCGCCGATGGTACGCTCGACCGTATCCGACAGCACCACCTCGGCCTGGCTGAGCTGCTTCTTGAACACCCGGTCAGACTTCACCGGCAGGCCGTTCCACTTCTCGCGCAGCGCCGGCGTGCGGGCAAGGTGCTCCATCACATGGCTGGTGCGGATCAGCAGGCACTCCTCGCCCTCGACGTGATCCCACTTGTACGGGTGCTGATACTGGTGCGAGGCGATCTCGGAAAGGATGGTCTCCACGATCCACACCCAAGGCTCGCGGTCGGCGCTGGTCTCTTTGATATGCCGGTTCATCTCCTCCAGCAGATCGTGCGTGAAATCGCCCTGTTTCGGATCGACCCCGGCGAACTCGCACAGATAGCGCCAGCAGGTCAGCAGCGCCGCATAGTTGCTGGCCATGCGCACCGCGCCGTCGTCCTCGCCGCTGGCCATCGAGCGGTCGAGACAGAATTCTCGCATCCGCCCGTACAACTCCAGCACCTGCCCGCGCTGCAACGTCGCCAGAAACTCAAGCCACTGCCGCACCGGGAAGCGCGGCAGATCGTCCGGCATGATCGGCCCCTTCTTGCCCGTCAACTCGGTGCGCACGATCTTACCTATCAGACTGCGCACCGGCACATCTTCGCCGGCCAGCAACACCGGAGCCGAGATCAGAAACTCGGTCATATCCGAGCCGCGCCGGTTCACCGTGTACTGGTAGTTTTCTTGCAGCAGGCCCACGGCCTTGTCGATGATGTCTTGCCGCCGCGCCGAAAGCTCCTCCCACCCGACCGGGTGCGACGTGTGCGAAATCGAGGTCAGCAGGCGGAACTCGGTTTGCAGCGACTGCCCGGAAAACATCGTAAAGCCGATAGTGCGCTCCAGCCGCTTGATCAGCGTCGATTTACCCTGTCCCTTGTCCGCCTGCATCATCATGTGCGGCCAGAACCCCAATAAAACCTTGAGATGCCCACCCAAGCCCCATACAAGGGGCAACAAGGCCGCGTTCTTTTTGAAGGTGCTTTGGTATTCCCCGATCACTTTCATCGCGTCAGAGCGCGATCCAGAGTTGAAGGTCAGATTGTGGTACGGGCACTGCTGGTCGGGATTGGTGAAATAACAGTCCGGCCCCTCGTTCACGATCAATTTGCCGTCGCGGTAGCACAGCCCGACAAAATTCGCCGCATTGCGCGCCCCGATATTCGCCGCGCGCTCCAGAATGTTCACCATGCGCAGGAACGGCGACTGATTGAACACCGGCCCGAACTTCTTCCAGGTGTCGATGTTGTGCAGCTTGTCGTCCTCCACCACGCGCCGCACCAGCGTATTGCCGTGGCGCGGCGTCTGCACAGATATTGCAAAAGACACCTTCGGCTGATTATCCTCGTCGCCCGTCATCGTCGAAGTTGCCCCCGAAATCGTCACCCGCGAAATCGCCGCCACGCGGAAGCCCGCCAGATCGGAATAGCAGGGCGTGAAATACTCCTCGCCCTTCTCGTCCACGCTGCGCTTCTCGGTAAAAAACTGCGTGAAATCCTCCTTCACCCGGTAATGTGTATACGCGCTCGTATCGTGATAGGGCAAATACACCCGCCGCTTGCCGAACCCCGCCTCGATGCTGGCGGATTGCCCCGGAATCAGCCACGGCTCCAGCTTCCACAGCGCGCGCTTCAGCCCCTCGGCACCCTTCAGCTTCAGGTAATCGTTCACATCGTTGATCGGCGCTTCCTTGTCGTCCTTCCACTCATCTTGATCCACCAGCAGCGCCGAAATATCCAGCGCCGTCAGCCGCTCATGCAACGCCCACGCCGCCTTCATGCCGGGACGCTCGCCCGCCTTCGGATTGGGCCGCCCGTCGGCATGCTTGTCGGGCAAAGGCTGATCGTTATCCATGCAGATCACCACCTTCTTGCCCTTCAAAAAGCCCCAATCGATCGGGTCAACATTCGTCCCGCGCGTCGCATAGGCGGCGGAACCGTTCAGGGCGCAACACTCGATGGACAGCGCGTTGATCGGCGACTCCACCAGATACACCGTATGCGCCGCATGCAGGCGCTTGATATCGGAAGTCCACCCGTAGCCGTACTTCTCCCCCTGGCACTGCGTCTTCACGTTGCCGTTCTTGGCCGGGTCGAGATAGCGCATATCCACCGCCACCACATGGCCGGGGTTCAGCGTGCGCGTGATAAACACCACCGCCGGGCCGCCGTGCCCCGGCTGCCCCTCCTCAACCTTAACGCTCGCGTAATCGTTAAACCCCACGCTGCCCTTCTTGATCGCCCGGCGCACCACCTCCTCCGAGATGCCGCGCCCGGCCAGATACTCGACAGCCCGCTCCGCGATTGCGCCGACGCTGCGCTCCGCGATGTACTCCGCGCGGCTGGCCTCGCGCCTCGGCTCATTCTCGGCGCGCTGCGGCTTATCCAGCGGGATGGCGTACATATTGTGCAACTCCTTGATCGCCTCGCCCACGTCATCAATGCCGCGCACATACATCACCAGATCGATGCACGACCCGCCATCGTCCGACGAATAATCGCGCCACGACTTCGGGTTGCGCGCCGGCGCAATCTCAAGCGAGGGCGACTTGTCCGCGTGGTGCGGGCTTTTCCAGTTGCCCGTCTTGCCGGGACGCTCCAGACCCAGCCGCTCGGCCAAATCTTCCAGATCAATTCGGTTTTTTAGTTCTTCTATGCTTGCCACGATCCAGTCCCTGATGTTCGTTAATCAATCCCGTTCGCCCTGAGCCTGTCGAAGGGTATAAAAAAAGCTGCGCCCGCCGGCACGTTTAAGGAGTTGCCATTCTCGTCGCAGCGTGCCGGCGGTTATCTATCCCCACTCACCGGCTTGGGTCGTGCCCCGTTGCGGGGCGGGAGTTCATGTTGCAATTCTGTCCAGCGGACTCGCCACGCCATGACCGCCGCGATTAAGCACATGGGTATAGATCATGGTGGTGCTCACGTCCGAATGGCCGAGCAGCTCCTGCACGGTGCGGATGTCGTAGCCGTTTTCCAGCAGATGGGTGGCGAAGCTGTGGCGCAACGTGTGGGGGTGCGCCGGTTTGTTCAGATTGGCGCGCTGGGCACAGTCTTTAACGTGGCGCTGGATGGTTTTTTCGCTGATATGGTGGCGGCGAATCACTCCACTGCGCGGGTCGGCGCTATAACCCGCTGCTGCGAAAATGTATTGCCAGCCCCACTCTTTCCCGGCGTTGGGGTATTTGCGTTCAAGCGCATGAGGGAGTTCCACATCCGCCATGCCGGTGGCAAGGTCGATGTGGTGCATTCTTTGGCGTTGCTCGATACAGGCGCGCAACTCGGGGACGATGCTTGCAGGCAGCATCGTGACGCGATCCTTGTCACCCTTGCCGCCGCGTATAGTGATCTGGTGATGCTCGAAATCAACATCCTTGACGCGCAGGCGCAGCGCTTCCATGAGGCGCATACCGGTGCCATAAAGCAGCTTGACGATCAGCCCAGGCACACCGCGCGTTTGCGCCAGCAAGCGGCGGGTTTCATCCTGCGTAAGAACGACTGGAAGACGCTGCGATGGTTTGGCTCGGGTGATTCCGTCGAGCCAAGGCAGGTTGATGCCGAGCACCTGCTTGTAGAGAAACAGAATGGCGTGCATAGCTTGGTTTTGTGTCCCAGCGGCAACCTCGCGCTGTGTCGCCAGGTGGGAGAGGAACGCTTCTACTTCGGCAGCACCCATGTCGCGCGGGTGGCGTTTATTGTTGTGGAGGATGAAAAAGCGTATCCAGTAGAGATAAGTTGTCTCGGTGCTGCGGCTGTAGTGCAGGACGCGAATGCGCTCGCGCACATGGTCGAGCAGTTTCACAGGGCGAGGAGTGTCGCTTTTAACAGATTCAACTGTCGCTTCTTGTTCCAGAATCTCAGTCATGACAATACCTCCCGTGGTTGGTAGTTGAGTTATGCGACATCGGTGTCTATTGAGGCGACATTGGGTGTCGTTGAATTTAAGTTGTGCGTCATTCGCATAATCCGTGCGCCGACGAACAGGCTTTGTAATCAGTCAGCGTGTCGAGCAAATTAAATTGCGTTCCACCTCGCGTAGTCTTAGCCCACTCGACACGATCATTTATTGTTTCAAACCCCCCGGAATGAAGCATTGATGACATCCCGGCTCGGCTTACGGCGCATACTATTTTTTCCCAAGCTCTAATGCGGTCTATTTGTTCTGGGAAGCGTGCTGCGATTTCACGCAACTCATTTTTATTGACATTGATACACGGCATACAACCAACCCGGTTCATCCCTTGCAGATAAAGCGGGTTGGGCTGTATTCCTCTTTCTTTGCAATATGCGAACACATCGACCGCTGACCAATCAACAAGCGGTCTAAATGCCCACATGCGCGGCCCGATGCGTTCCATCTTTTTTGCATTTTTACGTCTTGCAGATTCGTCGCGTCTAACACCTTGCCACGAAATCATCGAATCACCACTATCCACAATTTCCAATTGAAACTCTACGGCAAGATTGCGTTTTAACTCTTCGGTGCAAAACTGGCGACCATGTGATGGAAACATACCCTTAATCATGCACAGGTCAAGAAACGGGTTGCCGCTTGGATGCATTAAATCCGCCGCCAGCGCGGCTCTTTCCTTTGTCCACGGAAATTTTGCGGATGGAAAATAATCTGCTCCGCCATTAGCTATCTCAAGCAGCCGCTCTCGGTGGCGTTGCATTCTCTCCTTAAAGTCAGCCTTAAGCCGCGTGATCTTGATGTCCAGTTCCTGTTCGAGATAGTTCAAGTATTCATATACTGCTTGGTGTTCATTCCCCGTGTCGCAAAAAATCGGTAACACATGCTCACGCTGGCAGTTCTCCAGCGCGATCAACAGCGTTGCCGCGCTATCTTTTCCACCAGAAACAGATATAACGTGTTTTATCATTCATCACTCCGTAGTATTGACGCACAACCCTGCATTCGAGAGCGACGGCGCAACAGCGCGCCGCGCCTCAATTTGAACGTTGGGCACTACTTTATTATCTGCGTCGAGATAGCAAAATGTTGCCTTCCACCCATCCGCATTTATCCATGAGTTATGTTGCTCTTGTATAATTGCGCGGGGTACATCTCTGTCAGAGTGTCCGCCCTCAATATGGTTGTGTTCGTATCTTCCAGGCGCTGGTTTGTTGTACCATCGCTCCCATACTGTTATTGGTTTCATATCATCCTTTCGTTTCCCAACCCATCGGTGAAGCGGGAGCCGCAAAAGCGCGGCCCCCTTACCTCTACGTTGTGCGTCAAAATCCGCCATGCTGCCGCTGCCTGTAGCGGGACTTGTGCGTTTCCTAATCCTTTAAGAGCGCCCACTCTGTTGGGAACCCCATGAGCCAACTGACCCACTTCGGATTGAGTTGCCCACCAATCTGGTCGTTCAAGTTCCGACTGCGCGCCGGATCGTTCCAGCGGCTTTCCTGCCCTGTCCGATAGTCCCGCGCCTGCGGCGTTGCAAATGTCTTGCTCTTGGTTGCGCCTCTCTCCACCGCATAATCCAATCTGTCGCGTAGCGTTCCCGTTTTCCCGCTGCCTTTGTAGTCTGTCGCGCTTGGTGTCGGCCAGTTCTGCATGTTGCTCACTTGGTCGCGCAGGTTCGCAGGCTTGCTGCGCCCAGGGCGCGCAATCGTCGCTTCCCGCTCCAGTGCTTCCGCCGATTTCGGCGGTAAACTGTCCATCGTGTTCGGTGTTGCCAATTGTTGCGAGACAGAACCATCTATCGCGCCCATGCGGCGCTCCGACATCGGATGCACGAATGCAGAGCCATCGGCAGTCATACCCCAGCGCGGCCAAGTCTCCGAGTACGGTTCCCAGCCCGTTAGAAAGGATCGCTGATACGTTTTCCAAGAAGATGTATCGCGGTCGTACCACGCCAGCGATTCGCAAGACTTCTCGGTAAAGCCCGCTGCGAGTGCCTTCTCCAAGCCCGGCCTGTTTTCCAGCGACACTAATATCTTGGCAAGGGAACCCCGCATGAATGCAATCCACTCGCCCCGCGTATTCGGATGGATCGAACATCCGAACGTCTCCTTCCCACACTGACAAGTGTGGAAACCATCCGCCTGCTGCTCGTTCGCGCAAGATTCTGCAAGCGTATTTATCCCACTCGACGGCAATAATCGGCCTGTGTCCGAGAATGAGATCGGCAAGCAATCCGCCTCCAATTCCGGCAAACAAGTGCATGGTTCGCAATTCATTCTCCAAGTCCTCACTCCGTAATATTGACGCACAACCCTGCATTCGAGCGGGACAGGCCAGAAGCGGCCTGCCCCTCAATTTGAACGTTGGGCACCCAGCAAAAAACGCTTGTCTCTATCCATGCCGGGCCAAGATCATTGTATGAAGCGTGAGCGATGCCGAATGTTTGCTTCACTTCGCGCCACGCCTTCCCTTTCGTCCATCTGTACCAACATCCTGCTAGAGGTCTATTCCTGTCTGGATGTTCGGCTGGTAAATCGTGCAGATCAGCGCCCAATTTGAACGTTACCCATCGCCACCGCATACCGCACCCCGCACGGATGCACTAGCCGCAGCACCTTCTCCTCGCCGCCCACCATCGGCGTGATGTAATCCAGCACGCATTCAGCCGGCGCGATGCCCAGGTAGCCGAACTGCGCCACATGGTCATCAATGTCCCACTTGGCCGGATTCGTCAGCGGGTTCACCGCCGGATAATCCAGCACCGCATGCACCTCCTCCCACGGCACCGGGCAACCGTCGATCACCGCGTCGCAGCGCCCCAGCACCAGATGCAGCGGCACCATCAACAGCGACCCCATGCGCGCCGCCAGCAAGTGATGGAACGCGCGGTACACCTGCCCATTCGCCGAAAACAGGCGCAGCCGCTCGATGGGGAAAAATAGGTTCGTCATGCTTTATTTCCCTGTGCCGATGTAAATTGCATCGAATGAGCCACGGCTGCGGTAACTGAACATCATGCCGAGGTAGAGCGCGTTGGCCGCGACGATGAACACTGCGCCGTAGAAGCTCAGCGGCTGGTCCAGCGCGGGGTAGTAGTAGAGGTTCCAGCAGCCCCACAGGGTGAAGAACGCGGTGCTGAGCAGCGACACGCCGCGCGCCTGCTTGTGTTCATAGAGCACGCGGCAGTTGTTGAGCGTGAAAACTCCGGCGGCCAGCTCGAAGCTGCCGTTGATCGCGTCCTTGTCGATCGCGGCGAGCAGGGTGAGCAGCAGCGCGTGGAGTGAGGGGATGGTGTCGAGGGGGATCATGCCGCAACCCTTTCAAAATATTGTTGTGCGGGCACGTTCATCGCGCCCGGCGGCATCGCCTTCAGCCGTTGCATGGATTCGTACAGCGTCATCACGTCCATCTTCGGCAGTTGTTCTTCGGCCTTGTGGATGCCGGCCAGCAGCGCGGCTTGTTCGGTGCCGCGCAGCGCCCAGATGCCGCTGGCATCACCGCGCCTTCCTGCCTCGTTCATCGCGCGCATCGCACCCTCGATCACGGTGAGCACGGCGGCATCCTTCGGCGGCTTGAGCACCAGCGCGCCGTAGATGCAGTTGATCGCCTGGCCGATGCGGTCGTATTGCAGCTTGCTGAAATAGCCGAGCGCGGCGGCGTTGAGCGCGGTGTGCAGCACCAGGCCGAAGTCGTTGAGCAGGCCGGTGACCGGCAGGCGCACCCGGATGCGGTTCGGGTTGTAGCGCTTGGTGCGCTTGGGTTTTTGGCGGGCGCTCATAGTGTGAGCCTCTGCTGCCCGGCGGCTTCGAGCACGGCTTGCGGAATCGGATCACTCGCCGGATCATGCCCGCACTCTTTACAGACATCATCCGAATCATCGTTCCCCGTGCCGCATTCGCTGCACAAAAACCCGCAGCACACCACCGCATCCGCCTTTTTCCTGTACGAGTGCTTGCATAAATCGCAGCACCAGCCCTCGATCAGGGTCGGCGCGCAACACTCGCGCGCCGCATCCTCGTCGTAGTGCCACGAGCTGCAACCACTGCACTGATAAACCCCCGTAACGGTGCTCATCCGGCCACCTTCGCTTTCCGCTTCTTTATTTTTGGCAAGCAGTGATCTTTTATTTCAATGTACTTATTAAGGCACATCTGGGCGTCATGAAGAGCGTTGGCAACATTCCCGATCACGCCGTGCATTTCCGCGATCATTACTGCCTGCGCGCGATAGGCTCGGTCATGGTCGGCCATCGCTTCCAGCGCATCCTCTTTCCAGATGCGCAGCGAGATCAATTCTTTTTCAGCCATGATCACACGCACCGATGCCGGGTCACGCCGGGCTTGGGTTGGCTGATGCCAGGCCGCACCATCTTCGCCTCGGCCAGCTCGCGCTGGAGCGCGGCACGCACCGCCTTGATGATCTTCGGTGCCTGATCGGCCTCGATCACGATGCCGCCATAGCTGGTTTCGATGGTGAACCCGCGCTCCATATCCGGCACGCGCTTCGCCAGCGAGTATTCGAGGTTGTCGGTGTAGTTGCTCATGCTGCCACCTCATGCTTTCCGATATCCACGCCCAGCACCTCGCAGGCGGCGTAGACGCGCTCGACAACCTGACTGCTCTTGTCGTGCCTTTGCTGGTCCTCGTCGGGTGTTTTGCTGACGCCGACGATGCCGTTCTTCATGTCGTCCAGTTGCACCGCCGCATCGAGCGCGGCCTTGATCAATACGGAGACATGGTGCTCTCTGGAGTCTTGAGCCACGCCGCCATCGATGGCGTGCAGCGCATTCATCACCGCATCGACGGCCGGGTGAATGGTAGTGATTTCTCCGTTCGCGCCGAGCGGTAACATCATCGCGTTCACCGCATCGTAGAGCGCGCGGAACTTCTGCACTGGTGCGGGCAGGCAGTAGCACGGCCCGCCTCCGGTGTCGTGTTTTGGGCAGGCGGCGCTCATGATGCCCTCCGCTTCTTCTCAAGCCCGTGGCGCTTGATGATGGCCTCGAAGATGTCGTTGCCGTTCTTGAAGAACGAATGCGGTTCTCTGTATGTTATTTTGCAGAGCCGCATCACGTTCATCAGGTGCTCGAAGTTGCGGACATCCAGCGAGCTGATGCCGCTAACATCCGCCTTGACGCGGTTGCCGTTGTAGAGCGATGCGAGGAACTGCGCGAATACTGTGGCGGCGCTGCCGAATTCCCTGCTGGCGTAATTGACGGCGTGCTCGAGGCTCTTGGTGTATTCCTCAATATCGGCCTCGCGGATCGCTTCGGACTTCTCGTAAGAGTCGGACTGCATAAAGGCGTGCAGCTTGGGTATATCGGTTTGCGGCAAGGTGAGCGTGACCCGCATCATTTTGTCTGGACTAAGCGCAATCCCGCCTTCGTTCAAGTCTTTCAGCGCGATCTCAAGCGTTGGAATTTTTTCTGGAGCGTTCATGCCGCTACCCTCCCTTCGTGCAACCTGCGCAAATCCGCCAGCCGCAGCCTCGGCTGGCCGTTCACCTTGCCGTCCACATTGCGCAGCGCCGTTTCCAGCTCCTCGCGGTCGAGCCGGGTGTAAACCTCGGTGCTGCGGCGCGAAAGCTGCCCCAGCGCCAACTGCGCCACGCGCAGCGGGTCGGCGGCCTCGCTGTCGCGCATGATGTTTTTCGCGTGCGTGTGGCGAAACCAGTGCGGCGAAACCCCCTCCGGCAACCCGGCCAGCTTCGCCCAATAAGCCACCCGCTGCTCGAAGGCGCGCACCGTCATCGCCCGCCAGCCCAGCACCCGGCTCTTGCGCGACACGATCAGCGCCTCGTCCAGCTCCGCCCCCTCGCGCAGGCCGAGCAAGTCTTCCAAGGCCTTGCGCACCGATTTGGTGAGCAACACTGAAAGATCGCACGCCTCCATCTTGCGGTGCGCCTTCGGGATAAACAGATAGCCGCTTTGCAGCGCGGCGACCGCATCGCCCACCGAAACCCGCAACGTCTCGGTGATGCGCATTCCGCTGCCGATCAACAGCCGCACCAGCGCACCGTCGCGCCGCGCCACCGGCCCCGCGTACTGCTTGAGAACGCCCAGCAACTTGCGCTGCTCGGCTGGGGTGAGAAAGCGCCCAAACGCCGCCGTCCCTTCTGCTTGATTCTGGTTAAACATCGCTCGCTCCTTTTGAAATGCCCGTCGCCGGGCGGTTAGTAAATCGTGTCGCGCGCCTTCGCCAGCGACTCGCGCAAGCTGTAGCGTAGGTCCCACCAAAAGAACCGCACATCGCCGACAAAACGCCAGCCGCGCCCCAGCGCCACATTGATACGCCGCATCAGGCCGCGCATGACTCGCCCCCGAAGATCGCCTCATGCGCGGCGCGCAAACTCACCCGCGCCGCGTCGTATTCCTCGGCCTCGATCGCGGCGGCAGCCTGGTCGTTGTGCCGCATCGCCTCGCGGATGCGCACCCGCCCCATGCTGTAAACCAGCATCCCGCCCTGTTCGCGGGCGAGGCGATGCGCTTCGGTAAGTTTCAACTGCGGGTGAAACAGGATATTGCTCATCTCGACTTCCTCCCTTTAGCAGCCATCATGCTCATGGCTAGATGCTTCAAACAGATGCGAAAGTGCGTCAACCGCATCGCCTCCTCAAAATCAATCTTCAACCGGCTGCGCTCCCAGGCGGCACGCAACAGGCTTTCCGGCGGCTCACCCCGATCCCGTAGGGGCGATTCATGAATCGCCCGCTCTAGCGGCAAGGCGAGCTGCCGGGATTGCCTAGCCACCGCTCATCTCCCGCATCCGCTCCAAGCCCTCCAGCAACGCCGCTAAATACCCGTGCGCCTCGCGCTCGATGCGGGCGAACTCCTTCGCGTCGATCAAATCATCGCCGGACAAAGCATCATGGATTTCGTGGTGAAACGAACCGTTGCGGATCTGGATGTGCGTCAGATTTATCAACAGCGCGTCGGTGGAAAGGCGCGAAAGGTCGGGCAACTCGAAAAACACCCCGCCGGCAGCCAGCGCAAAAGCCTGCGCGATGCGCTTGTCGCCGGTCAGGTGAGTGACCACGATGCAATCGGCCAGCGTCGGCTTATTGTGGTTGTTCTCGTTCTGGTTGTAATTGGCCTTGTTGTAAAGCGTGCCGGGCGACATCCCCATCCTGCCCGCCAGCCTCTCCACGCCAAAATCGTGAACCACCCGGTAAAACGCCTGCTGCACGTCGGTGGGAATTGGATTGCCCATCTGTGAAACCCCCTTAAAAGCTAACCTTCTTTTTAACGGGGCGGGGCGGGATACTGTAGCTGCTGACTAAAGCGAGCGAGTTTCACCGTACCACCCGAACCCACCCTGCGGCGCTAACCGCAGGGATGGGTATTACTTGGCTGCTGGCGTATCGATCAGATCGGGCTGGTACGGATATCCCGTTTCCTTGGCTCTGGAAAGAATCATCTGCTCCAGCAACGCCCGGTCGTTCTTGGGTTCGGTTTTGTTCTTGATGGCGATCACCTGGGCGATGAAGCGATCCGTCTTCATGCGGAATTCCTGCATCTTGTAGTGGTTCAGGTTGAAGGCGACACCCATTTCCTCGTAGTCGTGCAGGGCATCGGCCCACTCGCTGATCTTGGCTTCGAGATATTCCGCGCCGGAGATATTGCCGTTGGCGCGCACCCTGTCCGGGTTGATGGTCATCAAATAATAGGCAACCCGGTCGAGTTTTATGCAGATTTGCTCGCGTTTTTGGTCATCTGCGTACCCCTTAAGGGGTATGCAGACCCCTAATTCGCGCATCAAAAACGTGCTTTTTGTGACCTTTTCGTACTGTGTTGTCCAGTTAAGCCCCAGCACTTCGGTAACAATCGGTTTCAGCGGCGTGACATCCTCGCCGCGCTCGTTCTTGCCGATGGTCAACTGCAATCCTGCGTACTCGATTTGAAACGTGATCTTGCTCATCGCTCGCTCCTTTATATGGTTATGCCGCTGCGGCGGCCTTGGTGTTTTGCTCTTTTGGTGTGGCCTGCAACTTCCCTTTGGTCAGAACCTGCAACTGATAGGCGCGCCCGAATGGAACTTCTTCGCCCCACATCGAGACCGCCGCGCTCGAAATGTCCAGCGCCTCGGAAAGGCGTGCCGCCGAGCCGTAATGTTTGATTGCGTCTGCTGTTTTCATAAAACTCCTTTACGTTTCTTTAATGTCCGCCCTTAAAAATGCCCGGCGTGTCGCGGCCCGAATAATTCAGCCGCAGATCGAGAATAAAATTGCGGAGGCGTTGCACCATCTCCTGCTCGCTCTCCCGGTTGTCCGGGAGCCAGCTCATCGTTGCCAGCAACCCCGCAGCCTCCGCCGCATCCTCCAGAGTGCGGTTGAGATCGCATACGCTTTCGAGCTTGATGCTGTACACCTTCTCGGGGCCGACCGATGCCAGCAACTCATCGAAGGTGCGCTCCTTGCCGAGATAATGGACTGCGTTCGTTGTTTTCAACATCATTCCTTGTTAAGCACTCTTTACAGATGACACGTTAAACGACCTTAACATTCATGTCAAGCACTTTAATCATCACGCTAATTAGAATTAACAAATGGCACTAAGTACGCTTGAGCGGTTAAATGAAAGACTGGCTGAAACAGGGATGAAGCAGGCTGATTTGGTACGCGCCGCAAAAGTTAGTCGCGCTGCTGTTTCTGGGTGGGTGAACGGCAACACCAAAAGCATCCAGGCGGTTTATTTGTTCCCGGTCGCTCGCGCGTTGGGGGTAAACCCTGAGTGGTTATCTACAGGCAAGGGGGACAAGTGTCCCGCGAATGTGGTGCAGCAAACGCAGGGCGCTTATATCGTGCAGTCCATCAATGACAAGCACAAGGTGTTGATGAGGGAGTTCGACAAGCTCACGCCGAAAGCGCAGGCGGCGTTGCTTGATTTATTAACCGAGACGAGGGGAGAACACGATGCCGGACAATGACGCGACGCTCGCGCTGCTTCACGCGCTGCTGAAGACATCCATCAAAGATGAGCTTCTCGAAAAACTGAATGAGGCGGAACAGCCCGATGTTATTCGGCAGGTTGTCGCCGAATACAAAATCGAACCCACAGTAATCAGCACCGGGATGCAGACGCATGAACAGATGCTGGGAAAATAAAAAAGGGGAACCGCATGGATGACTTCAAAACCCGTCTGCGCCAGCACGCCGAACACATCAAAAAAGTCGGCGAGCACTGCACCACCGAAGAAACCACCAAGCAGGCGCTGATCCTCCCCCTG
>Ga0209212_1003546_pt1 | contig 20423 bp, 19 predicted proteins | sample RifGroC2_FD_183996 | JGI IMG/M metagenome (GOLD analysis project Ga0209212, IMG submission 183996) | Groundwater microbial communities from Rifle, Colorado, USA - Groundwater C2 (SPAdes) (version 2) | ecosystem: Environmental > Aquatic > Deep subsurface > Groundwater | place: Rifle, Colorado... | reverse complement strand
GGGCGTTCCACATTCATCCACCTTCTCAGGCAATTCCTCGATGGCTCAAACCGGAACGGAAGAGGGGGGGAATCACGGATTATCGTGAGAGCCTACACGCGTGCGGCACGGAGAGCGCGAAGGCTTGGGAGAGCTCCGTGACGGACCGCAGCAGTCGGCTCTTTCCGTCCTCTTGGACGAGGATGTGCTCCTGCGCGGCGGGGAGCAACGAGAGGCGGTCCTGCGGGGCGCCGGTAGTCCAGAGGGCCCACTCGAAGCCGTGGAACAGCCCGAGGCACACCTCGTACTTCTCGATCATGACGGCCACGGCATCGGCTTGGTCGAGGGCGGGCTCGCCCCTGCCTCCGGCCTCGGTGTAGGTGGCGAGCGCCGCTTTGAGCTCGTCGGCGAGGCCGAGGTAGTCGACCACCAGCCCGCCGGGCTTGTCCTTGAACACCCGGTTCACGCGGGCGATCGCTTGCATCAGCCCGTGGCCGCGCATCGGCTTGTCAACGTACATCGTGTGGAGGCTCGGTGCGTCGAAGCCGGTAAGCCACATGTCCCGCACGATCACGATCTTGAAGCCGTCCGAGGGGTCGCGGAATCGCAGCGCCAGCGCCTCCCGGCGAGGCTTGTTGCGGATGTGCCCTTGCCATTCCAGCGGGTCCGAGGCGGAGCCGGTCATCACCACCTTGAGCGCCCCCTGCTCGTCATCGTCGCTGTGCCAGGCGGGACGCAGGGCGACGATTTCCCGGTGAAGCTCCACAGCGATGCGGCGGCTCATGGCCACCATCATCGCCTTCCCGTCCATGACGGCGAGCCGGTTCTCGAAGTGGTCGACCAGGTCCCGGGCGATCTTCCGGATGCGGTTCTCCGAGCCCACCACCGCTTCGAGCTGCGCCCACTTGCTCTTGAGCTTCTCCCGGCGCTCGACCTCCTCGCCCTCGGTGACCTCCTCGAACTTCGGGTCGATCTTCGGCTTCTCCGACTCCTTGAGCTCCAGCTTGGCCAGCCGGCCCTCGTAGTAAATGGGGACAGTGGCTTTGTCTGCCACCGCCCGCTGGATGTCGTAGACGCTGATGTAATCGCCGAACACCGCGCGCGTGTTGGCGTCGGTCTTCTCGATCGGCGTGCCGGTGAAGCCGATAAAGGAGGCGTTGGGGAGTGCGTCGCGCATGTGCCGGGCGAACCCGTCGATGAAATCGTACTGGCTTCGGTGCGCCTCGTCGGCAATGACCACGATGTTGCGTCTGTCCGATAGGACCTGTTGCCGGTCGCCCTTCTCCTCCGGGAAGAACTTCTGGATCGTGGTGAACACGACGCCCCCGGAGGCGACGGAGAGCTTCTTCCTAAGGTCGGCTCGGTCGGCAGCCTGCACCGGCGGTTGGCGCAACAGGTCGCGGCAGCGGGCGAAGGTGCCGAAAAGCTGGTCGTCGAGGTCGTTGCGGTCGGTGAGTACGACGATGGTCGGGTTCGCCATCCTGGGGTGCAGGATCATTCGGCCCGCGTAGAACGCCATCGTAAGGGACTTGCCCGAGCCCTGCGTGTGCCAGACAACACCGACGCGCCGGTCCCCGGGGTCGCCTCCGGGGTGGAGGCCTGATTCGTAATGGCCTTCTGGGTCCCGGGCCACGTCCGCCGTTGGAGTGGCAGCGCGCAGCGTCTCCTCGACGGCGGCGTTGACCGCGTGAAACTGGTGGTAGCCGGCCATCTTCTTGACGAGCTTCCCGCTTCCCAGGTCTTCGAACACTATGAAGTGGCGCAATAGGTCCAGGAAGCGGCGCTTCTCGAACACGCCCTCTAGCAGGACCTGCAGCTGAGTCAGTTTTGCTGGCGCGTCCTCGCGCCCCGCGATCGTGCGCCAGGGCTTGAACCATTCCTTGCCGGCGCCCAGCGTGCCGATCCGGGCCTGCACGCCGTCGGAGACGACCAGCGCGGCGTTGGTGGAGAAGAGCGATTGGATCTGTGCTTGATAGGTCTGGAGCTGCTGGAATGCCGACCAGACCGTCGCGTTCTCGTCGGCCGGATTCTTTAGCTCGATGACGGCTAGCGGTAGCCCGTTGACGAACAGCACCACGTCGGGCCGGCGCATGTGCTTTCCATCGGACACCGTGAACTGGTTGACTGCCAGCCAGTCGTTGTTGTCGGGGTCGTCGAAGTCGATCTCCCGGGCCTGTGCCCCGGCAATGGAGCCGTCCTTACGGCGGTACTCCACCGTGACGCCGTCCACGAGCAGCCGGTGGATGGCGCGGTTGCGCTCCAGCAGGGAAGGGGCGTCAGTGCGCGTGAGTTTGCGGTAAGCGTCCTCCAGTGCCTCTGACGGGAGTGCCGGGTTCAGGCGGGTAAGCGTCTGTCGGAGGCGGCCTTCGAGGATGACGTCACGGAAGGTCGGGTCGGTACGTTCGGCGGCAGGTTCGCCGACCGCGATATCCGGCCCATGAAGGATCGCATACCCCAACCCTTCCAGCCAGGCAAGCGCTGCGTCTTCGACGACGGATTCAGTGAACGACCCCATGATCACGTCCCCGTCCGCCCTGGAATTCCTCCGCTTGCCTGAATCTTCTTGAGCGTTTTCCCTTGCTCATCTTTCCACTCGATCCGGCCGTTGGCGGATCTTCCCAGCAGGACACCGGCGGCCGTCGACGGGGAGTTGAACGCCAAATCCTGGGTCAGGATCCAACGATTCCCCTCCAACCGGAGGGCTCTCTCCTCGACGAGTAGCTTGCGAAGCGCAGACAGGTGCTTATGGATGGAAGAAACCTCGCTCACCACAGCCTGAGAATTCGCCAGTACCACGAACCCGGTAGAAATTTCGTAGCCGCTGGCGACAATCCCTTTTGCTTTCAGGTAGAGAAGGTTTTTCTTGGAAGGTGCATGCGCGGGCTTTTCGAATACATCCAATCCGAGCACCGGGAAGCAGAGCAGCATCTCTGCGAGAAACCCTTCCACCTCCGCGATTTCGGACTCGGAAAGGGATGGGGGTTCGGGATAATTACCGTTGTCGAGGACACACCGCTTGGCCTGACGGGCCAGTTGGATCAACCGGGCCTCAAGATATTGCACATGCGCCTTGTTCAGATTCTCGTCTTTGCTAATGAACAGGATGCAGGAGGTCCAGAATTCCTTCTTCCCCAAGTGCTGCTCCAAGCGGGGGCGGACCGGATCTCCCTCTCCGACATAGATCTTCGGCAAACCGGCATCCTCGGGAGGCCCCACCAGCACATAGACCCCGGTTTTTGAAAAATCCGGGCGCTTTTTATTCTCAGGTAGAAGGATCCGGGGACAGACCACACCTCGCCCAGTCCAGTTGGATTTCTCCGCGATGCAAAGACCGCTCGCATCCCCATCCGGGATGAACAGCTTGATCGAAAAACCTTTATTGGGTGTGGTCAAGAGTTACCCCATCCGGTTGCTAACATCTTGTTAACATCGCCATGGGCAATATCCTCCCTAATTCCAAGAAGATACGGATGTTCGGGCAACTACCGGTTAACCTAATCATATTGTTTACGTCTTGTTAACGTTTTCCCATAGAGGGAAGATCCTCATAAAAGTTAACTACTTTCCCGGGCAAACGGCTGTTTGTCAACGATAGCTGCGTTGAGTTTGGCTTTTAGCCACTTTTTCAAATCACCTTCTGCGTTTAGGAGCGAAACGATTTCCTCAAGTTTCGACAACACTACGACGGTCCCCCGATTAATAGCATCCCGACACTGTGCGATGGCCGGCTCAGTAAAATCTGTATAGGAAATGAATAAACCTCTAACCTGACCACCTCGGCTAAAAACTCGAACGAGATGCGGTGCGATCTCTCCTACACCAATTGGTGTGTTCCACCACTTCATTTCGACCAGATATAGGTGTCCCTCGAGCTCAATGAGACCATCAATCTGTTCAATCACCCCTTCTCCGCAGTTCCCCTTGATTGTGAAGGCCTCGCGCACTAGAATGTCGTGGCACGCGAATAAATCGTTTAATACCTTCTCAAGCCGCACTCCACGCTTATGAGCATCCTGCTCCCCAAACAATGCGAATAAGGCTGCTTTAACTTTGTCGCACTTCGCGCGTTGTTCCTGCCGTGCTTCTGCCGCTGCGTTCTGCTCTTCCACCCGCCTTCGCTTCTCATCATCTTTCTCCATCCGCATCCGGGTAAAGCTGTCCTTCACATTGATGACGTCCCGGATCTGGGCGACCAATCCTCTCGCTGCAGCCCGGTCGTTGTCCCAACAAACACTAAAATCTTCAAACTCGGTTACTCGCTTGAGCAACTCCCGACGAACACGAAGGGATTTTTCGCCCTGTTCATTGAGTTTCTTGAGCAGTTCACGCGCAACATGGTATTTATTGAACGAGCTCTTATTGGTGTCTAGCAAGCGCTCGTAGGGCTCGATAGTTGCGCGTGATACTCCGGCACCCTGAAAAAACAGAAGTAAGTCGCGCTTAGATTTACAGAGCTTTGGGATCGCGTCAATCAAGAGTTGCAGAAGGTCAGGCGGATAATGGAACGAAATGTCCATTAGTGCACCTTTATGGGGACGGATTCGCTGAAGCTCATTGGCGCGTTAAGAGATCAGCCCCCATTGCTGATAGGCCTCGCGCTTGTAGTAAGTCAGTGCAGCGCTTGGCGGGTTTGCGTGGCTGAACTGACTTATCGCATCCAAGAGCGGCGCTTTCTTGAAAGGTATGTGAATGGCCCTTGCCGTTCGATTGTTGATGCGGTCAGCCAGCACCTTCGGCCAAAGCGGAGAAAACTTGGCAGGCTCAAAAATCGGTCCATAATCGGGGTATGCCGCGATGATGGGAATCTCGTAGGTATCCACCGCCTGTTCGATCTCAAATGGTACCCAGTCTTTGTCAAAGCGCGTGGTCTCACCGATGATCAGGACCATGTTTTTTGAGTTTCTCAGCCTCTCTTGGAGGGACGCTCGCAGCGTGGCCTTCTTGCTGGAGTCGCGAACCGACGATGCCTTGTCATGGCTATTAATCATGGTGAAGTCATCATCCGACTTTGCAGACCACGCCTTCATCAGGTTGTAGTAGTCCATATCTGATTTTCCGGGTAAATTCGTGCCCTGCGCGTGGAATGCCACGTACGTTCCATTGCGATATGCCATTACTTCGCCTCCCAGAATCGCTTGACTTCACGCAGATCGACCTCGGATAGGCGGTCCCAAGTCAGGATAATCCTCATCTTGTGCGCCACGACCTGTCGTTTGGTCTCGTCAATGAAGGAAAGAATGATGATGTTGACCAGATCGCGCGCTGGCAGCCCGACGCCTGAGAGAGCGCTGCCGACAAGAGGAAGATTCAGCGCATCCCCACCTAACACAGTGCGTGCAGTCCCCCACAGTCCGGTGAGAGCCGTGAACATCTGTGGAACATCTGCGTATGCCTTGCAAGTTGCAGGGTCCGTATGTGTGAACGCGAACGCGAGGAAGCGTTGTCCATCCGCGTCGATCATTGCGCTCGTTCCAATTGGGAATCGTTTTGTCTTCCCTTGTTGACGCTGCACCACCTCTACGGACACGTTGGCCAACCGTTCGGCAAGCTGCCTGTCGAATGTGTCACCGTACCCCCCGAAGTACTGCTTCAGGAAGATCCCATGCAGGCTATTTGCCGAAACGGGGAGGCCGATCTCACTATCGAAGAACTCACTGACTGGAATCGCAGCGACGCCGTCTTGTGTAAAGATATCCCCGAAGATGACTTCAATGGAAACGTTGCTCATCGGGAGCCCGATCACTACACGTGACGGTCGCCAGATTTTGTATATCGAGAAGCTGACGCTCCCAACGATCATTGCGATGAGCCAAGCGACCCCCTTCAGCGCACCCCAACCGAAATAGTGGTTGAGCGCCTCCGTGATTGTCCACATCACACTGAAAGCGACAAATGCATGACCGGCCAAGGCGATCGGATGTTGGCGCAGCGAGGTCCACAATGCCCTCATGACAGTAGCTCCTCAATCGGCCGTTCCGCGTCCCTCACCCGCAGTTCACCGGAGATGAGCTTGGGTAGCAGCGCGTCGCGCAGGGCGGCGAGGATGCGGGATTCACGCCGATAATTGAGCGTCCGCGTCAGCAGAATGTCCACAGAGTGATCGAACGCCGCGACGATGGAGGAAGGGGGCACGACTACTGCGAGGTTGAGAATGGAATCGACCTGAGCGCGCTGATGGCTCTTCGAGGTCCCCGTCACGAGGCCCTCGATCTGCTGTCGAAACAACGACGAGCGGGCGAGGCAATATACATAGCTTCGCGTGAACGGAGACCGCGAACACAGCACAAGAAATTCGGTCGAGCAAACCGCACGCTCGCCCGAGCGTACGTCAACCATCCACACGCGTTCGATCTCGGGGTTGAGCTTTGAGAGCAGGATTACCCCGACTGGAACGTGCCATTTTTGACTCTTGATGCTCTCGCCGTACTCGAGCTTCGGACTTTGCCCCCCGTCGAAGGCGGGGAGACTGAAGTGATGGAAAAGCTCATCCGGTGATGAGAGCGGGTTCTCTTGGTCGCGAAGCAGCTCCACTACATCGCCGAAGCGACCAATTTTCCACCCTTTCGGAATCTCCCCCAGCTCCGAACCCTCGAAGGAATCCGGGAAGAGGTCAGCGATGGGCTTCGGCAGGCTGAGGTCGCGTCCTTCGGCTTTTGCTCGCAACGGATCGAAGTCCATGAACCACGATTTGAAGAGCGCGCGGGCCATCGCCTCCAGCGTCTCGTTCATCCGACGGTTCAGCTCGATCTTGTCGTCCAGCGTGCCGAGAATGTTGGCAATAGCATGCTGTTCTTTGATTGGAGGCACGACAACAGGAATCGGGTGTACGAAGTTACGGTTAAGTGATGGCTGAGCACTGCCAGAATTATATCCCTGAAAATCAAAGGTTTTTAAGAAGTAATAAGCAAAGCGCTCGTCGTTCCCATGGAAGTCAATGACGTAGAGGGCCGTGTTCAGTGGCCAATAATCCACCGCTGAGTAGCAGACAACACCAAATGATGCTCCACTTCGACCAACCGTGACTCCCGGCCCACGAGCCTTGGCCTCGTTATGCCAGCCGGTGATCCCGAAGGAACCAAGTATCGGTATGGTACCTGACAGCCGACGCTCGTCCGGAAGGTCATGCCCTCGCTGGAGCGTAACAAAATCACCTAGCTGCATTCGTAGCCATCCATCACCCGCCATACCCAAGCTCCTTCAGGTTGGCGGCGATGGCGGCGTCGAGCTCCGCGGCTTCGGTCTGCTGCTCCCGCAGTGTCGTGGCGAGTCGGCGCATCTTCTCCTCGAACGGCTCTCCGTCATCCTCAACAGCTTCTGCGCCTACGTACCGCCCCGGTGTCAGCACATGTCCGTGTTTGCGGATCTCGTCAAGTGCTGCGGCCTTGCAGAATCCGGACACGTCGGTGTAGCTCTCCTTGCACTCCTTGTCTCCGCGCCAGGCATGGTAGGTGCCGGCGATCTTGGCGATGTCCTCGTCGGTCAGTTCGCGGTGAACGCGGTCGACCAGCGTCCCCATCTTGCGAACGTCGATAAAGAGCGTCTCGCCCCGACGGTCCCGGAACCGCCCGTTCTTCCGGTCGCGAGCGAGGAACCAGAGACAGACCGGGATCTGTGTCGAATAGAAGAGCTGCCCCGGCATCGCCACCATGCAGTCCACGAGGTCGGCCTCGATGATCGCCTTGCGGATCTCCCCCTCCCCCGACTGGTTGGACGACATGGAACCGTTGGCGAGCACGAAGCCTGCGATGCCCGTGGGTGCTAGGTGATGTATGAAGTGCTGGACCCAGGCGTAGTTGGCGTTGCCCGCAGGCGGCATGCCGTAGACCCAGCGTTTGTCGTCCTTGAGTAGTTCCCCCCGCCAGTCGCTGTCGTTGAACGGTGGGTTGGCCAGCACGTAATCGGCCTTGAGGTCGGGATGGCGGTCGATGTGAAAGGTGTCCCCGTGTCCGATTTGCGCGTCGATCCCGCGGATCGCGAGGTTCATCTTGGCGAGCCGCCAAGTGGTGTAGTTGGACTCCTGCCCGTAGATGGAGATGTCGCCGAGCTTGCCACTGTGGTTCTCAATGAACTTCTCGCTCTGGACGAACATGCCTCCCGATCCGCAGCAGGGGTCGTAGACGCGCCCCTTGTAAGGGGCGAGCAACTCCACCAGCACGCGTACCACGCTGGAGGGCGTGTAGAACTGTCCGCCGCTTTTCCCCTCGGCGCTGGCGAAGCGAGCGAGGAAGTATTCATACACACGGCCCAGGGTATCCTTCGCACGGTCGGCAGTGCTTTCCATGGCGATGTCGCTGACGAGGTTGATGATCTGGCCGAGCCGCTGCTTGTCGAGGCCGGGACGGGCGAAGTCCTTGGGTAGCACCCCCTTGAGCGAAGGGTTGTCGCGCTCTATGGCGCTCATGGCGTCGTCCACCAGCGTGCCAATGGTGGGCTGCGGTGCACTACCTTTCAGGTGCGACCAACGTGCCTCCTTCGGGACCCAGAAGATGGAGGTGGCTCGGTACTCGTCCGGATCTTCGGGGTCTGCACCTTGCTTGCGCTGGGCGTCCAGCTCGGCGTGCTTTGCCTCGAAGGCGTCGGAGATGTACTTGAGGAAGATGAGGCCAAGGACGACGTGCTTGTACTCGGCCGCGTCCATGTTGTTGCGCAGAGCGTCGGCAGCGGCCCAGAGCTTGGCCTCGAATCCCAGGTTGGCGGCGGAGCCGTTTCCTTTGGGTTTGGCGGGACGGGCCATTTTTCCTCCGGTAATTTCAATGAAAAGCCCGGCCTGGACGGATTTCAATAGATGCATAAATCCGCACCCGCACCCAGGCAAGGTGTTTGATGGATTATATTCCGGGGGAGGGGGGAGGGGAAGGAATGGTATGCCTGAGAGGCACTTTAACCCTGCCCAACCGTAATGAAGGAACGCTGGTCCTTATATTAATCCTGTGGATTACTGAATTCATCCAGAGGAGGTACCAACCATGAATTCCCATATTTTCCCCCCTCCCCCCGAGAAAAGTTTTCAGTGATATGGCTTGTTGAAAACCCTTTTTAAAGACTTGGCTGGACCTTCTTTACGGTTGTGAGTTCCCTGTGATTGCCTTTGGAACCGGCTTGTCGCTTTAGTTCATCCCACCCGGAGGTCCACTTTTCTGTAATCTTCCTAACCCCTTCTGCCGATACCTATTTAGCAGGTGAATATTTTTATTCCTAACCGGGCGTGCCCTGTATGCGCCCGACCAAAGAGGGGATCCCTCATGGGGAAAGAAGTCACTCTGAAATCTCCGTTAAAAGACGCACCGCTTCATAATCCCGGGCAATCATTAGAAGCTGAGATCCAACGCGTTATGGACGACGAATGGATGCCGTACTTCATTGTCTCCACGGTGTGCATCGTTTACGCGGCCTTAGAGTGGCTGCGAGTTTACAGACCGTCTCCGCCAATTCCATGGGGCGCGACGGTAATAGCAGCCCTTGTGGTGTGCTTTTCAACGATCAAAATAATCCGGATGCGCCCAAAAATCCGTGCACTCAGGCTGGGCATGGAAGGAGAGAAGGTAGTGGGTCAATTTTTGGAAGAATTGCGAGCAAGTGGAGCCACGGTATTCCATGATATTTGCGCGAAGGATTTCAATGTGGACCACGTGGTGGTCTCGCCGAAGGGGATATTTGTCATCGAGACGAAAACGCGTAGCAAGCCCGCGGGAACGAGAGTTACCGTGAGGTATGATGGCGAGAAGTTATCTGTAAATGGGAATGCTCCCAGTCGCGATTCCATAAAGCAAGTGTTGGCGATCTCGGCGTGGGTTCAGGAATTGGTCAAGAAGAGCACAGGAAAATCTTTCCCGGTGAAGCCGGTTGTTCTGTTTCCTGGATGGTATGTGGAAACAGAGAACGCCAACGCGCACGACAAGGTGTGGGTGCTTAATCCCAAATGCTTGCTCTCCTTCATCCAGCACGAAAAAGTTGATCTGCCACCCGAGGACGTGAATTTAATCACTTTCCATCTCTCGAGATATATTCGGAGCGAAAATTTGGTTCAATAAATATCGCATCCGATGATGATTATCGCGCCTTGTCTTTCGGTGTCTAACCCCGAAGGTCGTATTCATCAAGCCCTTTTGGTTGAAAAATAATTCGATAGGTGCCCGTGTTGACCTTCCCCCCGTTATTAATTCCAATTGCAGTAGGGGATTTGCCGTCATGAACGTCTTTGGCTACACAATACAACGATGTTTGACAAGGTCGGCACTGCAAGGTAAGTTGAATTCATGGCCGGGACCTTCACACACTTCGTAGTCTGTGAGGCCGCAAAAGCTAACCGAAAGGCCCTTCCCGCCAATCTCCGAAAACTACTGAATAGCCATTCCCAATTCCTCTACCTTGGGGCCGTAAGCCCAGACCTGCCATATTTGAGTATCAAGACGGGAAAGGTCAACTGGGCCGACGTAATGCACCAAGAGCATACAAACGCCATAGCAATCAACTCGCACGATGCATTAAAGAAAACCTGGGGAACCGGCGGGACCTCTGTGGAAATCCAACTGGTTTGGTTGATGGGGCTTGTATCCCACCTCGTCACGGATGCCACCATCCACCCAATAGTGCAGGCGATCGTTGGACGCTACGAAGAGCACAAGGATGAGCACCGCATCTGCGAAATGACGCAGGACTCGCTGATCTACTTCGAAATTAAGAATATGGAAATCCGTTATTCCGAGTTTTCGAGCATCCTCAAGTTCTGTAAGGAGTCGCCGCACATAGATGCCCTAGTGGAGTTCTGGACCGAGCAGACGGTGAAAGCGTTCTCCGACAAGAACGAGGATCCCGACCCAGCATTGTGGCTGGAGACGTATTCCGATGCAATCGACGCCGCAGAGGGCGGATCGAGCATCGTGGCGCTCTTCCGGCACATCGGCACGATCCGTGAGTACACGTACAACACCCGAGAGGAGATCGTCTCGACGTACCCCGACCGGTTCCGGCAGTACTACCAAGAGATCAAACTGCCCACCTGCGCAACGGGGTCATTCCGCGAAGATGGGTTCAACCGCGCGGTCACAAACGTGATCGCGGCTTGGAATGCATTGTATGAGGGTTTGACGAAGAACATCACCATCGCTAGTGTCGTCAGAAATTGCCACCTGGACACCGGCGTCGACATGGATTCGCCGAAAGAGATCGTGCCCTACTGGGGGAGGACATGACGAATAGGCTGACTTCCCTTGTCGCCGGGTTGCTACTTGTTGTCTGCACTTCCACCGCATGTGCGTCTCATTCGGAACTCATTAGAAGGCAGTATGGAATCCTCGAATCCGCTGTAACGTTTTCTGCGGAAAAGATCGCCGGCGAGTTCGGAGACACGATACCGGACACCTTGGACAATACGGTGTTCCGGGAGATCGTCCGGGACAAAATCCCGGCCGACTACTACAAGGCTTTGCGGAACTACGACTTGAAGATAGTCCCGATGAAGACCTACTATCTGCTGAAGGCATACGATCGCGAATCGAACAAGCTCATTCTTTTCGACTACAGTTGCACGCCCGGGGTAGACGGACCGGTCCTGTTGTCCCCCCAGGAGTACGATACGGAGCACCTGGAAAAGTACGACAAATGCCGCCAGCAAACGGAGTGAGAAACTCACCTCGTATTTTGGTTGATGGAACTGGTCGGTTCCCACCATTGCAACGGGAGTGTCTACCATGGTGCGAAAGGTAAAGGTGGGGAGAAGTAAATTAAGAAACAAACCGTGAAGGACAATGGTGCCCAGGACATCATCAAAGAGTGCAACGGAATATGAACCGCTTTCCTTCTGGAATACATGTTGCGCGAAAGGAGTACGAAGGATATAGTTTAAAAATATTTCATTATTATTTAACGGCGGAGGAACTATAATTAGCAATAATATCCGCATGTTATGATCCCAATGAAAAATAAAGTTCAAAAAAATACAATCAATCCATACGGGGCAGTCGGAGAAATATCATCAATAGATGATTTCTATTTTCAGTGGCACATCACAGAGCGATGTAACCAGCGATGTTCCCACTGCTACCACGATAAATATCTCGGCGAACGAGAACTCGATGAAACGGCACTACTTGAGGTCGCCACTCAGATGTTGGCGGCGGTCGAAAAGTGGGGACGAATAGCATCTTTTTCGCTTACCGGCGGCGAGCCGTTTCTCCGGCAGCAGGAGCTTTTTTCCATTGCTAATTTACTCGATGATCGGAGCGTCGTTGGTTACTACGACATCCTCACTAACGGGTCATTAATCGACGTTGAATCTTTGGCGAAACTCACCCGACTGAAAAAGCTGAGGAGAGTCCAACTTTCGCTTGAAGGGGCAAGTCCCGAAACCAACGACATGGTCCGTGGCAGGGGAAGCTTTGCGTCAACTCTCGATGCAATTCAGAGATTGAAAAATGCCAAATTGGTGGTCAGCGTTATGACCACTGTAACGAGGGTTAACGCACATGAAATTCCCGCTTTGATCGACTTGTTGGAAGGACGTGGGGTTGACGCATTAGCTCTTGAGCGATTTGTTCCCGAGGGCCAAGGCAAGAATATGTTGGACAAAGCCCTCACCAAGGAAGAGACCAAGGATGTTTTCAAAACCATACATCGAGCTGGTCGGCTTCCGCGACCATTGCGGATGTTGATGTACCGACCGCTCTTCTGCCTGCTAGATCAAGACGATTCGACCGTTGGAGCAAGATGCTCCGTCGGCACCAACGCGCTGACGGTTATGCATGATGGCACCGTGTTCCCTTGCCGAAGACTCCCAATTCCCCTTGGTAATATTCTTCATGATGGTCTCTACAAGATTTGGTACGACTCGCCAGTATTGTGGGCGATCCGGAATCCCAAGAACCTCAAAGGCAAGTGTGGGCGATGCGATCTGGTCTCGCTATGTCGTGGTTGTCGCGCAGTCGCATACGCTCATAGTGGCGATTATCTGGCGGAGGATCCGCAATGCTGGGCGTGATGCGTAACGACATCCTTCAACTCTCGAAGGGCGTTGTGCTTCACGCTATTTCAGAACTGGAAAAATACTGGGCTTTCAACGTCGATACCGGTGACCAGTACGACCTGAATTCGAGCGCTTATTTCCTCCTTACACAATTTGTTGAGCCTACGTGCGTAAATGCAGCACTTAGCGATTTTATGAAAACGTATGAGTTATCCGATCAGGAAGCTGATAAAGATTGCTTGCCATTATTGACTCAATACTTGGAAGACAGATTATTTGAGAGGAGATGATTATGAAAACGAAGAAATCGAAGGAGACGTACAAGAAACCAGAAATTAAGAAGGCTACGAAGATGACGTTTCCTACTGAGATTCTCAATGCCGGCACACGAATTGTTTGCCGCCAGTGTTCCTCATGTCATGGATGCCGTTAATAAATAAATTTTATGGCGGGAGGAGATATAAATGCAAGATTCTTTTTTCAAGGGATGCCCTTTGTGTATGTAAATAATAATTTAGTTAATGTCATAGGGTTAATGTATTATGGATGATTACTATTCTAAGCAAAGCATGCTTAATGCACTATGTTCGTATCTAAAGAAAAATAAATTCATATTGTTCGATTCATATGATCCAATATTTGATCCTGCAAGAGTGCCTATATATGGATATAAATATATTAAAGGAGAACGCAAAGAGATATTTGTTGACTTAATTACGGAAAACCATTTAAAACCAGGCTATTATTTTGATACTATAAATTTTCCACGTGGTTTTAAGTGGCCAAAAGTTGTTGATGCAAGTTCTGCCCAATTTTATAGACATTTTTTCCCGAATTCATTAGTGTACTGGGCGATACCTGGTAATTGCATTAAGGATAGTTATTATGACTCTTTTAAATCAAAATGTGAAACTTCGCATATTGGCATTTATCAAGTAAATATTACAAAAGGAAAGCCAACAAAAGTAAAGGAAATAGTCCGTCCTGATTATTGTCTAAATGATCAGAGATTATATGAAATATGTGATAATATTGAGTCGACGTGTAATATTAAGATAAATGATTCAGGGAAAAAAGATTTATACGCCACCCTATGTAAGCAAAGTGAATATAATCTATCATATCTTGTATTTTATCCAGAACCGATCTTCACGAAGAGTGATATATCCTCGCGGGATGAAACAAAAAGAATTAGTACAGAATTAGTCAATAAAAATATAGATCTGAATAATATATCGTATAGAAGTATTATAACTGAATTCAGCAATAAATACTACAAAAAAACTGAGAGCGATTACGATACGGCTAGGATGTATATAAAAAGAATTTGGGATGAATACAACATCGGATTTCCAGATTTGCATAATAGATTTGAGGGTATTCTAAAATTAAATCCTAGATATCGAGATCATTTTTTACATGCGTTTCAAGTATTTTTATATGGAGGATATATTATTGATAGGCTTTATCCATATTTGAATAAAAACGGATTCGGGAATGAACACGGAAAGAGATTAGAAGATGCGTGGGCAATTGCATCAACATACCATGATTTTAACTATATGGTTCAGATGTTTGAAGGTTGGACGGGGAATTTTTTTAAAGAGTCAATGTACTTAGAAGAGGAAAATCCAGCAACGTTAAATTTATGGAAGCCGTATGTAAAAGAAGGGTATATGTTTAATACAAAGAAGTTGATTCAATCCATCGGTATACATGATGTAGACAAGGTGTTATTGGATTATCTATATGATCGTATACTTACTACGAAAAATCATGGGATAATATCAGCGTTATCTTTAATGAAATACACAGATATCAATAACAACAGCCATTTAAATAGGCATGTTATTAGTGTCGCATCAAAAGCAATAGCTTTGCATGATTATGGTGTATGGGGTTATCTTTCTGGTATTGCAGAGGGAAAGAATAAAGATAAAATAGGAAATGCTATGAGAGATAAAAAAATATTGAAAGAAATAAGTATTTCAAAGGATCCAATACCATTTATATTGATTCTATCCGACTCAATACAAGAAGAAGGGAGAATAGAAAATATTAGTGATAAACATAAGGCCAAATTGGAAGTAATAGACTACAAAAAAGATAAAATATATACTGAAATATCGTTTAATGATAAAAAATCGTTTGAAAAAAAAGAAAAAGAGTTGAATTCTGTTAAAAAATTTCTTAGAGGAGACAATAAATTTAAGATTGTTATTAAAAATAAAAGTATAAAACATCATAGAGGTGTAACATTTATAATATAATTCTGCTTTATATATGTTGGATTAACAATAGGTAATAGGATTGATAAGTGGAATGATAAATATGGGAGGAGCCGCAATACACCTGTTAAAAGCGACACGGATATCGCTAGAGCCATATCGTCGGCTACGAACTGCGGTGTGCTTAATGAAAGCAGGCAAACTTGCAGGACCGGATTTAGGAAAGATCCCTCTTTTTGAAGGGCGCCATTCAGATGGCGGTTGGAGCGATGTAGAGGAAACAGCATGGGCTATAGCTTTTTATGATACGGCAGTCTCATGGAAGCAATGTTCTGCATCTTTGCGAGTTGATGGTATTGCGTGGTTACGTAAGGAACGAACAAATAAGGGTGCTTGGGGTCGTAGTTCACGTGATGTGCCTCGAATCCCAGTGACGAGTTGGGTTATAACTTTACTGCCCGAGTTAGCGGACGAGCAAAGTATCGAATGGCTTGAAAACGAATGGAAAAAGGATGTTTCGGCCGAAACAAAACTTACCTATAAGGGAGCTCTAACGCTTAAGGCCTTTGCTTCTTTAGGTGTTAAATATAAGTATCCTGATCTTATTTCAACAACAGTCGATTACCTAATAAAAGAGCAGAATGATGACGGCGGATTCGGGCCCTGGAAGGGACATCCGGTTGGTAGCGAACCATGGAGTACAGGGATTGCTCTAATCGGGCTTACGGCTTGGCCGGAGTTGCTTCAACCTGAAGCGGTAGAGAGGGCACTGGCTTGGCTCGAGCGGGTGCAACTTCCGAATGGGCTCTGGCCCTGTCATTACATTGAAGAAGGTTCCGCCTACTGCTATTGGGGTGCTGTCGAAGGTATGAAGTACCTGAAGAGGGTTGGACGTTAATGTGCGGCATCTGCGGGTGGTACGGAAACAACGACCTCTCTTTGATCCGGAGAATGGTCGAGTCGATCCGCCACCGGGGGCCGGACGGAAATGAGGTCCGAGCCGTGGGTAGGCATGCCCTCGGTGCTGCACGACTTGCAATCTTTGGCGGGGACGAGGCATGGCAGCCATGGGCCGGGTCAGGGCTTTCTGTGGTTTTCAACGGCGAAATTTACAACTATACGGAACTCTCGAGCGAGGTGGAATCAGACGGTGTTCCAATCTCCAACGGTGAGTCCGAGCTCCTGGCAAGGCTCTACCAAAAGTATGGGACCGACTTTGCGGCCAAGCTTCGGGGTATGTTCGCGGTTGCGATCATCGACTTGGAGACGGACCGTCTTGTTCTGGCCCGGGATCCGTTTGGAATCAAGCCGCTTTACTTTGTGGAAAAAAATGGGACGTTGGCCTTTGCATCGGAGATAAAAGCGCTCTTACAGGCAGATGCTGTTGATCCAGAATTCGATGTTGAAGTTCTTGCAGGCCTCAAGACCTTTGGTTACGTTTTTCAACAGGATCGCACACTTTTCCGAAATTTGCGCCAGTTGGAACCTGGGACTGTTGCTGTCTATTCCGATCGTGGATTTTCGACGACGCGTTATTACGAAGTGCCTTTAGCAAAGCGGACCCCCGACATTAAAGAAATATATTTGAATGAGGCGGCGGAGCGGACCCGATTAGCTCTCGATGATGCAATGTGCGCTCATTCCTCCCACGGACAATCGCCAAAAGCTTTCTATCTCTCCGGAGGAATAGACTCCACATACATGGCTTCCTTGGCAGCGGTCCGGGCGACTGAACCGATTACGACATATACGCTTGCCGATAATGATGCATCGGAAGATCTCCAGTATGCCCGGAAAGTATCATCTGTACTGGGATCGGATCACCGAGAGGTTCGGGTGGATTTGGATACTTACCTGAATGCTCTTCCAGATTACGTCAGCCACTACGAGCATGTTGCTGCAGGTGGCGTGTTCGACCTCCACGGTGGGGTTGCGTTTCACATTCTCTCTCAGGAGATTGCCAAGGATTTCAAGGTGGCCTTCTCAGGCGAGGGTGCCGACGAATTATTCGGGGGGTATTACTGGACGTATACGCACCCGCTGGGTTTTGCCGATCGTATCAGAGCAAGACTTCATGCGGGAGATAAAGGGACGGCTGCTGAGGCTGTAGATTCGTTATTTCCAAAGCCAGAGGATTCATGGTTCTACCGGACGCAGTTGCTGGATTGGCTGATGCGTGGCGGACTGTCCAATTACCACCTGTGCAGCGTTGATCGATCATGTGGCGCGTTCGGATTTGAGATTCGGCCTGTCTACCTCGACATCCGACTGGCCGATGAGGCGTTACGCCTTCCAGCTGAGGTCAAGTTGGGCCGCGATGGTTGCCAAACAAAACTTGTGCTGAAAGAAGCCGCCCGACCTCTTTTCAGGAATCTTGGCATCGAGGCGATCCTCACACGTCAAAAACTTGGAATGCCTTGGGCTGTGCACACTCTCGAACCAAAGATTGAAGCGTGGGCCGAGATGCGAGTTAGCAACCAACACATGAGCCGGCACCCCTTCAGGCGATACCTCAATAGCAAGTTGGAGGTTCTGATGTTCGATCTGTTCTACTATATATTCATCGCCCGCCGAGGAGTACTGGAGGAAGGATTTCAGTTGGAAACCTTCTTCGACTCGGGCGCTCATGAACGTTTGTATTCTTAGTAAGTTCCCCCCCCTCGAAGGCGGCATTTCTGCCCGTACGTATTGGCTTGCAAGGGCATACGCCGATGATGGAATTTCCGTTTACGTGGTGAGCAACTGTAATTCAGCAGAGAAAATTTATCGGATCGATAACTGCCTCATTCATATTCAAAATATCCCTGGTGTAACGATCCACGAAGTTGAGTCCGAGTTCCCATGGCATATACCCGATGAACCCCATTCCTTGGAAAAACTCGTCGATAAGACGCTAGAAGTAATAGATTGTCACAAAATAGATGTTATCGACTCGGGCTACCTTCTTCCCTATGGAATCGCTGCATTTCTCGTGAATCGACTTACTGGTGTGCCCTATGTTGTCCGCCATGGAGGAAGCGATCTTGGAAAGTTTCTGAAGGCTGAACGCTTAAAGCATCTGTTAAAGCGTGTACTGGACAATGCCGCAGTTATCGTAACTGATCCAATAAATGAGGATACCTTTGCGAGTGTCGCCTCACGAAAGATTTTGATCTCTCCATATGTTCCTAATCCAAAGTATTTCTGTCTTCAAGATCGAAGCGAGCGCACAACACCGACTCTTCTCTTCATGGGAAAAATCAATTGGCATTGGGAGCGGAAGGGTATTGATCGCATTCTTCGGTGTGTTCGCCTTTTGCCGCCGAATTGGAACATGCAGTGGATCGGGCAGGGAAAGGGGGAAGAAAATTTTCGGAAATTTGCTAAAGCCGAATTAAACTTGGATCCAGTCCTGGAGCCTTTCGTACCCCCTTGGGATGTGCCAGAGCGGCTTAAGTACGCGGATTATATCTTCTATCTTTCAATTGATGATCCAATATCTTCGTACTCCAATATTGTGGTGGAAGCGATTTGTTGTGGCGCAACCGTTGTTGTGGATAATAGTTTTGATCTGGGATCGTATCCTGTCATCCAAGACAGGTTGAAGACCCGTATGTTGCATGTCGACTCTGCAAACCCGGAATCGATGGCTAGAGCCCTCTTGGAGGATTGGGAGCAGAGGAAGAATATCAACTTAGATGTGACGTGTCCTTCTGAATTCTATGATAGGTATAGGGATGGGAATGTTGCTGCGCTGAGGGTTGCTACGGGTTGCGAGAAGATATCTGGATAGGAAATTGCTATGTTCGGACGAAATCCATCAACGGTTGATAGTCGTATCGGTCTGCCGATCGCAACGCATCGATATATTGTCTCCGACATGCTCCGGAATCGACCAGATTTCCGCTGCCCCACGTAAACCGGGGACGTCCCAGCCGCTGAACAAGCAACAGGTCGGTCATTGTTCTTGCATGGCGCCCGTTCCCGTTGGGAAATAAGTGAATCGCCACCAAGCGATGATGGAAACGGGCGGCAATTTCATCCGGGGGATAACTTCCCGTTTCGATCCAAATCGCGACATCGTCGCAAAGATTCTTCAGTTCGGTCGGAATCTTCCACCAAGTACCACCGATGTTCTTGTCGCTGGTCCTGAACTGCCCCGCCCAACGCCAGACCGTGCCGAACATTCGCTTGTGGAGGCGACGCATGAACCCGTCGCTAAGGATATCCTTCTGTTTTCTGGCAAACGCCCACGCTTCCCCGGCCGTGATGTTGTCCTGCTCCCAACGATCCAGTTCGGCCCGAGTCGAGATATGCGCGAGGCGAAGCCCTTCGATCTCGTTCGGATCGATAGGCGTCGCCCCATCCGGGTAATCGAGGTTCATGCCGGCGTATCCCATAAATCCTTGGGCATCGCCTCGAGCAGTTCCTCCACGGCGGCATCAAGCGCTTTTCGCATAGCATCCTTCGAGAGTTGCTGATCTTCCAGAAGCATCGTGTGGGAGGTACGCTTAAGCTGCCCGCGAGCCACTTCAAGCGCTTGGCGCCGAATGGTTTCTTTCAGGCTGCTTCGGGGCACCAGCGCGTAGACGAACACACAGTCCAGCGCATCAGCCGCCTGCCGCACGGATCGGATTGTAACCCTTCCGGTGACTTCCGTTTTTTCAAGGATAGCAACGCGGGGCGCAGACACACCCAACCGTTTCGCAAACTGGACGCCGGACATTCCGAGCGCTTCCCGGATTGCCCGAATCCACCCCTTGAGCGGGGGCTGACTATCTTTCAACCGGTTGTAACGGTTAACTTTATCCGACATTTGTTCCAGGATAAGGCGCTTCCGGCTCGACATATAGATTATCCTCTTGGTTAATTAGATGCAGAGTGATATTAACATATATGTTTGTTTAAAGAGCTATATTATTATCTTAAATGTATCAGGAATTGTGCCATCCTCTGACATCGTGTCCAAGACTTTTAACACGAAACGGGTATGAGTGGCATACATTAAATAGCGTGACCTGAAGGAGGGGAACAAGGTGCGCGCCCCGAAGGTCGGCTCCTGCAAGTTGCCTAGGCTGCAAGCGGATCCGACCGTTCCTTGTGGCAAGTGCCCGTCTTGTTGACCTGCTTCTCACCCAATTAGGGTCTTTTACGGTGAAGTGCCATGCGGAAGCCAAATGGTAGAAGATGGAGTGCTTCCAGGCATCAGAAATATCAAAACCTCAGCCCATATTCGAACCGTACTATAAAATAACTTGCATTCATGCGCGAATAGA
>Ga0209212_1003544_pt1 | contig 20429 bp, 20 predicted proteins | sample RifGroC2_FD_183996 | JGI IMG/M metagenome (GOLD analysis project Ga0209212, IMG submission 183996) | Groundwater microbial communities from Rifle, Colorado, USA - Groundwater C2 (SPAdes) (version 2) | ecosystem: Environmental > Aquatic > Deep subsurface > Groundwater | place: Rifle, Colorado... | reverse complement strand
ACGAGAAGCTGGTCCAGTCGGAAAAGCTCGCCTCCATCGGCGTGCTCGCATCGGGCGTCGCCCACGAGATCAACAATCCCCTCGGCGGAATCTTCAACTGCCTCCGTATGTTGAAGCAGAGCGGCGGCGACCCCGCGTTGCGGGAGAAGTACCTCGACCTCGTCAGGGAAGGGATGGACCGGATCGAATCGACCGTGAGCAAGCTCCTCTGGATGTCGCGGAAGGCCGAGCACGCGCCCGTCGATATATGCATGAAAAGCGCGGTCGAAAATATCCACTCTTTCCTGAAATACAAGATCAGGAAAGGCGGGATCGTCTTCCGGAACGAAGTGCCGGACGACCTCCGTTTCACCATCGACGTGCACGACTTCCAGCAGCTGCTCCTGAACCTCTTCATCAACGCGATCCACGCGATGGAATCGGGAGGGATCCTTACCGTAAGGGGGGCGCGGGAGGAGGCCGCCGTCATCGTCGAGGTCATCGACACCGGGTGCGGAATCGCTCCGGAAAACGTCGGCCGGATCTTCGACCCCTTCTTCACGACGAAGCCCACCGGGGAGGGGACCGGACTCGGCCTCTGGTTGACCTATGAAATCGTCCGGAACTACGATGGGGAGATCATTGTCCGGAGCAAGGAAGGGGAGGGGAGCCGGTTCAACATGCGTTTTCCGGAGAGGCGTCCCGCATGAGGGATACCGTTTGCCTTATCGAAGACGAGAAGATCATGCGCGTGACCCTCGAGGATGCGCTGAAGAGGGCCGGGTACGAGGTTTCATCGTTCGAGACGGGCGCGGCCGGCCTGGAAGCTCTTCGCAACGCTCCGTGCGACGTCGTGGTCACCGACGTGCGGCTTCCCGACATGGACGGGTTCGACATCGTCCGGGAGGTGACGCGCCAGGGAGATTCCCAGGTGATCGTGATGACCGCCTTCGGAACCATCAAGGACGCCGTCGAGGCGATGAAGCTGGGTGCGCTGGATTACATCACCAAGCCGTTTTCTCTCGACGAATTCCTCCTGCTCGTCGAAAGGGCGTTGGAGCTGAAGCGGCTGAAGGAAGACAACATACGGCTGAGGAAGGATCTTGACAGGTGCTACCGGGCGCCGAACATCGTCGGCGAGAGCGCCGCGATGAAAAAGGTCTTCTCGCTCGTGGAACGGATCTCCGCGTCGGACTCGACGGTCCTGATCCTCGGGGAAAGCGGGACGGGGAAGGAGCTCGTCGCGACGGCCCTGCACTATCAGAGTCCTCGGAGAGGGAAGCCCCTGATCAAGGTGAACTGCGCCGCGCTGCCCGAAGGGCTCATCGAGAGCGAGCTGTTCGGCCATGAAAGGGGGGCGTTCACGGGAGCGGTGCGCAGGAAGCCCGGCCGGTTCGAGCTCGCCAGCGGCGGAACCATTTTCCTCGACGAGATCGGGGACGTTCCTCTATCGACGCAGTCGAAAATCCTGAGGGTGATCCAGGAGAGGCAATTCGAGCGGATCGGCGGAACCGCCACGTTGACCGTGGATGTGCGGATCCTCGCCGCCACCAACCGGAGCCTCGAGGAGGAAGTCCGGGCCGGCCGCTTCAGGGAAGATCTGTATTACAGGTTGAACGTCATTCCGCTGGCCCTCCCTCCCCTCCGGGAGAGAAGGGAGGATATCCCCGGCCTCATCGAGTTCTTCATGGACAAGTACAGGAAAAAACTTTCGAAGAATGTCCGGCTTTCCGGAGAAACCGTGGAGGCCCTTCTCGCGTACGATTTTCCCGGCAACGTGAGGGAACTGGAGAACGCGATCGAACGATGCGTCACCCTTTCCGGGTCGAACGTGATCGGAAAAGAGGAGCTCCCCGACACGGTTGCGAACCGCCCACAGGCCACCGGCAGCCGGCGGCTTTCGGACGTCGCCGCCGATGCGGAGAAGATGCATATCCTTGAGGTGTTGAAGACGACCCGTGGCGGGAAGACGAGCGCCGCCAAGATCCTGGGCGTCAGCCGGAAGACCCTCTGGGAAAAGATGAACGCCTACGGGATAAAAAGCGTTCCGCCTGCGTAACACACCCCTGTGACAGCGCAAACTTCCGGTTTATCTTTTTCTTTCATGTGGATAATCGCTATCTTGCTCTACGGGGTGTTTCCTTTTCGTAACATCTCTCCGGATCCATCTCCTTTCATTTCGACAAGTTGCGAATGGCATGGAAATTGTTGTGTCACTACCGATTTCGTGTGCATGCCATCGGCACGACTGAAATCGATCGAACAGGAAAATGGAACCTCAAGAGAGGAAAAGGTACTTGGAAGATTAAAGGAGGGGTGCGAATGAAAATCGTTACCGTCGTCGGCATCTGCCTGGCCTTGCTCCTGTCCGCCTTCGCGTACGCGAAGGTCGGAGGAGGCGATATCCTCTTCAAGGTGAAGTATGGGAATGTGACCTTCAGCCACGACAGCCATGTCCAGTCCGCCGGCCTTGCCTGCCGGCAGTGCCACGACAAGCCGTTCCTGAGCGTGGCCCAGCACAAAAAGGTGTCCATGAAGGAGATGGAAAAAGGAAAGTCGTGCGGGACCTGTCACAACGGGAAGAAGGCGTTCAGCGTAAAGGGCGACTGTCGGAATTGCCATAAAAAATAAGGAAGGGGAGGAGCGGCATGAAGATGAAGCGGCGAGACTTCCTGAAAGTCACCGTGGCTGCCGGAGCCGTTGCGGCCGCAGGGATCCCGAAGCTCAATGCGTTCGCGGCGAACCAGGATAAGAAGGACGCGGTCTCCCCCGGCAGATGGATCCCCTCCACCTGTCAGGGATGCACCGCCTGGTGCCCGGTGGAGTTCTACGTGCAGGATGGACGCGCCGTCAAGGTACGCGGCAACCAGTTCTCCAAGGCCAACGGCGGAATAGTCTGCCCCCGCGGCCACATGATGGTCCAGCAGCTCTACGATCCGGACCGCGTCAAGGTACCCATGAAGCGGACCAACCCCGGCAAGGGACGTGGAATCGACCCGAAGTTCGTCCCCATCACCTGGGACGAGGCGTTGGACACCATCGCCGACAAGATGATGGAACTGCGCAAGGCGGGCGAGCCGGAGAAGTTGATGTACATGCGGGGCCGCTACTCTCCCACCTCCACCGATCTGCTTTACGGTACCCTGCCCAAAATCTTCGGGACGCCCAATTACTTTTCCCACAGCGCGATCTGCGCCGAGGCCGAGAAGATGGGGCCGGGCTACACGCAAGGTTTCTTCGGCTACCGTGACTACGACCTGGCCAAAACGAAGTGCCTGGTGATCTGGGGGTGCGACCCCTTGAGCTCCAACCGGCAGGTGCCCAACGCCATCGGCAAGTTCAGCGGCATTCTCGACCGCGGGACGGTCATCGCCGTCGATCCCCGTCTCTCCGCCGCGGCCGCCAAGGCGAACGAGTGGCTGCCCGTCAAGCCCGGGGAGGACGGCGCCCTCGCCGCCGCCCTCGCTCACGTCATCCTGACGGAAGGGATGTGGAGCAGGGAGTTCGTCGGCGACTTCAAGGACGGCAAGAACCTCTTCAAACCCGGCGCCACGGTCGACGAGGCCGCTTTTGTGGAGAAACAGACCCATGGCGTGGTGAAGTGGTGGAACCTGGAACTGAAGGACAAGACTCCTGCCTGGGCCGCGAAAAAGACCCTGATCCCGGAGGAGCAGATCCTCCGTGTCGCCCGCACCATGGGCAAGGCCGGAGCCGCCACCGCGGTCTGGATGGGTCCCGGCGTGGCGATGACTCCCCGCGGCACCTACGCCTCCATGGCGGTATATGCCTTGAACGGCATCCTTGGATCCATCGAGACCGAGGGGGGAGTCTTCCAGAGTTCCGGGGTACCCGTGGAGAAATTCCCCAAGGCCGATCCGTTTATCGATGAAATGGCCAAGCATCACGGGCACGGCAAAAAGATCGACGGCCGCGGCGCCAAGGACATGCCGGCCATGATGGGGGGGAAGCCGGGCAGCGGCGTGGTCACCAACAACGTGGCCAACGCCTTGTTGAAGAATCCGGACGCCATCAAGGTCTTCCTCAGTTCCTGGAGCAATTTCAACTTTTCCTGCACCGGCGCCCAGCGTTGGGATACTGCCATGGCCCGGGTCCCGTTCTTCGTCCACATGGTCACCAACGCCTCGGAGATGACCCAGTTCGCCGACATCATCCTGCCGGCCACCTTCGCTCCCGCGGAAAAGTTTTCCGTCATCACCAACATGGCCAATCTGCACGGTCACATGTCCATCCAGCAGCCGGTCGCGAAAAAACTGTGGGACAGCAAGGCGGAAGAGACCGAGGTGATGTGGCTGCTGGCCGGGAAGCTGAAGGCCAGAGGCTTCGCGAACCTGTACGACTACTACGCCTCGTTCGAGGATCCGGAAACGAAGAAGAAGCCCGCCAACGCCGGGGAGTTCGCCGAAATCGCCGCCAGGATCTCCAGCCAGAAGGTATGGGACGGCAAGGAGAAGATGAAGGGGGACCAGATCGCAGGTTGGCAGGAATTCCGCACGAAGGGGATCTACAACTCCGAGACCTACCCCTACAGGAAGAACTGGGGCAAGTTCAAGACCGAAACAAAAAAATTCGAGTTCTTCAGCGTAACCTTGAAGAAGGCGTTCGATGAGCACGCCAAGAAACACAACACCACCGTGGACGACGTCCTTCAGGCAAGCGGATACGAGGCTCGGGGCGAGCTGGCCTTCCTGCCGCACTACGAATCCCCCAAGCGCCACGGCGGCGAGAAGGAGTACCCCTTCACCTTCATCGACTACAAATCGCGCCTCAACCGCGAAGGGCGCAGCGCCAACACGGTCTGGTACCATGAGTTCAAGAAGGTCGATGTGGGCGACGAGTCGTGGGACGACGTCATCAAGATCAACCCGATCGACGGAAAGAAACTCGGCCTGAAAACCGGCGACAGCGTAAAGGTCTCCTCCACCACGGGCTCCATCGTCACCAAGGTGAAGTTGTGGGAAGGCGTGCGCCCCGGCACGGCGGCGAAGTGTTACGGCCAGGGCCACTGGGCATACGGCCGCGTGGCGGCCAGGGACTACGCCAAGGCCCAGCCCCGCGGTGGCAACAACAACGAGATCCTGGTGGACGATTACGACCGCCTGAGCGGCTCGACCGCACGCAACGGCGGCTTTACCGGCGTCAAGATCGAAAAAATCTAGGGCGGTGGAGGCATAAATGCCAAGGCAATACGGAATGGTCATCGACCTTCAGAAGTGCGTCGGGTGCGGTTGCTGCACGATAACCTGTAAATCCGAGAACAACACCCCGGCGCGTGGGAACGGCCAGACGTACAACTGGTCGGATGTCATCTTCCGCGAGGAGGGGACGTTCCCCAAGGTGTCCTTCACGACGATCCCGGTGCTCTGCAACCACTGCTCGGACGCTCCCTGCGTCAAGGCATGTCCGGTGAATCCCAAGGCCATGTTCAAGACGGCCGACGGGATCACGATGCACAACGACGCCCGCTGCATCGGCTGCCGCCGCTGCCAGAAAGCCTGTCCCTACAGCGCCATGGACGTGACGAAGGAGAAGGCGGCCTACAGCGTCATCAGCGCGAACGATTCCAACGAACCGCCCCATGCCTTTTACCGCGATACCACCGAGATCATCAAGGGAGGCACTTCTTCGGGAACCGAAGTGGCCAAAACGGCCGGCGACTTGCCGCCTTATCGAAACAACTACAGCCATCCCGACTATGAAAGCGTGAGGAAACAGGGAGTCGTCGAGAAGTGCATCTTCTGCGAGCACCGCGTGAAAAAAGGGGAACTGCCCCATTGCGTCGTCGCATGTCCCGCCAAGGCCCGCATCTTCGGGGACCTGAACGATGCGTCGAGCGAACCGGCCGGCCAACTGAAGAAGTTCAAGTCCTTCCGGCTCAAGGAGGAGAGGAAAACCCGGCCCAACGTTTCCTACATCCGAAGTTTCAAAGGCGGGAAGACGGCATAGCGTCGTGGTCGCCGATCGGAGAGTGAACGGACGGAGTTTATGATGGCCATGGGTTCCGTCCGCATTCCGGAAGAAGGGAACGGAACGGTCCGTCCGCTCCGGGTCGATCCCTCGCGTTGCTCGAGGATGCGCTATTCCGGGAGCCGCTGTGAAAGGTGCGTCTCCGCCTGCCCGAGGTTCGCCATCCGCTTGGACGAGTGTCTGGATGTGCGGGAGGAAAGATGCACCGGCTGCCTCACCTGTACCACCGTCTGCCCCACCGGCGCTCTGGAGGCCGAGGCGGATTTCGACAGGCTGATTCGCGGGCTCGCCTCCCACCCGCTCCCCACGCTGGTGGTCGGGTGCGGGAAAAGCGGCTCCCCCTTCGACCGGCGCCTTCCCTGCCTGGGGATGCTGTCCGCGGAGCATCTGGTGGCGCTTTCCGCAAGGGGCGAGGCCACCGTGCAGCTCGATGCAAGCGCCTGCAACGGCTGCGACGCCGGGGGAATGTATCAACACCTGGCGGCGCGGCTGAGGAAAACGGAGGAGGAAAGCGGCCTCCCCCTCGGTAGCCGCATCCGGCTGATTCCGGATGCGAAGGAGATCGATTTCCGCCAGGAGAGCCTGGATCGCCGGGGATTTTTCCGGTCTTTCCGGTGGCTGGCCGTCCAGGGAATGACCACGGTGCTGGCTCCGCCGTCCACGGAACGGAAAGCCATATCGTACATGGACAAGTATCTGCCGGCGCGGCGGGCGATGCTGCTCGCCGCCCTGGCATCTCTTCCCCCGGAGACCGCACAAGGGGTAAGAGACGCTTTTTCGTTTCCCATCGCCTTCGAAACATCGTGTGACGGTTGTCTCGGCTGCGTCAGGGTCTGTCCTTCGGCCGCCCTGTCCGATTCCGGAACCTTCGGATCGGAACCTTCCGTTCCCCGGTTCGATCCCGAAAGGTGCACGGGGTGCGGGCTCTGCGCGGAATTCTGCCTCTCCGAGGCTATCCGCATGGATGTGGCCGGCTGAAGGACGACAAGGACGACTCGACGGGGGAGGACATTGAAGATGGACGATAGGATTTTACGGGAGAGGACGAGGGGGGACTGCTATCGGTTCCTTTCCGCCTGCTTCTGTCAGCCCGAGAAAAACGTGTTCCAGGAAGAAAAATTGCTGCAAAACCTGACGAAATCCCTCCACAGGATCTGTCCGGAGGCCGCCCTGTTTTCCGCTTCGATGGAGGAAAGCATCCTGAAGTGCGGGAATGAGGAATTGCTGGTGGAATATTCCAGGCTCTTCATCGGTCCTTTCGGCGTCATCGCGCCTCCGTACGGCTCGGTGTACCTGGACGGGGAAAGAAGGGTCATGGGGGATTCCACCATGGAAGTCATCGGGATGTACCGGGACGAGGGGCTTTCCGGACCCTCCGACGCCACGGAGCTTCCGGACCATGTCGCCGTGGAACTCGAGTTCATGAGTTATCTCGTTTTCGAAGAGATAAAGGCGTTGGAATCGTCCGATCTCCGGGCGGCGGCCGAAGCCGTCGCAAAGCAGGAAAGATTTTCCGCCGAATTTCTCCGGCGATGGATTCCGCCGTTCTGCGAACGGATCAAGGAGAACACGGAGAACGGTTTCTACGCCGCGCTCGCGCAGTGCGCTTCGACGTTTATCGGGGGTTCCCGCCCCGCCGATCTGCGCGGCGTCGCGGGAGAAGAAAAGCGGATCGCGTCTCAATGACGATGAGGAGCCGGGGAGAGACGACGAAGGCGGGCAAGGGCTCCGTCCTCCTCGGGATCGAGGAGGCGCAAAAGATCGTTCTGGCGGATGTCGTCCCGCTGCCGACGGAGTCGGCCTTTCTTCTTCAGGCCTTGGGTAGGATCATCGCGGAGGAGATCCGTTCCCCCTGGGATGTCCCGATGGAGGACAGCTCGGCGATGGACGGGTACGCGTTTTCATCCGGCGGTTTGCAGGGGGACCGGCTGGACGTGGTCGGCTTTCTCCCCGCGGGGGAAAACCGTACGGTGCCGGTGGCGGCGGGGGCGGCGGTGAAGATCATGACCGGCGCACCGGTTCCCCCGGGGTGCGACACGGTGGTTCCGATAGAGAACGTCGAGGCGGATGAGGACGGCATCCGTTTGCTGCGGCCTGCGGTTCCCGGCGACCACGTACGGAAGCGGGGAGAGGATCTCCGGAGGGGTGAACGGGTCATTCCGTCCGGGGCGTATCTGCGGCCCCAGGAAATCGGGATGCTCGCGTCCCTCGGGAGAGTCTCGGTGGAGGTGTTCCGGAAAGCGCGGGTGACGATCCTCGCCACCGGCGATGAGCTCGTCGAAATCGGTTCCCGGCCGGCTCCCGGGAAGATCCTCAACAGCAACAGCTACGGCATCGCCTGCCAGGTGGCGGAGACCGGCGGAGAGGCGATCGTCGCCGGGATCGCCAGGGACGACCCGGGGTCGTTGATGGAGAAGATGTCGGAGGGACTCCGGACGGATGTCCTGGTGACGACAGGAGGGGTCTCCGTCGGCGACAGGGACTACGTCAAGGAGGCGATCGCAGGTCTCGGAGGGGAGATCCGGTTCTGGAAAGTGAGGATGAAACCCGGGAAGCCGGTCGTCTTCGCGATCGTCCGCGGGAAACCGGTCTTCGCCCTGCCCGGAAACCCCGTCGCGGCGATGGTCGCCTACGAGCAGTTCGTTCGCCCCGCCCTGTTGCGGATGATGGGGCACACCCGCATCTTCCGGCCGGTGGTGAAGGCGACCCTGAAGGAGGACGCGAGGAACAAGGGCGATCGCCCCCACCTGGTTCGCGTGCTGGTGTCGTTGAATGAAGGGAGGTACGAGGCGTCGGTCACCGGAAGCCAGAGCTCCGCGCGCCTTGCGTCGATGACGGGTGGAAACGGGCTGCTCACGCTTGCGCCCGGGGCCTCCCTTTCGGCGGGGGACGATGCGCCGGTCTGTCTCCTGGACAGGAGTTTCGAGATGGGGGAGTTCCGCAATGGCGCCGGTTGACCCTCGGCGCCGCTACTGCGCGAATTGGAGGGAGATTGCGGGGTCCTTCGGTGACCTGGCGACGTTTCTTCCCTTGGCCGTGGGGCTCATCACCGTCAACGGGATGAACCCCACCTCCCTCTTTCTCTCCGCCGGGGCGATGTACATCGCCGCGGGACTGTTTTTCAGGCTGCCGATCCCGGTCCAGCCGTTGAAGGCGACCTCGGCGATCGCGATCGCCATCGGCGCGAGCCCCGGAACGATCTCCATGGTGGCTTTCCTGATGGGCTGCATATTCTTCCTCGCGTCGCTGTTCAACCTCAACGGATCATTCCGTAAAATCTTCAGCCGTCCGATCGTCAGGGGCGTCCAGCTCGGGCTGGGGATCCTGCTGGTGAAGGGAGGGATGAATGCCCTCCTCGCGCAACACCCGGGGGATCTATCGACCGCAGGGGTTCCGCCGGTTCTTTTCGGGATCGTCATCGGGTTTTTTGTGGCGGCCATCATCCTTTTTTCGAAGAAGGATCGTGTCTATCCTTCCGTTCTTGCCGTGCTGGCGTTCGGTCTCCTCCTCGGGGGACTATTGAGCTCGTTCCAGCCGCTGTCCGCGGTCCGTCTCGGGTGGGTCCGGCCGGATTGGATGTTTCCCACGCACGGAGATCTCTCCGTGGCGCTTTTCGTCCTGCTCCTTCCACAGGTTCCGCTGACCTTCGCGAATTCCATCGCGGCTACAACCGATACCGCCCGAAAATATTACGGGGATGACGCGTTCCGGGTGACCCACCGGAATCTTGCCGTCTCCCTCGGGATCGGAAATCTGCTGTCCAGCCTGATCGGCGGAATGCCCGTCTGCCATGGCTCGGGAGGAGTGACCGCTCACTATCTCTTCGGTGCAAGGACGGGCCGCGCGAACATCTACATCGGCGGAGTGTTCATCCTTTCCGCGTTGCTCCTCGGCAACTCGATCTCGGCGTTGGCCGGCATGTTTCCCGTTTCCGTCCTCGGAGCGCTCCTGATCTACATCGGCATCCGGCATGCCGCGCTGATCCGTGATGTTCTGGAGTGCGACCATGAATTCGTCATCGCCGTGGGGATCGGTTCGCTTACCCTGATCACCGGGAATCTGGCCATCGCATTCGTGGCGGGGATTCTCTCGAATCTCCTGTTGCGGAAACTCCTGGGTATAGACCTCCGGGGGTCGCCGGAAGAGATCAGCTCCAGGGCGCCGACGAACCCTTGACGGGCTCCGTCTTTCAACCGGTCTCATACGTCCATCCCCGCCATCCGGAGGCACCGCCGGATGCTTCGCGTATGTCTCCAGAGCGGCGGCCGGAAACCGAGCCGATGGCCGATCCGATGGATCGTCGGCAGAAAGGACATGCCTAAGGAATCCATATTGAGGAAGTTCATGTGGCGGTTCATGGACTTCTTCAGTTCCCGCTCCATCCAGGGACCGTCGACTTCGGGGGAAACGTAGAAGACCGGGGAAAGCAACTCTCCCGGGGCCTTCGAGAGCACTCCTTGCCTCCGCGCGATGGATTCCAGTTCCGTTCCCGGATAGATGCGTATCCCGGTATTGAAAAACGCCACGTCCCGGGGGCGGATCTGCGTTTCGGCGAATCGCAGCGTTTCCTTTACCGTTACCTCCGTCTCTCCCGGTCCGCCGAGAAGGAAGATCCACGCGCAGGGGATCCCGTGCCGCCGCACCGCCTCGGCGGCATGGTGCACCTCGCGGGTCGTGAAGCCTTTCCTCAGCCCCCGCAGCACGGGATCGGAAGCGCTCTCGAGGGTGATGCCCATCCCCACGAAGCCCGCCCGTTCCATTTCCGCCAGGAGCGAATCGTCCAGGGAGAGCGGATTCAGCTCCAGGCACTGGAGCCCGGCCCGGTGTCCGACACGCGCCAGTGCGGCGCATACGTTCATGGCGTGTTCCAGGGGCGCATTGAAAACGCTGTCCACGATCTCGATGTCCCGGAGTCCGGTCGCCGCGAATCGGGCCACGGCGTCGGCAACGCCGCCGGGGTCCTTCAATCGGTACGTGTCTCCCTCGATCCCGGGGTAGGTGCAGTACACGCACTGGAACGGACAGCCGGTCTTGGTCCGGATAGGGACCGTCGCCATGTGAGAGCGATAGGCCGCCATGTTCAGCCATCGATGGTAGTCCGGCGCCGGGCACGCGGCCGAATCCCCAAGGACGGCGGAGGGATTCCTGCGAAAGGCCCCGTTATCGAGATAGGCGACTCCCGGGAGATCGTGGATGCTCCCTCCCCGCGAGACGCGATCGGCCAGGAGCGGAAAGATCGTTTCCCCATCCCCGATGACGCAACCCGAAACGTCCGCCAGGCGGAGGATCTCCTCGGGCATGACTCCCAGCGCCGCCCCTCCCAGGAGGATCGGGGCGCCGCTCCCGGCGCGGAGGGCCTTGACGATCTCCCGCAGGTCGTCCAGGAAGAACACCGTGTTCCGCATGTCGTTGTTGTCGATGTTGCGCACCGAGACGCCGACCAGGTCGGGTCGGAAGCCCGCCACGGCCGATTCCACACCGGCCGTCGCGTCCCGGGCGAACATCAGGTCCAGGAGACGCACGGTATGGCCGGAACGTTCCGCGGCGTGGGCGACGATGCAGGCGCCGATGGGCATCACGGGCATGGGCAGGATGTTCCGGTTCGTGCTGACGAGAAGGATTTTCATGCCCGTGCCGTATGCCCGAACAGGACGACCCTCGCAGGAGAAGTCTCCACGACGTGTATCCGCGCGTTCGGGAAATTCCTCGTCGTGAAATCCCGGAGTTCTCCGGGCAGGAACCCTCTCCGTATGGACATCCGACCGTCGTGGAACGCGAAACTACGGCGGGTTCCCAGCCCGAGGAATATCGTACAGCCCAGGTACGCCCAGCGGGAGCGCTTGAGGTCGTTCATCACGAAGGCGATCCGCGTCCGGGCAAGGACCTGCCGCAGGAAGATGGATATTTCGTCCCACCCCAGATGGTGCAGGAAGTGATTCGAAAAAATGAAATCGAAGGAATCCCGTTGGCCGGGATCCAGCGCATTCCCCTCGAGGATGCGTATCTCCGGGTAGTCCCTGACCGCACGATATGCGACGGGGAGGATGCGCGGATCATTGTCCAGCGCCGTAATGTCCAGCTTCAGCCCCCGCTTCCGCGCCTCGCGGGCGGCCCATATCGCGATGTCGCAACCGCCTGCTCCGACATCCAGGAGCGTGTATTTCCTTGCCGGATCCCGAATCATCGCGGAGAAAAAATGTTCGCGCAGCAACGCCCGGCTCGCGCTGAAAAGAAGATTTATCCATCGGAACTGCCGGATGGTCCGACGCAATCGGTCCGGATCCGCATCCGCCCGGTCCATCCGTTCCTTGTCGGTCGTGTTCCGAAAACGCATCTCCGGAAAGAGATAGTCCAGCATCAAAGATTCAACTCCTTTTCGTACCGATCCCGGCAATTCTCCAGATTGCGGAACGGTATGGATTGCATGCTGAACGACCGGACCAGGAACCGATGGGCCGGGGTCTGGAGGAAAAGGAAGATCGCGAAATTCCGGAGCGTCGATACCGTGAGTCCTCCGAATGCGCCCGCAAGCGTCAACCATCGGGCGCGCCGGAACGCCGCCCGCACGGCCCGCCTCCGCACCCTGTCGTACAGCCTGGAAACAGGGCGATGCGGGGTCCGTTTCTCGATAAGGAGTTTGGAAAGCCACACGGCCAGTTCCGCGTCCGCGAATCCCGTGTTCATGTTCTGGCCGCCGACGGGGGACATCAGGTGCGCCGAATCCCCGCAAAGGAAGACCCGGTCCTTGCAGAACGTCCTCGCCATGAAGCGGTGAACGTTGAAGCCGCTTTCCCAGAATCGGCGGACCCCTCCGACATCGATGCCGGCGCGCTCCAGAAGCTCCGTTCGGAGATAACCGTCGTCGTATTCCTTGACGAAGAAGGGGGTTCGCACTACATATCGCCGCTTGCCGTCGGGAAGGGGAAACGATTCGACGGAACCGCGCGCGGAAAAGAAAAAACGCGCCTGCTTTCCCCAGCCGGTGGTATCCTCGAAATCCCCCATGAGAAAAGAGTACTGGTTGGGCACTCCGTCGAACGGGATCCCCAAGGCCTCACGTATCGCGCTCTTCCCGCCATCGCAGGCCAGGAGATATTTCCCCGTGAAGCGGAATCTCCCGGATTCGACGAGATTTCCGGCGACGGCGATCTTCCCCTCTTCCTCGGAGCAATCCGTCACATGATGACCGCGAAGAAAACGAATCGACGGATGCGCGAGAATCGCTTCCTCCATCAGGGATTCGGTCCGGTTCTGGGGAATCGACAATACGAACCGGAAGTCGCTCTCCAACCCGGTGAAATCGAGCGCGCCGAGACGCATTTTCCCGCCGTAAATCTCGGAAATCCGGACGGGAACGCCACGCTCGATGAAGGCCTCGGGAAGGCCGACGCGCCGGAAGATCTCAAGCGACGGCGGCGTGATGCCGATGGCGCGGGATTGGGCTTGCCGCACGGCGGACCGTTCGAGAAGCAGGACGCTCAATCCTTGTTGCACCGAAAGCAGCGCGGCGAGCATCCCCACCGGCCCCGCACCGACCACCAGGATGTCTGCATCGGCCATGGATCATCCTCGCGGGATGCGCGGAGACCGTTGCGTTGCGCATCATCCTCTACTCTGGCACGTCCCGCCGCGGGGGGCAATGCGGACCGCGACGAACATGGGTACCGCCCCGCAACGATATGGTAGGCTTTCAGGATACGTTTCCGGCAGCAAACCTGATGGAGGGATGGATCATGAAGATCACCGTGCGGCAATTCGCTGTCCTGTTCGCCCTCGTTCTCCTTTGCGCGGCGGGGTCCGCGCAATCGGCGGGAGTCGACATGAAAGAAGGGAATTGGGAGATCTCCTCCGAGACGTCCATGACGATGGAGGGGATGTCGATGCCGGCCATGGCGAACAAGTCGACGTACTGCCTTACCCGGGAAGACCCCGTTCCGAAGTCGGAAAAGGACAAGGATTGCAAGATCGTGAAGCAGAAGGTCACGGGGAACAAGGTTTCCTGGCGCATAGAGTGCAAGAAGGGCGAGGGGGAAGGGGAAATCTCCTACCGCGGGACGACCTACAACGGATTCTTCAAGATGAAGATGGTGGAAGACGGGCAGACGATGACGATGAACATGAAGCTTGCGGGAAAATATCTCGGTCCCTGCCCCAAGGGGCAGAAGTCGGGCGCGACCGGGGAGACGGCGAAGCAGATGGCCAAGGGACAGGAGATGGCGGCCAAGGGGAAGCAGCAGCAGGCGCAGCTGCAGGGGGAGCTGGCGGCCAACGCGAAAAAGGGCGAGGCGCTCATCAAGCGAAGCGCGGTTCCGGCGGAGGAGCGCGGGGGGTGCGCCCAGCAAGGGTTCGGGAGAACGCCGGAGTGCGACGGGAAGACCGGCGAACTCAACCTGAAACCGGGACAGTACGAGATCACCGTCGAGCGGGGATCGCGCTTCGGGACCACCTACACGCCGGTCGAGGAGGATCGGAAAACCGTGTGCCTGAACGAAGACGAACCGGTCCCGGTGGTGCTGGGAGCGGGTCGTCCCGCCCATGTGAAGCGGGGCAAGGAGAGGATCACGTGGACCGACACGGACGGGGGACGGACGACGAAAGGCGGGATCCTCTACCGGGGGAACTCCCTCGAAGGCGCGATGACGAGCACGATGGACGTCGGCTCCGGCCAGCCGTCCCTCAGCGTCGTGAAAGTCACCGGCCGCAGGATCGGCGACGGGGACTGCATCGGGGGCCGCGATGATTCGGCGAAGGGGAGGGCGGATTCGGAGAAGAAAGGAGGCCGGGACGCCGCCGCCGGCGAGAACAAGATATTGAAGGACCCGGTCAAGGGAATCCGAAACCTGTTCGGCTTCTGACAATTCCGGCGGCACCCGGTGCCGATTTCTCCTGTACCTGGCGTCGCCGATCCTCTTCCTTCTGGCGGCCGCCTCCAAGGAAGTGGCCGTCACCCTTCCGTTCGCGCTGATCCTTTGCGAAGCGGTCCGGCGGGAAAGGGACGGATGGATGGTGTCGCTTCGCGCCCAGGCGGTTCACTGGGCGCTTCTCCTGTTCCTCGCGGTTCTCTTCCTCTCCCACTACGGGTACGTGCGACTGCTCGCGGCGTGCTTCGACATCCGGGGCGCGGCGGCGATCCTGTTCACGCAGATCCACGGGATCGGGTATCTTCTGTCGCGTCTCGCGATGCCGCACGCCCTGAGCATCGATCCCGACCTGCCCGTCTTCCCCGGGGGATCGCCTGTCCTGATTCCGGAGGCCCTTCTCCTTGCGGCGCTCCGCGTCGATCCCGGGTATGTGCGCGCCCGGGGGAACCTCCGGGGGATTGCGCAGCGAAGCAATCCCCCGGGGTCCTTTCAGGACGGTGTTACGCCGCCCGGCGATACGACACGCTTTCCGCCGGCTTCTCGCTCACGTCGGTGAACGGGGATTCCGCCCAGAAAATCTTCTTCCCGCTCGCCTCCTCGTCGGCCAGGTAGCCGAGGAGGATACCGCATGCACCGATCGCGAGCAGCACCAAGCCCAGCAGTACGGTAACCGGGGATGCTAACGTTTCGATGTCCAAGAGAATGCCTTCCATTGTGCTCACCTCCTTCCCCACCTCAGGCGTTTCCTTCCTGACCGTAAGATAACAGGGGGGTGGGAGAACGTTTGTGAAAGGTCGAACAAAGCCGTAATTTTTCCCGAAGGGAGATAAAATGGATTCACCTTTCGCTCCGAGGAGGGCCGATGATTTCACTGACGCCCCTGGAATCCCTCCTGGATCGGGCCGGCGGGGACGATTTCCCTCTGCCCCCGGAGCTGGCGACGCTCTACGGCCCCCTTCGCTTTCCCCTGCGGAAAGGCCGACCGTACGTCATCGGCAACTTCGTCACCACGATGGACGGCGTCGCATCCCTCTCCGCCCCCGGTTTGGCGGGAGGCGGCCCCATCAGCGGTTCCAACCCGCACGACCGGATGGTCATGGGACTGTTGCGATCCGTCGCGGATGCCGTGATCGTGGGCGCCGGGACGCTTCGCTCCGTCCCGAACCACCTGTGGACCGCGGAGCATATCTACCCGCCGCTCTCCGACTCGTATCGGCAACTGCGGGTCGCATTGGGGAAGAAGGCCTCCCCGTTGAACGTCATCGTCACCGCGCGGGGCGAGATCGACATGGGACTTCCCGTCTTCCGGTCCGGGGCGGTGCAGACGCTGATCGTTACGAATCCGCAGGGGGCCCGCAAGGTTCGATTACGCGACCTCCCCGCCTCCGTCGTCATCGGGGAAGTGGAGGAGGGGGACGCGATCGGCGTGCGGGAGGTTCTCTCCGCGGTCGGCCGCATCCTCCCCGCTGAAATCGTCCTTGTCGAGGGCGGACCGCGATTGATGGGAGATTTCTTCGCCGGAAAATGCCTGGACGAGCTTTTTTTGACCATCGCCCCGCAGGTCGCCGGACGGGACGGGTCCGTAGAGCGTCCCGGATTCGTTGCCGGAAAGCGGTTCGGACCGGAGAGTCCCCTGTGGGGAACGCTCACCGGCGTGAAATGCGCCGGCAGCTTCCTGTTCCTTCGGTACGGATTCCCGACGGAGTAATGATCCCGAGGACAAGGGACTAGGTGCGGCCGAACTCCTCGAGTCGGGGCTTGTTGACGACGAGGAAGCGGTCCTGGCGCGTCACGAGCCCCTTGCGGCGGAACCGGATCATCTGGGTCGTGACCGTCTCCCGGGTGGTCCCGATCAGGTTCGCCAGGTCTTCGTGCGTCAGGCGCAGAGGGATCAAGGTCCCCTTCGGGGTCTCCTTGCCGTGCTCTTCGCAGAGCCGGAGCAGGACCTTCGCGAGGCGATTGTAGGACCAGGTGTGGCCGAACTCCCCGAATTCCCTTTCCACATTCGCCAGCCGCCTCGAGAGAAGGCGGATGAAATTCTTCGCTATGGCGGGGAGGACGGCCAGGAGTTCCACCAGGTTTCCCTTCGAGAGGACGGTGACGAGGGCGTCCGTGCCGGCGACGGCGGTGAAGGCCCGCTGCTCCTCGGAGAGGAGGAGTTCCCCGAAGATCTCGCCCTCCTTGAGGATGTGCACGATCGTCTCCGCCCCCTTGTCCGAGAGGGAGAGAATCCTCACCTTTCCTTCCTTGACGATGAAGAGGGCGTTGGCCGGGTCGCCCTTGGAGAAAATCGTGGCGTCCTTCGGGTACTTCCGCTCGGCGCAGAGGCGCGCGACCCTCTGTGCGTCGGTTTCGGAAATTCCGTGGAACAGCTCGACGGCCGTGTTGACGGATAAGGGCATATTCCCACCTTACAACCGTCCCCGGCGATAAACAACGCGGAGTCGCCGAAGGCCACCGCCAGGGCCGGCGTCCGCCCCTCGGCGCAAGACGGATGCCTTTTCTCGAACTCCTCCCCGTTCTCCCTCGTTACTCTTGAATATCGTCCTCGCCAGGTTCCACGGTATCGGACTCCCGGTGGAAACTCTGTGAAAGGTTTCACAGAGATCGGCCGGCCCGGATTTTACGATGAAGTCAGGGAAGGAGCGTTGGGGTCGGTCTTTTCAATCCATGGGGCAGGACACTGCCAGGATGAGGAGGTCAGGCGATGGAAGCGACGATTGGCGCAGAGAAAAAAATGATGAACCGGTGGTGGCGGGTCGGCGGAGCCTTGCTGATGAACCTGCCGTTGGGGGCTCTCTACGCGTGGAGCATCTTCGTGCTTCCGCTGGAGACGGAGTTCGGGTGGACGCGGACGCAGACGTCCTGGGTCTTCACGATCGCGGTCTTCGTCTTCGGGTTGAGCTTCATCGCGGCCGGACGCCTGCAGGACAAGAAGGGGCCGTTCTGGATCTCCGTCGCGGGATCGGTCCTGTTCAGCCTCGGGTGGGTCCTCGCGACCTACGCGAAGGACCTGACCGCCCTGTATCTCACGATGGGAGTCGTGCTGGGGATCGGCAGCGGGTTCGGGTATGCCACGCCGATCCCGGTGTTGTCGAAGTGGTTTCCCGACCGTAGGGGGCTGGCGGTGGGACTCGCCGTGGCGGGGTACGGCGGCGGATCCTTCATCATCTCCTTAATCGGAAAGCCGATGCTTACCGCGTTCGGCTGGCGGGACACGTTCCTGTACCTGGGGATCGGGTACTTCATCGCGACGATGATCGGGGCGTTCATCCTGCGGAACCCGCCGGTGGGATGGAAACCGCCGGGCTGGGTGCCGGCGGCGGCGACCGCGAAGGTCACGGCGTCTAGGCACGAGTACACACCGGGCGAGGTGGTCAAGACTCCCGCCTTCTATTTCATGTGGGTCGCATATGCTCTCGGAACCGGGGCAGGGCTCATGCTGATCAGCCAGCTGGTGCCCTTCGGCCGGCAGCAACTGAACATCGTGGATGTCGCAGCCAACCTTGCCATCGCCGTCGGGGCCGTGGGGAACGCTTCCGGACGGATCTTCTCCGGCTGGTTGTCGGACACGATCGGGCGGCTTCAGACGCTGCGCCTGATGGTGGGGGTGTCGATCCTCGCGTTCCTGGCCCTTCCGCACATCAGCGGAGCGGCGATGCTGTACGGAATGGTGTTCGTCGTCTATTACTGCTACGGGACGCAGCTCTCGGTATACGCGTCCACGACGGGCGACTTCTTCGGGACGAAGAACCTCGGGGTGAATTACGGGCTGCTCTTCACCGCGTGGGGAGTCGCCGGGATCATCGGGCCGATCATCGCCGGGCGGCTGTTCGACATCTTCGGGAACTACACGAACGCCTTCTATGTGGGTTCGGGAATCTGCATCCTGGCGCTGGGCAGCCTGCTGTTGGCGAAGCGGCCGGAGGTTTCGGCCATGGCCGGCGTAGAGGCGGTAAAAGGAGCGAAGGCGGCCTGAGGGCGGGTTCTTCGGTTCATAATATGGTTGTGGGCCGGCCGACGGTCAGCCGGCCCACACGGCGCCCGGGAGTTGCGCCATCGTCGCTCCCTTCCTTGCCGCATTGACATGCGTCAATGCATGGACAGGTCCCTCGGTCGAAGATGCCCCAATGGAACGGATGAGATGAAGATCGGGGGAGTGTGGCGATGAGTCCGACGACGATCCGGTTCCTCAAGGTCGGGATGGCCTATTTCCTCCTGGGTGCGCTGCTCGGGACCTTGTTGGCCGTGCCGGTCACGCGGGATCTCCTTTTCATGGCGCCGGACGCGCAGTGGAAGCTGGCGCACACGCATCTCAACCTGGCGGGTTTCGTCGTCATGATCATCTTCGGCGTGGCGTACCACATCCTGCCGCGTTTCGCCGGGAAGCCGCTGCGCAGCGAGGCGTGGGCGTCCGCCCACTTCTGGATCGCGACGTTCGCCACGGCGGGGATGGTCATCGGGTTCATCGCTCCCACGGCCGCCGTTCTCCTCTGGGCCGGGAGCGTGGCGCAGTTTGCGGGAATCGTTCTCGGGGTCGTCAACCTCTGGCTCACGATCCGGTGATCCCGGCCGGACGGGAGGGAAAGGGAGGTTCCATGATGGACGCGTTGAAAGAGGCGGAATTCTCGCCCGACAGGCCCGTATCGAAGCTCCTGTACGACTCCGAGGCGATGCGCATCGTCGTCTTCGGTCTTGGCGCGGGGCAGGAGATCCCCGCGCACACGACGCCTTCCCGTGTCGTGCTCCACATGGTGCAGGGGAAAGGGGCATTTCTCACCGGGAGCGGCGAACGGCCGGCGCACGCCGGGGCCTTCGTCGTCACGGAGCCCAACGAACCGCACGGTCTCAAGGCGAGCGAAAAGACCGTACTGCTGGCCGTCATCGCCCCCCGGCCGTAGGACCGGAAGGATCGCACCCAGGGAGGAACCGTCGATGGAAACGATCACAAGCGACATGGTCATCAACGACGTCATCCGGAAACACCCGGAGACGATACGGGTCTTCAACGAGTACAAGGTGGACTCCTGCTGCGGCGGCGGGGCGCCGATCGGGACGACGGCGAAGCGGGACGGCGTCGCCGTCGAACCCCTGGTCGATGCGCTGAATGCCGCCGTCCGGGGTGCGGAGGCCGGACGAAAATGATTTATTAGACGGCGGGAGGCGAATACCTTTATGCTTCCCGTGTGGAAACCAAGACGGCGCTCGTCCTGGGAGGCGGCGGCATCACCGGCGGCATGTACGAGCTGGGGGCGCTCTCCGCGATGGACGATTTCATCGTTTCCGGCAGGAAATCCGGGGAGTTTGATCTGTACGTGGGGATCAGCGCCGGAAGCATCCTGGCGGCTTTCCTCGCCAACGGCATCACCGTAAGCGAGATGTGTTCCGCCGTCCTCGGGGAGAAGGATGGGGGATTGTTGCTCCGGCGGGAGGACATCTACGAATTGCCCTTCGGCAACCTGTTCCGTTTCCTGGGACGGTCCCTCCGCAACCTCGGTTCCGTCATACGCCACATCCGGAGGAGTGGGCAGCCGGTCACTTTCCTCAATATCCTTGCCGTCCTCCAGCAATTCCTGCCGGCGGGGTTCTTCTCCAACGCGAATC
>Ga0209212_1003543_pt1 | contig 20435 bp, 18 predicted proteins | sample RifGroC2_FD_183996 | JGI IMG/M metagenome (GOLD analysis project Ga0209212, IMG submission 183996) | Groundwater microbial communities from Rifle, Colorado, USA - Groundwater C2 (SPAdes) (version 2) | ecosystem: Environmental > Aquatic > Deep subsurface > Groundwater | place: Rifle, Colorado... | reverse complement strand
GGCGAAAGAGGGTAAGGACTTCAGGAAACTTCTTGAAGAAATTTGCGCCATTGTTGACGGAGACATCAGCGCCGAAGTGGTTTCGAAGGACACGGACGGCATGCTCAAAGAGGGACGCGAGCTCTCCAAGATTCACAAGAACATCGTTGTCAAAGTGCCTCTCATCAAGGAAGGCCTCAAGGCCGTGAAGATCTTCAAAGCAGAGGGGATTCGGACGAACGTGACGCTTTGCTTTTCGCCGAACCAGGCATTGATGGCTGCGAAGGCGGGGGCTTACATCATCAGCCCGTTCATCGGGCGGCTCGACGATATCAGCCAGAACGGGATGGATCTCATCCGGCAGATCGTGACGATCTACCGCAACTACGGATACAAGACGCAGGTGCTTGTCGCAAGCGTGCGCCATCCGGTACACGTTGTTGAAGCTGCAATGATCGGAGCGGAGATTTGCACGATGCCCTTCAAAGTGATTGAGCAGCTGATCAAGCACCCGCTCACCGATATTGGATTGGAGCGATTCCTTGCAGATTGGAAAAAACTGCAGGAAGGCAAGAAATGAAGAAGACCCCTTTTTATGGAATTCACGAATCACTGGGGGCGAAGTTGATCGAGTTTGGCGGATATGCAATGCCTGTCCAGTATCCGTCGGGTATCGTGAAGGAGCATCTTGCCGTCCGATCCGCAGTAGGAGTCTTCGACGTCTCCCACATGGGAGAATTTGAAGTGCGGGGGAAATCGGCGCTGGAGTTCCTTCAACGGGTGACCGTCAACGACGTGTCAAGACTCTCTGAAGGGAAAGCACAGTACTCAGCAATGTGCTACGAGAACGGCGGGATCGTCGACGATCTGCTCGTCTATCATTGCGGTTCATATTACCTGCTGGTTGTCAATGCCTCGAACATTAAGAAAGATTTCGAGTGGCTTCAATCGAAACTCCACGGTGACGTCAGTCTCAGCGATGTCAGTGATGCAACGGCTCTCCTTGCCATCCAGGGGCCGCGTTCTCTGGCGACACTGCAACCCCTTACGGATATCGACCTGGCCGGTATCGGCTACTACAGGTTTGAACAGGGCAAGGTCGCGGGAATTCCGATGATGATTTCCCGGACGGGATACACCGGAGAACTTGGGTTTGAACTCTACTCCAGGATCAATGAGGATCAGGGAAGGAAATTGTGGAATGCCATTTTCGAGAAGGGCAAGGAATTCGGGATTACTCCCGTCGGGCTTGGCGCCCGCGATACGCTGCGACTTGAAATGGGATATTGCCTGTACGGCAACGACATCGATCAAACGACGCATCCGCTTGAAGCAGGACTCGGCTGGATCACGAAACTCGACAAGCCCGATTTCATCGGCAAGTCGGTTCTGATGAAGGCAAAAGAAGCGGGGCTTCATCGGAAGCTCGTAGGATTTACGGTGTCCGACAAGAACATGCCGCGTCATGGCTACGGCATTAAGTCGAAGGGCGAGGCGTCGGGTCAGGTCACAAGCGGCACATTTTCACCAAGTCTGCAAAAAGGAATCGGCCTGGGGTACGTGAGGACAAGGGAAGCAGCTGTTGGAACCGAACTTACCGTGGATGTTCGCGGGAAGGACGTCCCGGCAACCGTGGTGAACATTCCCTTTCTCCAAAAACGTTAACGGTCAGGCGCATGAGAATAGACCTTTGCTTCTCCCAATCGCAGCTCGACGAGATGCAGCTCAGGGACAAGAATGTCATCGTGATTGACGTTCTCCGATCGAGCACAACGGTCGTGACCGCCCTCCAAAACGGCGCCCGGGAGATCATTCCGGTTGGAAGTATTGAATCTGCTGTGAAGATATCGGGCAGCCTCTTCGGCGATGTGACCCTTCGCGGCGGAGAGCGGAACGGGAAAATGATTCAGGGGTTCAACCTGGGCAATTCTCCCGTTGAGTATACCGAGGCGATGGTTCGTGGGAAATCGATCATCTTCTGCACCACGAACGGGTCGGTTGCGATGGTCAAGAGCCGATACGCACGGGCGATGGCCATCCTGGGATTCGTCAACATGTCGGCGATTGTCGATTTCGTCCGATCGCTGCAGTCGGATATCATGATCGTGTGCGCAGGCCGGCCACCGATCACCGGCGGATTCAGCCTGGAAGATGCTGTGTGTGCGGGAATGCTCGTTCAAAGGCTTTCGGACGAAAAATCGGCCGATGTCGAACTCACCGATCCTTCCATGGCCGCCCGGAGTTTGTACAAGAGTTTTGGAAAATCCGTGCTGAAAATGTTGAAGAATTCCGATCACGGACGTTACCTCGCCGAAATAGGCTTTGCCGAAGACATTAAGGTCTGTGCCCAGATAGACTCAATGCAGAGTGTTCCGGTCTTGAGTGGTACCTCAATCAAGCTCAGGAAAAACGAGACCGGTTCCGCCGAGAAGGAAGCGCCAAAAGTACCCGTTTGAGATGGGCGAACGAGGAGAACATATGGATGATCCGAAGGCAGTCCTGACTCCAAAGAAGAAGAAGAGCCGCCAGAACCAGATGCTCAGTGTGGCGGGAATTCTTGTGTCGTTCATGGTACTGCTGAGCCTTCTTTCCTACAGTGCCGAAGATCAGGCGAGCGGCGATATCCAGATCACAGACCTCTGGAAGGTGGTAACCAATGACGAGCTGATTCAGGCGAAGGCTCAGCAGACCGGGAACCTCCTGGGCCTCCTGGGCGCCCTTCTTTCCAACTGGCTCATCAACGGGACTATCGGTTATTCCGTTCTTGTTCTCCCAATCCTGGGATTCGTTTGGTCCTTCACCCTTCTGCGGCGAAAGAGCATTCACAAGGTTCTTGTTGCCACAAACTACGTTGTCGCCCTTGCAATTCTCTTTGCCGGGCTCAACGGGCTCCTTCGGCTTACAAGTCCGGAACCCATTCTTATTATGGAATGGAGCGGAGCGGTGGGTGATTTCATTGCCAGCGTCCTCTCAAAGCTGATCGGAATGGCCGGTGCATTCATTCTTCTCATCGGCATGTTTTTCTCGATTGCGGTGCTCCTCTTTGATTTGGATCTCCAGCTGACCTACGAACGAGTCAAGCAATGGGCGGTTGTCGGTGGAGCATGGGGCATGGCCCGCTTGAGGGAATTGGGCGCAGCATTGTCCAAGGGGATGAAATCGATGCAATCGACTTCTGCCGCGGCTATCAACGTGAGAAGGCCCGAAGAAAGTGAATGGCCCGCCGCGTTAGGTTCAAGACCTTCGGTAATCCGCACTCCGCCGGCCGCCTCGCCATTCTCCGCCCCGGTTCGCCCTCCCGCGAAAGAGCCGGACCTGATGGTGCAGGAAGGGCTGAAGGTGCAGACAGGGGAATCTGAGCTGTTATTGGACATCAAAGAAGCTGTCAAGGAGGAGGAGGCTGATTTTGACCGCCACCGAAAAGACGCTGAAGACGTCCAGGAGGAAATAGACTTCGTTCCGCCTTCGGTCGATCTTCTGGATCCCGTGCGGGGCAGCGAACAGGTGGATGAACAGGAACTGAAAGCGAATGCCGAGCTCCTGCGATCAAAGCTCGCTGACTTTGGCGTGGAGATCGAAAGCGTCTCGGTGACACCAGGTCCCGTTGTGACTCTCTATGAACTTGTTCCGGCGACCGGCGTCAAGATCAGCAGAATCGAAAGCCTGGAAGATGACATAGCCCTGGCGATGAAGGCGAAGGGGATCAGGATCATTGCCCCCATTCCCGGGAAGGGTACTGTGGGAGTGGAAATACCGAATCAGCATCCCTCGCTCGTAACCATACGGAGCGTCATTAACTCCACAAGATTCCGGGATTCAAAGGCCGCTCTCCCGCTGGCCCTTGGGAAGACAATCTCGGGCGAAGTCTTCGTTGACGATCTTGCCCGCATGCCGCATCTTTTGATCGCCGGAGCAACGGGTTCGGGAAAGAGTGTGGGGATCAACACGATTCTGGTGAACCTCATTTACAAACTCCATCCGAGCGATGTGAAGTTCGTCATCATCGATCCGAAGAAGATCGAGCTTTCGCTCTTCAGGCGTCTCAAGCACCATTACCTCGGAGTCTCTCCCGATATCCAGGAAGATATCATTACCACGCCGCAAAATGCAGTCCTCGTGCTGAAGAGCGTCGAACTGGAGATGGAGAAAAGATACGACCGTCTGGCGCATGCGGGCGTGAGGAATATAGCGGACTACAACGACAAGGTCAGGGCCGGACGGCTTCATGATACGGATACGTTCAAACACAGGAAGATTCCATACATCGTTGTCGTCATTGACGAGCTCGCGGACCTCATGATTACCGCCGCGCGCGAGGTGGAAGAGCCGATCGCACGGTTGGCGCAGCTTGCCAGGGCTGTTGGTATCCATCTTGTGCTTGCGACCCAGCGGCCTTCTGTGGACGTTATCACGGGCGTGATCAAGGCGAATTTCCCTGCCCGAATCGCTTATCAGGTGGCGACCAAGATCGACTCGCGTACGATCCTCGATATGAACGGCGCCGAGCAGCTCCTTGGAAACGGGGATATGCTGTATTTTCCACCGGGGTCTTCCAAACCAATCCGGATTCAGAATGCCTTTATCTCATCGGACGAAGTTGAGGCGATCACCGGCCACGTCGAAAGGCAGAAGGGCTACAGCCAGCCGATGACCCTTCCGTCGGCGTTCGAGAAGAAGCGCAATGCCGGCGGTTCGGCCGACGGCTCCCGTGATGAGTTATTCGAGGAGGCAGCCAAGATCATTGTGCGGCACCAGCAGGGGTCCGTTTCCTTGCTTCAGCGTCGACTGAAAGTCGGATATTCGCGTGCAGCACGGCTGGTCGACGAGCTTGAGGCCGCAGGCATCGTTGGGCCGTTTGACGGGAGCAAGGCCCGGGAAGTACTCATTGAAAGCGAAGCGGAATTGGACGTTATTCTCAAGAGTATGGCATGAGGAAATTCTCCCTGATCGTTTTTGCAGGTCTTGTGTTCCAGCAGGCCGCCGCACAGCAAATCTCAATGAGTGAGCTGACGTCGAACATGCAGCGACGGTACGAAACGATCGAGAACGTCGTGGCAAAGTTCGCGCAGCAGGTCAAGTTCGGCTTTTCGAATATCGAACAGCGCTTTACGGGTACGCTCATCATGAAGAAGCCGAGGATGTACAGGATCGAATCTGAACACCAGACACTCGTTACTGACGGCACAACGGTTTGGGCGTATTCTCCGGTGAACAAACAGGTGGTCGTCGACAAGTATAAGGAGAAGCAAAACTCCATTTCTCCCGACTTGTTCCTTCTCAATCTCCCCTCGGATTACTATTCCACGCTTCTTGGCAGGGAAACGGAGGCCGAAAAAAGTCTGCTGACCGTCAAGCTCGTGCCGAAGGATGACCGGTCATTCATTAAGTCGGTGAAACTGTGGATTGTGGACGGAACATGGGACGTCAGGAAGATTCTTATCGTCGACGTGAATGAAACGGAGACTCTGTATGTGATTGACCGTCTTTCTCAGAACACCGCCATGAACGATTCCCTCTTTTCATTCTCCCCGCCCGCGGGGACGGAAATTGTCGACCTCCGCTAGGCACATTCCCCCGCATGGCGTTCAAACCAAAGACAATTCTCCGATCCCTTCTCAGTCTTCTGCTCGCAGCGGTGTTTCTCTACGTTGCATTCCGCGGGATTTCCTTTTCCGAATTGTGGCAATCCCTTCGGGAGGTTCACTATCTGTGGATCGTTCTGATTGTGCCGATCGCGCTCGCAAGCCACTACGTCCGTGCCGTCCGCTGGAAACTTCTCCTGGGTCACGTGAAAGAGGATATCTCCACGTCGAATCTTTTTTCGGCGGTCATGATCGGTTACATGGTCAATAACGTACTTCCCCGCGTGGGGGAACTGGTGCGCCCGTACGTTGTCGGAAAACTGGAAGGAGTTTCGAAGAGCACGGCATTCGGGACGGTCGTCATCGAAAGAATCATCGACATGATGACGTTCTTTTTTCTTCTTTGTATGGTCCTTTTCCTCTTCCCCGACAGTCTCACCACTCTCTGGGCGGATGCACCCAACCTGAGACCTCTCTTTCTTGCGGGATCTGCCGGATCGTTCGTCCTCTTTGTCCTGATCTTTCTGAAGAGTGAATCTCTTTTCAGGCTCTTCCTTTATGTAAAACCCGTTATTCCGTCAAAATACCGCGACGGGATCGACTCGCTTCTGGAATCGTTCCTTTCGGGATTCAGAATCGCATCGACAAGAAAGAAACTGCCTCTGGTGGTGCTCCTCAGTATGGCCATCTGGTTTCTTTACGGACTCGGAATCTACGTTCCGTTCTTTGCATTCGATTCGATTGCGGCCCTCAACCTGGGCCTTGGTGAATCGATGATCCTCTTGACGGTCACTTCCATCGCTTTCGTCCTCCCCGCGCCGGGAGCGTTTGGAACGTATCATTCGTTCCTGAAGTATGCGCTGGTCAGGCTGTACGGCGTCGATGACGTGACTGCGCTCAGCTATTCCGTATTGACCCACGAGGTTAATTTCATTCTTGTCATGATCGTTGGCGTCTTCTATTTTCTTAAGGACCATCTGAAGGTGTCTGAAGTCCGGTTGGAAACCAGCGAGGCGAGCGAGTGATCCTTTGGTGTGAAGCCCGGCCTTGGATCCGGCTCTCGGGGATTTGGCGGTGCATCATGCTTTTCGCTGTTGCTTCGCAGGGTACCGCGGTTGCGCAGGAGCCGTGGTCTTCCTGGGTGGCTGTCTCAGGAGGAATGGGGATCAGCGCGGTTTCAGCTCCGTCGGTCGTGGATTACGTGAACGCGGCCTCTCAGGCTGTTTCGGCGGAAAGAGTCTCGGAGTTTTCTTCGACAACGGAATTTATCGCGGCGCCGGAAATAAGAGTAGCGGAGCAGTGGGCGATCGGGCTCGATTACTCCTATCGGATCAAATCGCTTGTGGTGAACGGTGCAGGAAGTCAATCTCAATTTGAGATTTCCTCCCATCAACTCGGGTTTGTGATCCATTACTTGATTGAGGGAGAAAGCTATCTCGTGCGGCTCGGCGGGGGAGGGGGACCGGTGCTCGGCTCGTTTTCTCAGGCGCTGTTCGGCAATCCCGTGTTCTCTGATTTCTCGGCTCGCGGAGGGAGTATCAAGATCGAGGCGATTGGGGACACCAAGTTCGACGACCATTTCTATGGAACCATCGGGGTCGACATGCGGTGGGTGTTTGGCCAGACGTATCACAACGGGAGCCGCGAGGTGCGTGTCGGAACAATCAGTGCGGGGCTGGCATCTTTTGCATTAGGCCTCAAACTTGGGATTTTGATAAGATTGTGAGGGCTCGTTGGCGGATTCAATTTTCAATGAAAGGCTTTCATAACGAATGACAGTTCTTCAGGCAATCATCCTTGGCATTGTCCAGGGCCTCACCGAGTTCCTCCCGGTCAGCAGTTCCGGCCACCTCGTTCTGGTGGAACATCTTCTCAAGGTTCCGCCCTCCGACGATATAACGTTTGAAGTGTTTGTGCATTTTGGTACGCTCGTTAGCGTGGTCGTGGTTTTGTGGGACGACATAGTCCAAATGACGCGGTCGACGATTCATGCGACAAAAGGTCTCCATTTTGTGACCCAATACAAAGAGAACGAGTATTTTCGTCTCGGGATCTTTATTATTCTTGGCTCGATCCCTGCGGCCATTGTGGGTATCAAGTTTGAGGATGATGTTTCGGCGGCGTTCACGGATCCGAAACTCGTTGCAGTCATGCTGATTATCACGGGATTGATACTCTTTCTCACGAAACTGGTTTCCCGCCGGAACGGGTGGAAGAAGATTGGGGTGCTCTCGGCGCTGGTTATCGGGGTGGCTCAGGCATTTGCCGTTATCCCGGGAATCTCGCGCTCAGGCTCGACCATCAGTGCCGGAATGTACCTTAAGGTTTCGCCCCTGCAGGCCGCGCGGTTTTCCTTCCTCTTGTCGGTCCCCGTCATTGCGGGAGCCACATTGCTCAAAACGGTGGAAATATTTGAGAACGGATTTTCTTTCGAATACATACTTCCGATTCTCATCGGGACCGTCGTTTCTTTCGGGTCGGGTTATTTCGCGATCAAGTTCCTGCTGCGGATTGTGGAAAAGGGGCAGTTCAGCGTCTTTGCATTTTATTGTCTGTTTGTCGGCACGATTGGCATCATCTTTCTTTAATTGAGGAGGAATAGAAGTATGAAATACCTGGCATGCGGTCTGTTCGTTTTCTTGACGGCTCTCGGCTGCGCGCCGCAGCAAAAAGACTCAACGGCACAACAATCAAAGAAAGAAGCGTCCATGGAAAAAACTTCACAGGTGTTTGCCACGATTGAAACATCGATGGGAACATTCAAGATCGAGCTTTTTGGTAACGCCGTGCCGAAAACGGTCAACAGCTTCGTCGGACTGGCGGAAAAGGGGTACTTCAACGGCATATCGTTCCACAGGGTCATTGAGAATTTCATGATTCAGGGCGGAGATCCTACCGGCACGGGGAGGGGCGGAGAGAGTTTCTACGGAGGATTCTTCCAGGATGAGTTTGTTGATACACTTCGCCATTCCCAGCCGGGAATCCTCTCTATGGCAAACGCAGGCCCGAACACAAACGGGAGCCAGTTCTTTATCACGCTGGTTCCCACCCCATGGCTCGACGGCAAGCACACCGTTTTTGGAAAGGTTGTGGAAGGAATTGATATCGTTCAGGCTATAGGAAAGGTGAAGACAACGAAGCCTTTTGACAAGCCGGTCGAGAAGGTTGTCATGACAAAGGTGATCATCACGCGAAACTGAAGCATTCGATCAAAAGGAAAGGCTCCTTATGGCGGATACGAAAGAGTTCTTTACCTCGCGTTGGGGAATGATCCTGTCGGTCATCGGGATCGCAGTCGGTACTGGGAATATCTGGCGGTTCTCGCGCATCGCAGCCCAGAACGGCGGAGGGTCTTTTCTTATTCCATGGGTCATATTCCTCTTTATCTGGTCCATTCCCCTCATCATCACTGAATTCGCGATCGGGAAATCGAAGCGCCTTGGGACCGTCGGCGGGATTGCCGCACTGGCCGGAGAACGATTCGCCTGGATGGGAGCGTTTGTCGGATTTGTCTCGACGGCGATCATGTTCTATTACTCCGTCGTGGCTGGGTGGTGCATGAAGTACGTTGTCAACGCGCTGAGCGGAACTCTCGCATCGACCGAAGATCACATTGCACTGTGGGATTCATTTACCGGTGGGTATGAACCGGTCCTCTTCCACCTTGTCGCTATGGCTGTCGGCGGATTTGTCATCTATAAAGGAGTCGTCAAAGGCATTGAACGCACCAGCAGGTATCTCATCCCGGCGCTTCTTGTTATTCTTGTCACGCTTGCGATTCGTGCCGTGACACTCGATGGAGCGTGGGAGGGAATCAGGTATTTCTTCACTCCGAATGTCGAAACCCTGCTGGACTACAAAGTCTGGCTGGCCGCGTTGACGCAGAATGCTTGGGACACGGGTGCCGGATGGGGACTCATTCTCACGTATGCATGCTACGCGCGAAAGAAAGAAGATATTACCCTGAACGGTGCGCTGACAGCCCTGGGAAACAATTCGGTTTCGCTCCTTGCGGGAATAACAATCTTCTCAACAGTGTTCGCGCTTGCGCCGGGCGGAGGAATCACAGAACTCATTTCGGGGCGAGGAAGCACAAACACGGGCCTCGCGTTCATCTTCCTGCCTCAGCTTTTTGGAAAGATGCCCGGCGGCACCTTTGTTCAGTCATTCTTCTCAACGATTTTCTTTCTGGGCCTGACCTTTGCAGCCATAACATCGCTCATCTCGATGATCGAGCTTGCCGTTCACGTGTTCATGGATATGGGGCTTGCCCGCAAACGGGCGCTTGTCCTGACACTTGTTCTTGGATTTCTCCTGGGCATTCCATCTGCCCTGAACCTGATGTTTTTCGAGAATCAGGATTGGGTATGGGGGATCGGATTGATGATCAGCGGAGGATTTATTTCTTTCGCCGTCATTAAACATGGAGCGGATAAATTTCGGAGGGAAGCCGTGAACTCGGAGGGGACCGACGTCAAAGTCGGGAAGTGGTACAACATTATTATCACATGGCTCATTCCGATTCAGGTCATAGCCCTGATCGTTTGGTGGTTCTATCTCGCGATCACGGACTTTGACAAAGAAGGATGGTGGAATCCATTTCACACCTACAGCGTCGGGACCTGTCTCCTGCAATGGGGAGTCATGATGGCGTTCTTTATTCTGATAAACCGGGTGATGGTGCGTCGCATCTTCTCAAGAGCAACGGAGGCCTGATATGCCCATGGAAACCCTGCTGACCATGATCGTCACGATCGGAGCCGTCTGGGGTGGATTTTCGGTGGTTCTGATCACTGCGTTGAGAAAAGAGCGACAGAAGTCAGAGCAATGACATCCCAGGAATTTCTTGCTTCCGTTGGGCGCAGTAACGTTGCGCCCGTGACGCTTCTGCACGGCGGAGAGGATTTTCTTATTGACGAGTGCATGCAGGCCGTCATCGGAAAAACTCTTGATGAGGGAACAAAGGGCTTCAATCTTGACGTCGTCTACGGCAACAAGATCGACGTTCAAGGCGTCGTTGCCCTGGCATCGGCATTCCCCATGATGGGAAGCAAACGGGTGGTCGTCGTCAAAGAGTTTGAAAAGCTGGCGACTACCGATCCTGCAAAGGAGATCTTTAAGACCTATCTCGAACACCCGCTTGCCTCGACCTGTCTCATTCTTGTTTCTCTCGAGCCCGATTTCCGCAGGAAGCCGTTTACAGACCTTAAGAAGCTCGCCGAGGTCGTCGAGTGCAAGCCGCTCTATGACAATCAGGTTCCCGACTGGATCGAACGCCGTATTCGCGAACAGGGGAAAACAGCAGACCCCGAATCGTGCCGTCTTCTTCATGCGTACGTCGGAAATTCGCTTCGGGCTCTCCAGAATGAGATCGATAAGCTCTTCATTTTTGTGGGAGAAAAGAAGACCATCGCCGCCGAGGACGTGTCGGAAGTCGTTGGTGCGTCAAAGGGATACACAATCTTCGAGCTGCAGAACGCGATCGGTCGCAAAGACCTGAGGGAGGCTCTGCGGATTCTCCATGCCATGCTGGAAGCAGGGCAGTCGCCTCAAATGATCATTGTGATGTTGACCCGGTTCTTCCAGCAGCTTTGGAAGCTCTCGGAGCTGAAGTCGAAGAGGTCTCCCGATGCCTCACTGGCGCAGGAAGTGGGTATCAATCCGTTTTTCCTCAAACAGCTTGTTCAATTTCAGTCGAATTTCTCCCCGGCTCATATTGAGAACAGCTTTCGCGTCTTGCTGGAGGCGGATACGATTCTCAAGACAACGAGCCGCGACAAACAGGGGGTTATGGACCTTCTTGTTTATACTCTCGTGAAGGGAGCCCATGAATTCGAGCAATCGCTCTCCGGCGCATGACGCATCTTGAACGTCTTTTCGATGCCCCATCCGGGCCGGAGTGGCTGTTGTTCTTCCTTGTGCTTGCCGGCCTGGGAGGCCTCATCGGGGCAGGCGAATTCGTCCGGCATGCGTTCCGGTGGTCTTCCGAATTCACGCGCAAGCTCGTCCATGTGTCGGTCGGCATTCTCATCTTCTTCGCTCCCGAGGTCTTTTCGTCGGCGCTTCCGGCAATCCTTCTCGCGGTCATCTTTATAGCCGTCAACTTCCTGGCAATTCGTTTCGGCCTCCTGAAGGGAATGCACGGCGCGAACCGGCCGACCTACGGGACGGTATATTACCCTCTGGCATTTCTCATCCTTGTTGTCGTCTTCTGGTACCGCTTCCCAATGATTATTTCTCTTTCGATTCTTGTCCTCGCCCTGGGAGATGCAGCGGCGGCGATTGTGGGAGAGTCGATCAGAAACCCCAGAGTGTATTTTCTTACCGCCGACAAGAAGTCATTTCAAGGCTCTACAGCGATGTTCTTTGTCTCCTTTCTTGCAATGTACTTCGGCATCTCAGAGTATTCGGGTTACATCGATGAAGGAAAGGTGGCGTTGACGGCGGCAATTGTAGCAGCGGTAACGGCAACGGCGTGGGAAGCGTTGTCATCGCGCGGGCTGGACAATCTCACAATACCGCTTTCCGTTGCATTCGTGCTTTCCTGCTATCTCATTCCGGGATTGGCGGACGCCGCCAGATTTTCGTTGGGAGCAGTTCTTGCCCTCGTGATAGCCGTCGCTGCCTGGAGACTAAGGGCTCTGGCACCGGGCGGGGCAGTGGCTACATTTCTCCTTGCATTGGTCCTGTTTGGAACGGGCGGATGGAAATGGACGGTTCCAATGCTCGCGTTTTTTGTCCTGTCGAGCATTCTCTCACAGGTTGGGAAACAAAGAAAGCAACCGTTCGAGGGGTTGTTTGAAAAGAGCAGTGTGAGGGATTACGGGCAGGTGTTCGCCAACGGCGGAATGGCGGGCGCGATCGCGGTTCTGAATCTTGCCTTCCCTTCATTTGACCTGTATCCTGCGTACCTCGGATCGATCGCTGCGGTTACTGCCGACACCTGGGGAACGGAAATCGGCCTCGGATCCGGCCGCTCCCCGCTTCTTGTCACGACATGGAAGCTCGTTGAGCCCGGCACCAATGGCGGAGTAACCTGGAGAGGGTTGCTCGCCGGAGTTGCGGGGAGCGCGGCAATCGCGTTGACCGCCTTTCCATGGATCGAGCACGCCGGTGTTGCGGCTTTTGTTGTTGCAGCGGGCATCGGCGGGAGCCTCATTGACAGCATCCTGGGGGCTACGGTCCAGGCGGAGTACCGATGTCCCGTGTGCGGCAAAGTCACGGAAAGACGCATGCACTGCAACATGCAGCCGACGCATCATCAGAAGGGTATTGAATGGATGACCAATGATGTGGTAAATTGGGCATGCGCAATTGCAGGTGCAGGTTTGGTGGCGATCTTACGCGGGATCTTTGATGTGTTTGGACGCACATAAAGGATCGGGCTCGTCAACTAATTTGAGTAACCTATGCTGAACTACGTCTGGATTTCTCTGATCGCGATCGGAATCCTCGTTGCAGTCGGGAGCGACACGAAGGATGAGATTGAGAACCCGTACAGGAACGGAGTTCCGGTGGAGGCCAGGATTGAAGTTCAAGGGAGGCCTTCCACGGAAATGGCGAGCTGGGAGGGAGACCTTGTCCTGAGCGGCGAATACTATCGTGCGTTCTATTCGGCACAGGGAGGCGGAGAGGAAATACGTCAACGCGTGAAGGTAACGACCGCGTCGACCGGTTCATCTGTTCTCATGATGAACATGGACGATCGGACGCCCGAACGTTGGAAATTGATGGCGTCCTTGGGGAGCACCAAAGACAGGTTAAATGGATTTCTGAAGACGGTTCGGTTCACGGAGGAGGGGTCGATTGCCAAGGTGACGGTTGAGTTTGAACCGGTGCATTTTGTCAAACTCAGGGCGATCACGCATGCGGCTCTGGATTATGCCGGTACAGCAGTGACCATTGCGCTTGGTCTCATCGGGATCATGGCGCTCTGGCTGGGTGTTATGAAGGTTGCAGAGGAGGCAGGATTGATCCGATCCCTCACAAAGCTCCTCACGCCGCTTACGAAGCGGCTCTTCCCGGAGATCCCGCCCGATCATCCCGCCGTCGGGGCGATGATCATGAATATTTCAGCCAACATGCTGGGACTCAGCAACGCTGCGACTCCGTTCGGCCTCAAGGCGATGGAGGAGCTGAACAAGCTGAACCCGAAGGCGGGCACGGCGACGAACGCAATGTGCACGTTCCTGACGATCAACACGGCGGGACTCATCCTCATCCCGGCGACCGCCATAGCCGTCCGCGCCGCAGCGGGGTCCGTGAATCCCGGAATTATCATCGGCACGTCGATCTTCGGAGCCGGCTGCGCGACGCTGTTCGGGCTCATTGCCGTGAAGCTTTTCCAGCGCCTTCCGATGTTTCGCCGCGACGACCCGGGGCTTGCGTCGGCGCAGAAGGAGGTGAGCCGTGTCTGAACTCTTCCGCGCCGCGGTGAATATTCTGTCGATTGTCGCGATCCCGCTCATTCTCCTTTCCTTCCTCGGTTGGGGGATCGTGAAGAAAGTGAAGGTCTACGAGGTATTTGTCGAGGGGGCAAAAGACGGGTTTCAGGTGGCGGTGAGGATCATTCCCTACCTTGTTGCCATGCTGGTCGCCATCGGCATCTTCAGGGCAAGCGGTGCAATGGATGTACTTTCGATGATCCTTGCTCCTGCGACAAATTTGATAGGGATGCCCGCCGAGACGCTCCCGATGGCGCTCATGCGGCCCCTCTCGGGCAGCGGCTCGCTGGGGATCATGACGGAGCTCATGAAAGTTCACGGCCCCGATTCGTTTATCGGGGTGCTGGCTTCGACAATGTATGGAAGTACTGAAACAACGTTCTACGTCCTTGCCGTCTACTTTGGGGCAGTCAATGTTCGCAACACGCGGCATGCGCTTCCCGCCGGTCTTACCGCGGACCTTTTCGGCATGCTGGGGGCGGTCTTCATCACGAGAGTACTGTTTGGACTATAAGTGTTTCTTTTCAATAACCAAGGAGGAACTATGAAATATTTTCGCGGCACGTCGCTGCTTCTTGCGCTTCTTCTTGTGGGGGTCTCGCCGGGCTTCGCCCAGATGCAGAGCACCCTCATGCAGAAGCAACAGCAGAGCGTGATGGGCGGATTCGGACTGACGTTCATTGATGGTGAGCCGTATTATCTCTTCAACATTGCTCCCGAACTTGCCTTCGGGAAATTCGGCGTTGGTCTCGATGTGAACCTTCGGATGGGAAAGAATGGAAAGCTCAGAGCCGAAGACTGGGATCAAGGGTACGACTATTTGAGAATGATTCGGTATCTCCGATACGGTACGAAGAAGGAGCTCATCTACGTTCGGCTTGGAGTGTTGGATTATTCCCGGTTGGGCCACGGATCCATCATTTACAACTATCGCAACAGCGCCAGCTACGACTTGCGCAAATTTGGAATGGAGTTCGACCTTGATTTTGAGAAATTCGGATTCGAGAGCGTGTTATCCGACTTCGGAGAGGGAGGCGTATTTGGGTTACGGGGTTATGCGCGGCCGCTGAAATTCACCTCTGCAGGCGCCATTCCGATCATCGGCGGATTCGAAGTGGGCATCACGTATGCAGCCGATTTCAACGAGAATGCCAATAAAACGTGGGGCGCGGGAGATTCCCTTGGAATGCTCACAGCAGCCAGTGACGGTGGGTCGCTCGGCGTGTTCGGGTTCGATTTCGGGTTGCCGCTTCTTTCCCTTCCGACCATCAACTCTACTCTCTACTTTGACTATGCAAAGATCAGCGGTTTCGGCAGCGGGTCGGCACTCGGCCTCGATCTGAATTTCTCGGGACTCGGCGTGCTTGGCATCGGGGCAAAGTATGAACGGCGATGGAACGGAGATAAATATCAGCCGGCCTACTTCGATGCCCTGTACGAAAAAGAACGCTATCTCCCGATCGACACAACTCGGTTCTACAGCAAGGCGCAGTTGTTGAGCGGTGTGGCAAGCTCGGAGGGCTACTACGGCGAAATTCTGATCAGCATCCTGGGGCGGTTCAATATCGTCGGTGGTTATCAATCGCCGGTAGGCGTACGGAACCAGGGAATGCTGCATCTCGAATTCGATCCTGGTGATGCCATCCCGGGAATCATCTTGAGCGCCGGATACGACAAGAAGTATATCGGAAAGGTCTTCAAGCTCGACAATAATTCGCTCTTCTTTGTGAATTTCGGTTACAAACCGATTCCGTTCATCTTTGTTTCAACCATGTACATTTGGACATTTACGGAAGACAAGGATGCGAACGGGAATGTCATCGGTTACAAATCCCAGAAGCGCATCGAACCGAAAATCGGATTCGTCATCACTTTCTAATGTGCTTGACCCCCATTTCGGGACGAACCCCCTGCGATCCGCGGGGGGTTTTTTGTTGCATTTTGGGGCATGTCTGCCTATCTTTTTCAGCGGTTTTTCTACTCATCAGGCGTCTTTTTTTCCCATGATCCTCCATTGTCCTGAAGATTCCTCAGTCATCCATCTTACTCTCGTCTCAGCAATTTGCAGTTCTTCAGGCCGTATCTTATCCAGGCCAACATGTCACTCTTTGACTCCGCAATAGCAAAAACGCTTCCGTTTGTTCCCAAAATCGTCGTGGGGAAAGTCTCATCTCGTTATATAGCAGGGACAAAACTCTCTGATGCGACAGGCGTCATTCGCCGATTGAACGCAGGCTCTCTGATGACGACAATCGACATCCTGGGAGAGGATATCCATGAACGTGCCGCGGCTGAAGCGATCGCTGCCGAATGGAAATCGGTGCTGAAGGAGATTTCCACCCAGAAACTGAATTCGAACATTTCAGTCAAGCCTTCTCAGATGGGTTTTCGCATTGACCCGGAATACTGTTATTCGAATCTGAAGAAGCTTGTGGAAGAAGCGAAAAGCATCAACAACTTCGTTCGCATCGACATGGAAGATTCCACCATGACGACCGCAACGATAAAAATGTACAACCGTCTCAGAGCCGAGGGGTTTGACAATGTGGGGATTGTGATTCAGGCATACCTTCATCGGAGCGACGCCGACGTTCGGGGGCTCGCGAAGATCAAGGCAAATTTCCGGCTCTGCAAGGGAATCTACAGGGAATCACCCGATATTGCCTATCAGGATCGCGACGAAATCCGGCGCAACTATGCACTTTTACTCAGGGCGATGCTCGAATCGGGCTGCTATGTTGGAATTGCCACACATGACGAGTATCTTGTCGAGAAATCGTACGAGCTTCTTCAAAAAGGGAATACTCAGAAGGACCGATATGAGTTTCAAATGCTGCTTGGGGTACGGGAACAGCTTCGAGGCTCGATTGTGAAATCCGGCCATCGTCTTCGGGTGTATGTCCCGTATGGCGAGCAATGGTATGCCTATTGTGTGAGACGGTTGAAAGAGAATCCGCAGATCGCGGGATACGTCTTGAAAGCAATGTTTCTTTCTAACCATAAGTAATCCTACCAAACAAAGGAGAACGTCATGGCAGAAATCAAAAGTGGCGGTGGCGGTGTGAAGTATCAGCCCTATGTGCCTGCCGAATCAACGCTGAAAGAGTTTTCCATTCCTGCTTTAGTTCTGGGTTTGATCTTGTGCGTGGTCCTTGGCGCTGCGAATGCGTATCTCGGCCTCAAGGCAGGGATGACGATTGCGGCAACATATCCGGCAGCTGTGCTCAGCATGGCCCTGCTGCGAATCTTCAAGGGAACGATCCTTGAAGAAAACTTCGCCCGAACCGTCGGATCCATCGGAGAATCAGTGGCAGCCGGGGCAATCTTCACGATTCCCGCTTTCATGATCTCCGGAGTTTGGGACAATCTCGAGGATCGGTATCTCGAAGCAACGGCCATCATGCTGGTTGGCGGCGTGATGGGAGTCCTGTTTGTTACACTGCTCCGGCGAGTCATGGTGGAAGATGTTGAACTGCCTTATCCGGAATCTGTTGCAGCAGGTGAGATTCACAAAGCAGGCCGCGCCGGCGGAACGGGTGCAATGTACCTCTTTCTTGCTGGCATCGCGGGTGCACTCATCCAGGGACTGAAGCAGTTGAAGCTGTTCGCCGCGACATGGGAAAAATTCATTCCGTTTTCAAAGGGGGGCGTACTTCTGGGGAAAGGCGGTACAACGGTGTCGGGCGGCGGCGGTATTGTCCTCTCCACGCCGGGTGTCAGCCCTGCATACATGGGCGTTGGGTACATTATCGGGCCCAGGCTGGCATCGCTGAACTTTGCCGGGGGTTTACTGGCATGGGGCCTGTTCGTTCCGCTTCTGTTATATTTTCTTGGTCCCTCATTCGAAACGACCCTCGGTGCAGACGCTGGCGAGCATGAATGGATGGCCCAGGCAACCGATGTCTGGCGGTTCATTGTCCGCCCGATTGCCATAGGCGGAATGTTGATGAGCGCTGTCTTCACGCTCTGGAGAATGAGGAAAAACCTGATCGGCGGAATCAAACGGTCCATTGGCGACGTGAAGAAATCGGCACAAGGTGGAGTTCAGATCAATCGCATTGAACACGATCTCAACATCAAGTGGGTGCTCTTGGGCATAGGTGGAACGGCCGTGCTCACCTTCTTCCTTTACAACTATTTCGCGAACGACATCGGAGCAGCTCTGACTGCTACCGTTGTCATGGTCATTGCCGGTTTCTTCTTTGCCGCAGTGTCCGGTTATCTTGTCGGTTTGATCGGATCGAGCAACAATCCGATCAGCGGGCTGACCCTCTCGACCGTCATTGTGGCTGCGATTCTGATGGTTGCCCTCGGTCAAACCGGTATCACGGGTATTGCCACTGTCCTCGCTGTTGCCGGCGTGATTTGCGTCTCTGCGGCTGTTGCGGGCGAGATGCTCCAGGACCTGAAAGTGGGGCATATCCTTGGCGGAACTCCGTGGAAGATGCAGATGGGAGATCTTGTGGGAGTGGCCGTTGCTTCGTTGGTGATGATCTACCCTATTTTGATCCTCCACGAGGGTGACATCAATATGGGCGGAACCGGACTCGGAGGAAAGGCCCTGCCGGCACCTCAGGCAAGCCTCATGGCGCTTGTCTCCGACGGGATCGTGACGGGTCAAATGGCTTGGCCTCTCATTATTGTCGGCATATTGATGGCCATCGGGTTCATTCTCGTTCAGGTGAAGAGCCCCATGCTTGTGTGCGTGGGGATGTATCTTCCTCTCGAAACAACATTCGCAATTTTCGTCGGCGGATTGATCAAAGGGATCGTCGACAAGATGGCGGAGCGAAAGAAACTCAATGCAGCGCAGAAGACACGCGTCGAGAACAACGGTGTTTTGCTTGCAGCCGGCCTCATTGCAGGTGAAGCACTTGTAGGCCTGGTTTTTGCGTACTTGGCGTTTCAGGAGATCCCCATTCCTGAAATCTTCGCGGCGCCTGAGTTCTACGGCAGCCTGGTTGTGTTCATCATTGTCGGGTTGATCCTGACACTCATCCCCATACGGAATGCGGGGAGACCGGATGAACCGGCACCGCCGAGTGCGATGGGGTAGGTCGTGAGCCAAAGTCCGACATCTCGCCTTAGAAGAAGGTTACCTTCTGCTTGGCTGAAACTTCGTTGAAGGTAACCTTCAATCAAGATTGGATGTCGGGCTTTTGATTGAGGCTTAAGCATTTCACGCATGACAAACAAGAAGACCATCGAACCGCGCAATCTGTTGGCTCTGAAGCCCAGAAGGACCGTTGAGTGGGAGGAAGGGGAGAACGGGCGTGTGGTCATTCTCTTCCCGAAGTTCCGCAACAAATTCCTCGTTGCATGGCTCCTTCCGATGCTCTCGAAGAAAAATTTTCGCATCAAACTCGATGCATACGGAAGTTTTCTCTGGCGGTTATTTGACGGATCGACAAGCGTGGAGGAGATGGGGGCCAGAATGGAAAGGGAATTTGGCCGGGATGCGGAACCCGTCTTTGATCGAATAGGGAAGTTTCTTCGGAAATTGGAAAAAGAGAAATTCATTGCACTCGAGAACTGAATTACAACCGCGAAGGCGGTTCACGCATTTGCGGGAATATGGGAAGCCGGGATGACCGGCGCAAGACAAAAGGAGAAGACGTCATGGCAAACGCACTTGATGGATTGAAGCCGGAAAATGTGTGGAAGTATTTTGCAGAAATCGCCAAGATCCCGCGCGGATCGGGAAATGAAAAAGCGGTGGCGGCCTATGTGGTGGCCACAGCGAAGAACCTGGGACTCGAGGTTCAGCAGGACAAGTTCATGAATGTGGTCGTGCACAAACCGGCCTCACCCGGGCGCGAGAATCGGCCGATGATCTGCCTGCAAGGCCACCTCGACATGGTGTGCGAGAAGAACAAAGAGACGGTCCACGATTTCCTCAAAGATCCCATTGAGCTTGTTCGAAAAGGGAACTTCCTGATGGCAAACGGAACGACGCTCGGTGCCGATAACGGGGTCGCCGTCGCAAGCAACCTGGCCATTATGGCCGATAAGTCGCTTGAGCACGGCCCGTTGGAATTCCTTTTCACCGTGGATGAGGAGACGGGGCTCACGGGAGCAAGTAACCTGAAGAGCGGGTTCCTCACGAGCAAAACAATGATGAACCTTGACTCGGAAGAGGAAGGGGCGCTCTACGTCGGATGCTCGGGGGGAAGAAATACTATTGCGTCATGGGTCGCGAAATACGAACGCGTGCCGGCAAAATCCGGCGCCGCGAAAGTGATCGTTCGGAAACTGAAAGGCGGGCATTCCGGATTGGAGATTGACAAGGGAAGGGGCAATTCCATCAAGATCCTCAATCGGGTCCTCCTTGCCCTGACGAATGACGGGGTGAGAATAAGCCACATCGAGGGCGGAAACAAGAGCAACGCCATCCCGCGGGAGGCCGACGCTCTGGTGTGCGTACCTGCAA
>Ga0209212_1003542_pt1 | contig 20442 bp, 18 predicted proteins | sample RifGroC2_FD_183996 | JGI IMG/M metagenome (GOLD analysis project Ga0209212, IMG submission 183996) | Groundwater microbial communities from Rifle, Colorado, USA - Groundwater C2 (SPAdes) (version 2) | ecosystem: Environmental > Aquatic > Deep subsurface > Groundwater | place: Rifle, Colorado... | reverse complement strand
GCGGCCGTCGGAGGGTCGCAGGATCTTGCCGCCGGTAGGCCCGGAGGCGGAGGCGAGACGCTCGAAGGTCATGCCGTCGATGACGTCGGGAAGGGTGCCGTAGCCGAACTCGCCGTACCCCTGGATCGCGCTCCCCTCGGGCTTTCTGTCGATGGAGTAGAGCTTGAAGCCGGTGGCGACCACGATGGCCCCGACCTCCTCGGTGGTGATCCTGTCCTGCTGGGCGTAATCGACCGCTCCCGGACCGCAGACCTTGGCGCAGACGCCGCACTTGCCGCTTTGGAACATGGTGCAGTTCTCGCGGTCGATCACCGGCGTGTTGGGAACCGCCTGCGGGAACGGGACGTAGATGGCGGGACGCATGCCGTGCCCCTGGTCGAACTCGTTGGGGATCTTCTTCTTGGGGCACTTGGTCATGCAGATGCCGCAGCCGGTGCACTTGTCCTCGTCGACCGAGCGCGCCTTCCTGCGGACGGTGACCGAGAAGTTGCCGATGTAGCCGTCGACCTTTTCGATCTCCGCGTAGGTATAGAGGGTGATGTTCGGGTGGTTCGCCACGTCGACCATCTTCGGCGTCATGATGCACTGCGAGCAGTCGAGCGTCGGGAAGGTCTCGGAGAGCTGCGCCATGTGCCCGCCGATGGAGGGCTCGCGCTCCACCAGGAGCACCTGGTGCCCCGAGTCGGCGATGTCGAGGGCCGCCTGGATGCCGGCGATGCCGCCCCCTATCACCAGGGCGCGCTTGGTTACCGGCACGGTGATCGGCGCGAGCGACTTGCCGCGCTTCACCCGCTCCACCATGAGCTTGACGATGTCGGACGCCTTGGCCGTCGCCAGCGGTTTGTCCTCGTGCACCCAGGAGCAGTGCTCGCGGATGTTGGCCATGTCGCACAGGTACGGGTTCAGCCCCGCCGCGGTAGCCGCCTTCCTGAAGGTCTTCTCGTGCATGCGCGGGCTGCAGGCCGCCACCACCACGCCGTCCAGGTCGTGCTCGGCGATCGCCTTCTTCAAAAGGTTCTGCCCCGGGTCCGAGCACATGTACTTGTAATCGCAGGAAAACGCCACCCCCGGGATCTCCCCCGCGGCCTTGGCCACCTGCTCCACATCCACCGTCCGGGAGATATTCTCACCGCAGTGGCAAACAAAAACGCCGATTCTGGACATATATTCCTCTACGTTCAGCCGCGCCCCTTCCGGGGTTAGATCAGCTGTTTTTTATTCAGTAACGGCCGCGGGTCGACTATCACGCTCTCGAAACCTAGCTTGCCTGCCGATACCCCCAGGGCCAAGGCAACCAGTTGGGTGATGTAGAAAATGGGGGTGCCGTAGGCGCTGCTGCTTTTATCCTCGATATCCTCCTGGCGCACGTCCAGGTTGCTGTGACATAGAGGGCAGGCGACCATGATGCACTCCGCACCTGCTAATTGAGCCGACTCCAGGATGGCGCCGGAGAGCTTCAGCACCACGCCCGGGCGCGACAGGGTGAAGTTGGCGCCGCAGCACTCCATCCGGTGCGACCATTTCACAGGCTCCGCCCCCAGGGCGCGCAGGATGTCCTCCATGATGCTCGGGTCCTCGCAGTCGTCGAGATCCGGCACATGGGGGGGGCGGGTCAGGAGACAGCCGTAATAGCAGGCGACCTTGAGTCCCATGAGAGGCTTTTTCACCGAGTCCTCAAGATGGGCGAGACCTAGGTCGCGGGCCAGGATCTCCAGGATGTGCTTCACCGGCTTGCCCATGGGCGCCGGGCCGTCGATGGCCATCTCCACCAGCTTGCGCTTGTTGTCATCCTGTTTCAGGTGGTGCTGCGTGGTCTTGAGACGCGAGAAACACGCGGCGCAGGCGACGGCAAGATCCCCCTCCACCTGCTCGGCCATGGAGAGGTTCTTGGCGCAAAGCGACAGGGACAGCAGTTCGTCCACGTTGTGAGCCGGCGTGGCGCCGCAGCAGAACCAGTCCGGCACATCCTTGAGCCCGACGTTCAGGGCCTTGAAGGCGGCGCGGGTGGAGATGTCGTATTCCCGCCCGGAGGCGTGCAGCGAACACCCGGGGTAAAAGGAATAATTCAGATGTTTCTTGTGTGCGGTCACAGCGCTTCCCCTTTCTTGCGCATCTCCTCGATCCTCCGGAAGATCTTTTCGATTTCGGCAATGTTCTTGTTCTTTGAGTGGAACACCTTCAGCTTCCCCTTGGAGATGAGCTTAGGCCCGAGCATCAGGTCTTTCAGGAACTGGCCGCTCTTCATGTTGAAGGCGGCGCCGAGCCTGAGTTCGTACTGCCTGCCGTAGGTGCGGATGTTCTCGATGAAGAGACGGTTGGCGAGTTGGACGTAGCTCTCCTTGGAGGGGCCGTCCGCGTCCCAGGAGAGTTTCCTGAGAGCGTCCATGATGGCCGCCAGGTCCACCTTGTTGGGGCAGCGGGTGGTGCAGGTTTCGCAGGAGACGCAGTACCAGATGGAACGGCCGGCCAGGACGCGCTGTCCCTGTCCCAGTTGCAGCAGCCGGACCACCCGGTTCGGGGGGTGCTCCATGAAGGACGTCATTGGGCAGCCGGCGGAGCACTTGCCGCACTGGAAGCAGCGCCGCACCGAGCTGCCGGAAAGGATCTCCACCTTTTTCACGAAGTCGACGTTCATCGTCTTGTTGGAGAGTTCCATCTTCGCTTTTTTCGACGATTGCATATTCGGTATCCCACCCTGGTTGGTAAGCAGACTACCGGCGCGCAGGCCGGCTGGATTAGGGATATAGCAATATCTCTGCCACCGTATACTTTTTTGCGGGAGTTCTTCGCGGGACTACGATCCGGGGAGGTCGGCTAAGGTGCCGGAATTGCGGAAGGAGGTTTTTCACCGGAGTTGCCCCAGGGGGGAGTGGGGCTGAACGCGGCAGCAGGGACCCCGGCGCCGATGTGGTGTTATTCCTCATTTGCGACATTTGTCTACAGGGAAGAAGCGCGCGATGCCCGGGTTAACTGGATTTTTGTCCATAATTTCCTCATTGGAGGCAGATGACAGCAGGCCACGACGCAGGCGGTTGGGAAGACCCATAAAAAATCCGGATTGGTGATGATAGTTCATCGTTCCCATGCTCCAGCGTGGGAATGCAAAGCCCTAGACGCTCCAGCGTCAGCTAAAGGCCTGGCGTCTCTAGACCCCGTCAGTAAGGAAAACCCGACGCGGGAGCGTCATGCAATGTGTTCCCACGCTGGAGCGTAGGAACAATAAACTGGTTGCATACCCTGATGAGGGCATAAGAAAAGCCGCCCGGTGAAGTGATACCGGGCGGCTGGCTGTAAGTGCTGATCTCTTCCGCTCTAGCTGATCGACTTGGCGCTTTGACCGGCGCTGTCGATCCCGAGGAGCAGGCGGGCCGACCCCGGGATACCGGTCGGGATGAACGCCACCCGGTCGCCCGGCTGGACGACGTGATCCAGCGCGTAGACCTTGCGGTTCACGAAAACCGCCTCGATCTTGTCAAAGGGGAGTTCGAGTTCCCTGGCGATGGCCGACGCGGCGCATCCCCCCTGCGGGACGGTGACCTCCGCCTCCGTTGCCAGTCCTCGGTCTTTCCTGATGGTGTGCAGGGCGCCAAACATCCTGATGGTCGTGTTCGCTTTTGATGACATGATTTCCTCCTTCAGTAGGTTGTGACATTGCGGGCGGTGCATTACCTTTCAATGTTTCAACTACCCCCTCCCTTTCATTGCAGCCTCCTTTCCCTGCCATGATTGGCGTTCTCTATGATTCAAACGTTTGTTTGAATACAAGCCAAAAAAAAGAGTTCAGGCGAGGATGCCGCGGGCGAGGAGTTCCATGACGTGGCGTATCAGTTCCTCGTCGCGCTCCGGAGCATGGTCCACCATCTCGGCGGTAGCCGGTTCCAGAAGGAAGTAGAAGTTGATCATCCCGGCCAGTGCCAGCACGGTGTCGGCGGGGTTGAGGTCGGAGCGGAACTGCCTGCTGGACACCCCTTCGTAAAAGTTGTCCAGCAGTACCCGCAGCACCCCGCGGATTGCCGGCTTGACGATGCTTTCGAAGCAGGGGGTGGGGTTGGTGAGTTCGCTGGTGTAGAAGCGGAGCAGGTACGGGGTCTTGCGGTAGCGCGCCACGGTGGCGCGCACGTAGAGTTCGAACTTCGCCAGCGGGTCGCCCTGCGCCGTAGCGAGCTGGGCCACACTTTTCAGCGTGGAGAACTGCTCGCTCAGCACCGCCGCGTACAACCCCTCCTTCCCCTTGAAGTAATAGGAAATCATGGAGATGTTCACGCCGGCGGCTGCGGCGAGTTCCCTGACGCCGACCCCGTGGAACCCCTTCGCGGCGAAAAGGGGGGTGGCGGCCGCGATCAATTGTGACCGGCAGTCATTCTCTGCCATTATCGCTCCTGGTTTGCTGATCCGGTTGATGGGAGCTAGTCAAACGTTCGTTTGACATTCATAATACTCTCCCTGTTTTACGAAGCAAGCGAAAATGTATACGGTATGGCTCTTTGATCTCATAACGGAAAAAAGGCCAGGGGAGCATGTTTCCCCTGGCCCTTTTCGGCTCAGTGCAGAGTGTGAGATCCGAAGCTATGACAACCGCGTCCCGGCTCCGTTTCTGCTCAGGCTTTTTTTCCCGTTCCTTCAATCCATCAGAAAGGGAGCTTCCCGTACCCCATGAGCCCGAAAGCGGGGGTCAGCAGACAGGTGCAGGTAAGGACCAGGAACATCACCGCGGCGACTTTCGGGTTGATTTTGCCGTAGGTCACACCCGTTACGGTGAGGCAGATGACGACGAAGGTGGCGTTCATGAAGGCAAGGTAGGGAGTGACGCCGATGATGGTGCTTCCATCGGCCTTGTGGCCGCCGCCGGTAGCGAAGAAGAAGGCGTAGATCGCGCAGACCACGCCGACCAGGAAGGCGCCGTTGCCCACGGTGCGCAGGTCCTCAACCCCGGTCAGCAGGGCGTGTCCGGTCTGGAGGTACAGGACGCCGAACACGAAGAGCAGGCCCGCCGTGAAGGGGTCGGTAAAAACCGCGGCCTGAAGGGTGGCGCCAATGACGACCAGTACCCCAACCACCGCACTCACAAAACCGGTGCTCTTGGCCTCGCCGTAACCGAGGAAGAACAAGCCTACCGGAACCCACATGATGCTGATCAAAACAAGCAGAGCTAACGTCATACGTTTCTCCTTACGTCGTTGAATCTCCTGACGGCTGGCTCCGTTGCCGGCCGTGGAAAGGAGAGCTATGGCCGCGACATCATTCGGCCGTCGTCGGGTCGATTACGGCACGGACCTGGGCGACGCTGTTGGCGGGAAATCCCCCCTGTCTGGCGTGCTCCAGTACCGTGTCCTTGTCAGGAGCTATGTAGATGCAGTAGATCTTGTCATCCGTAACATAGCTCTGCACCCACTGTATCTGCGGGCCCAGCCCATTCAGGACACCGCATGATTTCTGCGATATCGCCTGCAGCGTCTCGGCCGGCAGGTTTCCCGCCCCCGGAAGCTCGCGCTCTATAACGTACTTTGGCATGGTGGTCTCCTGTTGATGGGTTAGAAGAAGAAGAAGGTGCCGACGGTGAAGGCATCCGATTTCTGCTCGGCAGCGTTGAACCACTTGTTGGTGGTGTGGGTGTACTCGCCCATCACCTGCCAGACCGGGGTGATGTTCTGGTAGATGCCGACCACGGCGGCGGACGCCTCCTTGAGACGGGCCCCGGTCGAGATGCGGGTGGCCTCGTCGTTATCGGTCTCCTGCATCCTGTTCATGCCGTAGTTGACGCCGAGCTTGGTGCCGGTGGAGTCGAACTTGTAGGTGGTCTGGACCAGGAAGCCGGCGCTCTTGCGCTCCTTGCCGACCGCGTCCAGCGAGTCGACGTCGAGGAGCAGGATGGAGCCGAGCCCCTGTCCGGTGAAGCCGGAGGCCATGACCTCCGCCCCTTTGTAGAAGGCCTGCACGCCGCCGGAAACGCCGGCAGCGACGACGCTGCCCATGGTTTCGTCCACGAACTTGGCCTTCTGGTACAGGGTGTTGACCCAGGCCTGTGCCGTCCCGCCCGAGAACGAGGTCCCGTAGCTCAGTTCGGTCTCGACGCCGGGGGTCTCCTTGATGGTGGCAGCCACGCCGCTGCCTGCGATCTGGCTCGGGTCGACGAGACTCACGGCGAATTTGAAGCCGCCTAGGTCGGGCGTCGTGTAGCGGATGTTCGGCCCGAACTGCGCGTAGAGGTAGCCGGTGCCGATGTGCCCGAGCGTCGTGCCGGGGCTGTTGGGGCCGCCGGTGGAGCCGACGCCGAAGAGCGACATGTCGGTCAGGATGCTCTTGCCCTGGAACAGGTTGAGCGCCTTGCCGGCCAGCACCTGCCCGAACTTGCCGTCGGCCGAGAACCAGAGTTCGCGTGTGTCGATCTGGCTGTTGAAGTTGGTCCTGGTCCCCGCGTTCTGGATCTGGGGGTAGAAGGCGACGCGCGCGGTCATGTCTATGCCGTTGGTTTGGGGCGCCTTGACGTTGAAGCCGATCATCCCCGGCAGAAGGCCGGTCCTGATGCTGGTCGATTTCCCGGCCGCAATGGTCCCGCCCAGAACTCCGGCAGGTCTCTTGTCGGCGTCCTCGTAGACCAGGAAGGTGTTCAGGAACCCGTCGGTACTGAAGTACCAGCTCTTGTTGTCGGCCTTGCTGCCGGTCAGGGCGATCTCGGCGCTCGCCGTGTTGACGGTGATCGCGAAGAGCAGGGCCGCAGCCAGTAGCGAAACTGATGTTTTAAACATTTAGTGCCTCCCTTTGATAGAAAACGTGATTGCATGCCTGCAGAGGAACCGAGTCGCGACGAAAGCGCCTTGGCCGCCGGCGGGCATTTCGGCGCTGGGCATGGACGGCTCCCGGCTACCTTTGCCCCACTGCCACGGCGGCCCCTGCGGAACGCCGTGGATGGTTCTGAACTGCAGGTTTACTGTTGCTGAGCGGGAAGGAACTCTCCCGTACTTTGCGGTTGCACGGGACGCCCTGGTTAGCAGTGCTGGGGCGGTTTGCAACCACGGTGCCAAATCATAAAACGCTGATTTATCAAGGCCTGAAACGATGGACAGACCCGCTTCGAGGGGCTGCCTCCTCCTTCCTTGTGGGTAGTTATGGGGCGAATTGGAAAATAATCATTTAAAAACGGTATGTTGGCTGGCGTGGGGATAACCGCTACAGCGTGGAGTATTTGCACAGCTCATTTTCCCCGCCGCAGCCGAAGCCGCTGCCGCAGTGGAGGTAACCGTGCCGGTGCCGGGTCCTCGATCCAGCTTGTCGTGGTTCCATAAAACTCCGTTTGACACTATGGCATGGCATTTGCTAGTGTATACGGGTTGGTTCCGCCGCCAGGCGCGAGGCGAGGCGGGTGCAGCAGAGCTTTTCAACGCCGTTTTTCAGGAAGGAGCCGTCGATGTCCGAAGGGACGAACCTGATGTCTCACTATAAGTTTGAGGTTCCCGAAATCGTTTTCGGACGGGGTATGCTGTCGCAGGTCGGCTGCTGCGCCCGCAGGCTCGGGGGGCGCAAGATCTTCCTGGTCAGCGACCAGGGGCTCTTCGAGGCGGGATGGGTGGACCAGGTCATGAAAAGCCTGCTGCAGGCGGGGCTGGAGTTCGTCTATTTCGACCAGGTCAGCATCAACCCCAAGGACCACGAGGTCGAGGAGGGGGCGCGGGAGTACCTGCGCCACGGGGCGGACGTGATCGTGGGACTTGGCGGCGGCAGCGCCATGGACGCGGCCAAGGGGATCGCCATCCTCTCCGCCAACGGCGGCAGGATCCGGGATTTCGAGGGGACCGACCGGATCGTCAGGCCGCTTCCCCCCATGGTGCTCTGCCCGACCACCTGCGGTACCGGCTCCGACGTCTCCCAGTTCGCCATCATCAGCGATACGGAGAAGCGCTGCAAGCTCACCATCATGAGCCGCTGCGTCGCCCCCAACATCAGCCTCACCGATCCCGATACCTTGAAGACGCTTCCCGAGGAATACATCTGCACCACCGCCACCGACGCGCTCTCCCACGCCCTGGAGGCCTTCTTCTCCATCGCCGCCACCACCCTGACCGATGTCCACGCCGTGAAGGCGATACGCCTTTTGAAGGGGAACCTGGTCGAGGCGGTGCACGAGCAGACCCCGGATGCCATGGAGAACCTCTCCCGGGCCAGCCTGCACGCGGGGATGGCCTTCTCCAACTCGCTCCTCGGCATCGTCCATGCCCTGGCGCATCCCATCGGCGGTTTCTACAACGCCAACCACGGCAGCATCAACGCGGTGCTCCTCCCGGAGGTGATCCGCTACGATCTCCCGGTGGTGACCGAGAAGCTCCCGGAGCTTGCCTGGGGGCTCGGTTGCAAGGGCGCCGACGACGAGAAGGTGGTGGCGGAGGTGGTGCAGGGCGAGGTCGATGCGCTTCTGGAGGCGTGCGGCGCGCCGCGCAGCCTGAGGAGCCTCGGCGTGCAGCGGGAGGACCTCCCGAAACTCGCGCGCAACGCGCTGGAGGACGCCTGCCTGATCACATCGCCGCGCCAGGCGGACTTCAACGACCTGCTCGGCATCCTGGAGAAAGCGTTCTGATGACCAAGATCCTGCGCAGCTCAGTCGACGAGGCGAGCCTCGACCGCCTGCTCGGTCTGGAGAGTTCCAAGATCGGCTACTACTCCGAGGTGAAGCAGAAGATCCAGGAACTGGAGGCGGCGAACCACGGCCTTCGCTCCCGGACCAGGGAACTCCAGGCGGTGTTCGACTCCATCTGCGACGGCGTGGTCATTTACGACGGCAACGGCTGCGTCCAGTACAGAAACCGCGTCTGTCCGAGCCTCTTCCCGGAAGAGACGGTGATCGGCAGCCCCTGCGGCGAGCTGTTCCACCCGGCGCTCCCCTCAGATCCGGGGCACTGCCCGGTGGAGCGGGCCCTGCGGGGGGAAAGCGTCCAGCTCTCCTTCACCTCCACGGGGTCGCACAGGGAAACCAGGTACTTCGACGCCACCGTCACGCCGATCGAGGAGAACCTGGGGGAGCACCGGGCGCTCCTCTTCCTGCGCGACGTGACCGACCGGCGCATCCAGGAACTCCAGCTGGTGCAGGCCGAGAAGATGTCGAGCATAGGCGTCTTGGCCGCAGGCGTCGCCCACGAGATCAACAACCCGCTCGCCTCCGTGGCGGGGTACGCCGAGGCGCTCCTCAGGCGCTTCAGGGACGAGAAGTGGCTCTCGGATGACGACAGGCTCCAGGTGTTCCAGAAGTACCTGGAAGTGATCATGAAGGAGACCTACCGCTGCAAGGGGATCATAGACAGCCTGCTCACCTTTTCGCGAAAGCCCCAGGGGGGGGCGGGGATGGTGGACCTGAACCTGGTGCTGCGGGAGGTGCTCGAGCTGGTCCGCTACAAGTCGCGCTACGAGCAGGTCGAGATCAACTGTTCCCTGCAGCACGACCTGCCGCCGGTCCTGGCGGAGGATTCAGGGCTGAGGCAGGTTTTCATGAACCTGCTCCTGAACGCGCACCAGTCGATCAGCGGCCCGGGGGAGATCGAGATCAGCACCTACGTCGCCGACGGCATGGGGGTGGCGTGCATCAGGGACAGCGGCTGCGGCATCGCCCCGCAGCAGCTGGACCAGATCTGGAACCCGTTTTTCACCACAAAGACGGTAGGGCAGGGGCTGGGGCTCGGGCTCGCCATCACCTACAACATCGTGAAGAAACAGGGGGGGGAGATACAGGTGGAGAGCCAACAAGGTCAGGGATCTACTTTCACCGTGAGGATGCCGTTATGCCGGGATTAACCAAGGGAAAAGGGGCCAAGGTCCTGGTTGTGGAGGACGACAGGGCACTGAGGGAGCTGCTGCAGATGGAGCTTACCCGCAGCGGCTACAAGGTCGAGGTGGCCGTCGACGGCGAGGACGGCCTCAGGAGGTACCGCGAGGAGAACTTCAACGTGGTGCTCCTGGACGTCAAGATGCCCGGTGTGGACGGCATCGAGACGCTGCGCCAGATGCGCGCGGAGACCATCGTTCCCGAGATCATCATGTTCACCGGCCACGGCTCCATCGAGACCGCGGTCGAGTGCATCAAGTACGGCGCCTACGACTACCTGACCAAGCCGGTGAAGCTGGACGAGCTGGAGCTGGTGATCGACAAGGCGAACGAGAAGAACCGGCTCAGGCTGGACAACATCAGCCTGAAGCTGGAGGTGAGCAAGCTGGACAACCACCGGATCGTGGGGCGGAGCCCGGCCCTTCTCAAGGTGCTCGACGTGGTCAGGCGCTGGGGACCCGCGGAGGAGCATGTCCTCATCTACGGCGAGAGCGGCACCGGCAAGGAGCTGATCTCCCGCGCCGTCCACGACGCGAGCCCCCGCGCCGACAAGCCGTTCGTCACGGTCAACTGCGGCAGGCTCAACATAAACACGGCCGAGAGCGAGCTCTTCGGCCATACCCAGGGCGCCTTCACCGGCGCCAACAAGGGGAGGGCGGGGCTCTTCGAGCTGGCCGACACCGGGACCCTGTTCATGGACGAGGTCTCCGAGACCCCGCTGGACGTGCAGGTCAAGCTGCTGCGGGTCCTGGAGACCGGGACCTTCCGCCGCATGGGGGGAAACCACGACATCAGCGTCGACGTCCGCTTCGTCTTCGCCTCCAACAAGAACCTCCAGGAGTGCGTGAACCGCGGCGAGTTCCGCGAGGACCTCTACCACCGGATCAACCTCCTCCCGATCAACCTCCCACCCCTGAGGGAGCGCCCGGAGGACATCCTGCCGCTCGCCTACTTCTTCATGAAGGCCGCCAACGGCCGGGACGACGACAACTGGGAGATCACGGAGGAGGCGATGGCGGCGCTGACCGCCTACAGCTGGCCCGGCAACGTGAGGGAGCTGCGCAACACGATCCGGCGCGCCTGCATCCTCGCCACGGACATGCAGATCACCTCAGAGCTCCTCCCCTTCGCCCCCCCGAGGGTGCTCCCCCCCCGGCAGTCTGCCCCCGCGTCGCCCAGCCACCTCCCCCTCTGGGTCGTGGAGCGGGACCACATCGAGCGGGTGCTGGAGCAGGTCGAGGGGAACAAGAGCCGGGCCGCGAAGATTCTGGAAATAGACCGGAAAACCCTGTACACCAAGCTCGAGCGTTACGGGCTCGACCCGCTCGCCTCCGCCGGCAAGGTGGCCGTATGAACCTCGTCGACCTTCACGGCAGGAAGATCAACTACCTCCGCCTCTCCGTGACCGACCGCTGCAACCTCCGCTGCCGTTACTGCATGCCGGGGGACGGGGTGGGGAAGCTGCAGCACGAGGATGTGCTGAGCTACGAGGAGCTGCACGCGATAGCCCGGGCGGCGGTCTCCATGGGGATCGAGAAGATCAGGGTGACCGGCGGGGAGCCGCTGGTCCGCAGGGACATCGTCCCGTTCCTGGCGGGGCTCTCGAGCATACCCGGCCTGAGGCAGCTGGTGCTGACGACGAACGGGGTGCTCCTGGAGGGGATGGCGGACGAGCTGCGGGAGGCGGGGGTGCAGCGCCTGAACGTGAGCCTCGACTCCCTCGACTCCGCGCGCTTTTGTTCGATTACGAGGTCGGGAGATCTCTCGCGCGTCCTCGCCGGGATAGCTGCGGCGGAGCGCGCCGGCTTCCCGGTGAAGCTGAACATGGTGGTGATGCGCGGGGTGAACGACCAGGAGATCGAAGAGATCGCCTCCCTCGCCATGGATCACCCCTACTCGGTCCGTTTCATCGAGTACATGCCCTCCTCCATGGAGGAGCGCTGGCAGTCGCTGGTGGTCCCTGGAGAGGAGATCCTGGAGCGGCTCTCCAGGAGGTTCCCGCTCCAGCCGGTGGGGAGAAACGAGCTGGCCGGCCCGGCCAAGGAGTACCGCATCCCCGGCGCCGCCGGGTCCCTCGGCATCATCACCCCGGTCACCGGGCACTTCTGCGGGGAGTGCAACCGGATCAGGGTCACCTCGACCGGATTGGCCCGTGGGTGCCTCTTCTCGGGAGACGGAGTCGACCTGAAGCCGTTCCTGGCTGAGGGGGATCAGGCGCTCCTCGAGGGGGCGCTCAGGGGGATCGTCGCGGGTAAGCCGGGACGGCACGAACTCTCCGCCACGAGCGCCAACCACACCCCGTTCGCCATGTCCGCCATAGGCGGCTGAGGGGAGCTGCCGCCCGCGCGTCAACTGTTGCGTTATGCCACAGGCTGGGGGAGCAAAAGCCTCTTTTCCGCCCTGGCGCCGCCTGCTCCCCGGCCCCTTTCCCCCGCCGTTGCTGAATTTCGCGCCACTGCCGCCCCCCGCTTGTCCCCGATTGTGGCGAAACTCCACATGTGTAAAAAATCCACGGTGATTTTATGCCCCTTTCCGCAGTTCACGAGACGCTGATTTCCCACGGCCTGCTCCCCCCGAAGACCCTCACCGTCGCCGTCACCGAGGCGTGCAACCAGCGCTGCGCCCACTGCTGGAAATCGGCCGGGACCGGGGAACCGGCCTGCCGGATCCCGGCCGGGACCCTTTGCGAAATCCTCGGGGAGTTCCGGGCGCTGGGAGGGGAGGGGGTGCGCTTCACCGGCGGGGAACCGCTTTGCCACCCCCAGTGGCTGGAACTGCTCCGATTTGCCGTGGCGGAGGGGTTCGGCGCCGTCTCGCTGCAAACCAACGGGGTGCTCCTCGACGAGGGGCGGGTGGCTGCGCTGGCGGGAATCGACTTTCCCGGCCTCTCCATCCAGGTGAGCCTGGACGGCGCCACCGCCGCGACCCACGACCTGGTCAGGGGGGAGGGGGCCTTCCTGGGGGTCATGCGCGGGATGGAACAGCTCGCTCGCGGCGGCCTCATCTCCCGCGTCTCCATCTTCTGCACCGAGATGCGCCACAACCTGGAGGAGATCCCCGCGCTGCTGGCGCTTGCGGAATCGCTCGGGGTCACCTCCGTCACCACCGGGATGCTGGTCTCCTGCGGCCGGGCGGCGGGAGGCGCGCTGGTGCGCCCTCCGGAGCCCTCCCAGTACCTCGGCCTTTTGCAGCGCTACCGTGACGACGCTAGCTTCCGCGAACTCTACCGCAGGGTGGGGCGGGTGGCGGCGCTCGAATGGGGGAACTGCTCCGAGCCGCGCGGGGGAGCCTGCAACTTCCTGGAAAACCCCTACCTCACCGCCCGCGGGGTCCTTTACCCCTGCGTTCTCTGCCATGCCGATCCCTATTCGGTCGAGGGGGTCCTGGAAAAGGGGCTCGCCGCCGCCATCGTCGAGGGGGCGCCGATCTGGTCCGAGCTCCTGGCGGTAAGCAGGCGCCGGCCCGACGAGATAGCCGACTGCCGGGAGTGCGGCGAGCGTCTCACCTGCGCCGGGGGGTGCCTCGGGCGCGCCTGGGGAAGTTTCGGCGACATCATGGCCCCCGACGACCGCTGCGCCGTCAGGCGGGAGATCGCCCGCCACAAGGCCCGCTGAAATCTTTTTCTCCCCCCTCATCCACGCGACGCCGTTTCCTTTTTCGGCTGCGGGGCGAAACTCCTCACTGTGGAAATTCGCCATAGCCGAAAAGGTCGCAGATTCGGCCCCCGCCCCCGAAGTTGTTACTTAATTCCCCGCATTCCCCATCCCGGCTTCCACCCCTCTCATCCCGACGGAGCGTGTGTTTACGCGACTTTAAACCAATGTTTCGTTGTTGGCACCCCCCTTGCTAAAGAGGTGGTCATGCGGTTGCACGAAGTTCGGTAAAGCTGGGAAAGGTTCAAAGCGGATCCTGTATAACAATTTTTTAGCAAGGTGATACCACAACCCAAAAGGAGGAAGTACCCATGTCCCACAACAAAGACGTCAAACGCACCCTGAAGAACGAGAGACTGGAATACCCGATCAAGATGATGCACGCTTATCCCTCCGTCAACGTCGGCTGGGGCGCACATACCATGGTCGGTAACGACGCCAGGTCGCTCGGCATGACCAACGCGCTCATCGTCACCACCGGCCTCAAGGGTACCGGTATCGTGGAAACCATCCAGGGTGTGTTGAAGGCCGCCGGCGTCGAGTCCTCCGTGTTCGATAAGGTAACCCCCAACCCGAAAGACTTCGAAGTCATGGAAGGGGCCAAGGTCCTGGCCGCCGGCAAGTTCGACGGCATCATCTCCCTGGGCGGCGGCAGCTCCCACGACGCCTGCAAGGCGATCAAACTCGTCTACAGCCACGACGGCCAGGACGTAAGGACCTTCGAGGGCGCCTTCAAGGCGACCAAGGCCAACAAGATCCCGCAGCTCGCCATCAACACCACCTCAGGTACCGGTTCCGAGATCTCCTGCTTCTCGATCATCAACCACACCGACAAGAAGTACAAGATGGCCCTCTTCGATCCGAACTGCACCCCCAGCAAGTCGATCAACGACCCGCTGATCCACCAGTGCATGCCGGGCGACCTGGCCGCCTACACCGGCATGGACGCCCTCGCCCACGGCGTCGAAGCCATCGCCTCCCGTCTCGGCGTCGTCTCCGCCTACGGCCCGGGCCTCAGCGCCATCACCCTCATCTTCCAGAACCTGCGCCAGTCCTCCATGAACCGCAACAACGACAAGGCTGTCGAGGCGATGGTCTGGGCGGAAATGGCGGCAGCATACAGCTTCAACAGCGCCGGCCTCGGCCTGATCCACTCCATGGCACACGCCCTGGGCGGTCTCTACGATGCGCCGCACGGTCTTTGCAACGCAATCGGCCTGGTGCCGGTCTGCAAGTTCAACCTCCCGGCCGCCCCGGAGCGCTTCAAGATGATGGCTCAGGCAGCCGGCGTCGATGTGACCAACCTCTCCGACATGGCAGCCGGCGAGAAGTTCATCGAGGCCATAGGCCAGCTGAAGAAGGACCTCGGCATCACCAAGACCTTCAAGGATCTCGGTCTCTTGGAGAAGGACATCGAGCCGCTTTCCCGCTTCTCCGTGGCCGACATCTGCACCGAGGGGAACCCGACCGACACCGGTCTGCAGGACATGATCAAAATCTTCAAAGAGTGCCTGTAACTAGCATCAGGTTCATTGGAGCCTAGGCAGCAAATGCCGCCGGCCCCGAAGGGAAACCCGAGGGCGCCGGCGGCATAGTTGTAACCATCCTCCTTGTCCTCCCCCTTGACGCGGGAGGGACATATGGCGGAAGATGATCTCAGATCCGCCGTTTCATGAGAACCCCGGATTCCACAATTTATGAGGCCGTTATGATAACAGAACAAGGGGTTAAGGAGTTTCTGCACCAGGGTGGCTACATCGCCGACGACGCCATCGCCACGGCGGTCTTCCTGGCGCTCCGCATGGAGAAGCCGATCCTGATCGAGGGGCCTCCGGGCGTGGGGAAGACCGGGCTCGCCAAGGCGCTCTCCGCCTCGCTCGACTTCCCGCTGGTCAGGCTGCAGTGCTACGAGGGGATCGACGAGGGGAAGGCGCTCTACGACTGGGAGTACGGCAAGCAGCTCCTCTACACCCAGCTTCTGCGCACGCAGCTGGACAGCTACCTCTCCGTTTCGGCCGACCTGAGGGAGGCGGTGGAGCGCCTCTCCTCCGAGGAGAGCCTCTTTTTTTCCAGGAACTTCCTGGTGCAGCGCCCCATCCTGCGGAGCTTCCTCTCCGAGAAACGCTCGCTCCTCTTGATCGACGAGATCGACCGCTCGGACGACGAGTTCGAGGCGCTGCTCCTCGAGTGCCTGAGCGAGTTCCAGATCTCCATCCCGGAACTCGGCGTGATCGAGGCCACCAGGAGGCCCCTCACCATACTCACCAGTAACGGCACCCGGATGATCTCGGACGCGCTCAGGCGCCGCTGCCTCTACCTCTACATCGGCTACCCGGAACTCGACCGGGAGATCGCCATCGTCCGGGCCAAGTTCCCGGATCTCTGCGAGTCCCTGGCGCGCCAGATGGTGGAGTTCCTCAGGAAGGCGCGCGAGCTGAACCTGAGAAAACCGCCCAGCGTCTCCGAGACGCTCGACTGGGCCCAGGTCCTCTCCATCCTGAAGGCCTCCCAGCTCACCCCCGAGATCGTCGCCAACACGGTGGGCGTCATCGCCAAGCACCAGACGGACCTGCAGAAGGTGACCGACCTGGCCGTGCGGGAACTGGGGTAACTCTATGGAACGGATCATCGCACGCTTCGTGGGGGAATTGCGCGACTGCGGGATCCGGGTCTCCCCCGGGGAGAGCCTGGACGCGGTCCAGGCGCTGGCGCTGACGGGAATCAGGGGGCGGCGCTCGACCAGGCAGCTCTTGCGCCTGACGCTGGTGAAGAACGTCCACGACATGCCGGTCTTCGATGCCGCCTTCAACCGGTTTTTCAGCCGCTTCCAGTTCCCCCCCGAGGGGGACATCCCGGGCCTCATGGACGCCGCCATCGTCAGCATGGAGGGGGAGTTCAGCACCATGAACCTGGTCGAGAGCCACCACGACGACGAGGAACCGGGGCCGCTGCTGAAGCTGGACAGCCAGATCGACCCCGAGGACCTGCAGGAGCTGAAAAGCCTCACCGAGATCGATCCGGACGACTCCGACGGTAACGAGATCGTGGTGCAGATCAAGGGGCACCGCGAGCTCGCCAAGGCGCCCAGGCCGAGCCGCCGCTTCGTGCAGAACCCGCTCACCATCGACCTGAGCCAGGGTTTGCCGCAGGAGCGCGGCATCGTCTTCACGGCCGAGGAGCAGGCGTCCATGCAGGACGTGGTGTCGCGCATGATGCTTCGCCTCAGAAAGGACATGAAGCGGATCAAGAACAACCAGAACCGCGGCAAGCTCCACGTCATCAAGACCATCCAGAAAAACTACCGCCACGACATGGTCCCCTTCCAGGTCGCCCTCAGGCGCAAGCGCCGGGAAAAGCCGAGGCTCCTCGTTCTTTGCGACGTGAGCTTCTCGGTGAGCCACGCGGCGCGCTTCATGCTCCTTCTTTTGCACACCCTGCATAACCAGCTCCTGGACGTGAGGAGCTTCATCTTCAACCGTCAGCTCGCCGAGATCACGGACCTCCTGGCCAACCTGCCGGTGAACGAGCTGATGCGGACCATCGACGAGGGGGACATCGTCGACCTGGACGAGAACTCGAGCTACGGGCAGGTGCTGCTCGATTTCAAGAAGAGGTTCCTGGAGAACCTGCGCGGGCGCCCGGCGGTCATCATCCTGGGGGACGCGCGCAACAACTACGACGAGGCCCAGGACTGGGTGCTGGAGGAGATCCGCGAGAAATCCCGCTACATGCTCTGGCTGACGCCGGAGGAGCGCGAGATCTGGCGGCGCGGCGACTGCGTCATCGACACCTACGGCGCCTACTGCGACAAGGTCGAGGTGGTGAAGACGGTCGAGGACCTGAGCCTGGTGGTGGAGGACCTGCTGCTCGACATGTACGCGGACCAGGCCCACCCGCTGGAGAAGAAGAGGCAGCGGGAAAAAGAGGCGGAAAACGAGCAGCTTGACTACCGGGGTTACTACAGCCGCGGGGCGACGGTGGCAAGCGAACCCGCCTTCGACCCTTCGGGGCGCAGCCACTGGTGAGACGACGGCGCAAGGAATGCGCCCCGACAGGGCAGGATGAGGTGACCATCCCTTGAAAGAGACAGCGGCAAAAGAGCGCTACCGGGACGCCCTGGAGGCGAAGATAGAGGAGTTGAGCCGGTTCCAGGCCGAGCTGGAGGCCTCCCGGAACCAGTACGCCCTCCTCTACGACTTCGCCCCCGTGGGGTACTTCACCTTCGACAGGAACGGTGTGATCCGCAAGGTCAACCTGACCGGCGCGCGCCTTCTGGGGCTGGATCGCACCCACCTGGCGGGGGAGCGCTTCGAATCGTTCGTGGTGGGAGAGGACCGCTTCGTCTTCGTGAACTACATCTCCTGCGTCTTCAAGAACCAGGGGAAGATGACCTGCCGCCTGGGGCTGACGCAGCGCGACAGGCTGCCGCTCTACGTCCGGATCGAGGCGATGGTCGCCGAATCGGGCGATGAGTGCCTCGCCGTCCTGGTCGACATCACGGAAAAGAAGCTCGCCGAGAGGGCGCTGTCCGAGAGCGAGTACAACCTCGCCAAGGCGCAGTCGATGACCCACGTCGGCTCCTGGAGCTTCGACCCGGTGACCGGCAGCATCAAGGCCTCGGACGAGCTCCTGCGCATCCTGAGGCTCGCGCGCGAAGCGACCAACCAGGAGAGCTTCGCGGCGGCGGTGCACCCGGAGGACAGGGACAAGGTGTTCGGGCAGCTGCGGCTTTGCATCGAGCAGGCGAAGAGCTACGAGATCGAGCACCGCCTCAAGTTCGCCGACGGAAGCGGCAAGTGGGTCTACTCCATCGTCGAGCCTTTGCTGAGCGGCGCGGGGAAGGTGATGCAGGTCTACGGGACCACCCAGGACATCAGTGAGCGCAAGCAGGCGGAGGTCGAGCTGAGCAACAAGACCAACGAGCTGCAGGCGATCTTCGATTCCATCAGCGACGGCATCACCGTCTACGACCACGACGGGCGGGTGCAGCACCACAACCAGATCAGCCCGGCGCTGTTCCCCGGAAAGATCCATCCCGGGAAAAGATGCCAGGACGTCTTCCACACCGATCTGAAGGAACCGGGGGCCTGTCCGGTTGAGCGTGCCCTGGCCGGCGAGCGGGTGGAAACCTCGTTCCTCTCCATGAGGGAGGGGAAGGAGACGCTCTACCTGGACATCACCGCCACCCCGATCAAGGACACCATCGGCGACAACACGCGGGCCCTGGTGTTCATGAGAGACGTCTCGGAGAAGCGGCTGCAGGAGATGCACCTGATCCAGGCCGAGAAGATGTCCAGCATCGGGGTCCTGGCCACCGGCATCGCCCACGAGATCAACAACCCCCTCGCCTCCGTTGCCGGCTGCGCGGAGGGGCTGCTGCGGCGCTTCAACGACACCCCCGGGTTATCCGAGGACCCGAGGCTCGACGCCTTCCAGACCTACCTGCAGGTCATCGTGCGCGAGAGCTACCGCTGCAAGGGGATCATCGACAACCTCTTGAGTTTCGGCAGGAAATCGGACGGGCTCGCCGTGAACGTGGACCTGAACACCATGCTCAGGGAGATCATCGAGCTGATCAGCCACCAGCCGAGCTTTCGCGGGGTGAGGCTCACAACTTCGCTTCAGGAGGGGCTTCCCTGCGTCCACGGGGACCCGTCTGCGCTGCGCCAGGTCTGCATGAACCTCCTGATCAACGCGCACCAGGCCATTCCGGGGGAGGGGGGGGCGGTGGAGGTGGCGACCTGCGGCCCCAGCGCCGGCATGATATCCGTCGTTATCGGCGACAACGGTTGCGGCATTCCGGCGGAGAACCTGGACCGGATCTGGGATCCCTTTTTCACCACCAAGGAGGCGGGTAAGGGGATCGGCCTCGGCCTCGCCCTGAGCTACAGCATCGTCAAGCGCCACCATGGCGAGATCCAGGTGAAGAGCAGGGTGGGGGAGGGGACCCAGTTCACGGTGCTGCTGCCGGTGAGCACCAAGTAGGCGGGAACTCTTAGCTCCGGGATGCCGAGCCGGGGATGCCGAGTTGAAGGCTAGCGCCCGGCGCGCCGGTCCCTCTCCCTGAAATACCTCGCCACCACCTGCGTGTGCATGGCAAATCCGAGTTCCACCGGGCGGTCGATCAGGAGCACCTCCTGCGTCTCGTCCGAGCTGAAGGGACGCAGGGCGGAGGCTTCCTGCGGAGGGGCCAGCCCGAAGATCACCAGCGTGTCGTCCAGCCCGTTCATCACGTCGTACAGTTGCAGCTCCCCGCCGATCTCCATCCCCGTTTCCTCCAGGACCTCCCTCCTTCCCCCTTGCTGCCAGCTTTCCCCGAGGTCCAGGAAGCCGCCAGGCAGGGTGACCGTCCCCTTTTGCGGCTCGATGTTCCTCCTGATCCCGACGACGCCGCCCCCCGCCGGCACCAGCACCACGACCACCGGGAGGGGATTCAGATAGCTTTTGTTGCCGCAGGCCGCGCACTCCCGCGGCCAGCCGGAGCCGGAGGGGAACCCGGTCCCGCAAAAGGAGCAATGGCTGTTCTTATCGTGCATGGCGTAATTCCTCTCTGAGCAATGATCTTTTTCATCGTTCCTACGCTCCAGCGTGGGAACGCAAAGTCCCCTGACGCTCCAGCGTCAGCTAAACGGTGAATCCGTAGAACCACCGGCAGTGCAAACCGGACGCGGGAGCGTCCTGCGATGTGTTCCCACGCTGGAGCGTAGGAACAATTAAAAAAACCGGACGCGGGAGCGTCCTGCGATGTGTTCCCACGCTGGAGCGTAGGAACAATTAAAACGTCCCTCCCCTTGAAAGGGGGAGGGGGAGAGTAGATCCCGAACCGCCCCGCGGAAGATTGACGCCAACCCGGTTTTTTTTGACATTTTTCCCCCGCCGCGCCTGCTCCGGCGCCCATATTTCCGAGACTAGCATAACAATAGTTTATTTGGTTGTAGACAAAATCCCCGTTGTGGAGAAAAGCGCCAATGTGCGGGCGGT
>Ga0209212_1003540_pt1 | contig 20450 bp, 20 predicted proteins | sample RifGroC2_FD_183996 | JGI IMG/M metagenome (GOLD analysis project Ga0209212, IMG submission 183996) | Groundwater microbial communities from Rifle, Colorado, USA - Groundwater C2 (SPAdes) (version 2) | ecosystem: Environmental > Aquatic > Deep subsurface > Groundwater | place: Rifle, Colorado... | reverse complement strand
AATAAAGAAGAATGAATAAAAGTTTCGCAAAAATATTTCTAAGGTAAGTTATATGGAAGCGTATATCGAGAACTATTGAGAACTTATGATGCTTAAAACAACAATACCTCCGCAAAAATTTTGCGGAGGTGAAATGAATAAGAACACATTTTTCCCAGCTTATATTTATTGTTTATCAAATTTACTGGAATGCACCAAATTTATGAATTGGCCATCCTGGAATTTTAGAATCTGTCTTCATGAATCAATAACTTTACAACCCTACGGTTAAATCACAGGACGTTAGGAAGCTTAGGCTTATCCAACACTGTGACGTCCCGCTACTTGATAGCGGGATCCAGGAATAAAGCTCTCCCTGGACCCCGCGGATAAACCGCGGGGCGTCACCTTTCTCCAATTCTGAAATTGGCTTATGAGATCATGAATACAGATTTTTAAGCCTTAACCCTTTTTCCTGGTTCAAAAGGACCTTCTATCCTTCCCTCAATTTCGTGAACTTTATCCTCTACGGGGTCAATGGAAAGATTGATCAGGACATTCCCCATTTTTTTAAAGGAGCTGAGGCTGGAAGTATTGGGAGGTGTTAGGGGCTTGAGTTGAGGTTTTGGAGCTCTGCGGAAGACGTGTGCAAGACCTGAGGCAAGGGTATAGTAGTGAAAGTCAGGAACACCGAAGAGGGTTTTTGTGGCCTGTAAGGCTTTGGTAAAGATGACCTGAAGCTTTGTTTTCAAGGAAAGATAGGTCATATTAAAGCTAAGGGCGGCCATGAGGAGAGCGTACATATTTTGAAGCCTTCTCTATAGGTCAAAAGTCGAACGTTTTCCATATCAAAGGCCTGTTTGGCAAACCGGATCGTCTCCTCAATTCTCCATCTGGTTAAATAGGCCTCTACTATATCCCAAGCTGGCTTGTCCTTTGTCGTTAGAATCATCAACGGCTTTTCTCCATATCCATGCACCACAACAAGCCAGAGAGCCTGATCAGGACGCTCTGGAAGCCGGACAAGGCGTTTTCCATACCTGAGTATCATGGTGTCATCTTGTCCATTCTTTTGTCGGATGATCTCTCGCTCTTCTTGAAGAGGACATGTCCTTGCAAGATCCAGCACATCCTTTTTAATCTGAGACTTAGGCCCTTTGTAGAGATGCCTCTTTTGTGTAAGACGAACGATAAAGTCTTGGCCATGATCTAAGAAGTAATCAAACAAAGCCATCCGGTCTCCGCCCCGATCAATCACCCATGTTCCCTTGGTGTGGGTAAAATGTGAGATAAATTGGATGGCCTTAAAAATCTCGTGATTCTCGCTGCGAAAGTCAGGAGCAAGGGAGGAGTAAAGGTGCCCATAAAGGGGAATGAGTTTATCTCCCTCAACGCCTAAGACTTGACATGTCCAATACCCATTGGCAAGCACACCTTCAGAACCGTCTCTGACTTTGGCGAGGTACTGCATATGTTCAGCATACTTCTTGGAAATATCAGACAGATCAAGCACAAGCAGGCTCTCTTCCTTGATATAAGAACTTTGAGATGACGCCAGGGCGCGTTGCATATGAAAGCACAGGTCTTTTTTTCCCAAATTGCGACAGAGCCTGTTTTCAGTCTTCAACAAAGGGATGGATTCATTGAGAGAGCGGGAGATCTCTGAAAGCATAAGGCTTTGACTTGCGGTTAAGCCATAAATCATTTCATCAACAAAGCGTTGCCTCGGTTTTGTTAATCCGCTCGAAAGTTTCCCCGAAAATTGCGTAATTTGAGCTCGTATTTTGTGAGAGAGTTGGTGTATCATACGCTTGGACTCCTTGTTTTGACTGTAAAATTGATACAAGGAGTCTACCTCATTTATTCAAAAAAAAGAACTCATTCACTTCCGAAAACAGCTCAACGCCAGTCGTTCTCTTACCTTTTCTCTAACTGCTAATCAATTTCTGGGGAATGTCCTGAACATATATCGATTGACAGTAGCAGGACTGCGTTGTGTATTACTACCTTTAGAAACTTTTCTGCCTATAGAGTTTAGAAGCTTATCTCGCTGCTCAATAATGAGAGCCCTGGTAAGATCAGACAAAAGATAGGCTCCAATTTCCTTCTTCCACCAATTCAATAGCTTTTTGACATCCACAAAACGCTTAGGGTTCTTTTTTTCAGTTTCGCGAAGATACCGATCGATAAGATCTGCAATAGTATGCTTCTTAGCTTCTGAAGTCTTAAAATATCGGCCCTCTCGTATGCTGGCCTCTGTTTGCTTCGCCCATTCTTTTGCATCCGTTTTACGTTCAAAAGTAGCAGATTGAGAGGGGAAGCCTTTTAGGCGAACCTTCGCTCTATACCCTGTTGTGCCATCAGTATTGCGTCGTGTTTCAAGTGTAGCCATAGTCCATCCCTTATTGATGAGAGGAGTCTATAGCGAAACATAAACAATGGCAATAGATCTTAAACCGTTAGGTAGAGTTATATTTTTGTAGGAAGGATGCCAAAATATATGATCTCTATTGCAGCATGGGACACAATTGGGACAGTTTGCAAAAATTTAAGAGAAAAAACCTGTGATTTAGGAATGAGCAGAAGACCATCAATGACACTCATCACATGTCTTTTGTTATTTTCTGGTGTCCCATGAGTGTCCCCTGGAGAAATTTTTAGAGGAGAAATACTTACAAAAAACCCTTAAAACTGGCGGAGGGAGTGGGATTCGAACCCACGGTACGCTTACACGCACAACGGTTTTCGAGACCGCCCCGTTCGACCGCTCCGGCATCCCTCCGCAAGAATTAAAGCTACTGGAGGATGGCAAAAGGTTCAAGTAGGAGATAGAGGGACTTTATTTTTGCTATAAAAACCGATAGTTTTAAATCCCATGGAAAGATAAAGGTGACCTATATGGAGAAACAAAAAAGAAAGTTTAAGAAATCAAAGGCCCGAAAAGTAGAAAACTCCCCTAAGATCCCATCAGGATGGAATACAACCGATGAAGATGAAGTTAGGCGTCGAGTTTTAAAGGCTGAAACTGAGCCTATGACCGTCACAAATATGAATCCAGAAAATATTTATTTTAGCAATTTTGCTGTTCACTCGAAAGGAGGACAACCTTACCAAGTTGAAATTCGTTCATTGAGTGATCGAATCAATTCCTGTTCTTGTCCCGATTATGATGTTAATGGTCTTGGAACCTGCAAGCATATTGAAAAAGTTTTGTTGACCCTTCAAAAAAAGAAAAAACGTCAATATAATGCGGCTCGTCTTTTGGGGAGTCATAAGGCAGAAATTTATGTTCATCCCTTGGATCAGCAAATTCAAATTGCTTGGCCTCAAGAAAAAATCAGGGATCTTGAAAGCTATAGATTGCTGAGGGATTTTTTCTCAGCCAATGGTCATTTAATTTCTGAGCCTAAAACCGCCATCCCTGTCATTTTGCGTCAAGTGGAAAAAGCCTCTGAAAATCTTCGTTCCTCCATAAGAATATCCGAGCGAGTTCAGCACTTTCTTATGGATTTCCATGATTTTACCCAAAAAAATAATGCCAAAGACCTTTTCTTGGCTGATGTGTCAGAGGGTAAATATTCTTTAGATCTGACAAAACTTCCTCTCTATGAATACCAAAGACTGGGAATGCTTCATCTAGCCTTTATGGAGAGGGCTTTGCTGGCGGATGAAATGGGGTTGGGAAAAACGGTTCAAGCGATTGCAGCAGCCGAGCTGTTGCGCAGACTGAAGGGGATTCGAAAGGTTTTGGTTGTTACCCCAACCTCTTTGAAGGCCGAATGGGAGGAGCAAATTACAAAGTTTATCTCTCATTCCAGCCTTCTGATTTATGGGAATAGGGCTGAGAGATTACGTCAGTATCAACAAGACTCCTTTTTCTATCTGGCCAATTACGAACAGGTTGTAAAAGACCACGAGGATATTCTCCGATTAATTGGGCCAGATCTTATTATTTTAGATGAAGCGCAACGCATAAAAAATTGGCGCACAAAAACTGCTACAACACTTAAAAAGCTAGTCAGCCCTTATGCTTTTGTTTTAACCGGAACTCCACTTGAAAATCGGATAGATGATATTTATTCAATTGTTCAATATCTTTATCCAAAATTGTTTGGGCCTTTGTTTAGGTTTAATAGGGAATTTTATGAATTAGATGCTTATGGTAAACCCATTAAGTATAAAAATCTCCATCTTTTACATCAACGGTTGAAACCTATCTTATTACGGCGGCTCAAAAAAGATGTGGAGAGAGAACTTCCCTCTCGAACTTTAAACACACACTTTGTTCCCATGAGTTCTGAACAAAATTCACGTTATCTCGATTTTGAAGATATGGTGGCTCGTTTAGCAAAAATTGCCGAAAAACGCCCTCTAAGAGAAGATGAATTTAAAAGATTGCAACTTGGCCTTGCAAGTATGCGCATGTTATGTGATACCCCTTACATTCTTGATCCAGAGTGTCGAATCTGTCCGAAACTTTATGAACTTGAAAGCATTTTAGCGGAACTCCAAGAAGAAAATGTAAAAATCATCATTTTCTCCGAATGGGAGAGGATGTTGATGTTAGTGAAAGAACTCGTAAAAGAATTAAATATAGGCTATGCATGGCACACGGGCTCAGTGCATCAAAAAGCTCGTCGAGGAGAAATCAAACGGTTTAAAGAAGACTCGGCGTGTAAAGTCTTTCTTTCAACGGATTGTGGAGCTCTTGGGTTAAATCTTCAGGCCGCCAGTGTCGTGATCAACCTAGACCTTCCTTGGAACCCTGCCAAATTAGAACAACGTATTGCAAGGGCTTGGCGTAAACATCAAACACGTACCGTTCAAGTAATCAATTTGGTGAGCGAGAATACCATTGAACATCGAATGCTTGGCGTACTCAATCTAAAGCAAAGGCTTTCTGATAATGTTTTGGATATAGGGACTATTGAGGAAATGGACCTTCCCTCAGGCCGTAAAGCCTTTATGGCACAATTGAGTCAAATTATTGGGCCTTTTTCCCCACAACTACCTAAGGGGCTGGATAAAAAAGAAGATTCTCTTTCTGAAGATCCTCTCATCTTATTTCAGCAAGAAGCTTTGGCGCGGTTTAAACCCAGAATTCATCAGATACAAGCCTATCAACAAGAAAATTCAGCAAAGAAAACTCTCTTTGCTGTCATTGAAGGAGATTTAGCGCACCCCAAGGAGCAACTTCATAAAATTATAGCTGAGGTTGATTCACAAGAGAATTTGACCTTAGAGATTTGTGACCGTAAGACATTTGAAACCATTCAGCGTCTCTGTCAGGCAGGTGTTTTATCCTTTCAAGACAAGGCTCAGTCGCTTTATAATGCGGTCTGCCCTGCCCCTTCCCAATTGGAAGAACGTCAGAAGCATTTGAAGGAAGCTCAAGCCCTTCAGGAAGCCGTAAAGCGGAAAGAACGTTTGACAAATTTACTGATTGAGGGAGGATTTTATGAAGAAGCCCTCCCTCCCTTAAGAGAAGTTTTTGAGCTGACTCTTAAATCCTTATTTACTCTAAGAGGCTGGAACAAAGGGAAGGAAAGAATTTCGTTCAATATGATTGATGAGGCATGGACAATGGAAAAAGGACTTCCAAAAGAAACAGTTTCCTTAGCTAAGGAGCTTCAAGAAAATCAAGGTAATCAAGACGCAATTCGTCAGATGTATACTCAGGTTCAAAGAGTCACCGAATTTTTGGAAAATGAAATAAGTAAATTTTCCCTAAATCAAGCCGCTTGAATTGAGGAAATGTGTCAGCACTTCATCCTTTTGATCGGCTTATAAGTTCATGAACACAGTTTCTTAGACATATTAGGGATTTACGAGTCTTAAAAAAGAAAGGATAATTAAGCTTCTTTAAAAGAGGAGTTCCATGCGGCGTCAGCGTTGTGCAAAAATCATAGCCACTCTTGGCCCTTCTAGTTCTTCTGCCGAGATTATTAAAAAGCTTTTCCTCACAGGGGTTGATGTTTTCCGCCTCAATTTTTCTCATGGAAGTTATAAGGAGCATGAGAAACACTATAACATCATTCGTGATCTTGAAAAAAAACTCAACCGGCCTATTGGCATTCTCATGGACCTTCAAGGCCCTAAACTTCGCATTGGCACTTTTAAAAAGCCTATCATGCTTCACGAAGGCATGACCTTTACCTTTGACACAGACCCATCGCCTGGCGATAAAACGCGCGTTTATCTCCCTCATCCTGAAATCTTCAAAGCCATCAAAAGAGAGGCTCTTCTCCTTCTTGACGATGGAAAAATCCGTTTACACGTACGTAAGTCGACACCCCTAAAAATTGAAACGACGGTTCTTATTGGAGGTCCGCTTTCTGATCGAAAAGGGCTCAATGTTCCCTCGGTAACGCTTCCTATCTCCGCCATGACAGAAAAGGATAGGGAGGACCTTGTTTTTGGATTAAAGCTTGGCGTAGATTGGGTAGCTCTTTCCTTTGTTCAACATGCTCGCGATGTTCAAGAAGCTCGAAGGCTTATTGGCGATAAAGCGGGCATTATATCTAAATTAGAGAAACCCTCTGCCATTGAACATCTTAACGAAATCGTTCATAAATCCGACGCCATTATGGTGGCGCGTGGAGACCTTGGGGTTGAGATGCTCCCAGAAGAAGTCCCCAGCATCCAAAAACAAATCATACGTACCTGTCGAAAGGCAGGGAAACCGGTTGTCATTGCAACTCAAATGCTCGATTCTATGATCAAACTTCCCACGCCTACACGCGCAGAAGCCTCTGACGTTGCGACCGCCATCTATGATGGAGCTGATGCGGTAATGTTATCTGCAGAGTCTGCATTGGGCAACTATCCCGTAGAATCTGTGGCCATCATGGATCGCATCATTACACGTGTGGAAGAAGATCCCTTTTACCGACAAATGCAAGAAGCGAGCATCCCTAAGCCTGAAACGACAAGATCGGGCGCTATCACAGCAGCAGCCCGCCAAGTCGCTCACACAATTCAAGCCGCCGCTATCGTTACTTTTACCAGCACAGGAAATACAACTTTCAGAGCTGCGCGAGAACGCCCCGAAGTTCCAATTCTCGCCATCACTCCAGAACTTAAAACTGCGAGGAAACTCTCCATCCTTTGGGGTGTTCATGCCGTCACAAGTTCCGATGTAAAAAGCTTTTCGGACGCTGTTGAAAGCGCCTGTCGCATGGCTAAAAATGAGGGATTTGCCAACCCAGGTGAGTATATCGTTGTCACAGCCGGTGTCCCCTTCCGTATTTCTGGATCAACAAATATCTTGCGCATTGCAAGTATTGAACCCTCCTAAGTCCCATGAAGGATGATTCTCTTCCAGGTCGATTAAAGCGTTATACCAATGTTACATCCGCCCTCGGTGCGTTGATGGCCCGCCTTTTTGGTGAGCGTTATTTTGGCTTTTCCATTGATGCTCCTCAACATGCAGAAGATTTAAAAGAAACTTTGGGGCACTTAAAGGGCCCCTTGATGAAGATCGCCCAAATCTTGGCCACTGTCCCTGATATGCTTCCCCCTGAATATGCAACCGCCTTCCTTGAACTTCAATCCAACGCTCCCCCTATGGGATGGCCCTTTGTGAAACGGCGGATGCAAACCGAACTTGGAAAGGATTGGAGAAAACACTTCCTTGAATTTGAGCCAAAGGCAGCTGCGGCTGCTTCCCTTGGGCAAGTCCATCGCGCCATTGATTTTTCTGGCGTGCATTTGGCTTGTAAGCTCCAATACCCAGAGATGGGGGCTGCTGTTGAAGCTGATCTCAACGAACTTAAATTCATTTTAAAATCCTTTGAAGTTTATAATGGGGCTCTTGATACAGAGAACCTTCAAATTGAGATTCGGGATCGCTTGCGAGAGGAATTGGATTATCTTCTCGAGGCCAAACACATGAAACTCTTTTCTGAAATTTTAAAGGATTTTTCCTTTGCGGCTGTTCCAGATGTCTTTGATAAGTCCACAACAAAACGCCTCTTAACCATGACATGGCTTGAAGGAGAAAAGCTCCTTGACCTCGTTGATGCTCCTCAGAAACTTCGTAACAAAGTCTCAACTGCTCTTTTTAAGGTCTGGTATTATCCCCTCTATAAATATGGGGTTTTGCATGGAGATCCCCATCTTGGGAATTATTCCTGGAGCCCAGAGGATAAGTTAAACCTTCTTGATTTCGGGTGTGTGCGGTTTTTCAAGCCCTCCCTTGTTGAAGGGATATTGGATCTCTACAAATCCCTTCAGACTAATGAGGAGGAGCTTGCCGTTCATGCCTATAAAACCTGGGGATTTGCAAAAGTTGATAAGGAACTTATTAAAGTCTTAAACCTCTGGGCTCGCTTTTTATACGAACCCTTCTTAGAAGATAGAGTGCGCCCCATTGATGAAACCTACTCAGGCGTTAGGGGACGCGCAGTTGCTGGAGCCGTTTTTGAAGCTTTGAGGCGCAAAGGCGGTGTCAAACCACCACGAGAATTCGTGTTTATGGATCGCGCTGCCGTGGGCTTAGGCTCTGTCTTTCTGCGCTTACGTGCCCAACTCAATTGGCACGAGCTTTTTGAAGAGCTCATCCAGGATTTCTCGAAAGACACCTTTAAAAAAAGACAAAAGGAAGCCTTGCTCAAGAGCGGGCTTTAGGACAGGTATTATTCTTCTCTGTGAGTTTTTTCTAAACGTTCATGGATTTCTTGAGCCTCTAAGCACAATGTCGCAATAGGGCGCGCGATTAAACGGGCAATACCGATAGGAACGCCCGTTTCCTCACAAAATCCATAGGTGCCGTTGTCAATCCGCTCAAGAGCTTGGTTAATTTTAACAATGAGTTTTCGTTCACGATCACGGGTGCGCAGCTCTAAGGAACGATCTGTTTCTGTCGAAGCGCGATCATTTACATCGGGCTCATTCAAAGTTTCCTCTTGCATATGATGCAAGGTCTCAACCGATTCTTTTTGGAGGTCTTCACGCCACTTCATCAGTTTCTGCCGGAAATACTCCAGCTGCCTTTCATTCATATAAGGTTCTTTTTCCGTAGGCTTATAATTCAATGGTAATGTCATTTTATTGCCTTTCCAGAAGTCTTAAAAACGCGCATATCATGACTGATCTCCCCCCTCACTGCAATCTTAAAGTTTATATCCTGTGTGCACAGCCACGATTCCACCTGTATAAGTCTGACACTTTTCCTTTGAAAACCCTACCTTTTGCATCATTTTTAAGAGCTCTTCCCGTGTCAGGAAGGTGCGAATACTCTCACTCAAATACTCATAGGATGCTCTATCTTGAGCGATCCATTCTCCCAACTTTGGGATAAGCCGAAAACTATAAAAATCATAGGGCTTTCTAAGAATAGGAGTGACTTGGGAGAATTCGAGACAGCAAAACTTTCCCCCTTTCCGCAAAACACGATATGCTTCTTTGAGAGCTTGTTCCCGATGGGTCACATTCCTAAGACCAAAAGCAATCGTATAAACATCAACAGAGTCATCCTCGAGAGGTAAAGCCTCCGCATTGAAGCAAAACCATGAGAAGTGGGGATAACGCTTTTTCCCTACCTTAATCATAGATAAATTGATATCTGACACCATAATTTTTGCTTGAACGTGAAACCGTGCGAGCCGGGTTGAAATTGCATGAGCAATATCGCCTGTTCCTCCTGCGACATCCAGATAAACACCATTTTGATGCAAGGGAAGAGAATTCACAAACCATGCTTTCCACAAACGGTGAATCCCTAAACTCATCAGGTCATTCATTACATCATAGCATGTGGCAACGCTTTCAAAAACATGACCGACCTTTTCCGTTTTCTCACGTGCTGAAACACTTTCGAAACCGAAATCAAAGCTTTGTTTTTCTGACTCTTTATTATTAACCAAAGTTGTTTATCTCCTAAAGTTATGTAGAATATACAAGAAAAAAATTATAATGATAAGAGATAAGGGGGATGTCCTTGGATGAATTTCGTGAACGTGAAAAAGCTTTTGAAGCTAAATACCTTCACGATGAAGAACTTGTATTTAAAATTAAGATTAAACAAAACAGGCTATTTGCTGCTTGGGCTGCTGACCTTTTAGGATACAAGCATAAAAAAGCCGAAGACTATATTAATAAAATTATTCTCATTGATCTTCAGCAAAATAAAGGTGAAACTGTTCTTCAAACCATCATCCTGCACTTAAAAGAGGCAAAAGTCCAAATTAGTGAGCATCGTATTCACAAGGAATTTGAAAGGTTTTACGATTTGGCGCACAAAGCTATTATGGAAAAGGAAGAGGTGTAGATTGGAAAAAGATAAGGCTGAAACCATTGCTCTTCAAGCACTTTCATTTTTAGTGAGAGATGACGAACTTCTCGAACGATTTTTAACCCAGTCAGGCCTGACGCCTGATGAGCTTAAGGAGCGCGTACGTGAGCCAGACCTCTTAGGTGGCGTTTTGGATGCAATCCTTGCAGATGACAAAGACCTTATCGCTTTTTGTACCCACTTCTCCCTTAGTCCTGAAACAATTATCCTGGCGCGCAGAGCTCTTCCTGGTGGCTATATTTCGGAATAAGTAATCCTTGCTCAAACTCAAAAAGAGTGACATAAAAGCCACAATATGAGAAAGTTGAGTCTCCCATGAATAGTCTTGGCATGCAAGGAAACCCTAAGGATATACGGATTGTGGTTGCCATGTCCGGCGGTGTCGATAGTTCCGTTGCAGCAGCCCTTATGGTTGAACAAGGCTTTGATGTAATTGGCATGACTCTTCAACTCTATGACCACGGTATGGCTGTGGGCAAAAAGGGGGCTTGTTGTGCTGGCCAAGATATTTATGATGCCCGCCAGGTTTGTGATAAGCTGGGCATTCCTCACTATATCTTAGATTACGAATCTCGTTTTAGCCAAGCTGTCATCGAAGATTTTGTGAACAGCTACTTTAAGGGTGAGACCCCTAATCCTTGTGTACGCTGCAATCAGCAAGTTAAGTTCACGGATATGCTCACAACAGCACGTGATTTGGGAGCAAAAGCCCTGGTTACCGGACATTATGTTCAACGCTTTGGTGAAGGGCAAGATGTTGAACTCCATCGAGCCATGGACCCAACGCGAGATCAAAGTTATTTTCTTTTTGCTACAACCCAACCACAACTTGACTTTTTACGTTTTCCTTTGGGAGGAATGCCCAAAGCCGAAACACGAAAACATGCAGCGCGCTTTAGTCTTGAAGTTGCTGACAAGCCGGACAGCCAGGATATTTGTTTTGTGCCTCATGGCTCTTATGTCAATGTTCTGGAGAAGCTGCGTCCTGGCGCCCTTGAAGACGGGGATATTGTTCACATTAATGGTGAAGTTTTAGGGCACCATAAGGGAATTATTAATTATACAGTTGGTCAGCGAAAAGGGCTGGGCATTGGCGGAGGAGAGCCCCTTTATGTGATTCGCTTAGAGCCTGAAACCCACTGTGTCATTGTAGGCCCTTATGAAGCGCTGGCATGTAAAGAAATTCGCCTGAAGGAGGTGAATTGGTTGAAGAAGGCATTCCAAAACCCCATTCGCTGTGAGGTCAAAGTGCGCTCCACGCGCCCTCCTACCCCTGCTGATGTCTTTTTTGAAGACGACTCCACGGTGCGGGTTGTGTTTCTGAATCCTGAATATGGTGTCGCCCCTGGTCAGGCTTGTGTTTGTTATGATAAAACCCGCGTCCTAGGCGGAGGGTGGATTCAAGTCCTTAACGCCCCATCTGAATAGATCACTCACCATTTAAAAGGTGAAGAGCAAAATTAGCAAAAACTCTTTCCAGTTTTTCTGCCTTGACCTTTTTATTTGAGGGCAAACTTATAAGGATTATCGGTAGGGAGCGGAGTATAGAGATAAGTACGTTCTTCTGGGGAGTTAGGAGTATGGAGATACTTGTGAGCGATAGGAGTAAAAAGATATCGGGGGTCACCTGCTTCAGACTTACCTGACTTGGACTTCAAATAGAAGGAATCGTTCTTGTGTTGATAAAAGGAAACGCTTGAACCTTCTTCTTTTGATATGGATTCTTTAGAAACGGTTATTAATTCATTAAAAGCTAATGCACGGTCTTCATCGGTCATAGAAGTCAAGAAAGAGAGCTGCGTTATGGCTTGAGCAGGAGTTTGCGTTTTTGAGGATCAACGGTAAGAACTTGATATAAAACATTTAAGAGAGTCTTCGTGTATTTATCTTGAAGGGAATAATATCTTTTGATGGTCGGCAACAGGATCAGGGTATGGAGAGTTAAGTGATTGGTTTTAATAATTAAAAAAAGGAGTCTAAAATCTATAGATATCACGTCGATGTCCAAGGGCGACAACGAGAACGAAGAGTTTGTCATCTTCTATTTGATAAAGCACACGAAAATCCCCAACTCTTAATCGATAAAGGTCGTTTATTCCCCTCAGTTTTTTAGTTCCTGCTGCTCGAGGATTCTTTTCAAGTTTGACTAAAGCTCTGAAAAGGCGCTTTTGAACAAAAGGGTCCAGCTTTCGAATTTGCCGCTGGACCGGCTCTTCTAGAATAACTTGATACATCAGGAAAGAGAAATCTTAAGATCTTTAGCTAGGGCACGAAGAGACACCCTTTTTTTAGGATCGGCCTGTTTCATTGCTTTTAGTGCTAGCTTTAAATCGTAGAGATCCTCAGCTTCCTCAAGAAGCTTCAAATCTTCTATAGGAACCAAAGCAGCAAAGTCCTTGCCTCTACGCGTAAGAATAAGCCTTTTTTTTCCATAAGCTGTTTGATTTAAACACTCAGCAAAATGATTGCGTGCCTCTAGAGTTGAGATATGTTTCATGAGAGTTCCTCTTTCGAAAGAAGTTTTGTCCTTTATTAACATATAGTTCAAAATGTACGTTTTGTCAACAATAAGGCAGAAGAGAATCGGAGGGAATTATGAGACATTTTATAGTCCCGCGATCAAACAGCAGGGACGTCATGTATGGACCTGTAAAGGCGAATCCATACCATAGCGGGTTAGGAAATCAGGGATGAGTAATTAGAGATTAGAGGTTAGAAAAGAAAAGAAAATAAAAGTGCACACAGACGTTTCATTTATTTTGAGTTTTTAAGACGGAAGTGTGGAAAGGCTAAAAACTCAAGGTATACTTGGTGCCCGCTGCCAGACTCGAACTGGCACGGCCTTTCGACCGACAGATTTTAAGTCTGTAACTACACACTTTTCTAACAACTTTGAATTATCTCGTCAATAGCCATTTTCTCTTTATTTTAAAGAACTTTTAAAGTCTCATAAATTCTCAATTTTTCTCACTTAACACGCTCCATTCTCATTCTTTTGGCGAAAATTTGGCGAAAATTTTTGTGGATATTTTTCCAGTAGACGATTAGAATTTTCTCAAACCTTATAGAAGTGATTTTATGCCTAAAATAACAAAGCGTTTTGTAGAAGCTATAACCCCTCATCCTGGTAGAATACTCCAACATTGGGATTCAGAACTAAAGGGATTTGGAGTACTTGTGCTTCCAAGTGGTAGGAGAACCTATTTTATACAATATCGTAATCTAAACCGGATCAGAAAGCATTTAAAAATTGGGATTCATGGGCAACTTACAACTGAAGAAGCTCGTGTTCTTGCAAAAAAATATCTTGGGGGAGTTGCCCACGGAGAAGATCCTGCCTCAAAAAAGAAAGAAAATAGAGATCTTCCTTTGATAAAGGATCTTGCCCAAGATTATCTGGACCGTTATGCAACACCCCGAAAACGGGAAAGAAGCATAGAGGAAGATAAGAAACTATTACGAAATGTTATCTTACCTTCTATAGGAAACCAGCAAGTTAAACACGTCTCTCGTAGAGCTATTGAAAGTATCCACCTTCAATTAGGAAAAACCCCCTACCAAGCTAATAGGGTTCTCGCCTTGCTCTCAAAAATGTTTTCTTTAGCTATAGCTTGGAAATGGCGAGATGATAATCCTGTAAGAGGAATGGAACGATATCAAGAGGAAAAAAGAGACCGCTGGCTTAATAAGGAAGAACTGGGTCGATTTTGGAAGACTTTGGAATGCTACCCCCATCATTGCGCGAGTTTTGCATTAAAAATTTTGTTGCTTACAGGAGCTCGCAAGGGCGAAGTTTTACAAGCAACTTGGGATCAATTTGATTTAGCAAAAGGTGTTTGGACGAAGCCTGCTCACTTAACAAAGCAGAAAAAGAGGGAATACTTACCTCTTTCACCCCAAACTCTTGACATTTTATATAGCCTAAAAAAAATTAATAAAAATAAATCCCCATATCTTTTCCCCGATTCCAATGGTGAACGGTCAATGCGGGATATAAAAAGTTTCTGGGAAAAAATTATAAAAGAAGCAAATCTTGAAAATGTTCGCATTCATGATTTACGCCATACCCATGCGTCTCACTTAGTCTCCAGTGGATTAAGCTTGAGCATTGTCGGGAAACTCTTAGGTCATACTCAAGCATCTACAACTCAAAGATATGCTCATTTGGCTGACGAGCCATTAAGGCAGGCGGTTGAATTGTTTGGGAGCAAGATAGAGAAACTGACGACAACAGAGATGTAAATTTAAAAGCCACTCTTCTTTAAAGGGTGGTTTTAAGCGTTTATGCTGTTGAAAACAAAAAGGAATTTCACTCTTGCTTCGCTTCAATGAAAAGGATACCCTTATTGTGCTTGTTTCATATTGAAGTAAGCGTGGAGACAAAGACGCAGATAACGCCCTTGCCCCACTGACCAAGGCAACTGTTAAGGAGTTACAATGGCTTATTCTAAAATAGCGCACATCCTGCGTCTTTCACAACAATTAACTTTTCAATTTAACGAGGTTAATCATCGTATTTCTAAGGCATGGCTTGAACTTGAACTTGCTCGGGAGACGTTAAGAAATATTTTAATGCTTCACGATGAGTGGCTGAAGGAAAAGGAGCTCAATCAAGAGTAACTATAGGATCTGTGTGTGGTGTGAGAATTATGAAAAGGATTATGAAAGTAATCCTTTTCACTATTACGGGGCTTGTCCTGAAGTGGAAGCCTGGAATTCAGTCTCTCTTGGTGAGTGATTTTTCGAAAAAAGAGGGGCGTTTCTTGTCCACTATAAAGTCATCCATTTGATCAAAGACCTCATTCTGCCGGCGGGAGAACCGCTCTTGGAGAGCTGCTTCGTCTTCTTGCATTTTTAAGAAATCCTCTTTCATCCCCTGCAAGTCATCAGAGATGGTCTCTTTCATGGCTGTTGCTTTGTCCTTGATCTCTTTGAGGGATTGATTTTGAGCTGCGTCAACCTCTTGTTCCAGGTGAAACTGGTGTGTATGATTCATTATTTTGTTGGCGAACCAGAGAAAGACTGAGACGCTCACAACAAACATGAACCCAATGAGGAGAAGTATTTTCCGTGTGAGGGACATGAATTTTTTTGTGTTTGCTTTTTCCGTCATGGCTTTTCCCTTCCAAAACTCTCTTGGGCTTTGTTAAACTGCATCTGAAAATTCCTCACAGCATGATCAAAATCTTTATTTTGTTTTTTCATGTCTTCTTTGTGAAGATCTACCTGTTCATAAAATTGATCCTCATCTGCCGCGTTTATGGAATTAAAAAGCAGGCTTGAAAGCCCGATAAATATCAAAACCATCAGCAGGAAAATTTCCCCTATGGTAAGGAGGATTTTATCCTCAAGTTTAAGCAATTTTGTGAGTGTTGTGCCGTTCTGAAGAAGATTGGGGAGCTATTGTCATATAAATCCTTATTTTTTCCTGTGGCTATTTTTTCTTTTGTTTTTCATTTTCCTTGTTTACGATTTTTTAGCAAGTGCTTCCAGCCCTTGGCTCACCCACAGCGACAAATAAACATCTTCCGACTGAGCCATTTCATTGAGAACGAGCAGGCCTTTAAAGAGAGCAGCGATGGGATCTCTTGTTTCTGGATCTTTTTGGAAATCATCTCCTAATGTCAGCTGAAATGTTTCCAGCAATCCTGATTTTTCGATTAATCCTCCCAGCACGATCAAAGACCTCGTCCTGGCACGTCTAAACCCATGTGAATTGATCTTAAGAGCGTTCATGATTCTATACCTTTGAGTTTCAGCTTTGGTGAGGAGTTGGATCAATTGAAGGTGTCTTTTTTTCATTCTTTTGAAAGGAAGACACGCAAAAGGAGGCCGCCCGTTTTTGCCAGTCCTCCTTTTGAGAGTGTGAAGTTTTATTCCACGTTTCAGAGAGAATAAGAGGGGCAAGGTTGAAAGACATGTCCTCTTTAAATATTTTTTGGGCTTCTTTCATAAAAAGAAGCGCTTGTTGTATTTGAATCCTTTCCTTTTTCTTTTTAAGCTCGAGGATTTTTTCATCAATGCGAACGACGATAGATGGGGACTCATTACGCTTGTCCTTACTTTTTTTTGTGTTAGTTGCCAATAAAGCATTTTGAGCTTTCTCTTCTTTTTTAGGTATTTGGCTTTGGGTAGGTTTAGAAACTAATTTATCGGTCATGGGGGTCTCCTGTTTATTTTTTATCTATGCTTCAAATTAACAAACCCGTTATTGTTTATCAAACTAATTCATTGAAATATTTATTACATTCGAATGTAAAAATGAGAGCATCAAGAGATCAAAATCGATCATTGGGGATCGATAAGATTGTCATGTTGGGCTTTTTTGAAAGTCTGACATGCGCGCTTACACAAATTCTGCGAATTTGGGCGCTTTGTGGCAAGCCACATAGTTCAAATTGCCTGATGCAGAGGTAGCTCGTGGCCCTTTATCACTTCACAACAAAACCCTTTTCACGAGGAACACGAAACACGGTTGGAGCCCTTGCTTATCGTGCAGGGTGTAAATTGTATGATAACCAAACGGGAGAACCCTTTAATTATCAAAGTAAAGAGGTTCAACATGTAGAACTGCTCCTTCCAGAAATGGCTCCTCAGTGGGCTTTAGATATTCAAAAACTGATGTCTGACGATCGACAAAAAGGTGTTCAAGCTTTGGTTGATATTGTCGAAGGAGCGGAGACAAGAATAAATTCCAGAGTCTGGCGAGAATTTGAATTTGCTTTGCATCGAGAGTTAACAAAAGACCAGAACATAACTTTAGCCAAAGAGTTTGTTCAAGATCAAATCTGTTCTCGTGGTATGGCCGCACAACTAAATTTCCATTTTGATATTGATGAAGAAACAGGAGAAGAAAAACCTCATTGTCATGTTGTGGTAACCACCCGCCTTTTAGAAGAATCAGGCATGGGAGCAAAGGAAAGGAACTGGAATAAAAAAGAACTTCTTTGTGAGTTAAGACAGCTTTGGCAAGAGTATTCCAACTTTCATCTCAAGCTCCATGGTCATGACATCCAAATTGACCATCGCTCCAACAAAGACCGAGGCATCGAGATGGAGCCTCAGCCAAAGAGAGGGCGCGGTGTTTTAGAACAAGAAAGGCGGCATCAAAATTCCCCTACTCTTGTGACAGATAAGGCCAAAGCCTTTCATGATGTTCAGCTTCGAAACCTTTATCGCATCCTGCGAAACCCTGACGTTGTGTTCGATATTGTCACCAAACACCATGCCACTTTTATGTGGGCCGATGTGCAAAAGAAGCTCCATCAGTATGTGGATGAAGCGCCCTTGTTCCAAAGACTTGAAGCCAAATTGAAAAACTCAAACGAACTTTTGCCTTTGCGGACGGATTCAGAAGACAAGGCCATCTATACGACCCGCACGATGCTAAAGGCCGAGAGATCTCTTGTTGAAAAGGCTGAGACGCTTGGCGCGTGCAAAACACATAGCGTTGAGGAAAACCATATTGAACACGCCATAGCCAAGGCCAACGAAGGATTAGGAGGAAATCTTTCAGCAGACCAAGTTAAGGCCATTCATCATTTGGTTGATGAAGGGCAACTTAAATGTGTTGTAGGAATAGCTGGGGCTGGGAAGACCACAGCCTTAGGGGTATGCCAGGAAATCTGGCAGAATGGCGGATATGCTGTATATGGTTTAACCCCTACAGGAAAAGCTGCGCAAAATCTCGAGCAGAGCGGAATTTCTTCCATGACCCTTCATAAGTTTCTCAAGTCTTTTAATGAGGGAAGATGCCAGTACAATGAGAACAGTATCCTTGTCCTTGATGAAGCCGGCATGGTGGATGTGGAGCGTTTTGAAAAGCTTTTAGGAGCTGTCCAAAAGTTGGGGGTGAAACTTATTGTGGTGGGAGATGGAGCCCAATTGCAGCCTGTAGAAGCGGGTCCTGCTTTTAGGCTTGTTACGACAAGATTAGGCAAGTCCGAGCTCAACACCGTTCTGCGCCAAAAAGAAGATTGGCAGAAAGAAGCAACAGTATTATTTGGACAACAGAAAACAGCTGAAGCTCTACAACGCTATATGGATAAGGGGCGTATTCATTTGATTGAGGAAGAAACCGCTCATCCAAGACAAAATGCAAAAGAGGCCTTAGTTCAAGCTTGGCATGAAGATTCCAAGACAGCGCCAGAAGAGAACTTTTTGATCCTTGCTCATACCAACCGAGACGTTAAAGACCTCAATATTATGGCTCGCACTCTTCTAAAAGAATCAGGCCAGCTTTCCCAAAAAGAGTTTATTTTCATGATCAAAAAAGAGGATCAAGACGACTTTGGAAAAAAACAAGTCAAACAAGAAGAAAAAGGATTTTCTCAAGGAGACCGGATCGTTTTTACCCGAAACAATTATGGCCTGGGTGTTAAGAATGGAAGTATGGGAACCATTCTGGACCTTAACAAACAAAAGGTTTTAGTCAAACTTGATGAGGGAAAAGAGGTTTTTTTTGCACCTAACTTGAATCCTTATTTTGATCAAGGATGGGCCATTACCATTCATAAATCTCAAGGAACCACAGTCGATAAAACTTATGTCCTTGCTTCCTCTTCCATGACCCAGAATTTAAGCTATGTGGCTATGACCCGGCACCGAGAGAATGTTCAAGTGTTTGGAAGCTCACGTGAATTCTCAAGCCCAGAACAATTCTTCCAAACGCTTTCTAAATTCGGTGAAAAGCTCTCTGCAGCAGATTATTTAGATGCAGAGTCTCTTAATAAACTTATGCAAAAAGAGGACCGCCTCCTTACACAGATCTTTAATCGAGTATCCAATGAACTGGATGCCATGGGTGCTGTCTCTAAACGCGCCTTTCGGCAAGTCGCTGATAGGTTCTTAGGAACACAAAAAAGCCAAGAGATTCGAGTTGATCCAAAGATCCTCAAAAGAAGCCTAAAGGAAGAAACACGGGCTGAAGAGCTGTTTCAGTCCAAAGGAGATAATACTTCCGCAAGAGCTTCTCTCAATCAAACCCCACGGCCGGTCTTTGAAGCTCACACTGTAGAAGAAGCCCTTAAACAGAACATGACGGCCTTTGCAGATGATGTTTTCTCGTCCTTGGGCATTGAGCTTCATCAGGCTTCTTCTTCGTCCACACAGCGCCGTTATGGGAAGAAGGGGCATATCACTGTGAACTTAAAAACAGGATCTTGGATTGATTTTAAGGATAGTGACATGTCAGGGGGGCCTCTCCACATACTCACAAAACTCAAAGGCCTTTCCTTTAAAGAAGCAGTTGAGTATGGAGCATCTTGGGCGGGGTTATCACCTGAAAGGCTCACACATGTTCCTTCCCTTCCTCAAATAGATAAAGGGATTTCTAAAGAAAATCCAAATCAAGAAAGCAAGACAAAAATAGCAAAAGCTCAAGCTTTATGGAATAAAGGCCAATCCATAGAAGGAACTCTTGCAGAAAGGTATTTGAGAGAGCACCGGAAGATTGAAGGAGATTTGCCAAAAGACCTCCGATATTTACCCTCCTTTTATGACAGAGCGTCCCAAACCAAACATCCTTGTTTAATGGCCACAGCTCGAAATCCAGATGGACAGGTTACAGCAGTCCAACTCACTTTTCTTGATTCTGAAACAGGGAAGAAAGCCTCTCTTGACGTCGCCAAGAAATCCTTTGGGGTCCTTAAGGGATCAGCTGTGATTCTTCAGGAGAACCCATCAGGACCTCTTTTTATTGCTGAAGGGGTGGAAACAGCCTTAAGTTTAAAGTCAGCAGGAGTCGAGGGAACTATCCAGGCCAACTTAGGTCTTTCTAATATAAAGCAACTCTCCCCACAAAAACCTGAGACTCCAGTTGTTATCTGTGCGGATCATGATGAGCCTGAGTCTCCAGCAGCCAAAGGTTTGGAGAAGTCTGTTCAAACGCTCCAAGACAAGGGATTTCATGTCACTGTCATTAAGCCTGAAAAACTCAATCAAGATTTTAATGACGTGCTGAAAGAAAAGGGACCTCAAGGGGTGAGAGAGATTCTTCAAAAAAGTCTTCCCGAACACATCTTTCAGAACCAGGTTGCTCAAGAGAATCCCTTTGATAAAATCCGCCTTATTTGTGAAAAGCAGCTTTATGATTATCTTAAGTCAGAAAACCGCGACATCACACAAAAATTGAAAAACCGGATTGCCCTTCAATCAGAAAAAGCTGCTGACTTTATTT
>Ga0209212_1003539_pt1 | contig 20450 bp, 12 predicted proteins | sample RifGroC2_FD_183996 | JGI IMG/M metagenome (GOLD analysis project Ga0209212, IMG submission 183996) | Groundwater microbial communities from Rifle, Colorado, USA - Groundwater C2 (SPAdes) (version 2) | ecosystem: Environmental > Aquatic > Deep subsurface > Groundwater | place: Rifle, Colorado... | reverse complement strand
AGCTGGGCGAGCAGGCCCGAAGCCTCAAGGAGAAGTTCAACGACGCCTTCTGGTGCGAGGATCTCTCCTTCTACGCCCTGGCCCTGGACGGCGCCAAGAAGCCGTGCCGGGTACGCTCCTCCAACGCCGGGCATTGCCTCTACTCCGGGATCGTGGCGCCCGAGCGGGCCGCCGCCCTCGCCTCCCAGCTCCTTTCCGAGGAGTTCTACACCGGCTGGGGGGTGCGCACCCTGGCCGGCTGCGAGAAGCGTTACAACCCCATGTCCTACCACAACGGCTCCATCTGGCCGCACGACAACGCGCTGGTCGCATACGGCCTGGCCCGGTACGGCTTCACCCGCGACGCCATGATGGTGCTGGAGGGGATCTTCGAGGCCTCGCTGGCCATGGAGCTGCAGCGTCTGCCCGAGCTCTTCTGCGGTTTCAAGCGGCGCGGCGATTCCAGCCCGATCCTCTACCCCGTGGCCTGCGCCCCGCAGTCCTGGGCGGCCGCCTCGGTCTATCTGCTGCTGCAGGGGTGCATGGGGCTCTCCATCGACGCCGAGAAGAAGCGGGTCCGTTTCGCCTACCCGGCCCTCCCCTCCTTTCTGGATGAGGTCAGAATAAGCAACCTGAAGGTGGGCAAGGAGTGCACCGTCGACATCGTGCTCAAGAAGTACGATCAGGACGTGGCGGTGAGCGTGGTGCGCAAGGAAGGGGATGTGGAGGTGGTGATCGTCAAGTAGCCTGGCAGGGTGAAGCTCCCCTCCCCTTGTGGGAGAGGCATGATCTCAAAGAAGCATAGCTCCCCTCCCCTTGTGGGAGGGGCTGGGGGAGGGGGCGGCGCCCGGGCGTTCGGCGGGAGGTGCTAGGCCGCGCTCCCCAGAAGAATCCCCGCCGCCACCGCGCAGAGCACCACCAGGGAGAACAGGGCGAAGTACCAGTCGCGCTCCTTCAGGAAGATGATCCCGGCGGCGATAACGCGCAGCACCGGGGTCCCCATGAGCACGATCAGCCCCGCGCTGATAAGCTTGGGCGCGAGCGCAGTCAGACCCAGCACCATGGTGACGATGCCGGCGGCCAAGAGAGCCGCGGCTATAACCGAACCGACCCGCAACAGCCTGGCCAGCACCAGCTCGATCGCCACCACCTCACCCTTTTCCTGTTCCGTTCCCGGCCTCACCACCACTTGACTCCCCTATAGAACATGTGAAATGCGGTATAGACCAGGACCGGTATGAAGAAGAGCCGGATCTTGGCGGCCTTCATGCGCACCATGAGCTTCGCCCCCAGGATCGCACCCAGGAGCACGCCCAGCACCACGGGACCCGCCACCAGCGGATCAACATCGCCGCGCGCGAAGTAGACCACGGCACCGGAGGCCGCAGTGACGCCGATCATGAAATTGGAGGTGGCGGTGGAGGCCTTGAAGGGCATACCCATGACCTGGTCCATGGCCGGAACCTTGAAGATCCCCGCGCCGATCCCAAGAAGCCCGGCGGCCGCCCCCGAGAAGATCATGATGATCAGCCCCGGTATGGTCCTGGTCACCTGGTAATCGACCTGCTGCCCCAGCGCCATGTCGTAGTAGGAGCCCCCCAGCCTCAGTTTCCTGGAAACCGCGTCCGGGACCACCTGGACCGCGTGTTCGGCCTTGCGCGTCCTGAACATGTTGTAGGCCGAGGAGGACAAAAGCAGCCCGAACATGACAAACAGCACGCGCTGGTTCATGAACCCCGCTATCAGCGCGCCCGAGAGGGCTCCGATCGAAGTCCCCATCTCGAGCCAGATCGCGACCCTGGTGTTGGTGAGCCGGTCCCTCAGGTAGGCTACCGCCGCCCCGGTGGAGGTGGCGATGATGGAGACCGTCGAGGCGGCCACCGCTGTGCGGATCGACATGTCGAAGCCCAGGGTGAGCGCCGGGACGATGATGATCCCCCCCCCCAGCCCCAGTATGGAGCCGATCACCCCCGCCGCGATGCCGATCAGAAAAATCTCGATGAACGTCACAACCACTCTTGCTCCCCCCGTCTCCTCGCACCGGCCCGATTTGCCGCGCACAATTTACCGTGTATTCAGCCGGCTGACAAACAATAAATGCCGGCTGGAGCAGCGCGGCAGATCCTCAGTGAAGGCTGCGCCGGTTTCTTGGATTTATTTATTGAAATTTGTCAAACAATGTGAGATAGCAACTTGGCATAGAACGTTTAATCCAATGAGTCCCGCACTACACAGTTAGCGAAAACTAATTTTGCATCCTTACATGCTTCACTGTCAGTTTCAAGTTGGCTAAAGGCAGGTTTCACATACAACCTGCACAAACAATAGGCGGCAGTGCCTCATTTTTATCAGATCTTTCATAGAGCTTAATCAGCCACAACTAGCAAAGATTATATTATACAGCCACTTTCGCCCTCCCGTTCCTTCTGGCATATCTCCTGCTATGCCCATGTTCAGTACGAGGCACAACGAAGTGCACCTACATCAAGACAGGGAATGGCGTCACTCCAGCTATGACAAGGGAGATGCTTATTTTTACATGATACTTGAAAGGGGGGTGGACGTTCACGCAGGGCTGACAGGAGAAGGTAGTTCTACACTGGAATTAAATAAACAATTACAAAGGAGTAAGCAATGAAAAGAATTTCGAAGATTCTCATCACGGCAATGGCGCTTTCCATCGCAGCAACCGGTGTCGCAATGGCGACCCCCTCGACCCAGATCTGGATTCCTTCCACCGACGTCCAGGCCTTCAAGACCCTGCACCTGGGGATCGACAACTACACCCGCACCTCCAGCGGCGGTTCCACAAACCGCCCCAACGTCTACGACCTCGGTCTGACCGCAGGCGTACTCCCCTTCGAGAAGGTACAGCTGGAAGTTGGCGTCGACTACCTTACCAACGGCTTCAACAATGTGGACAGCAACCCGCTCTCCTTCAACGCCAAACTGGGCACCCCTGAGTCTTCACTGTTCGGCGGTTCCCCGGCACTGGCAGTAGGCGGCTTCGCCTTCGGCACCAAGAAAGACCTGACCGACGCCAACATCGTGTACGGCCTGGCAGCCAAGACCCTCCCCGTGGTGGGCAGGCTCTCCGCCGGCTACTACACCGGCAACGACGACGTGCTGCTCGACAAAAACGGCAACGAAGAGAACGACGGCCTGCTCCTCTCCTGGGACCGCACCATGAGCGAAATCTCCGACAAACTCTGGGTTGCCGTTGACTACCAGGGCGGCGACAACGCCTTTGGCGCCTTCAGCTTCGGCGCCTCCTGGGCCTTCGCCAAGAACGTCTCCGTGATCGTGGGCTACGACATCTACAACGACAAGACCATGGGCGGCGAGAACACCTTCACCACCCAGCTCGACATCAACTTCCCCTAAGCAGCACCGGTTGTAGCAGTAAAAAGAAGCCGTACTCTCGACATGAGGGTACGGCTTTTTCAATGTTTATTGAAACAAAAGGTTGACTCGCCCGAATAACATGTGGTACAAGATGTAACTCGATGACGCGGGGTGGAGCAGTCTGGTAGCTCGTCGGGCTCATAACCCGAAGGTCACAGGTTCAAATCCTGTCCCCGCAACCAAATACAAGCAAAGGGGTTATCCGGAAACGGATAACCCCTTTTTCTATCTGCGCCAGTGTCATTGGGAGACTGGTGCAGGTATAGGCGTGTGATCTAGAAATGTCGAAGAACGGTAAGCTAAAAAAAGCGCAGAATGTGGAAAAGCGTCGGCTCCAGATGCAAGAAGCAGTGGAGTGTCTCCCCCTCAAGCAGGCTGCCGAAGAAGAAGTGGAGTGTCTCCCCCTCAAGCTCGCTGCCGCTGCCGAAGAAGAAGTGATGGTCGCCAGGAAAAAACCGAAGCAGTGTTCATTTCCACACTGCCGGCAGTACGTCGATCCCTCATGCACCGTTTGCCCCTACTGCGGCACCCGATTGTCGTAGTGAACCGCCAATTTCTTTCTCCGGGGACACAATACTAAATTCTCCGCTAGCTCCCCTCGCTCTTCGCTGCTCTTCACTCTGGCTTTTTATAGGATATGACCCCCGCACGGGTTGTTGGCTCTTGTCACATTCCTGCGATATCGGCTGGAGGGAGCGGCAGGCGCGCTAGTTTTTCCTTTCCTGCTTGCTGGAGATGTCTTCGAAGGAGTTGGGCGGCTTCTTCCGCCTTCCCTGCTTCTATCAGGTCGAGAAGCTGCAAGTGCTCCTCGCACTGGTTTGGGAAGCAGCGTTGCTCGTGATGGATGCGATATTCCATCAGGCGTCTCAGCTTGTTGATCTTGCGGAGTGCATCGAGGAAGAACGGGTTGCCGGAGGCGGCGACGATGGTTTCATGGAACGATGCGCCGGCGTCGAAGGCTGTGGCTTCGGAAAGCTTCTGCTTGTCTCCCTTCAGTATTGCTTCCTGGACCGCACGAACACGGCCAAAGTCAGCTGGATTGACAGAATATCCCGGCTCAAGAAGCGCCGCGGTTTCAATGGCAAGCCTGAACCGGAAGCTCTGTTCGTAGGCCTCAGCCGAGCTTATTACTTCCAGAAACTGCCAGCCATGCCCCGGGAGCCGCGTCACCCATCCTTCCTCGCTTATCCGGGCAAGCAATTGCTGGGTCCGCGTCCTGGTTATCCCGTATTCCCTCATCAGATCGCGCTCGTAAAACTTTCCCGGCAGCGCTCCGCTCAGATAATCTTCCGCGACCTTGAAGTAGAGAGCATCGCCGCGTTCCTGTTCCTGCAACAGCATGGGGCCGTCCTGCCCTGCTTCGATCTCCGCCAGGAAGAACCCGCGGTTCGGCCGATGTTCGACAACTTTTTTCTCCTGCAAAATCAGTAACGCCAACCGGATCGGCGTCCGGGAAACCCGCAGGGCATCCGCCAGTTTCTGCTCCGACAGGTGATCCCCCGGCTTCAGGTCGAGTGACCGTACCCGCGCCAGAATCTTCCCCGCTAGCAGCGTACTCAAGTTGGGCTGCTGAGAATCTGCTCCCGCGTCCATTTTCTCTCCTGTTCCCCAGATAGCCGCACCCAGCTCCGACTCCACGAGGGCACATATTGCACAATGTGGTTGACAAATGCAATCGTTCGCTTATATTGCATTTTGTTCAAACAAAATACAATCACCCACTCGACGCCTCTGTCGTTTCGTGTCACATGGCGGCTGCAGCCCCCATTCTCACTGTTTCTGCCTGAAAGGATTTCACCGCATGTCGCATGAACGCTTGAATCTCCGCTCCATTCTTACTGCCCTGACGCTCAGTCTGTTGGGCGGCGCTCTTTTCAACGCGGCTCGCATCCCGCTTCCATGGATGCTCGGTCCGCTCTTCACGGTCGGCATTGCAGGTGTCTGTGGGGTCAAGGTCTCTGACATACGGGGTGGACGTCAAGCGGGACAACTGGTGATTGGTCTTGGGCTTGGCCTCTATTTCACCGCCGAGGTAAGTCGCGACATTCTCACCTACAGCGGTTGGATAGTGGCGGCGGCGGTAAGCGCCATCGGGATAGGGGTCGCAGGAGGGGGCATTTTCCGGCGCGTCGCGGAAGTGTCGCCGGCCACGGCCTTTTTCGCCAGCGTCCCCGGAGGTGCCGCGGAAATGGCGATCCTGGCGGAACGGGCCGGAGCAAGGTTCGACCAGGTTGCTCTATGCCACTCGATCCGAGTGCTGTTTGCGGTGTCGATCATTCCGGTGGCCGTCACCATGACCGGCGCCACCGGAAACGATATTTTCCGGTCACCTGCCACCGCAGTAGCGGCCTCGGGACTGGTCATACTGTTCGCGCTAGCCATCGTTGCCGGATATCTCTGCGTCAAGGCGGGCATCCCCAACGCCTGGCTGCTCGGTCCGCTGACGGTGAGCCTGCTGTTGACCACGAGCGGCCATGCCTTATCCGCCGTTCCTCCATTGCTCGTGACCGTTGGCCAGCTCCTGATCGGCTGCTCCTTGGGTGTGCGCTTTACCCCGGCCTTTCTTTCGGAATCGCGCCTTCTACTGGTGGGCGTTGTGGTCAACGCCGTTTATACGGTGGCCGCCTCCGCCGTGGTAGGGGTGCTGTTGGCCTGGCAGATGGGACTGCCGACAGCAATGATGGTGCTGGCCTCCTCCCCCGGCGGGCTCGCAGAGATGTGCCTTACCGCGAAGATCCTCAAACTCGGTGTGCCGCTGGTCACCTCCTTCCAGGTGGCCCGTTTAGCGATAGTGGTAACCTGCTCCCTGCCGTGCTGGCGGCTGATGCAGTGCTTACAGCTATCTGGCGCACGGCATGCCGAGAATAAGATGAACTCACCATGCTGAGGCCCGCAGGTGGGAGGGGGCGGGTGTCGATTAACCTACTTGCTAATTTTAACCTGCTCGATCTCATGCCACCCCTCAAACGGAAGCGTGTTAACCGGTTTGGCGCTACCGATTCGTCCTGCCGGCTTGGAGTGTCAGGTTGAGCGTTCCAGACAGCAACTGACAGCGGCAAACAGACTGTCCTTATCGATCGGTTTCGGGACGAAATGAGCAATCGCCATCTCCACGAGATCAAGCTGATCCTGAAGGTTATGCGCCGACATGACGATTATCGAAACCGTTGGGTCAACCTTGTGAATGGTACGGGCAAATTCGATGCCATTCATCTGCGGCATTTTGATGTCTGTGATTATCAACTCGGGAAGGTGCCGTCGGTAAAGCTCCAGGCCGATTCGGCCGTTTTCAGCACTATATAGCTTGATGCCGGGGAATCTCTGGGTCAGCATTCGGCTGACAGTTCCTCTGGCCTGTTCTTCATCTTCTACCACCAGGATGCTGATTCCGGTTGTGCAGTCGACTCGTTCCCGCATATGAACCCTCCTCTGCTCCAGAACCCTGCGTTGCCTCAGGCCTTGCGGCTGGTTTGGCCTGGCGTTAAATGTGGTGAATAAGTGACAGCCGTCTAATATTTGGCACCCCTCCGCGCCGGTTATATACCATAAATTCGCCGAATATACGGCACCGACAGGGTATTGCGCCTAGTTTCAGCAATAGCCATGCCATTTTTAGCGGGAGGCGAGGGGGACGCTAGTCACTTCGTCGAGTTCATCTGCTGAATCACGTCCACGTCAAATTAGACCCAGGCAAAGCGTCCTCAAGTAACTTGACGAACTGGCCCGCGTGCCCCCTTAGGCGTTTATTCAAAGACTAGCGCCAGGGGAGGGAATGAGGCCCCCGAGCTTTTTGTGGCAACACACAGGATCTACCAGCTCTGCCGCCGTTCACAGAACTGTCGATTCGTAATTGCCATGGACTTGAAAAAGGACTGATGGTATACCATTAGATATTCACAAGACGCCCAGCAATAAGGAACTACAGATGTGCTCACGAACAGCGGCAGACATACCACCTGCACTATGGAAGCAATACCGTCCATTCAGCTCTGTTGCCGAGGAAGGTTCTCCAGTCGCCGTAGAAAGCGCCAAGGCAGTGGCATCTGCAATAGCCAGTCAGCTTAAGGACCGTTTCGGTGCGACCAAAGTGGTGCTCTTTGGCTCACTTGCCAGGGATGATTTTGATAGGTGGTCCGATATTGACCTCGCTGTGTGGGGGATCTCTCCGAGTAATTTTTATTGTGCGGTCGCTTTTGCCACAGGCTTTGATCATTCTTTCAAGGTCGACTTGGTGGATGCCGAGGATTGCTCAGAATCGTTGCGGAAGCTCTTGGATACGGAAGGCATCGATCTATGAGTAAGCCTGGCCAAATACTCGCCGCCCGGATAAGAAGCGAACTGCCTGAGCTTGCGCTTATCGTTGAGCGCGCAAGGCAAGGCTGGGACAAGGCTAAAACACTGCAGGATGATTTCTACATCGACGGCGTCGCCCTCAATCTACACAGTTTTTTATTCGGGGCTGGAAAAGATTTTTGAAAAGATTGCAGCCAAAATAGATGGCAGTGTTCCGACCGCTCCCAACTGGCACCAAGAGTTGTTGAGCCAGATGAGCATCGAAGTGCCACAAGTCCGACCAGCCGTCATATCACACGAACTGCGCGACCTGCTGGAGGACTACCGCGGCTTCCGACATGTGGTCCGCAATGTTTACACCTACCATTTGAACCCGGGAAAAATTGAGTTTCTAGTCATAAAGATAGAACCACTTATGGAAAAGCTGACTGCGGAGATGAACGTCTTTGCGGCATTTCTACAAGAGGCGGAATAGGTGATACACACGCGTTTAGGGGAAAAGCATAATCGCAAGAGCCCCGGTCGCTTGGCTCTACATGATGCGCATTGCCGAGGTGCTTCAATGCGCCAAAGAAGTGCTAATGCTTGATTAGCTTAAAATAGATCTTTCCCGCATGTATTGGCGATGATGTCTACGCTATTGTCACACCTCAATAGTCACACCTCAATAGGACTTCTTGGACCCAAATTTGCCCACAACAGGTGTTCGAGCTTGATCTGCATATAAGGAACTAAGAGGGGGCGATGGGGACAGGCATTGGGACAGGCATTGATATCTCTAGCCTCGCCTCTTCTCCAGTCCTCATTTTCGGTAGGGTGCCTCCTCCCCCTCATTCAAATTCCCCACCCGCCTCATCCCGTCTTGCCCTCGCCTCTGCCTCATCTTTAATGCTCAGCACTTCCTGTTGAATCTCGGCCGGCATGGTCTCGACGATTCTCCGTTCCGCGTCCTCTTCTTTCGGTGTCCAGTCGACGACCATGGAGAGGTGCACCGGAGAAACGGGGCTCTGCCGGGAGAGCGGAACGGCCCGCATGGTGGCGCTGCCAAAGAAGAGCGGGTGCTCTTGCATTTCGTAGCGGATCTCTCGCTTTCCTTTATCGATGGTAACTCGCTCCCTGATGAGAAGCCAACGGGCCCGCACCTCCCGGACCAGGGTGTCGCCCTGGCGCTCGATAATCCGCACCTCCTTTACCCCCGGGATGGGCGGGTGCTCGATCCGGTCGAGCATCAGCTCCCATATTGTTTCAAACGGTGCATGTACATTGGTGCTGAAGGAAATCTTTCGCAAAAGTCACCTACCTTTCCTGCCGTATGCTGGCAGATGCGGCGCCGAGTGGACGCCCAGGAACTCCGAGCGGACATACCTAAACAAAGGTTATGCCACCTGGTCAAGATGGAGAATCTCTTCGACCCGTGCACCATCCAGCGTTTCCTCTTCCTGCAACGCTGTCGCCAGTGCGTCCAGTCGAGACCTGTTTTCAGTTAGCAGCCTGTCGGCAAGCTCTTCACTATGGCGGATGATGGCGGTAATCTCCTGATCGATCTTCCAGGCCATTGCTTCAGAGAACCCCTTCTCTTCGGCGAGTTTGCGTCCCAGAAACGGGTGCTCTTCGCCGCGGGTAAAAGCCACCGGCCCGATCTTTTCGCTCATTCCCCACTGGCAGACCATCTTCTCGGCGAGGTCGGTGACCACCTTCAGGTCGCTCTGGGCACCGGTGGAGACTTCGCCGAAAACCAGCAGCTCGGCAGCTCTCCCCCCCAGAACCACACAGATGCGGTTTTCCAGATAGCTTCGGGGATAATAATAGCGGTCATCCTCGGGAAGCTGCTGGGTGACCCCCAGCGCCATGCCGTGGGGTATTATGGTGACCTTGTGAATGGGATCGGTACCCGGCAGCAGCTTGGCAAGCAGGGTATGCCCCGACTCATGGTAGGCGGTGAGCCGCTTCTCCTTCTCGGAAATGACCATTTTCCGCTCGCCGCCCATCAGGAGCTTGTCCTTGGCCTGCTCAAGATGCGCCATGGTAACGGCTGAGGCCTTCTCCCGCGAAGCCAGAATCGCCGCCTCATTCACCAGGTTTTCCAGATCGGCGCCGGTCATGCCGGGGGTGCCTTTGGCAATGGCTACGAAATCGACCCCCACGGCCATCGCGATCTTGCGCGCATGAACCTTGAGGATTTTTTCCCGGTCCCGCCAGTCCGGACGCTCGATCACCACATGCCGGTCGAAGCGGCCGGGGCGCAGCAGCGCAGGATCCAGCACGTCGGGACGGTTCGTGGCCGCCAGCACGATCACCTCCTCGTGCCGATCAAAACCGTCCATCTCCGAGAGGAGCTGGTTCAGTGTCTGTTCCCGCTCGTCATTGCCGCCGCCCAGGCCTGTGCCGCGACTGCGGCCCACGGCATCGATCTCGTCGATGAAGATGATGCTTGGCGCCCCTTTCTTGGCACTGGCAAACAGGTCCCTGACCCGGCTGGCTCCGACTCCGACAAACATCTCGATGAACTGGGAGGCTGAGATGGTAAAGAAGTTGACCCCCGCCTCGCCGGCCACCGCCCGCGCCAGTAAAGTCTTGCCGGTACCGGGGGGGCCGACCAGCAGAATCCCCTTCGGCACCTTTCCGCCAATCTGGCGGAACTGCTCCGGTTCTTTCAGGTAATCAACAATCTCCTTCAACTCCAGCTTGCTGTTTTCCATGCCGGCGACATCGTCAAAGGTAACGTTGACCTTTTCTCCGCTGCCGTACATCTTGGCCCCTGATTTGGCAAAGCTGCCCAGCATGCCTCCTGGCCCCATTTGCTTACTGGCATTGCGGGAGATATACCACCAGACCCCGATGATGAGAACCCAGGGGAGCACGGAAATGAGTAATGTAACAAGCAATGACGACTCGGTAGAAACGGCGCTGATCTCCACGTTGTGGGAGGCAAGTTCGCCAAGTAGCGCCGGATCAGCCGTAGCAGGCATCGTAGAGGTAAAAGCAGCCACCTCCCGAGTGGTCTGCTTACCTTGTACCGTTTCAACCACCTTGATTTTGTGCAGGAATTCCCCACGGACACCGGCACCCTTGAAGCTGACCTTCTTAAGATTATTGCCTGCCAGTTCGGCACGGAAGCGGCTATAGCTGATCTCGACTGTCTGTCCGGCGTCGCGCAGCATGTAGCTGTAGCCAATATTAAACAGCACTGCGATTGCCATTATGTAAACAACCGTGCGCCAAGGTGGCTGCTTCATGGACTTATCCTTTGGATGGATAGCGTTGCTGTATTTGAAGTATAACTTCTATATGCATTAAATCTATTTCCCTGTCACACGTTCCTACCAGGCTCCAGCTTTCTGAGAGATGGTTGATATTATTCTACGGCCAGGTGCTAAATTATTCAATTTTCAAATGTAGAATTGACTGCTGATAGACCTCCTCCCAGAAACCGTGCCACTCAAGTGGGGTGATTTCCGGCAAGCTTTTATTGGTTTGAGTCGTGTAATGATAGAATCGCAGGATCAAAATAACACAGGAAGCATCACGAGAAGGGAAGAAGCCCTACCTACCAGGGTCCTCTCAGGCGGCGCCGGAGGCCTGGCGCAGCCTGCTGATGTCCCGCAGCGGTGGCGCACCGAAAAGCCGGCCGTACTCGCGGCAGAACTGGGACGCACTCTCGTACCCCACATGGAAGGCGGCGCTCGCTGCGTCCAGGCGCTCGGAGAGCATCAGGCGCCGCGCTTCGTTCAGGCGCAGCATCTTTTGGTACTGCAGCGGGCTCATGGCCGTCAGCGTCCGGAAATGGTGATGGAACGTCGAGGTGCTCATGTTGACCTGCGTTGCCAGGTCCAGCAAGAGCCCTCACTGACACCAAATGTGCCGGCGGCGCGAAAAACCCGGCGAAAACACCGGGTCCGGCCGGTCATTTCGCGCAGGCATTCCCTTTTACCCAGAAGTATCGGATAGTTACTTGTCATTTCAGCAACTTGCGAAATGACCGAACCCGGGTGCGCTTTTTGCATTAATGAGCGGTCATGGGTCTGGGGCTAATTTTCCAGACCGCCCTCTCCGACAGACTTCAAAGCTATGGGAGCCACCTCATGCGTAGAAAAGGCCTGCCGCTACTCGTTGTTACCATGCTACTGGCTATCCCTGCCTTCGCCCACGCCTGGAAGTTGACGGTAAAGGTGACGGGGGGAAGCCTGCAGCCGCCCAACACCGTGGTCCTTAGCGGAGGGGCATCAAAGACCGTCCCCGAGGGGAGTGTGACGGTCTATCCCAGTGCCGCGACCAAGATCACGGTCAATACCGCTGATGGCTATCAGAGCAAGGTGACTCTGGACGGCCTGGCAGCTCCGGCTTCTCCCTTCACCCTTAGCTCGGGCTCCCACACGGTCAGCGTCTCATATACCGCCCCGGCGCCGGCGGCCCTCACCGTCAGCCAGAATGCCGGCGGGTCCCTTTTCGTACTGCTGCCGAACAATACCTGGACCGGCACCGGGGCGAGCGGTCTCAAGGCTGGCGCCCAGCTTTATTACAGCGTCGCGCCCGACACCAACCACACGGTTTCCGCCTACACCATCAACGGTGTCACAACGCCAGTCAGCGGCGTGGCCAAAGGCGAAATCGTCTCAGGCTACTTGAGCCTCGTCCCGGGGGCCAATACCATCAGCGCCAACTACCTGGCCGTGCCGACCGTCAGCGCATCCCTGTCGGCACCGACCAACGGCTATACCACGCAGCCGGTCAACTGCACGGTGTCAGCTACCAGCAACGACACCGGACTATTGTACGCCTTCGACGTTACCGGCCCGGCCTCGTTTTCTCGCGCCGCGACCTCCTCCCAGACTTTCAGCTTCACCCCGGAACTGACGGGGAGCTATGCCGTCAGCGCGACGGTGACAACCGCCAACGGCGGCACCTGCACCACGGCAGCCAGCCAGGTCCTGGTTTCCGATTACCAGTCCTATCTGGTCAGCGAGTGCGTTTCCTGCCACAGCACCCAGTCTCCGGCGATAGTCGCCGATTACCAGGCCTCCAAGCACAACAACAGCGCCTCTTCCACCTGCACCGCCTGTCACACCGCGACCGCCCCGCACAGCATCGGCATCAACGCCGCCAACATCGACGCGAACAGCTTCCAGGTCAAGAACAACAACATAAGCGGCATGACTCAGGGCGAGACCTTCTGCACCAAGTGCCACAGCGACTCCATCGTCACCTCGTTTCAGGGTTCCCGGCACCCGGGCAACGACGTCACCTGCAGTTCGTGCCACAGAAACGGGGTGCATAACGCCGACTTCAGCGAAACGGCCTGCGGCAGCTGCCATTACGATCCCCAGGGGAACGTTCCCGACCACCCCTTCGCCATCGGGTCGACCCCCTGTTACGCCTGCCATGATCCTCACGACCTGAGCGCTCTGCGTGGCACGCCGGACACCCATTTCAATACGGTGACCGGCCCCGGGTATCCCGCCTCTTATGTCACCTCCGGTTCCGCCTGTACCGACTGTCACAACCTCAACAGCTCCAATTTCGAGATCCGCCAGCAATGGGCGCAGTCCGACCATGCCGACACCCGGGGTATCCCCTGGACCCAGGAGGACTTCAAAACCATCTCCGGTTGCGTCCAGTGCCACACCACCACGGGGTTCATCGCCTATTCCAGCGCCAGCGCGCTCCAGGCCTGGGGGAGCGCGTCCGACCTGACCAAGGAGGTCCTCACCTGTGTCGGCTGTCACAGCAGCGTCGCCAGCGGCGCCTTGCGGAGCCGTGCCGCCGTCAGCCCGGACCCGGACGATCCGGGATACCTCCCGGAAGGTATCGGCAAGTCCGGCATCTGCATCGGTTGCCACAGCGGGGTCAAAAGCGGCAAGAGCATAACGGCCAGGCTGGACGCCCAGACCGACTTCAACAACCTCGCCTTCATCAATCCGCACTACCTGGCCGCCGGCGGCACGAGCTATGGCCGGGCCGGCTACCACTTCCCGGGCCGCAGCTACCACGCCCAGGGCTCCCACGCCAGCACGGGCTCTCTCGACGGCAGGGGCCCCTGCCTCACCTGCCATAAAAACTCGAGTTACGGCCACAGCTTCCAATCCGGTGCCCTGGTCCTTTGCTCGAGCTGCCATGGCAGCTACCTGAACGAGACCACCCTTGGGGCCGACAGTACCTCCTTCTCCAGCGCGCTTGAGGTGCTGCGGGCGCAACTGGCCGCAAAGGGCTTCAGCTACAGCACGAACCCTCCCGGCTTCAGCGGCACCAACTGGGGAGCGGGGGCACACGGGGCCAACAACATGGGGGCCGCCTTCAACTATCTGCTCTTCGCCACGGAGTCGGGCGCCTACGTCCACAACCCGGTCTACGCCCGGCAACTGATCCTCGATTCCATCGATTACCTGGACAACGCCCAGTTCGACGACTCGGTGACCAGCCTGGCGGTAGCCAACCTGCGGGACAGCGGAGCCATATCGCAGGCGGTCGCCGACAGCATGGTCTCCTACCGCTCCAAGGACAGTTGCATCATTTGCCACGGCGGAACGGCCGCGTCGGCCCGCCCCATGGCAAGCAACGCCCATGACACCCACCTGAGCGCGGATTACGGTCCCGGATTCTACCTGGGCAGCGGCCTGGAGTCCTGCCAGTCCTGCCACCAGTACGGCGCGGCCAGCCACATAAACGGCAGCGCCGACTTGAGCGCCGGCCCGGGCTCCGCCTGCGACCAATGCCACCCCGGGACCAGGCCGGCCTGGGGCGACTCCAGGCTGGCCTGCACAGCCTGTCATGCCGCCAATGCGGCGCTTCTTCCCAACGGCGTCGCCGCACCTTACAAGGCGAACTTCGCCGCCCGGGGACATGGCCAGTTCGCCGCCAGCGGCAGGTGCGAGGATTGCCATGACCCGGACAGCCGCCACATTTCCGGCAGCCTTGGCTCCTATACCAGGCTGCGCCTTTTAAATGACAACAACCTGTGCGCCGCCTGCCACAATGACACCGCCCAGGCCGTGGCCTTCGGCAACATGAGCACCCACTTCACGGCCCAGGGGGGAGAGCAGAACATGGCGTGCGCCGCCTGCCACGACCCGCACGGCAGCGCGAACCTCTCCATGATCAGGGGGACCATCAACGGCCGGAGCATAAGCTACACGGACCGCTCGGCCGGACTGGTGGACTTAAGCAGCAACCAGGGGATCTGCCAGGTCTGCCACACCGAGACGGCGCATTTCCGCGCCGGCCTGGCGGAGTCCGAGCACCCGGTCAGCGGCTGCCTGGGCTGCCACATGCACAATGCGGCCGGAGGGGCCTTCCGGTTCAACGGGACCTGCGCCACCTGCCATGGCTATCCCCCCGCACCGCGCGATAGCGTCGTCTTCGGCACCCTGAACAACTGGTCCAGCGCCCGCTTTGAGGACTACTCGGGCGGAGGCGGCGTGCATCTGGTAGCGGCCCACGTGCCTAAGCAGGCCCGCCCCGGCGAGGGTTGGGGCAACTGCGCGCTGTGCCACAACCAGGGGAACACCGAATCGGCTCCGTCGCACAAGATGGCTCTGCCGCTTTCCAGCCATGTCGGAAACGTCACCATCGCGGTCGATCCCAGACACAGCTTCGACGGCGGCTTCATCGTCTACACCGGCTCCAGGCTCTCGGCTCCAGGGGCGCCCGACGCGAACGGCAGATGCTTCAACACCGACTGCCACATGAAGCCTTCGCCGCGCACCGCCCAGTACGCCATGGAGTGCAACAGCTGTCACAACATGCCGCCGGCCGACGCCGCCAGCGCCAGGAAGGACCCGGAGACCGGTGCGGTGCCCGGCAGCCACCTGGGACACGCCAGCTCGGCCGTCTCCTCCTGCCTCCTCTGCCACGGCCCCGCAACGGAAGGGTACGGCACCAGCCACCGCAACAAGGCCATCGAGCTGAGCGACGCCCTGGGTTACACCCGCAAGGTGGACGGATTCCTGAACCAGACCTCGGTCCCTCCCGTCTCGCTGGGAAGCTGCCTCACGGCACTTTGCCACAGCAACGGCAAAGGGGTGACCAGGGCGACCCCGGCCTGGGGTAGCGCTCCCTTCCGGGCGCCCGAAGACTGCGGCCGGTGCCACGACTCCCCCCCCGCTACCGGAAACCACCCGGTGGCCGGCTCCAAACATGCCGCCTACTATGGCACGGGCACCGGCTCCTGCGGCAAGTGCCACAGCGACCACGCCAGCGAGGCCAACCCGTTCGGGCACGCGACCAGTGCCGGGCAGCGCGCCGTGGAGGTAATCCTGGGCGGCGGGAGTTTCGTCAACGGCCAGTGTACCAATCTCTATTGCCACAGTAACGGCAAAGGGAGCTTCGCTCCGCCGACCTGGGGCGCGGCCCTTGACTGCACCGGCTGTCACGGCAACGCGGCCAGCACCGGTGCGCAGGCCCTCTCCGGCCGCCATGGCAGCCACCTGAACAACGCCTCGGTGCTGGGCACCAACTACGGCTGCGCCCAGTGCCATGCCGAGAGCGTCAGCGACGACACCACGGTAAGCGATTACAGCAGGCATGCCAATGGGAGCCTGGAGATCTCCGGCGCCAGTGTCGGGACGCCGGTGGGGGGGACCTGCGCCAACGCCTACTGCCACAGTGACGGCAAAGGGACCCAAAAGAGCGCCAACTGGAACGGCGGCGACACACTTGACTGCAAGGGGTGCCACGGCTCGGACCAAGCGCCGGCATTCGCCAGCGTGGCCGGCGAGCCCAACTATGCCAATGCCGGCGCCGACCAGTTGCGGGCCAACAGCCACCGGGCGCACGTTTCCGCACCCCTTGACTGCCGCAACTGCCACGCCACCACGACCGAGGACGGTACCTCCCTCAAGGCCGGTGGCGCTCACACCGACAGGAGCATTGATGTGGTCGCCGGCAACGGCAAGAGCTTCAGCTTCGCCGGCGGGTCATGCTCCGGGGTCAGTTGCCACACCGGCAACGGCATCCTGTCCGGCGTGCCCCCCGCGAAGTGGGGGGCCTCCCTGGGGTGCGACGGCTGCCACGGCGACTCCGGCTCCCTGGCGAGCTACGCCCACGCCAAGCATGTAAGCGGCAAAGGGTACGCCTGTGACACCTGCCACGGCGCGACGGTCTCCGGCAGTTCGCTCATCGTCAATCGCCAACTGCACGGCGACGGCATGGCTGAGGTGGCGTCCTTCTTCAACGCCACCAACAATACCTGCAGCACCTCCTGCCACGGCACGTCCACCCCGGACTGGACCGACAACGCCAGCGGAGCCTGCGGCAGTTGCCATAGAGCGCTCTCCGGTACCGTGAACGGCCTCATCGGGAGCAACGCCCACGCCCGTCACTTCACCAGCAGCTACGGCCCCGGCTTCGACCCGACTTCGGCCGCCTCCTGCGCCATCTGCCATCTCTACACCAGCGACACTGCGGCGAGCCACGTGGACGGCAGCGTCCAACTCAAAGCAGGCTTCGCCAGCAACGCGACCTGCACCGGCTGTCACAACCAGAGCACCAACTGGGCCGCCGGGCCGGTGAGCTGCGAAAGCTGCCACAGCACCATTTCGGGACCCCTTTCCGTGATCAACGGCCTCAGCGCGCCCGACAAGACCTTGGCCTCCAGCGCAGGGCACGGCCGGGCCGGTATCGGCCAGGGGTGCACGGAGTGCCACGACAGCGCGAGCAGCCATATCGACGGCGTGCCTGGTTCGACCAGCCGCCTGAAGAGTGGGCTTACCGGCGCGGCCAACGCGGAGTGCAACTTCTGCCATCAGGACCCGGCCAGGGTCTCCGCGGCGTATCGCAATATGAGCACACATTTCACGGTCAAGGGGGGGAGCCAGGCCATGGCGTGCGACGCCTGCCACGACCCGCACGGCAGCGCGAACCTCTCCATGATCAGGACGACCATCAAGGGGCAGACCATCAGTTATACCGACCGTTCAACGGGGCTGGTGGACACGGCCAACAACCAAGGGCTCTGCCAGGTGTGCCACAGCGAAACGGCACACTTCAAGGCGGGAGTCGCCGAGTCCAGTCACCCGGTCAGGGACTGCCTGGCCTGCCATAAGCACAACGCGACCGGGGGCGCCTTCCGTCCCAACGGAGCGTGCGATGCCTGCCACGGCTATCCCCCCGCCCCGCGCAACACCGCTTTGGCCTTCGGGACCATGAACAACTGGTCCAGCGCCCGCTTCGAGGATTACACCGGGGGCGGCGGAGCGCACCTGGTGGCGACCCATGTGGCGAAGAGCGCCGACCCGTCCCAGGAGTGGGCAGCCTGCATCAAGTGCCACAACGGGGGAGCCCAGAGCCATGCCATGGCGCTCCCCATCAAGAGCCACAGGGACAATGTCAGCGTATCCTTTAGCGGCGGCGCCAGCTTCGCCAACGGCGTCTGCTCCAACGTGAGCTGCCACAGCGATGGCACGACCGTCGCCACAGGCGTGCCCTCTTCCGCCGATGTCAACTGGCTGGGCGGCGCCGTGGGTTGCACCGGGTGCCACAGCTCGCCGCCATCCTACGCGAACGGCAGCCCCAAGGCCAACAGCCACGCGGCGCATGGCGCTTACACCTGCAACAACTGCCACGCCAATACCAGCGCGGACGGCGTCACCCTCACCGGGCCGCAGTACCATGCCAACAATGCCTATGACGTCAACGCGGGGGGTGGAGCGACCTTCAGCTACACCTTCGCCAACACAGGCGGCACCTGCTCCAACATCAGTTGCCACCAGGGTGGGAGCGCCAGGTGGGGGGCTCAGCCGAACCACACGGCGGTCCTGGGCTCGGGCTTCATCCTGATGGGACTGGGCGGCGAGGATGACTACGATCACAGCAGCGATACTGGTGTCACCCGGCAATGCTCCGACTGCCACTACGCCAGTCTGGTGACCCAGCACGCCAACCGTTGCTCGCTTTGCCACGCGGGCGCCAATCCGCCGGTGGCGTCTTTGGGCGGCAGTTGGAACCGGACCTGCCAGCAGGGGGCCTGCCACCCCTCTTTCCACAACAACATGCAGATCGACCACAACGGGGAATTCTGGGATGCATCGGAAAGCTGCGACCAATGCCATATCGGCTTAGACGAAAACGGCGATTGGCCCGGGCCTCCGGATTGCAGCGGCTGCCATTCTCCGGCCAGCACCGCGGCTTTGCTGGCAGTTCCTTAAGCTGATCCGGACAGCCCAGCGCAGGCAGTGCTGTAAAAGTAAGCCCGGGTAAAGGTGGGCGGTAGCCGTAACGGCTACCGCCCACCGCTGTCTTAACCCCTGCTCAAATAATGGTTTCATCTATAAATAATCTTTGACTTTATTCCTCAGCTAAACTAATCTTCCACCGCGTTTTAATTTGAATTACGGGTCCGGTTGCCGGTCCACCCCTTACCGGAAAAACACCCGATCTTCGGTTACAGAACAAGCTCTCAAAGGTGGGCGCTGCGGCAGAAACCGACCAGGCTTCTGCGGACCAGCGACCATCTTTGGGTAAAGCGAGGCTTTCGCATGAGCTTTTTTCGGATGCTGGTAGTGGCGTTGCTGCTGGCCTTTACTATCGGTCCGTTTACCGCGCACGCGCAATCGGACGAGGTTGCACTGCTGGAGCAGGCCAGAAGCCACTATCGGAGCGGCAATTACTACTTCGCCTCGACTTGGCTGGAAAGGGTCCTGAAAAAATACCCCAAGACCCCTCTGCGCGAGGAGATCCTCGTGATGATGGTGAAGTCGTACGTCGCGACTGACCGCACCGAGAAAGCGGCACGGGCCATTCAAACCCTGCAGAAGGATTTTCCCAAGGCTGCCACGACCTTGGATCCGGAACTTTACAAAAAGGCCGGGGTACAACTCCCCACCCCCGAGGTTACTCCTCCCCCCTCCGCCACACCTGAAGCTGTCGTGGCAGCAAAAGCCGGCACTGTGCCGCCCGCTACTGCGACACCCCAGAAAGCTCAAGAGCCGGTAACGACGGCTCAGGTTCCGACAACACCACCTGTTGCAGCAGTTGCACCTAAAGCTCCCGCTGCAGCGCCTGCTGCCGCAGTGGCGCCCAAGCCTCCCGCAGCAGAGCCTATAGCAGCAGTGGCGCCCAAGGATGCCGCTGCCAAGCCTCCCGCAGCAACCGCGCCTAAGGCGGCTCCCGCAGGAGAACCTGCAGCAGCTACTGCGCCCAAAGCTCCGGCTACAGCGCCTGTCGCAGCATCTGCAGCTAAAGCTTCCTCTGCAGAGCCTGTCACAGCACCTGTCACAGCACCTGTCACAGCACCTGTGCCACCGGGTATCAAATCGGCTGTACCTTCCGGCACTGGCATTAAGCCTGTCCCCCCCCCTGCCCAGGCAGAGCCCGCAGCCACAGCCCCTGCCCCTCCTGCGGCGATGCAGAAAGAGCCGCCGTCCTGGGTCCCGACTCTGCAGAAAATTCTGCAACAGGCGAAATCGAAAGCCCCCGCGCCGACGGCTGCTGTCCCTCCCGTCCCTGCCGCTGCGGTGTTACCTTCTGCCGTTCCGGCTCCCGCGCCGGTCAAAGGTGCTGCTCCGCCAAAAGCACAGGTAGCCGAGAGCGCTACCTCCATAGCCCCCGAAGAGAGCAAGCTCGCCAAGAGCGCTTCTGTACCTGTCGAATCCGAACAGAAGCCTGAACCGAAGCCTGAACCGAAGCCTGAACCGGTCCAGGCCGAGGCGCCCGCCCCTGTTCAGGTCGAAGCTCCCACCAAGACCCCGGTGGCCAAGCCTGCACCGGCCAAAGTGGAAAGGAAGAAGAAAGCTAAAATCGCTTCTGTACCTGCCGAGCCCGCACCGAAGCCCGCACCGAAG
>Ga0209212_1003538_pt1 | contig 20453 bp, 23 predicted proteins | sample RifGroC2_FD_183996 | JGI IMG/M metagenome (GOLD analysis project Ga0209212, IMG submission 183996) | Groundwater microbial communities from Rifle, Colorado, USA - Groundwater C2 (SPAdes) (version 2) | ecosystem: Environmental > Aquatic > Deep subsurface > Groundwater | place: Rifle, Colorado... | reverse complement strand
CATAAGCCAAAGAAGCGGCAGTTGGCTCGTTAACTATCCTGACAACCTCCAACCCTGCTATTTCCCCTGCATCTTTTGTTGCCTGCCTCTGGTCATCATCAAAATAAGCAGGGCATGTAATAACTGCTTTTGTTACCGGCTCCCCGATAAACTCCTCTGCATCCTTCTTTATTTTTTGCAATAAGAAAGCGGATAGCTGCTGCGGCGTGTATTCCTTGCCGTTAACATTATACTTAAACTTAGTGCCCATCTTTCTTTTGAAGGCACTAAATGTCCTTGTAGGATTGGAAATAGCCTGCCTTCTTGCCGGCTCGCCAACAATCAAGCTTCCTTCTTTTGTAAATGCAACTACAGAAGGAAATGCCTTTCCGTACTGGGTTGTTCCCTCAGCAGACGGTATTATAACTGGCTTTCCTGCCTGCAGGACAGAAGCTGCGCTGTTTGAAGTGCCAAGGTCAATTCCAATTATTTTTTCTTTTATATTTTTCTTTTCAGCCATTTTCTCACCTTTATATTAATTTTTAATTTTGTTTTTTGCCAATTAATTTTTTATTCGGCAATATTTTTATTAATCAATAATCTTTTTATTTATTGGTTTTTTATTTCCCTTTCTTAAACGCCCTTTTCCAGCGCGTATTCAATACTGTGTACCAGGGGCAAATTTTTCGCTTGTTTCTTTTTCTTTAAAGCGAAAATTTTGCTAATTGGCATCGTAGGGGACCCGATTTTCGCCTTTGCTTTTTATTACAGCGAAAAGCAGGGATTATTTTTATTACCTATTGATATTTTATCTTTACCCTAAATAGCTTGGAGTTTCAGTTGTTTCCTCTTTTCCCTCTTTTTTCTTGTGCTTTTTCTCAAACTCTGCTATTGCCTTTGGCTTGTCTATCCTACCAAATTCCTTTTCATATTTTTTTACAATCTCCTGAAGCAGCTCTAAAATCTTTTTTGCATGGTAAGGCTCTACCATAACCACATTGTGCTTTAATGAAATTGAGGCTTTTGTCTGGCTCCTTGGGTCAACCCTTGGCGTTACGCACTTAAAGTCAAAAACAAACTGCGTTGGGTTGAAATTAATGCTGAGCTCATGGGCAAAAAACGGCTCTCCTTCATTTATATGCAGATTAATCCTTTCTTCTTCCGGCATTTTTATCCTCCTTAAGCTAGTATATTATAACTTAATATTTTGTTTAATCTTTCTTTGTCAGCTACAAAATCCTCTAATTTTCCTTTTGGCAGTGTTTTTCCCCCTGCCTTAAGGTAAACTGCAAACTCCCTTATGCTCTGTGGGTCATTTGCATTGATGAAGTGATTGAGCATGAACCATAAGCTTAATTCTTCCCCATACTGGCTGCAGTTTCCTGTCCTGCATTCCAAAGGCTTTACATACTGAATTTTGCAGTTCTTGCCTTCCAAGAATATGCATCTGCCATACGGCTTGTTTTCTCTCAGTATTTTTGGCCTTAACAGCTTTGTATGGAACTTTTCAATCTCTTCCAGATATTTGGCTTTTAATTCCTCTTCGCTTACGCCCAAAAATATTGCAATATTTTTTAAGTCATCGCCGAATAATGCGCCTGAGCCATGGCTGCAGCAATGAGAGCATCTTTTGCATTCCTTGCCAAGCTCCAAAACCTTCTTTAAGGGCGTGTTTTTGGTTATCATCTTACTATATTTATTGTAGCAACTAACTCTCCTCTTTTTTCAAAACCAAGAGAATACTTCTTCGTGTATATGCCTTGTCCCCCGTCTTTATCTGTAGACACCATGTAAGAGCATGTCATTTTTCTTAGTTTGTCTTCAATTGCTATTACTGAACGATACTCGCCTATTAGTCCTTCCATATCCTTCTGTACTGATTGAGGTAAATCTTCAACACTTTCTACTTTAAGCATTTTAAATCACTTCTTGCTCACTTTTACCTTGCTGTGCCTTATTACCTTGTCACAGAGCATATAGCCTTTCTGCAATTCTTCCAAAATCATATCTTCTTCCTTGTCTGATTTCTCTGTCAGCAATACTTCATGCCTGTAATGGTCAAACTTTCTGCCTTCAGCTTCTATCTTTCTCAAGCCTTCTTTTTCCAATAGATGGTAAAGCTGCGCAAATATAAGCTCAACCCCCTTTATAAAATCCTCTTGCTTGCCCTTATTCTTCAATGCAAGCTCAAAGCTGTCTAAAATAGGCAATATCTTTTCTACCAGGTCCGCATGCGCATATTCAATAAAATCCTTTTTTCCCTTCTCAGCTAATCTTCTGTAATTCTCAAAATCAGCCTGCAGCCTTTGCAAGCTCTCAGTTAATTCCCTGATTTTTGCATCCTTTGGATCAATTTTATGCTCTTCTTTTTTAATCACATTCTTTAATTTTTCAATTAAATCTTTCCCTTCCTTTGGCTCCTGTTTTTCTTCTTCCATTTTTTATTCACAAATAAGGTAAAGGAGGTGTTTAGGTTCTTTACCTTTATTTTCGTTGACTTAAAGTCAACAGAATGGTGGTAATATCTACTAATATTTAAACTTTTCTATGCTGTAGTATACATATCATCAAAAGATTTATATACTATTGACAGAGATATAGCATTATGATAAGGATATACCACCAAAAAATAACCATAGTAAGGACAAGAAAGCCGTCTGAAAAAAACATTAATCAGGAGCTGCAATGGTTTGGCAATTCTTTAGGGTTGTTTAATTTAAGGGACAAGGATAAAAGCTGCTTCAGGGTTTTTATAGAGCTTTTAAAGGCAGCAAAAGCTAAAATGCCGTTAAGCTCTGATGAATTAGCTTACAGGCTTAACCTGACCAGAGGGACTGTAATACACCATATAAACAAGCTTATGGATGCCGGGATTGTCATTTATGACGGCAAAAGATATATGCTCAGGGTTGATAACCTTAAGGATTTAGTTGATGAAGTGGAAAAGGACATTGAAAGGACCTGTTCAGACTTAAAGAATATTGCCAAGGAGATTGATGAGAGGCTGGGGTTGTAGAATTCCTCTTTCCACCAGTCTATATAGCAAACTCTTTAGAGTGAGCGATTACTAGCATTTTTTTGATTTCTAGGAAAATTTAAAAGCTTACCTTTATTCTTTCCAAATAAAGGGGTGTTGAGGTATTATATATGACACAAAGAATTTCATATGGTCCGCACCTCTTTCCTGGTGACCCTGAGTCTTATATAAGGGTTGGTGGTTTGGGCATCAGTGTTGGGGAAGCCCATAGGCATATTCAAAAGACATTAGTTGCTGCATTTAGTAATGGAAATCCTGATTCCATTCTTTCTCAAATATCTAGTAGATTTGGCCTTAAACCCGATGTGCCTGTAGAGCTGGCTTTTATGAACTATGGAAATACCCAGCTAGTTTATCTTGCAACTTTGGGAAAAGTAAAAGTTGCTGTGTTAATCAATCAGCCACATACACCTTTAGGAGAAGTAAAGGAAGAATTTAACAATCTTGGAGAGCTTGTTGGGACAGACCCCCGATTTGTTGTAGAACCTTACGCTTATTTTGCAGTGGGAAAACATGAATTATACGTATCCTGGTATATAGACAAAGCCCTATGTATTGTACATAATCCGGATAGTAACATACATGGTTTCTATGATCCTAGCCCGTTTTATCACTTTGAAAAATTTATACCTGGGACCAGCCAAACAGTAAATTCAAGCATAATTGCACTTCTTGTTAATTATCATGAGCATGGTAAGGGCCTGGCTAAAACACAGATAAGCGGCAATGATTTTATCTTAACTAGGGGTTTTGACCAATATAAGCTAGATACAATCTTGCCTAACATCAGGATTATTGCTGCTCGCGGTTTTATTGATGCTTCATTAAATGAATATATGGATGTATTAAGACAGGAATTCTTAATTGACACTAATCGCAATGATCCCTATGTTGTTTCAGGAAAACTTAAAGTTAACCACAAGTCTAAGGTGGCAATGACAAAAAAAGAAATAGAAGAAGGAATTGAATTAGGTTTAAGGTTGAAAAAAGAAAGAAAGTGATTATTTAGAAAATGAGACCCAAAATGGATAATGGTATATTTGATCCTTTTCCTGCAGGTTTTAACTATAATAAAGAGTATAAAAGTGCTACATGTATTGTACATCCGGGATATTCTATCTATAGTGCGGGTGGAAGAAACGCGAGAGATGATATAGGAAAATATGGTTCCTATAATACTTACCTAGACAATCTTCTAGAACTTGTAAAACGCCAAAGAAGCTTAGGGGAACTTACAATCCTAGCTGTTGAGCAAGATGTATTATCAATGCCTAAACTGGAAGAAAAGCTTTCCGTTATATGCCCCTTTGATATATCCTTAGTTATTGCTACAGATGCTTCCAGCATGATTCATGACAGCTTTTCAGAAAAGGTTTTAGTGAATGGAAAATCTATAAAACAAGATATTAACTTCATCTATAATCTCCTACAAAGCTATGGGATAACTGAATTAAGATTTGCTGGTGAATACGTATGGTATTTGAAGTATGAAAATAATGAGGAAGGCCCCGGGTGTGTTCCAACTGCAGCCCTTATCTTCCAGAGAGAGGGCTTTTCAATTAAAGGCGTAAAAGAATGCGTATTCCCACTAAAAGCCCCGCCAACTAAAAAGAATAGCGAAATCGGAGAAATAAAGGAAAAACTTTATGGAGATGCTATTAGCGTTCTGTAAATATTTTTTCGGGCATTTTGACAAATGGCTTGAGCATAAGATAGATTTAAATATTCCTGATTAATATTCTATCTAAAAAAAGAGTTTTGTGATAGTTAAAAATGGCAAGACAGGTTGGAATTGTAATGGGTTTGGTGGTTGTGTAGAAATGCAAAAATACGCCGGCTTTTGGATAAGGTTATTAGCGAAGATAATTGATTGGTTAGTAATATTTATCTTATTCTTGCCGGGCTTTCTAATTTCCGTGTATATAAACCATCTAAAAGGAATATATCCTCTTTCTAGCGGTCCTCCAACCTTCTTTTATATTTATAGTTTTTTATGCTTTATTTTTGCTATAATATTGTATGATCCTTTTTTTATCAAAAAATATGGCGCAACTCCTGGAAAAATGCTGCTGAAATTAAAGGTTATAAAAGCTGATAACTCCAAGATTTCATGGGGAGACTCTTTCCTGAGATGGTTTATATACAAATTAGGCTCCGGATGGTGGGTTTTGTTTTTAGGGGTTATTTCTATAGCCTGGGACAAGAAAAAACAGGGATGGCATGACAAGGCGGCTAAAACCATTGTTATAAGGAATCAGCCATAAGAAATTATTTAAACTGGCATATATTCCCCTTCTTTTATGAAAGTAGTCAAATTAATAATTAACAAGATAAAGATAGAAAAATACTCACCAAAAGACAAGACAATTGACTTGGAAATATATTTTAATGACGGCGCTGACAAGGAAATACTGAAAACAGTTGAGATAAATGACCCCGATACACTGGCTGAGTTTATTATTTCTGAAATCAGGAAAACAGTAAAGCAGGCTAAAGGCGATGTTGTCCCTGTGACAAGCGAAGACGAGGAAAAATTGGCTGAAAAGATGTCTGTGTTTTTCTCTAAAGTTGCTGAAAAAATAGAAAATATAAAAAAAGCAAAAGTAGCTGAAGGCTATATCCAGCTAATAAGGGAAATAAACAGCATGCAGCTGACTCTTTAGCCTTTTCTCTCCTGTATCAATTCCCTTGATTTCCTGGCAGCAGATGTTAATCCGCGAGCAACCCTTCCCCTCTTATCACAAATCCAGCTTATCCTTGGGTCTGCAATAACAGCAGGGTGCGACCTGTCCACTAAAATAACCTCATACCAGAAATTATTTCCGTCCTCTCCGACATAATAGCTGTTAAGCACGGAGCAATTGACAAATTTTTTTTCTACCCTCTGCTCTGCTACCCACTGGTAACTCATTTTTAAGTTTTTTCTCCTGGACATCCTTTTGGATCTTCTTCCTGCCCTTATCTGCGGCTTTTGCCTTCCGCCTCTTAAAACTTTTTGCCTTACCAGAATATAGCCTTGTTTTGCTTTATAACCAAGAGAACGGGCTTTGTCAATCCTTGTTGGCCTGTCAATCCGTATAGTAACCGGCTGTTTTTTCCATTCAAGCCGCCTGCTGCGCCAGAGTTCTCCTAAATTTTCCTTTGGATTTTTCCAGATATCCCTGACATACTTGTACATACCCATTTTATTAGCCTCCGTTATTATTTATTATGCTAAGGTTCAAGGAAGCAACTCCTCACATCCCTTAAATGTCAGAAATTATAGCTGATTTATAAACTTTATCGTTTCACGAACTGAAACATAAAGGTTTGAAAATTTTAATTTTAAAAATATTGCTGAAAATTAAAACAAAACCATTCCAAAATAGTAAATTATTTAAACCAGCCGGTATAGTGGAGGGAAAGATGGCAATAGACAATTCAAATTATCTGGGTGTTCTGGAAAATTTCCCAAAGCAGTGCAGGGAAGCCTTAACACTGCCGAAAGGCAGCATAATATCCGGCGAAATAACATCAATTCTGGTTTGCGGCATGGGAGGCTCTGCCATTGGCGGCGATTTGCTGAAGAGCTACCTTGCAAACACAAGCATACCTGTTTTTGTGAACAGAAATTATGATATCCCTAAATTTGTTGACAGCTATACTTTGGTTTTTGCTGTTTCTTATTCCGGCAACACAGAGGAAACAATAAGCTGCTTCAAGCAGGCAAAAGAAAAAAAAGCAAATGTATGGGCAATATGCTCAGGTGGAAAACTGGCTGAGATAGCAGACAAAAAAATCCTTATACCCACAGGCTACCAGCCAAGGGCAGCTATTGGCTACTTATTTTTTCCGATGCTTGGCCTGCTTCATAATTCCAATATTATAAGCATAACAAACACAGAGCTTAATGAAATGCTGGCTGTCTTAAGAAATGTAAATGAATTTAAAGAAAAAGCCCAGGAGCTTGCTAAAAAAATCCGGGGGAAACTGCCTGTAATCTACTCATCCGAGCTTTTAGCCCCGGTGGCTTACAGGTGGCGAACGCAGATAAACGAGAATGCAAAATTGCCTGCACTGCACCACGTTTTCCCTGAAATGGACCATAACGAAATAAACGCATTTATAAATATGAGCAGGAAGAATTTTATTGCGATAATGCTCAGGGATAAAAAAGACCACGAAAGGATAAGGAAAAGGATGGACATAACAAAGGAGATAATAGCAAACAGGGTTGATATTGAAGAGATTTACACAAAAGGGGATTATTTATTAGCAAGGATGATGTATTCCATTTATCTGGGCGATTTTGTTTCTTATTACCTAGCAATAGACAACAGGACAGACCCAACGCCAGTTGATATCATAGAACAACTTAAACAAGAGCTTGCAAGATGAACAGATTCTTAATTGAAAACCCATTTGTGGTTATCTTTGCTTTATTTATTTTAACTATAATAGTTTATTTTGCATTTGAGGTGTTTGCAAAGCATAAAAGGCTTGAAAAGCACTACACTACAAAGAAGGTCTTGTGGGGCGCTGTATTAATTGCAATAGCAGCCATAATCTTATTTACGCCTGCCATAGGATTTGCTGTAAATGCGCTTTTTCATCCAGGCTCAGCTAATCTGGTAACAATATTGTCTTCTCATTTGGTGTGCTCCTCTTTTTTTGATTTGGGGGGATTAACTGCTTTATCACAAGAATGCATTATAGTAGAGCTTATTGCAGCTACGTCTGTTATACTGATTATTATCGGATTATTCTTGATACTGGCTGGGCTGGTGTGGTTTAAATAGCTGTTTCTCGACCCGACCAAAGCTACATATTAGGAACAAGAATTAAGGGGCAATAAAACCGAAATATTTATATATAACTTATAGTTACACATATGTATCAATAGGTGATTAGTATGACACAAGAACTATTAGTAAAGAAAATAAAGCATTCTCCTACTTTAAACACTATATTTATGGTAGAAGATGTTATAAAGAATGCTGATGAATCTATAGTTAGTGTTGCTTACATTAAAAAGCACCTTCCGAGACAGGTAAATCATAATACTTTAATGCAGATTTTAGAGTATCTTGAAGAAAGCAATAAAATAGCGGTAAGTTTAAAAGGAATAACTTGGATACATAATAATAATCCCAATTTAAGAAAAGCAATAAGCGAAGGCCTTGAAATTTGAATAAAATAGTAAGAATCAAGTTATCTACTGAAGCGGGGGAAGTTTACAATTATTTAAATAAAGAGGTTGCTGAAGTTGAAAAGAGCGGGAAGAAAAGAAGCCCCGAAGTCCAAATTTTTCAGGCGTTTGAACAGAAGAAAGATTTGATTAAAGCAAATTATCATTATGGTGAGCCTATTGCTAAATCAAAGATTCCTGAAAAGTTTAAAGTTAAATATGGAGTTACTAATTTATTCTGGGTGGAACTTCCCCATTATTGGAGATTTCTCTATTCTCTAACTGAAGGAGACTCTGAAATAGAAATTGTTGCTTTTGTTCTTGATATAGTTGATCATGAGAAGTACAATAAGTTATTTGGCTACAAGAAGAAGTAGGTTTTCCTGGGCTTCTTTTCCGTTTCTAGGTCTTTCTTCCAATTTTGTTAACAATTATTAAACGCGATTTTAATTGTGTTTAATAATCTATAACCCGTGACAACAAAAATAATATAAAGAGGTAAGCCTTTTTTCTTTTTATTGGGGAGATGATAATAAAATCATTAAAGCTGGAGAATATAAGGTCTTATTTAGATGCTGAAATAAATTTTCCGGGCGGATCTACATTGCTGGCAGGCGATATAGGCTCAGGAAAATCAACAATTTTACTGGCTGTGGAATTTGCATTGTTTGGTGCAAAAGGCAAGGATTTGCCTGCCTCTTCTTTGCTGAGGCATGGGAAGAAATCCGGCTCTGTTGAGATGAAGTTTGAGCTGGAAGGCAGGGAGATAATAATCAAAAGGGTTTTAAAAAGAGGGAAGGAGTCTATATCGCAGGAAGCAGGCTATACCATAATAGACGGCAGAAAAAAGGAAGGAACAGCTGTTGAGCTGAAAACAGATATTCTGAATCTGCTGGGCTACCCAAAGCAGCTAGTGTCAAAAAGCAAGGACATGGTTTACAGGTATACTGTTTATACGCCGCAGGAAGAGATGAAGCAGATTCTATTTGAGGATAAGGACATAAGGCTTGACACATTAAGAAGGGTTTTTAACATTGACAAGTACAAGAGGGTGAGGGAGAATTCCGCTATAATAATTCATTATCTAAAAGAGAAGAGAAAGGAATATGAGGGCAAGATAGCTGATCTGGAAGAGAAGAAAAAGCAGAAAATAAAACAGGAAGAGGAAATAAAAGAGCATGATAAAAGGGTTTCTGAGCTAAAGCCAAAGCTGGATGCTATAAAAGAAAAGATAAAGGAAAGCAAAAAGGAGATGGAAAAGACTGAAAAACAGCTGAATGAGCTGAGTAACTTAAGAAGGGAGTTTGATTTGAGCGAATTAAGGCTGAGAAATAACCTGGAAAAAAGGGAGAAAAATAAAAAAAGGGCAGAGGAACTGAAAGAATACATCGATGAATTAAAAAAGGAATTAAGCGAAAAGGAAAAAATCTCTTTAGAGGAATTGAAAAAAGAGATGGCGGAAAAAGAGAACCAGATTGATCTGATGGATATTACAGTGAAGGAGATATTAAAGAAAATCTCTGTTTTTAAATCAAAACTTACTGATTCTGAAGAGCTGAAGAAAAAAATTCTTGAAGTTGATGAATGCCCTTACTGCAGGCAAAAAGTGGCTCATGAGCATAAAAAAACAATATCTGAAAATGAAGGCAGGAATATAGCGGAATTTGAAGAGAATATAAAATTGCATACAAAGCAGCATATAGATGCAGAAAATAAGCTAAACAGCCTGAAAAAAGAGTTAAGCGAATTAAGAAAAAAAGAGGGCAGGCTTTCTGTTTTTGCTGTAAAGCTGAAAAATCTGGAAGAAAAAATAAAAGACAGGGAGATAATAGAGAAAGAGCAGGATAAAATAAAAGAGGAAATAGGAAAGGTTAATAAAAATAAGTTAGAGCTTAATGAAAAAATCAAATCGCTTAAAGGGACAGAAGAAGAAAGCAAAAAATTGAAGGAGAAAACAGAAAAAAACCTTGCAGAGGAAAGAGAGCTGGAGTTAAAATTAAATTCTTTGGAGAGGGACAGGGAAAATACTGCAAAATTGATTGATATGCTTGACAAAGAGATTAAAGAAAAAATGATAATAAAAGGCGGCTTAAATTATCTGATGCAGGTACAAAACTGGATGGAGGAGTATCTGCTGAACTTAACAATAACAATGGAAAAGCATGTCATGCTGCAGATACATAGCGAATTTGATGAATTGTTCCAGAAATGGTTTGGCATATTAATGGAGGATGAAACTATATCTGTCAGGCTGGATGATGAGTTTACGCCTGTAATAGAGCAGAACGGCTATGAAACAGCTGTTGAGAATTTATCCGGCGGAGAGAGAACATCTGTAGCCCTTTCTTATAGGTTGGCTCTTAATAAAGTGATAAATGATATTATTGGCGAGATAAAGACAAAAGACATTATCATGCTTGATGAGCCGACTGACGGCTTCAGCACAGACCAGCTTGACAAGCTGAGGGATGTGATTGGACAGCTTAATGTAAAACAAATAATTATTGTAAGCCATGAGAGCAAGATAGAGAGCTTTGTTGATACTATCATAAGGATTAACAAGAATGAGCATGTGAGCGAGATAAGTGCATAGAAATGTCAGAAACTTTCCATCAGTCTAAGACTGGTGGCTGAAAGCCAATTCATTTTTTGGATATGGAAAGTTTCTGAGCATGCTCAAAAACACGCTCCGCTCTTTAGGGCGGGGTGTTTTTGACATAATTAAATTGCAAAAAACCCGTCAATTGAGTTTTATTGATTTATCCTTTAAATAAGGAAAACTTTATATAATATTATCCTTTAAATAAGGAAAACTTTATATAGTAGTAATTACTTCCATATCACATATGAACCAAAAAGAAGCAGAGCAATATTTGATAGATTTCCAAAAAAGAGAATTCCCAAAATTGGTAGATAGGACTCTAAAGGTATCTTTCGGTAAAAAGATAAATGCAATAATAGGCCCGCGAAGAGCTGGAAAAACTTCTTACTTGCACCAAATAATGAGGGAGATGATAAAAACAGGGAGAAAGAAAGAAGATATGATTTACCTAAACTTTGAGAGCACCAAATTATTTGACCTTAATTTCAAAGAAATAAAAGAAGTTGTCGAGATCCACAAAAGACTATTTCCAAAAACAAAAAATCCTGTGTTATTTTTAGATGAGCCTCAAAACATACAAAATTGGGAAAAAGCTGTAAGAGAGCTAGATGATGAAGGATACACTATATTCATTTCTGGCTCATCTTCCAAGTTATTAAGCAAAGAGATTGCGACCTCATTAAGAGGAAGAAGCATAAGCTATTTGCTGCTGCCTTTCTCATTCAGAGAATTCTTAAACCTAAAAGAATTTCCCGTTTCAAGATTAACAAGCTCCGAAGAAAAAACCAAGATACTTGCGCTGATGGATGAATATCTCGAATTCGGGGGATTCCCGGAAGTTGTTCTAGAGCAAAACAAAGATACCAAGCTCAAAATAATAGAGAGCTACCTTGATCTTACAGTCTACAAGGATATAGTGGAAAGGCACGGGATAAAGGATTCTATGCTCATAAAATGGCTTATTAAGTCTGTTGCTTCAAGCTACACTAAAGAGATCAGCATAAATAAAATATACGATACCCTAAAATCTCAGGGAAGAAAGATATCAAAAGACGAGCTGTATACATACGCTTCTTTATTAAATGACTCTCTTTTTGCGTTATATCTCCCTAAATTTAGCTGGTCTGCAAGAAAAAGGGAGCCCGTTAACAAGGTATTTCTCTGCGATACTGGTTTTGTAAAGATGATTGAGATTGGCAGGGATGCGGGAAAGAAAATGGAGAATGCCTTTTATTTGGAGATGTTAAGAAGAAAGAGCCCGGTAATAGAACATTTCTTCTGGAAAAATGTCCAGCACGAAGAAGTTGATTTAATCGTCAAAGAAGGAGCAAAAATAACTCATCTGATTCAAATAAGCAAGGAATTAGATAATCCTGAACTAAAAGAAAGGGAAATTCGGCCATTGCTCAAGGCAAGCAAAGAGCTTAAATGCGATGAATTAGCTATAATTACAGAAGATTATGAGGCAGAAGAGGATGCTGAATGGCGTGGGATCAAAGGAAAAATAAAGTACGTTCCCTTATGGAAATGGCTATTGATGGCAGAGCAGCAATAATTGCTTCTTTGAATTATGCTGAAAAAGTTGAACAAGCGAAGATGATCCTTATGGCGGTACTCCCCTGACAAGATTTGCACCTGCCTGAGATCTTGAATTTTTGGATATGTGCGAGGAGCGTGGGCTGAGGTTTAGAATTCCTCTTTCCACCTGCCTATAGCGAAGCGATGACTGGTGGTTCTTGATGAATATAACTTCAAGCTGCTTCTAATATACAAATTAAGAGGGGACTTTCGCATTATAGCCTAAAGACTGAAAGAATAAAAAAGGGAGATATTGATTTTTAGCGTTTTCTTTATAAATAAGCCTGGTAACCAAAGAAGGAGATTTTTTGAGGAAAGTTTAAATAGATTAGTTCTTCGATAACTAAATAAAGGGATAATTATGGCTAAAGGATTGTTTGGTTTTATATTAATAATAATAGCTGTAATCGTGCTATTTACAGGAATTTTAAATCAAATAATAGATTTAGACGGATATACAGTAAAACAAACTAAAGAATTATGTGATAGCTGGATTGGTGATTTAGGTAAAACTTTTAATACAGGTGTTAGAAAAGAATGTGGAATTGTAGATGTCGTATATTATTCTTCTTTAGGTTTAATTGTTATTGGTTCTTTGTTTATGTTAGTTAGTTTAATAGTTCCAAAAGAAAAAAAAGAAAATAATACAAAAATACAAAAACCAATTCCTAATCAGAATATTCCAAAAAAACTATCAGTAGAACCAAAAGAGGACAAACCTAAACAGAAAGTAAAGAAAGAAACAGAAAAGGATATACTTAATTTAGGTATTTTTAAGATTAGTACGGTATCAAAGAAGAAATAAGGTGGTATGAATGGGTTTATTTGACTATATTTTTAGTGGTTTTAACTATATAAGGGCAATTGAAAGGGCAACTGAAAACCAATACAAAGGAATAAAATTTATTGGTAGAAAGGAAATTAACTTAAAGAAACATTATATAGGCTATAGATATAGCAGTTTATATTGTAATGTTCCAGAAGATAATGCTAAATTAACTAAGAAAGGATATAAAATAAAGGGCTGGTTAAATATTCCAACTGCGGTTGATGATATGGAAAGCGAAAGTTTTGTTCCTGTTTTTTATAGAAGAAAAAATAGGAGGTATAAATAAAAAAATGCGACCAATATTAAGACCAGCATATTGGAATGAAAAGAATTTGGATGTATGGAGAAAAAGAACAGTGGAGTTGATAAACATAGCGACACTTCTGCCTGTTGTGTATTGTGACCTAATGATAGCAAAAGAAAAAAATGAAAAAAGGAAGATTAAAAAATTGGAAAGAGAAAGAAGTGGATTGGATGGGGCAATAGGTCGTATATTAGATGATGCAACAACAGATGAATATACAATAAAAAAAAGATAAGTTCCCTATAAGAGAGACTATTAAACTAATTATGAGCCAAGAAAAAGAGCTTATTGAACAGGAAGGTGAATTAGGGGGGGGTTCGTGTCGGTTACTTTGTAGGGGAAGTAAGTGAGTTATTAAACGTTTTAGAAGTAAGGTTTTCTAAGGGACAAATAACAAAAAAGGAATATTTTGAAGAAAAGAAGACATTAGGAGAAATGAAAGATATGTTTGATGAAATGAAAGAAGGTGGAGATAAGACATGTATTTTATGTTTAGTAAAAAACAAGGCAGTATGAATGAACAAAACATTAACAATCAGCTATTTTTTTGGGCTGTAGTGTGTTAAAAACAAAGTTTTTAAAACTACATACACCTTCTTGCTTCATTCGGGGCTGTAGTGTAACTTGGTATCACTCTACCTTGGGGATATGCCTCACCCTTAGCCTGCAGCTGAGGAACCAGAGTGGTAGCAATCGGAGTTCAAAGGAAATTGGAGTTTTTAATTCCAATTCTTGAAAATCTTCGCAGCCCCATTTTCATAGTAATATTTAAATATAAGTTAAACTATGCTTTAGGAGTTAAAAAGGAGGAATATATGGGAAAATATAACCTGTTTACGGTGTCAATATTGGCAATATTGCTGCTTTTGCCTATTGTATCTGCTGTCTATACCACTGAGATAATACCCATAAGCAACAGAATAACATATGACGGGGTAGCAGTATTCAAGGTTATAGTCCACAATAATGAGAGCTTTACAGAAACTTACAATATCAAAAACCCCAATTACCCAGTCTGGGATGTTTATACAAAGCCAAGAATAAGCCCGATAGAGATGATAGTTGCCCCAAATTCATCTTCTGATATAGAAATATTGGTAGACCCATTGCAGACTTTGGCATTAGGCAGCTATGCGCTTAATATAGATGTTAAATCAAAAATAAAAAAAGAGCTTTACAGGGCGCCTGTAAAGGTAGCAATTGTCTCAACACTGATAAGCGGGTATGTGCCTACAATAATACCAAAAATAGACATTCCTTCTTCCATAGACCCAAGAGAAGAAATCCCAATAGAGATAAACCTGAACAACCAGAATATGCTCGAGTTTCCGGACTTGGTTGTTAAGATTGAGAGCGAGCTGTTTAATGACGAAATAAAGACTGAATTAGGCTCAAAGGGCGTTAAAATACTGGATTTAAGAGAAAAAACCAATCCTTTAACAGCGCCAGGAGACTATTTAGTGAAGTTTACTCTTCTAAAAGGGGATATAGCATTGGACATACCAGTTGTGGATAAGGTCTCTGTGATTGAATATGCTGATTTCTCAAAAGACTCTGCAGTCAAAAAGGAATTTTTTGAGACAATAAAAGAGCTGAAATTTGTAACAAACAATAAAAACTATAAGGGAAGAGCAAAAATTGAAACTACCTTATTCAGAAAGCTTTTCACAGCAACAGAGCCGAGAGCAGATTCCATCAAGGAAGGCGGCAAGCTGTATCTTGTATGGGATGTTGCCCTTAACGAAGAAAATATAATGGATATTAAAATAGTTGAAAATTACAGGCTGCTGTTTTATATAATCTTCCTGTTGATTATTATAATTGTATTATACTCCATGTACAGAAGCCCTTTAATAATACAAAAAGCAGCAACAAACATACAAAAAAGGGAAGGCGGGATTTCAGAATTAAAGACAATTTTAACACTGAGAAACAGGGTCAAACAAAAGATAACTGATATAACACTTATTGATACAATACCTAACATAGCAGACATTGAAAAGGAGATTACAATCGGAACTTTGCAGCCTTCTAAGGTAATGAGGCACGAAAAAAGAGGTACAATCATAAAATGGCTTATTGACAGCCTGGATGCAAACGAGGAGAGGGTCATAACCTATAAGGTAAGGTCAAGGCTGCCTGTGCTGGGTGGATTCAGCCTTCCGCCTGCCATGGCAAGATTAAGGTATAAAAACAGGAACTGGAAAACACGCTCCAACAGGCTGGAAGTAAATGAATGATTCGGATTAATATTCTTCTTTGTGTTTTTTAGTTATTGATATTTTTTTATTGAACTTTATTATTGATGGCTGTTTTAATTGATTATTCTTATTATTGGCAAGACATCTGTAAAGTAAATTTTTAAAAAAATCCACCACCAATGGCAGGAGACGGTCAAAATGCTTCGCATTTTGCCCTACGAGCCACTCCGAAGGAGCCAACCCTCGGCTCGTCTCTGCCATGGCTGGATTTTTTATTAGTGTATAGCCAGAAACTATGCTTAAATATCCAAAATATTTATAAACTAAACTAAAATATGCTTTTGTATCCCCATCTAGCTCAACCGTAGAGCGCACGGCTGTAGCTTTTTAGCGCTTCTTGATCAGAAGCATATGCTTGAAATGAAAAGAAGTCAGCCGATACCGTGAGGTTGCTGGTTCAAATCCGGCGATGGGGACTTTTTATTTTTTCTGGGTGGAATACCATTGAAGATACAAAAAAACCGCAACATTTATATATAAGAAGGAAATTCAAAGCAAAATGGTATGCAGTCTTTCTCTAGCTAAAATACTATAAAATTGAGCTATATTAATCAGGAGAAGGATTGCTATGCCTCAATTATGCTGATGCCCTGGTAGTGTAGTGGCCTATCATGAAGCCCTGTCATATTTGTCCCTTAAACAAGGAAAAATGCAAAACGGCTTCGACCCGGGTTCAAATGGAACTAGTTTATATTTAAATTACCTTGAAAGTCCCGGCCAGGGCGTTTTACGCTTATGGGCCGGTAGCTCAGCCTGGTAGAGCACCTCACTTTTAATGAGGTGGTCGCGAGTCCGAAAAGAATATGCTAGGAAGTCTCGTCCGGCCCATCCCAATTCAAAAAAGAAAAAATGCCAAAGAGAACACAAATTGTAGAAAAGCATGTTTTAGTGCCAAGGCATATGAAATTATCCGATAAAGATAAACAAGCCTTGTTAGAGAAATATAATGTCAGCATAAAGGAACTTCCAAAGATACAGAGAGATGACCCTGCAATAGCCAAGCTTGATGTCAAGCCCGGTGATGTTATTAAGATAATAAGGAAAAGCCCAACAGCCGGAGAGGCTGATTTTTACAGGAGCGTAACAAATGTATAAGTATTCTAAAATTTTGATTCAGAAGTATTTTGAGGAACAGAGTTTTGTTAATGCAAACATAGCTTCTTTCAACCATTTTGTGGAGCATGAGCTGAACAACATCATAGAAGAGAACAAAACAATAGAGCCGACAATAATACCGCCTAATGTTGACAGCTTCAAAATAAGGCTGGATAAAATATGGACAATAAAGCCTGAAATAACCGAGGCTGACGGAAGCAAAAGGAAAATATTTCCAATCGAGGCAAGGCTTAGAAAACTAACATATTCTGCGCCTACATTCATTGAGGTTTCTGCGCATATTAATGATGTACAGAGGGAGAGCTTTACAACTCAGGTTGGTAACATACCTATCATGCTGAAAAGCAACCAGTGCCATCTTAACAAGCTTGGCAGGGACGAGCTTATACAGCGCGGCGAAGACCCTGATGATCCTGGTGGATATTTTATTATTAACGGGACAGAGAAAGCCCTTATCAGCATTGAGGATTTGGCAGCAAACAGGCTGCTGGTTGAAAAGGACACTACAGGGCCATCCACATTTGTCGGAAAGCTATTTTCAGAGAGAGGCTCATTTAAGATTCCGCATACAATAGAGAAAATGAAGGATGGAATCTATTACCTCACATTTACAAGGGTGAAGAGGATACCTTTTATTGTAATAATAAAGGCGCTTGGGTTATTAAAAGACGAGGAAATAGTAAAATCCGTCTCATCTGAAAAGCAGTATGATGAAATACTTATCAACCTGTTCGAATTCGTAGACATTAAAAATGAGGAAGATGCGCTTGACTACATAGCGAAAAAGATAGGCATCACGCAGGCAAAGGAAATAAGAATTGAAAGGATGAAAGAAGTCCTTGATAAATACCTATTGCCGCACCTTGGAATAAACACCGAAGAAAGGATTTTCAAGGCTTACAACCTCTGTAAATTGATCAAAAGGTATATTGATGTTTCAAACGGGGTTCTTGAGACTGATGACAAGGACCATTACATGAATAAGAGGCTAAAGCTGAGCGGCGACTTATTGGCAGACTTGTTCAGGGTTAACATAAAAGTCCTGATTAACGACCTGCTGTATAATTTCCAGAGAATTGTCAAAAGGGGGAAATTCCCGTCAATCAAGGTTATCATCAGGGATAAATTACTGACACAGAGGATATACAGCAGCATGGCAACCGGCTCCTGGGTTGGTGGCAGAAAAGGAATTTCACAAAGAATTCAAAGGCTTAATTTTCTTGAAACATTAAGCCATCTGCAAAGGGTTGTGAGCCCGTTATCAGCATCGCAGGAAAATTTTGAGGCAAGGGAGCTTCACTGCACCCATTTCGGGAGGCTATGCCCAATAGAAACCCCTGAAGGAACCAACATCGGGCTAAGAAAAAACCTAAGCCTGCTCTGCTCGGTTTCGAATGACTCCAATGATGACGAGGTTTTGAAAACATTAAAAAATTTAGGGTTAAAGACTATAAAATAAAATGGCAGATATATACCTAAACTCAAGATTTGTTGGAACAGCAGAAAATCCACTGGAGTTTGCAAACCAGCTAAAAGAGGAAAGAAGAAAGGGCAATTTAGCTGACAATCTGAATGTATACTATAATGATAAAGAGAGCGTTGTCCAGATAGAATGCTTAAGAGGCAGGGCCAGAAGGCCATTAATTGTTGTAAAAGGCGGGCAATCGATGCTGACTGAAAAGCATATAAAGCAGCTGGAGAAAAATGAAATAAGCTGGAGTGACTTGATAAAGCAGGGAATTGTTGAATATTTAGATGCAGCTGAAGAGGAAAATTGCTTCATTTCTTTATTTGAAAAAGAGCTGACTCCAGAGCATACACACCTGGAAATAACACCGCTGGCAATGCTGGGATTAACAACTTCACTGGTGCCTTATGGGAATTTCAACCAGTCAACAAGACTGAATGCAGGCAGCAAGAACCAAAAACAGTCGCTTGGGTTTTACGCAACAAACTTTGGGTTAAGGATGGATATGGATGTTAACCTGCTTTACACCCCGCAGACACCTATTGTCAGGACAATAGTGCATCCTATAATGAATTATGACAAGCATCCTGCCGGCCAGAATATTGTTGTTGCCATAATGAGCTACAAAGGATATAATATGGAAGATGCCATAATCCTAAATAAAGGCTCTATTGACAGGGGCCTCGGAAGGTCTTCTTATTTCAGGCCAAGCATTGCAGAGGAATTAAGATACGCAGGCGGCCTTATTGATGAAATTTCCATACCTGACAAAGATGTCAAGGGCTACAAAAGCGAGAGAGACTACAGGCTTTTGGAGGGAGACGGAATAATCTATCCTGAAGCAAAGGTTGACGAAGGGGACGTGATTATCGGAAAAACATCTCCGCCAAGATTCCTAAGCTCTTTGGAAGAGTACAGCCTGGCATCATCTACCAGAAGAGAGTCTTCAGTAGGCATAAGGCATGGGGAAAGGGGCGTTATTGATTTTATCTTATTGACAGAGAATGAGGAAGGCAATAAGCTTGTGCAGGTAAGGGTAAGGGACGAAAGAATACCTGAGATTGGAGATAAATTCACAAGCAGGCACGGGCAAAAAGGCGTTGTTGGATTAATAGTTCCACAGTCAGATATGCCATTCACAGCATCCGGCATTGTGCCAGATTTAATTTTTTCACCCCATGGAATCCCATCAAGAATGACAATAAGCCATCTGATTGAGATGGTGGCAGGAAAAGTTGGCGCTCTTTCATCAAGGTATATCAATGGGACAACATTTGATGCAGAGCCAGAGGAAAAGCTGAGAAAAGAGCTTTTATCATTGGGCTTTAGGGAGAATGGCGTTGAAACATTTTATAATGGGATTTCAGGAGAGCAGTTCCAGGCAAAAATTTATGTTGGCAATATGTATTACCTAAAGCTTAAGCATATGGTTGCCAATAAAATACATTCAAGAGCCAGGGGCCCAATACAATTGCTGACAAGGCAGCCGACAGAAGGCAGGGCTAAAGAAGGCGGCTTGAGATTGGGAGAGATGGAAAAGGACTGCTTTGTTGCGCATGGCGCATCAATGCTGTTAAAAGAAAGGTTTGACTCAGATAAAACAGTTGTTCCTGTTTGCGAGCAGTGCGGCATGATAGCTGTGAGGGACGAATTCAAGGATAAAAGCTACTGCCCTATCTGCGGCGAAGGCATTGAAATATCCAATGTTGAAATTTCATATGCATTTAAGCTTATACTTGATGAATTTAAATCATTGGGGATATACCCAAAATTGCAACTGGAGAGCAAATATTAAAAATGGCAGAAGAAAAAGAAGTTAAGGAAGAGGAAAAGGCTGAAGAAGAGCTGAAAGAAGCCAAGGAAAGCAAGGAAGCTAAAAAGAAAGGCGAAGCAGCGGATGAGAAAAAGAAAGAATTGCCTGAAGAGAAGAAGAAAGAGCCAAAAAGGATTGAATACGAGCAGCATATAAGCAAGCAGGTAAAGAGCATAGTGTTTTCTATTTTCTCTCCGAAAATGATAGAGAAGATGGCTTCTGCCAAGGTTGTGACCCCCGAACTTTATGATAAAGAAGGCTACCCAGTTGATGGGGGATTAATGGATATACGCTTAGGT
>Ga0209212_1003537_pt1 | contig 20454 bp, 21 predicted proteins | sample RifGroC2_FD_183996 | JGI IMG/M metagenome (GOLD analysis project Ga0209212, IMG submission 183996) | Groundwater microbial communities from Rifle, Colorado, USA - Groundwater C2 (SPAdes) (version 2) | ecosystem: Environmental > Aquatic > Deep subsurface > Groundwater | place: Rifle, Colorado... | reverse complement strand
AAATATTGAGCGCTGCTGAAAACTTTGCCATCCTGAGATCCATTATAGATACTGCCATAAAAAACAATCGAAATGTGGTAGAAGCTTTAAATGTTATCGCCAATTATAAAATAAACTGATTAGTTACGATTATTTTAAAGGAGAATGCCAAATTTATTCCGTAATATTTGTTTGGCTGAATTTTTTAAGTGACTTGAAATCTTATATTCTTGAGGTTCTATCTTGAGATCGTAACGAGAAATAAGCAATTCAATCTGATATAATTTAGAAACTAGTTCACTTAGGCTCGCTTCCATTTCCCATTTCCTAAAGATTTGACTCAACCCTAATTTGCTAATAATTTTATTTTTAACTAATTGACCGTTGAATAAAACATCCCTTGTAATTGAATAATAATCTTCAAAGAACCAATTATCGTAGTTATGATAATGTTTACTATGCCTTTTATTATTATCAACAGAATCATTTAATAATGACACTCCGGTTCTCGCCCATGGTACTTCCAATAATGACGGATCAATTAATTTAAGAATATGAAAATATGTATCAAAATTTCTAAAAATAGGAGAAATTGAATATGCAAAACTCACTAATTCGTGAGAAGTAAAAGTTTGTTTTAGAGTTGTAAATGATCTAATAAAATCCATTGCATGACCTATCATTCTTCTCATATAATTTTCTTGCATATCTAGTTCATTTTTAATAACCTTTGATTGCTCCCTGTCAGTTACCCATGCTAAAGCTCTATCTTTCTCAAGAATTTCCTTATGAGTTCTAAATATATCCGAATTAAAAAGTGAATATGGATTATAAATATCTATTAATTTTAAATCGCTCAAATGAATCCCGCTATATTCAGCTCGACCAATACTATCTCCAAAACTACTAGCAATAATGCAATCTTTAGATGAAGCTATCTCCTTCAATTTAGCCATTCCGTGATAATGGAAAGCAGAAACCTCTGCAGCTCCAAAATTTACAGCAATTTCAAAATTTTGTTTCAATATTGATTTGTCAAAATTGATATGTTTCCAATTATAATGATATTTTTCAGCAAGTTGTTTTGAGTAAATTACGTCTCTGGAATAAATATCGCCCCATGTAATTAGGTTTATATTTGCTTTAATTCTGCCTTCAGAAGATAATTTTCTTATTATTGCCAAAGTTACCCTGCTATCTAAACCTCCGGTTTGAAGAATCCATATATTATCGAAATCAGAAAATTCCTCAATAAATTCTTGAGTCAATAATTCAATAAAACGTCCAGCGATATCAGAAGGAGAAAAGATGTTATTTAAATGTGGTATTGGAGGATTTCGACGAATAGTATTCTCTTCTGTAATTAATGAATGCCAAGGCATTCGATAAACATCCTGAATTAATGTTCGATCCCCTTGTATATAATTGAAATTTATTAATGAAAGTATGGCAGAAACATCCAGCTTCCACCTAATTGAATTATCTAATTGATTATTAATTTCTTTGAAAGTACTGGCAGTTACAATTTTGTTAGTATTTTGATAATAGTATGGACAAAAATCGCCAATTTTTTTTGTAGAAATTTTATTATGGTTCATAATAATATTTATTACCCTTTTATTCCATAAACTGTTAAACTGAAGACAACATATGATTACTTAATTATTCTTTTTAACTAGCACTAAGGCCTCAGGCGAATAAAAACTATTTGAAATATTTATTTTTTTAATAAGTCTTGATAATGACAGCCATGGTCGAAGGAAAGGTTTTGTCCAACTTCTAATGTAGGCATCGTTAGAAGTGAACCAAATTTTGAATTCTGAAATATATTTTGCTTCTAATATTTGTCCATTTTCTAAATTCAGTATAGATTTCTTCAGGCTATTCAAATTCATTATATCTAGATTATGAATTTCTAAGACTTCTTTCATCTTCGCTTTTTTATAAAAAATTAATCTTATTAATTTTTGAAGAGGAGTTAAAGTTGGCACTGTTAAAAGCATTAGACCGCCCGGTTTGACAAAGTCCCAATGCCTTTTTATTACATTTTGGTAATCTTCAAAATGCTCTATGAAACCATTAGAGTATACAAAATCAAATAGATCATCAGATTCCCATTTAAGAAAATCATCTTTAATAAATCTCGCTGATATCCCTTGTTTTAAGAACGCAACATTTAGTTCTAGAATTCGAGGAGAAAAATCAATCCCGGTACAAGAATAATTAAATTCTTTAGCAAGAAATAATAGTGTTGTTCCGGGTACTGCACCGACCTCAAGGCATTTATATCCAGGTGTTGATGGTAACAGATTCGAAACATGTTTGAACCAACTTGGACAAGTTCCACATGCCGGCAAATCAATAACCGACTCTTGGAGTTTCAGCCAATAGTTCACATCTGTTAGAACATTAGAACTGTCAATTCCAATATGTGTATGTCTGTCTGAAGAATTCATCGAATGAATGGTTTAATTATTTGAAGCATTTTTTGCCATATTTTGTCTTCTGTATAGTTATTAATCGTCTGGCTCCACCCACGGGCTGCAATTTCTCGACGTTCTCTATCGTGAGATAAATAATACCGAGTATAATCGATACATTCTTTAGTTGTATCAAATCCAATAGCCTCGACATCAAGTTCAAATAGTTTGCCAAGATGTGCTCGATTGTTTCCGATTAACAGTACGCCATTAGCTGGCAACTTAAAGGTACGTGAAGTTGCCGGGCCGACCGATTGATCCATATTCCACCCAATAAGTGTTTTACCATACAAAGCAATCTGTTGATTGTTAGGCAAAAAGCTGTTTGGCCAACCATTACCAAAAACAATGGTTGAGGGAAAGACTTTTAATAGAGGTTCAACCATCAGATCCCGGTGTTTGTCACGTGATGCAAGGAATACAATAGGAACATCCCGTTGTCCATTAAGAATGCTCTCTTTGGTAATCGTTAAATCACGATCACTGTCATTTACCCCCAATGGCAAGAAGTCTACATTTTGTATTCCCCAACCATTATACATATCTATACAACCTGCATTTCCAACAAATGAGAAATCATATGCTGGCGCTACGTAATGTGATAAATACTCAGAAGCTTCAGGATCATCGTGACAAGTAAAAACATTGAATGTAGAAAGTTGTCTCACAAATTCAGGATGCAAGTTTGCCCCACCGTAGTTAATGAGAACATCAATTCCTTCAGTAATCTTAAATAATTGTTCGTATTTATTCAAAAGTTCAGTATCACGCTGACGCCAAAGTTTGTCAAGTTCAGGCCAAATTAAAAGCGGTCCGGGGGGCTTGAGAGGTAAACAAAAACCCTGTATGTTGTATCCGCGTGATCTAATTCTTTCAATCCGCTTCTCAGTCGAGGATTGAATTTCAGAGTTTAATGCAGGATAGGCATAAAGATACCTTATAGATTTCAAATCTGGTGAAGATGTTTTTACTTCAACTTGTTTCAAACTGATGCCTGGTCTAATTGAGGAGAATTTTAATAGAGCATTTTCTGGTCTAAATATTATTTCAAAACACCACTGTGGATCAGTTTCAGCCTTTGATTCAATCATTTCAAAAGTTGAACAGTCTGTCCCTTCAAAAGGAGTATAACCTAGCGCTTTCAACCATTGTAAAAGGAAATGAGATGAGAATCCTTTTTGGCGTAAACTTTCCTCAGAAAAAATTATTATAATAACAGGTCTGAAAGTTCGAATAGTTGTAAATGCTCCTAATAAGACTTGCGCCGCATAACCATTTACATTAAATAATATCAGATCTAGATTTAATAATGTTGCTTTTGAATAATCGTCGAGCGTAGTGCAGTTAACAAGCTGATCATTTAACTGATTATCAAACATGTAAAGATCTGAACTACCGGATTTATTTTCTTCGGGTGCTTTATTATACTTTAAAAATGAAAGTCTTTGTTTTACTATTATAGATCTGGATAATATTAGTATTCGATTTTTCGAAAATATTTCCTTTGTATAATTAAATCCAATTTTAATGTAGTGTTTGATAAAACTATTCAAAGTATTTGAATAGTTCTCATTATTATAATCTAAAGTTTGAGGTCCATTTTTTTGAAGTAGAGCTTTATTTTGAAGAATTATCTGGGGAAATCTGCCAGAGATGAAATTAGATTGTAAATGGTTAAACCAATTAAGATCAGGTTCGAAAACATGTACCTGACCTATTAAACCTACTTTTTGAACTAATAGCGTTGTAATCTCACCTTTACCAGCACCAACCTCTACAATTACCATTCCTGGTTTGACCTTATTTATTAGCGATTTATATTTAAAAGAAGAAAGTCTATTGGATAAACTTTTAAACATTTCTTTTAATTAAAGTGAAGTTTATTTTTGATAAAATCTTTTAATACAATCACATATATATTTGATTTCTTCATCAGTAAGCTGACTACCTGAAGGGAGCCACAGTCCATGTTGACCAACCTTATTAGATACTGGATATTCACCAGGAAGATTATATGCCAATTGCTTATTAATCGGTGGATACATTACCCTAGTTCCGATATTGTTTTTTTTAAGGAAAGCCTGGAGTTCTTCTCTCCTTTCAACTAAAACATCAATAAACCAAGGAGTGGTATAGAATAGATCTTGTTTGAAAAACTTCACTGAATCTATCTCTGACAATTGGTGTTGGTAAAGTTTTAGGATTTCTTTCTTACGTTCTACACGGGATTTGAGTTTTTTCATTTGTTCAATTCCAATCACTGCCTGCATTTCAGTAAACTTAAAATTATACCCAATGGAATCATGGATATCAGTTCCGCCTCCTGTTCTTCCAAAATCTTTCAATTTTCTAACTTTGGAAGCAAGATTGTCATCATTTGTAATTAGAGCTCCTCCCTGTCCTGTTGAAATTACTTTAGGGGTAGAAAAGGAGAAACTACCAATTGATCCAACAGAGCCTATATGATGTCCATTGGGGTAAAATGAGCCCAATGCCTGTGCCGCATCCTCAATCAATACTATTCCATTATTATTAACTAGTTCAACAAAGTTGTCAATGCCAGTCGATGGGTATCGACCATTTGCCGTTACTAGCATAATAGCCTTTGTGCGTTTATTAATTGCTTTTTTAGTTTGCTCGAAATTTAAACAAAGGGTATCTTCATCAACATCAACAAACTTTGGACAAGCGCCTATCATTTTTATTGAATTAGGCGATGCAATCATTGTATAATTAGGGATAATCACTTCATCTCCTGGTTTTATCCCAACTGCTATTGCGGCAAGTGTCAAACTAATAGTTCCATTATTAACAACGATACAATGCTTACTTTTCGTAAACTCAGCAATACTTTTTTCAAACTGAGATGTTTTAAGATATTCAGTGATCCAACCACCTTCATCCATGTATTTCATCAGGGCATTTTTCTCTTCAGGCCCAAACCATGGCTCCATCTGATTTATATATTTCATATACGTTTAGCTTCAATGTTTAAACTTATAAGAATGCCATTCTCTTTATCCATATGTGGATAATAAGCTTGTGAATGGTCATCGTAACCTTTATGAATGGTTTCTTGCCAATTATAAACAGACACATTGTCAAATCCATTTTCTGTCAACAATTTTTTTAAAGATTTAAAAGTGTAGACAGTTTTATGGTATATTATCATTTCTGATTCTAATGATCTAATCTCCATTCTTCCAAACAGAGGACCCAATATTTTCTCGACATCTCCGCTTATTTTATATACTTCAATTAATTTATCGAAGTCAGGTACAGCTAATCTAAGTATGCCTCCAGGTTTTAATACACGTCTCCATTCCTTCAGAACATCAACAGCTTTTGTTCTATCAAAATATTCAAAACTATGGCTACTGTAAATAAGTTCAGCCGAACAATCATCAAAAACAGAAAGATCATCTATACTACGCATGTAGTCTATATGTGGCATATCACACAGATCGACATGTATAAACCCGGGGATGAATCTGTGCCAACAGCCAAGATGCAGTTTCATTTTATTAATATTTTTATTTGTTGCTAATAATTTAAATAATTCCCATCCAAAAATCTATCATTTCATCCATTATCATATAAAAATCATATTCAGGCTTCCAATTAAAAGTGTATTTTAATTTAGAACAATCACCTCTTAAATATGGCAACTCCTCCGGACGAAGAAAAATAGGATTCTGCACCACATAATTTCTGTAATCCAAATCTAATCTGGAAAAAACGTATTCTGTCATTTCTCTAACAGAGTGAGTTTGACCAGTTGATACTACAAAATCATCAGGAATGTTATGATTGATTATCATATGCATTGCTCGTACATAATCTTTTGAATGTCCCCAATCCCTATATGAATCCATATTCCCAAGTTCCAACTTGTCACTTAATCCTTTTTTTATTTTCACAGCTTCTTTGACAACTTTACTCGTAACAAAATTGCTCCCTCTCCTGGGTGACTCATGATTGAAAAGAATGCCATTTACTGCATGAAGTTTATATGATTGCCTATAATTTCTAGTAATATTAAAAGCAAAAACTTTTGCACATCCATAAGGACTAGTTGGTAAAAACTTTGTAGTTTCCCTCTGAAATCCATCGTCATCAACCGATAAACCAAACATTTCAGAGGAACTTGCCTGATAGTATCTTGCATCCGGACATGCATTTCTGTATGCTTCAAGTAAATTTAGTGCACCCAAAGCATTAATCTGTGTAGTATACTGAGGTATATCGAAACTAATTCTAACATGACTTTGCGCTGCAAGATTGTAAATTTCGTCAGGTTGAATTGATTTTAAAAGTCTCTCTAAACTGGAAATATCAGACAAATCTCCATAGTATACATTTAAATTTTTAATCTTAAAATCTATCCTGGTTGATTGATGTTCGGGAATAGAGTTACGTCTTATAATTCCGTGAACTTCATATCCTAATCCCAATAAATATTCAGAAAGATAGCTACCATCCTGTCCTCCTATTCCTGTAATAAATGCTTTCTTCATTTAAGCTTAATATTTAGTTTTATTTTAATAATTCTTTATCCGATTCCTGTCCAAAATAAGGGCCTGTTTTGTATTCATAAACAACAGTATCATCTTCAAGTATCAAATAATTATGCCCACCTCTGAATGTAATAGAACAATCTCCAGGCATCAAGTTTCTTTCTGCAATTATCTCATCATCAAGGTCGTACAAAATACACTTTACACTACCTTTAACGACGAGCCAACTTTCCTGCGTAATAGTTATTACTTTTTCACATAATATATGCTTGTGAGCATTAAAAGTTTGACCTTTGCGCATTTTCATACTACTAAGTTGAAGAAACTCATGGTCAGGAGATATATTTGTTCTCCCATCTATTTCATTAAATTGATAAACTATATGCAATAGTTTATCGGGTTCAATTCTTGAGAATATTTTTTCCATAGTACATATTTTTAAATCATTAACATTTAATGAAATAAGTATTCATTTAGATGATTAGAGGTTATTGTTAAGTTGTTCAGTTTGCCAAGTAATAAATGGAGCGAGTTTTCCATAAATTGGTTCAGACATATAGGCGCGGTTAGTTCTACCTGTTCGTTCAATCTTTAGTGGTAAGGATATTCCATTTGGATAAAAAGTCCGTATATTATAAATTGTTGCCAATATTCGGAGTTCATACTGGATAGGAGCTAAAAAATCTGCCGGAATAATTGCCGTTGAGACATAATAACCTTGTTCCATTGTTGGTATACCATCATGATCTTCATCATGAAAAGAACGAAATAATACTGTCCCTTGATCATCAATTAAATCAAAATACACTTCGAGTCCAGTTGTTTGTTTAAAAACTCGGTATTTAATCTCTATTTCTAGTGGTTTTCCGTTTTCTGCCACTTGTCCAATTGGTTGACTATTTTGAGTTAACCTGATTCCTTCAAATTTAAATACTGAATCAGGGACTAGATTCTGGATAATTTCATCAATACTTTTTGTTTCATAAATATTCTTATGGATCTGTAGATAATTCTCAACTACTTTTGAAGTCTCATCGTCCATTACGATCATCCCAGATGATAATAATATACTTCGATTACAAAGTTGTCGCAATGCATGCATATTATGACTTACAAATATCACAGTTCTTCCTCCTTCACTTACATCCTGCATTTTGCCCAGACACTTTTTCTGGAAAGCTGCATCGCCAACAGCCAAAACTTCATCAACAAGAAGAATTTCTGGTTCCAGATGTGCTGCAACTGCAAATGCCAGACGAACATACATACCACTACTGTATCGTTTTACAGGCGTATCAAGAAATTTTTCCACACCTGAAAAATCAACAATTTCATCAAATTTATTCTTGATTTCAGATCGGTTCATACCGAGAATAGCACCATTAAGATATATGTTCTCTCTTCCGGAAAGTTCTGGATGGAAACCTGTTCCTACCTCAAGAAGACTTGCTACCCTACCATAAATTTGAACTCTGCCTTTCGTTGGTTCAGTAATTCGGCTAAGTACTTTTAATAATGTACTTTTACCAGCACCGTTTCCTCCAATTATTCCTAAACGTTCTCCCTGCTGAATTTTTAAATTAATATCTTTTAATGCCCAGAATTCTTCAATTTCGTTTCCGGAAATTAATTGGCTTCCTTTCAGTAGTTCAGTGGTTTTATATACAATCTGTGTAGCTTTTTTTGCTATCACATCGCGGAAAGTTGTAAAAGTCTCTTTTGTTTCATGACCAATTATATAGTGTTTACTTAAATTCTCAACTTTAATAACAGCTTTACTCATAAATAGATAATTATTTAAATTATATCGGCAAATGATTTTTCCATTTTTCGAAAATGATATATTGAATAAAATAAGAGTAAAATTATCACTCCAGTAGAAATCAAAAAACCTGGAATATATATTATGCTTTCATTGCCAAGGATACACCATCTAAATCCATCAATAATTCCAACTAGAGGATTTAAAGAATACAATAGTCTCCATTTCTCAGGAATAACACTGCTGCTAAATCCAACAGGTGAGATGTATAAACCAAGCTGAACTATGAAAGGAACAACATGCCGAAAATCACGGTATTTTACATTCATAGTTGTCAGCCATAAACCTACTCCAAATGAAGCCAGAAAAGCAACGATTATAAAAATTGGCAACCATAAAATATTCCAGGAAGGCATAGACTGATAATAAATCATTATGCCAATTAAAAGGATGAATGAAATAAGGAAATCTATAAAACTAGTAATGATAGAGCTAGCTGGGATAATCAAACGTGGAAAATAGACTTTTGAAATCAAATTTGCATTTCCAATAAGACTATTGCTGCTTTCAGTAAGGGAATTTGAAAAAAACTGCCATGGAAGTAAGGCTGCAAATACCATGATTGCATAGGGGGTTGTTCCTTCGGACGGTAGTTTTGCCAATTTTCCAAAAACAAAAGTAAAGATCAACATCGTGAGTAATGGTCTTAAAACACTCCAGGCAATCCCAATTACGGTTTGCTTATAGCGTACTTTAAGATCGCGCCATGCGAGGATGTAAAATAACTCGCGGTACCTCCACAAATCACGCCAATAATTTTTTCCGGATCTTCCCGGTTCAATTATTAATTCAAACTGCTCATTCATAGATATTTATGATAAATAAAATCAACCTGATACTGTTAAAAAATAGAATTTAGAAACGTCACAATAATCATATGTGAATCCGTAGTTTGAACCAAAAAATATTATAAATTCCACAACAGATTCTTAAAGTTTAATACCGTGAAATTTTTCAAACTAATAATAAGTAAATTACTATGCGGTTTTTAATGCCAAAAATCTTTAGGAATAAATCCATTATCTTTTAGAAGTTTTTGTCCTTTAAATATCTGTACATCAGAGCTAACCATTTCTTTTACAATATCTTTTACAGTGTAAGTTGGAGTCCAGTCGAGCATAATTTTTGCTTTACTGGAATCTCCCTGCAATATATCAACCTCAGTTGGTCTGAAATAATACGGATCGATGGCTACCACCTCCTGTCCTTTCTTTACTTCACACTTATTATCGTAACAATTTTTGACAAATCCTTTTTCATCTATGCCACTACCGGTGAATTCCAGTTCAATTCCGACTTCCTGAAAAGCCATTCTGACAAACTCTCTAACTTCAGTTGTAACTCCTGTAGCAATAACAAAATCATCAGGTTTATCAAGTTGCAAAATCCGCCACATCGCATCCACATAATCTTTAGCATGGCCCCAATCTCTCCTAGCTGATAGATTTCCTAGGAATAGTTTTTTTTGCATCCCCAGGGCAATTCGGGCAACAGCCCTGGTTATTTTCCTGGTAACAAAGGTCTCTCCCCTTATTGGAGATTCATGATTGAATAATATTCCATTACTTGCAAATATATTATATGCCTCCCGATAATTCACTGTAATCCAAAAGGCGTACTGCTTTGCAACAGCATAGGGACTTCTGGGATAGAATGGAGTATTTTCATTCTGGGGTACTTCTTTGGCTTTACCATAAAGCTCACTGGTTGATGCCTGGTATACTTTGGTTTTATCAACCATCTTAAGCAGCCTGATTGCTTCCAGAAGCCTCAACGTTCCAAGTCCATCAACATTTCCGGAATATTCTGCAGTCTCAAAACTGACATGAACATGACTCATTGCCCCCAGGTTGTATATTTCATCAGGCTGAGTTTCCTGAATTATCCGTATAAGATTGGAAGAATCAGTCAGATCACCATGGTGCAAATAAAGATTTGTACTCTCAAGTAATGGATCTTTGTAGAGGTGGTCAATCCTTTCTGTATTAATAAGAGAACTCCTTCTTTTAATACCATGAACAATATACCCTTTTTTGAGAAGCAATTCTGTGAGATATGCACCATCCTGACCTGTTATTCCAGTAATTAACGCGACTTTTTCCATTTATCAGTTAAGTTAACAGTTATTATAAAATTTGACAGATATATTGACTATAAATAAGAGCATACTGATATTCTTGTACTCGCACAATATAAAATCAGAGATCAGGAATTATTTCTTATTATTTTATAAAAGAATTTGAATAAATATGGCGGCATCATCCGGAAAATACCATTCAGAAATGAATAAAAATATATTTGAAATGGAGCCTTTAATTTTTTGTTCATCCGAAACCTGTTGACAATGAAACTCCAACCGTACTTTATTCCGGTTCTTCTCCTGAAAAAATTATTATCCATTCTGAATTTCAATAAAAACTCAGGAATATTCGCAAGCTTCAATCCCTTACTCAAAGCATTCCCCCATAATACACTATCTTCAAGCAAAATAGTGTCTATAGGGTAAAATCCAGCCTTCTGAATTAACTCAGGTCTGAACATAACAGAAGGATGTGGAAAGGGAGCCCGTTTAAAATAATAATTCCGAAGATCTTCATTGTTTAGCGGTAGTTTCCGGGCTGAAAGATGTTTACCATATTCATCAATTTCGCTAAACCAAGACCCCACACATGCAATATCAGGATTTTTTAAAAGGAAAGAACGCTGTTTTTCAAATCGATCTGAGATTGAAATATCATCAGCATCCATCCGTGCAATAAACTTATAATCAGGATTTTCTAGAATTTCTTTTAATAATATATTTAACACAGTCGCTAGGCCCAGATTCTGTGTCAACTTAGTTAGTTTGATCCGGTTATCCTCCAGACCGGAAATGTAATCTTCAACATCACTTTTAACTGGACCATCATATATAAGATATAAATGAAACTGAGAAAAAGTCTGGTTGAGAATACTCTCAATTGATTCTTTGACAAATCGAAGATTATCATTGACATATATAGACATTATGACAACCAAATCGGTCATATTTCTAAGCAGACTGGTACAATTTAATATATTTTTGTGCCATCAACCAGCTGGTATACTGGTTTCTATATTTAATATATGCCAAATCTATCTTTGATTTTCCAATGCTTTTTGCAATTTGTAATGCTGTTGCCAAAGAATCAGTGTTATCCAGATCAAAAAAGGTGACCTCCTCCTTATCAAATAACTCTCTGAAAACAGGGATATCTGAACATACAACAGGAGTCTTTTGCTGAACAGCTCCAATAAGGGACAGGCAAAATCCTTCGGATCGTGATGGTACAATAAAAAGATCCAGATATTTAAGATAGTTAACTGCATTTGAAATAAAACCCGGAAAATAGCAGCGGTCATTAATGTTCAGTCTTCGGGTCATCTCTTTAAGATTCAGTAATTCGTGGCCATCACCAATAATAATCAAAGCAAATTCAGTTGCCTTAACCATCTGTTTTATAAGGATATCAATCCCTTTCCCCTTGTTCAAATTACAGGCAACACCAATAACAGTAAAACCCCTGGAGTGGAATTGATCAGCTTTCTGAAAAATTTCAATATCAGGAATAGTATCAATACTTTGTTCAGGAATTCCATTATATATTACCGCTAGTTTTGTATCGGGAAACCATTTTAAGTAATAGTCCATCATTGCTCCAGACACACAGATCAACTTATCGGCCTTCTTCCACAAAGTCAGCCAAAAATTTGCCAGAAGCTCTGAGACGATCCATGAATATCTGAAAGAAAGGTCTTCAAAAACAAAATTATGAATGGTTGCAATATGATATTTTATTTTTTTTCTATTCATAAACGCAAAGAGATCAGGTCGCAAACCATTTGTATGTATAATATCAAAATCATCAAAAGGAAATCTCCCGGGGATTAAACGTTCTACAGGGACACTAAAATGCAGATCCGGATCTACCTTCTTGTCAATATAGTATACCTTAATAAAATACTCTTCACTCTTTAATAATTCATCCGTGAGAAATTTCATTACCAAAACTGGTCCGGCTTGAGCGATAGCAGGGATAATTATAGCAACTCTCATCTTTCTGATTCCGGTACCGACAATGCATTACTGGTTAATTTGAAAACATAATGGAATATTACAGGATAAACAAATAATGTAAGTATCACATCCAGGCGGTTAAGAAAATTTGAAAAAGTCAATAATGAAACTGCTGTAATAAGAATAGAATATGTTGTCAGATTGAATGTATTCCATCGCTTTATCAATAATATACATGCAACAATGTAGCCAGAGAGAAAGAGAAACATCAATATCATTCCCAGCCAGCCTAATGAGCTGTAACTTAACAATAAAAAGCTGCCAACAATCAGATGAGGATGTATAAGAGTATAATCAGGAGCTGACATTTTGCTGGATTTTTCCAGCCTCAGTGTAAGACTTTGCGGTATAATACAATAAAACACGAATTTTTTAAATTCTCCATTATTTGTGAATCCTTCTCCCCTATCAATTGTGTTCTGCAGATTGGCCAGAGGTGAAGAAAGGTAGATATATGTAAGATAGTGGTTATGACTTATTCCTGAATTTTTGAAATGTTCACTGGGGCCCAATTCATTCATTATATATGACTGGCCAAGATTGTTTCGCATATTGCCGTAAATACCAAAACCAAATGATATCAAGGGAACACATAAAAAACAAACTAACAGAACAATTGTTTTTATATTCTTCCGGTTTAATATAAACATAAACACTGACGAAGTCAATATCCAAATCACAGCAGATCTTCTGAAGATAAGAAGATGAAAAATAATTATTAGAATGAAATATATTATGTATCTCTTTTTGCGACTTTCCAGAAAAGTCTGAAAAAAGAAAACTGAGAAAAAAATACTTAGCGAATTAAATAAGGGGTCAAGGCCAGGAACGCCAAATGCCAGATGTCCATGTGATCTGTCAAGAACCGGAAGATATCCTGTGAGATAAATATTTAAAATTCCAAGAGTAATGATGATGAAAAAGATAAAATCCAGGAGGAGATAGTGACTCCTATCTCGTAGTATTTTATTAAATGTTAGATTCAGTTCACTTTTTAATATCCTGAAAAAGATGATGGATAGGCCAAATGTACATAGAAAAAAAACCATCAAAGAATATGAAAATTCAGGATAGAGGCCGCTCCAACTCCATGAATATACAAATATCGATAAAGCAAAAGTTGCACAATAAATATACAACGGATTAACAAGGAAAAACAGGTTGAATTCCTGCTTAAGAAGATTCAACATTGAGAATTGTTTTTAACCATAGTCTTAATTCAAGATCTTTGATATATTGAGGTACAGTAAAAGATGATCTTTTAACTACCCAATCCACATCTATACACGGGTCCTCAAAACTCAGTATTTTAATTTGGTCAGGATTATAATAACTCTCATAAATTATGCCTGCATTTGTGGTTAAAATCTTTTTACCATTTGCCAGAGCATCAATTAACATGTGTGAATAACCTGATTGCCTTTTATATGGCAGATCCAGAATTACATTGGAACTCATTTTAAATTCCTGAATCACTTTATAAGCCAGCTTATTTTTAACAATAAATCTTCGGTTCAAGATTCCATTTACAGCCTCATAATTAGACACATACGTTTTAATCCAGTATTTTGCAGTATCGATTCTCTTAAGTATCGAATATATTAATACACTATGTAAAAATATCTTATAGGCAGGCCATAGTCTGATGTAAGATTTAATACCTGTTTTTTCGAACTGTTCAACAAGTTTGTCAATTATCAATAAGCGATAATAACTGAATTTACCTGCATAAAACAAGTCATGCTCCTGATTTTTCGGGGAATATTTGTTCCTGATGTAAAAATTAGGCTTGTACCTGATTTTCATTTTCCTTGAATCGAAAGGGTCAAAAGTATAAACTTCATTAAAATACTTCATCTCTTTTTCCCAGGAATACATGGATGAACTATCCCAGAGAAAAAGAATAGATCGGATACCTGCATTTTTTTTTATAAGCGCTCTGAAAAGATATGGGCAAATTATATGACAATTAATGGAGAAAAGTATATCAAATCTGGTATCCTTTAGATTATTAAGCTCTTTTCTCAGATATCTGATATGCGGAAGAAACAGCAGAAAATATATTCTTCTGAGAATTTTCAGCTTTGATCCGGTACCATGGTAATCAAGGGGCAACTCCTTATTATCAATCCAGGATACATCATAACCAAGCTCCCTAAGGGCTACCTGAATTTCATATTCAAATCCATAAAACGCTGGTGATATTAAGAGTATCCTTGGAAGCAAAGGAAGTATAAGTATCCTATTTTATGAAATCTTTGTAGACCTTTTCTATACCTTCTTTAAGACCGATTTTCTCCTGCCACCCAAGATTTTTTATTTTCATAACTTCAAGTAATTTCCTTGGCGTACCATCAGGCTTGGACGAATCCCATTCCAGATTACCTTTAAATCCGATAACTCCTTTTATAAGTTCTGCCAGCTCTGCTATCGTCTGATCCTGTCCCGTCCCGATATTAATCTGGGTGTTTTTAATATCGGGGACCGGCGACCGGCGACCGGTGACCGGTGATTGAATATTGGAAATTAAATCACTAAACTCTACATTATTCATTATGAAAATACAAGCCTCCACCATGTCATCAACATACAGGAACTCGCGGTAAGGAGTACCTGAGCCCCAAAGAGTCAGGGTTACAGAGTTCCAGGTTCCAGGTTCCAGGTTACCGGGTATTTTTCTGATACCAAAATTTGTCAATATTTCTAAAATTTCTGATTCAGAGGAAGTGTCATCAATGCCCGTTATCGGATATTTCTTCAAATCCTTTCTGATACCGATCCAGTCATTATTTTCAAGACATTTACATAAATGCATTTTTCGGATCAGAGCCGGCAGTACATGTGATGTCTCAAGATTATAGTTATCGTTCGGCCCGTACATGTTTGTGGGCATTACCGAGATAAAGTTTGTCCCATACTGAATATTATAAGACTCACACATCCTTATCCCTGCTATCTTGGCTATTGCATATGGTTCATTTGTATATTCAAGTTCACTGGTTAAAAGGTATTCCTCTTTAATGGGCTGTGGACAATTCCGGGGATAGACACAGGAACTCCCAAGGAATAAGAGCTTTTTTACTCCATTAAGATAACTATGATGTATTATGTTATTCTGGATCATTAAGTTATCATAGATGAACTGTGCTCTGTACTTATTATTGGAGTATATACCCCCGACTTTAGCGGCAGCAAGAAATACATATTCAGGCTTCTCCTTTAAAAATAAATCATCAACAGTCTGCTGATTGGTAAGATCATATGGAGGAAATGGCGTAAATACCAGGTTAGTATAGCCTTCGGAAGTCAGCTTCCTGGTGATTGCACTGCCTACCATCCCATTGTGGCCGGCGATGTATATTTTGGAGTCTTTTTGCATGTTATGTTGGTATGGCGTTATGGCGTTATGGCGTTATGTTGGTATGGCGTTATGTTGGTATGGCGTTATGGCGTTATGGTGTTATGGTGTTATGGTGTATTCAGGTCTCTTTCTTCCAGATAAGCATCGCCCCTTTTCCGTCACCAAGATGTGCTCCGGCTTCGGAAGCTGACAGGATAAGGTAACGGATTTTACGGTTTATAAGGGACTCAGCTTTGTCAATTAACAGGTGAAGGAAATTTTTATTGATATCGGCACCAATAAGGAGTATATCAATAGTTTTTCCGTTCTTCCCAATAGCAAAATCTCCGGTTATATAGGCTTCTTCCACATCACCAAGTTTGTCAATAACCTCTTCAATAATCTGATCGATCCCAATAGTTTTGCTGATAATGCTATGAATATCCTTGTACAACGGATGTAACACGTTAGCCTGGTACATCTTTTTATTACCGCTAACCTCTGACTCCAGGAGTCCTGCTTTTTCGAACCTGTTGAGCTCCAATCTGACAGCATTGCTGCTCTCTCCGAACTCTTTCGCCAACTCCTTCAGATACGCTGAGCTGGATGAATTGAGGAAGAATTTCAGTATGAGCTTGAGGCGGGTCTTCGATGTTACGAGAGTGTCGAGCAAGGAGGAGTGTTTAAATCAAGACAAAAGACAAAAGACAAAAGACAAAAGACAAAAGGAAAAACAAGTACGAGAAACTATTAATACCCTGATTAAGTTTTTTTATAAATGCAAATGCCAACGCGATCAATATGATCAGTTAACATTGGCTCTATAATGTCATTGTAATTAATAAGGTCTACTTTATATGGAAGATACAAATTATCTATTTCTAACTCTATTTTACGAATAAGTGAAGAAGTGATTCCCGCACCCTTTAGTGAGATATCGATATCGCTTCCTTCCTTATAATTACCTTTCGCACGGGAACCAAAAATAATTACCTCATCTATTTCGCTATTTGACGAGAAAACAGATATAAGCTTTTCAATTACCGTCTCAGACAATCCATAAGGCATTTGAATCCTCCTATTGAAGCAATTGCTGCAATTTTTGACTAAGATCAGTTAGTAATGGGTGATAATCACGAACAATAGCTGCAGAAATTTCACGGGCAATTTTCTCATCATACGTATGGACAGTGCGATTTCTGTCATTTATCATCTCCATCCATTTTTCGCCCTTCTCAATATATCCATCCTGGAATGCTTTCATTATGACAGGTCTTGGTCCCTTGATTTCCAGGTAACCTCCTCTTTCTTCTAAAAAATCCTGAAGGGTTTTCCAGGCTAATTCAAACGTGTACTCAAATGCCTGAATTAACCCCTGCTCCTCCATTTCATTCAGATTCTCTTTTGCTACAAAGCGTGAAAGCTGATCTAATGCTTTTTTGTAATTAAGGAAACGTTGTTCCCATCGGATATCATACATGGGCTCCGGAGTTATTTTGTTCCTGATTGTGAATATTATGCAAAACTGTAATCTTTAAGACTTTATTTTCAATTACTTCAGATGGCTTTAATGCTCCTTAATAATACTGCTTCGCCCCGTCAGTCACATTTTGGAGTGCTGAAATGGGGTTATTTAACAACCTTAAAGTCAATTTCCGATAATGAATTCCTACAAATATAAACATAACGGGTAGAATAACTACCCGATATTGAAATAATTTATTATGAACATTGATCTTATTTGTCCCGAACAGAGGCAGCGGGCAGCAGAGTATCCAGGACTATAAGACAAGAAACAAGAAACAAGAAACAAGAAACAAGAAACAAGAAACAAGAAACAAGAAACAAGAAAGAAGAAGAATTAAGAAACTAAATCCCGATGTCAATTGCTTTTTCAATTAAAAAGTCTCTGATTTCATCTTCCGGTACCGGAGTGGAAATATATTCAACAGGTTCAGAATAATCAATATCTTTAAAATAGCTTAGTTGAGCCCTGAATAGTTTTTCAGAAAACATCTGGTCAAATATTACTTCTGCCCTGGATGATATCTGTTCTATCGAATAATAGTTTTTTAAAATAAAATAGAGATCAACATAATCTTTCCATTTTGATCTACGTCCGAGCGCATAAGCTTTCATTGCAGCCAAATCAATAAGCTCAGGCAATCTTAATATATCCTCAAAATTACATGGAGCTTCAATATTATATGGATACTGATAAAAAGTAAACTTAACATAGTTAATAGTCAAATTCATCTGCTCTGTAACTCTCCTTGTTATGACATATGGATAGTTACATTTTGAAACTTTTAATAGAATGCTTTTATGTCTAAGGTCATTGTACTTAAAAAGATCAAAATCAATAGATTGTCTGTGTCCAATATGTAATGCGATAGCAGTTCCGCCAACAAGGTAATATTCACGAATAAACTGTTTTACAAGAGGTAAAAGTTCAGTCTGATCTTTAGAAAGAATATTTTTATGCATATTTTTTTAAAACGAGTTCAAAAAAATTATATATTTCAGGATAATAATTTAACTTTTTCCTGCCGGTAGCATTAAAAAAAACATCTGAAACTTCTTTTATGCCCATTAATTTAATTAATTTACGTATAGAATTTATATCTCCATAGTTCATGATGGTCTCTACCAATAATTCCGGACCAATATCTTCTTTCCTGTCTTGAGGAGTGTACCAGAAAAGAGAGCTATTCTCCAGTATAAAAGCTTTTAGTTCAGGACTGTTCATTGTTATGGCGTTGTGGCGTTATGTTGTTATGGCGTTATGTTGTACGGGTGTTATGGTTTTAAGGATTTGAAATATTTGGTGAGTGAACTTAGTTTATTTGAGACTTTTTCAATTTGCTTTCTTATTTCATTATACTCATCTTCTGTAATATAATCTAAATCAAGTGATACTATTGTTTGATTCAGTAACTCCATCAAACCCGAATAGGCTATAGTCATAAAATTAGATTTGTCTTTACCTGAATTCCTGTAGGAGCCTTCGACAATATTTGATGAAACAGAAATTACTGCCCTTCTCATCTGATTAGTAATTCCAAATTTTTCATCTTCAGGATATCCCTTAGTAATTTTATAAATAGTTTTAGTTAAAACTCTTGCATCATTCCAGACCTCAAGTTTTTCAAACGAATACTTCATCACTTTCAATCAAAATATTCTTGTTCTAACGACATAACAACATAACAAAATAACAACATAACCAAAATTACTCGATCCTTCGCTTTGCCTTTTCAAAATCTGACAATGTCATGATCTTCACAAGCTCTTTGAAGGTTGTCTTCGGGATCCACCCTAACTTTTCTTTTGCCATAGCCGGATCACCAATTAATATATCAACTTCAGTTGGTCTGAAATACCGCGGATCGATATTTACAACTTCCCTGCCTGATGACTTCAGTATCCCTTTCTCGTTAAGTCCTGTTCCGGTCCAGATGATCTCTTCTCCCAGCACCTTAAAAGTTTCTTCAACAAATTCACGTATTGAATGGGTCTCATTGGTTGCAAGTACATAATCATCAGGCTCATCAGCCTGGAGTATGCGCCACCCTTCAACAAACTCAGGGGCATAACCCCAGTCGCGTTTTGAATCAAGATTCCCCAGCACCAGAACATCCTGTTGTCCCAGAATTATCTTCGAAGCTGCCACAGTGATCTTCCTTGTAACAAAAGTCTTTCCCCTTCGTTCACTTTCATGATTAAAGAGTATTCCGTTACTCGCAAATACATTGTAAGCCTCACGATAATTCACGACGATCCAGTAAGCATAGAGCTTGGCAGCTGCATAAGGGCTTCGCGGATAAAATGGAGTTTTTTCTGTCTGAGGAATTTCCTGAACCTTCCCATACAGCTCAGATGTTGAGGCCTGATAAAATCTGGTCGTTATTCCGACCTCCTTTATTGCATCAAGGAACCTCAGTGTACCAACACCGTCAACTTCAGCAGTATACTCCGGCACCTCAAATGAAACCTGGACATGCGACTGTGCACCGAGGTTATATATCTCAGCTGGTTTTATTTTCTCCACAAGCCGGTTCAGATTACTTGAATCGGTCAGGTCGCCATAATGAAGAAAAAACCTTTTATTCAAATATTCAGGATTATTGTAAATATGATCTATCCTGAAGGTGTTAAATGAGCTTGATCGTCTTATTATTCCATGTACCTCATACCCTTTATCCAAAAGTAGTTCAGTA
>Ga0209212_1003534_pt1 | contig 20468 bp, 17 predicted proteins | sample RifGroC2_FD_183996 | JGI IMG/M metagenome (GOLD analysis project Ga0209212, IMG submission 183996) | Groundwater microbial communities from Rifle, Colorado, USA - Groundwater C2 (SPAdes) (version 2) | ecosystem: Environmental > Aquatic > Deep subsurface > Groundwater | place: Rifle, Colorado... | reverse complement strand
CACACCGCCGGGGGTCTTCGGGACTATCCGGAGGCTGTTCGTGGTCGTGTGGGCCGTGGCGCCCATGCTGTCGCGGATCTTGTAGATCCGGTTCATCTCGTCGTAAGAGACCGTCCACTGCATATTGCTCCTGCCGGAGGAGATATTCCCCAGGCGGGTGTCCACGAGGTCGAAGTCCGTGGCGGCTATGAAGCTGAAGCTCTTTACCAGCGAGGGGACGCCGTCCTTGCCCGCGTAGAGCCCCACCTTGACCTTCGGCCTGCCGACCGGCAGCGGGTCCTTGTGGGAAGGCCAGGCCATGCGGGCCCAGTAAAGCATGTTGTCGGCTTTCCCCTTCACGTACTTGCGCAGTTTTTTCTCCTTCTCGATAAAGAACTTCTCGCCGGGGTCCAGGTCCGTCAGCGTGTAATAGGTCTGCCAGGCCGGCACATAGAAGTTGGCTTCCTCGTAGAGGCGGGCCAGGTCCAGCTCGGCCTGGATATTGCGCGGATCGTAGGTGAGCGCCTCCTTTATGAAGTTGACCGCGTGCGGGCGCTTCTTGAGGCGCTCGAGGTTCGCGCTGATCAGCTGGGCCAGCGGGGAGAGGAGGTAGGGGTAGCGGGTATAGACTGAGCGGAGTTCCTCGACGGCGGAGTTCGGCCCCCCCAGCTCCGCCTCGGCGATGCCCATGGCGAAGCGCGACTGGCTGACCAGGTCCTGGTCGGCGGTAAGGGTGAGGGCCTTTTCGAAAGCGGCGCGGGCGTCCTGGTATTTCTCGAGGCTGAGCAGGTTCCAGCCTTTCTCGAAATGTATGTAGAAATCCTCCGGGCTGAGGATCTCCCCCTTCATAAGGTAGGCGAGGGCCTCCTCGTTCTTCCCCGCCTCGGAGAGGAGCACGGCGAGGTCGCGCAGGGCGGCGGAGTTCAGCGCCTGGTCGGAAGAGCGGTAGATGACGTATTTGAGGGCGCCGGCCGCGTCCTCGGGCCTGCCGTCCAGCCACTGGGCCGAAGCGTCCGCGTATATTTTCGCGAGGTTCTCGTCTCCTGATGACTGCATCAAGGAAGAACTATATTGTCCCGCCGGGCGGGACCCCTCCGCCCGGAGCGGGAGCGGGGCGAGCAGGAACGTAAGGCAGAGCAGCGCGGTTTCCCTGTTGAGCATAGGAACAAATTTAGCAATTATCAGGGCCAAAGGAAAGTCCGGCGTAAAATTACGGAAACCATTTTGAAAACTATTTATGTTTATGTATAATAAAAAGCGACGGGCCATTAGCTCAACGGTAGAGCAGGCGCCTCTTAAGCGCAAGGTTACAGGTTCGAATCCCGTATGGCCCACGTCGATTTAGCGCCGGAGTAATGAGTAATGCAGGAGAGTAAAAGGGCGAAGGCGAAGCCTCCCCCGGTTTACTCAACGCTCTTACTCATTACTCCTTTTTTTTAGGGGCTCCCGCGGCGGGGACGGTTTTCAAGGTCGGGATGGCGGAATTGGCAGACGCGCATGGGCTTAGGACCATGTGGGGTAATTCCCGTCGGGGTTCAAGTCCCCGTCCCGACATTCAGGTAATTTCAACAACATCATCGGAGGAAACATGAACATTACTTTAGGTTTCGGCGACAAGATCAAGAAGATCAAGCAGGAAGGCTGCGTGCACGTGTTCGGGGTGAACCTGGACTCCAAGGCGCTGGCCGAGGCTTCGCAGGAGGCGCTGGTACGCCTGCAGAGCGTGGTGAGCCTGCCCGGCTTCCGCGTCGGCAAAGTGCCGCTGACCATGATAAAGGACCAGTTCCCGTCCATGGTCAAGGACGAGGTGCTGGATATCGCCGCCAAGTCCTCGCTGCCGGAGATCTTCAAAGGCGCCCAGCTCAACCCGGTGGTCGCCCCGATGCTGAAGAACGTCAGCTACGAGCCCGCCAAGTCGCTCTATTTCGAACTGCAGTTCGAATGTTCCCCTTCCATCGAGCCCAAGGGCTACGAAAAGATCGCGGCGACCCGCAAGGTGCACAAGATCACCGACGCCGAGGTGGACAAATACATCAACCAGGTGCGCGAATATAACGCCTACCTCAAGCCCGGCGAAGAAGGCGAAGCCGCCACGAAGAACCACTTCGTGATAGTCGATTACGACACCTTCGAGAACGGCGCGCCCGTGGCCGACGGGGCCGTCAAGGGCGAGATCGTGGACCTTTCCAGCCCCCAGACCATCGCGGGGCTGGCCGAGGCCGTGATAGGCGCGAAGAAAGGCGAGAGCCGCGAGTTCGACGCCCCCTTCGGCGACAAGAAGATGCATTTCAAGGTCACGGTCACGGAGATAAAGCAGAAGGTCGTGCCCGCGCTGGACGAGAATTTCCTGAAGGAAGCCGGCGTGAAGACCGTGGAGGAGCTCAAGGCGAACGTGCGGAAGCTCCTGGAGCAGGGATCCTCCGAGAAGACCGAGAAAGACATGCTCGGGCAGATCGAGGAAGCGCTCATAAAGAACAACCCGCTGGCCCTCCCCCCGACGCTGGTTAAGGAAGAGACGCAGGAACTGCTCGAGCTCTTCAAGAAGCGCGCGCCGGCCGAGCAGCACATGCCGGACGAAGCCCTCCTTGAGCGCCTCAGGCCGGTAGCCGAGCGCAACCTCTCCCTTACCTATATCTTGCACCATATCGCGAAAAAAGAGAAGATAGAAGCGACCGACGCCGAACTGGACGCCGAACTTGAGAAGGTGATGGCCCGCCTGAACACCGAGGAAGAGAAGAAGAAGGGCAGGGAACTTTTCGAGAAGCGCAAGGAATATATAAGGGCCTCGATGGTGGAGAACAAGACCATGACCCTGGTGAAGGACAAGGCCGTAATAAAGGAAGAGCAGGCCTGACCGCGGTCCGCACATTTCGTTAAAGCACAGGAGGAACAATGATAATACCAACAATCCTTGAAAAGTGGAACCAGGGCTCCATGGTGTCCTACGACATCTTTTCGCGCCTGCTGAAGGACCGGATCATCTTTTTCGGCGACCCGGAAGGCGCGGTGTCCACGGCTTCCGCCAATACGGTGATAGCCCAGCTGCTTTACCTCGACGCCGAGGACCCCGAAAAAGAGATCAACCTCTACATCAATTCCCCCGGCGGCATGGTGACCGCGGGCCTGGCCGTCTACGACACGATGCAGTTCATCAAGGCCCCCATCTCCACCATCTGCATGGGCATGGCGATGAGCTTCGGCGCGGTGCTCCTGGCCGCCGGCTCGAAGGGCAAGCGCTACGCGCTGCCTAACTCCCGCATCATGATCCACCAGCCCCTGATCTGGGGCGGCGGCATCTCCGGGCAGGCTACCGACATCGAGATCGAAAGCCGCGAGATGCAGGAGAGCAAGACCCGCCTGATCAACATCATGGCCAAGCATACCGGCCAGGACGCGAAAAAGGTCCGCGCGGACATGGAAAGGAATTTCTACCTCTCCTCGGCCGAGGCGAAGGAATACGGCATCATCGACTCGGTGCTCGAGCACCGCAAGTAAAGCCCGGCGGCGCGCCCTCCCGGTTCCGGGAGGGCCGCGCGCCCGGCGTTTTCAGGGGGACGGGTTTAATTTCAAATTTCAATCCAGGAATCCTACCATGCAAGAAAAGTCATCCGCCGAGACCGCGTACCCAGCGTCCCTGCCCGCTATAGCGATCAGGGACGTCGTAATGTTCCCCTACATGGCCCTCCCCCTTTCGGTGGACAGGCCCAAATCGGTGGCCGCCATAGAGGCCGGCCTGGCCGCGGGAAAATACATCCTGGCCCTCGCCCAGAAAAAACCCAATATAGACGACCCGGCCCCCGGCGACCTTTACGAGTACGGCGTGCTCAGCTCCATCTCCCAGTCCCTGAAGATGCCCGACGGCACCATGCGGGTCTTCCTCGAGGGCAAGCGGCGCGCGCGCGTGCGCAAGCTCGCCCTGGACAAGGGCCAGGCCTACCTCGAGGCCGAAGTGGAATATCCCGAAGAATTCGCCGAGAAGAGCGCGGAGCTCATCGCCCTGATGCGCCACGCCGGCGAGATCTTCGAGGCTTACGTCAAGCTCAGCACCCGCATCACCCTCGATTCCACGGCCTTCCTGCAGCAGCTGGACAATCCCTCCAAGCTGGCCGACACGATAGCGGCCCACTCCATGTTCAGCCTGGCCGACCGCCAGGAGGTCCTGGAGACGGAGAACCCCCGCGAGCGCCTCGAGAAGCTTATCAAGTTCCTGGCCAAGGAAGTCGAGATCCTGGACATAGAGCAGAAGATCCACGGCCGCGTCAAGACGCAGATAGAGAAGTCCCAGAAAGAATATTACCTCAACGAGCAGATGAAGGCCATCCAGAAGGAGCTCCACCAGAAGGACGATTTTTCCAAGGAGATCGACGAGCTTAAGAAGAAGATAAAAGCCGCCAAGATGCCCAAGGAAGCCGAGGCCGCCGCCGAGAAGGAGCTGGCGCGCCTGTCCAAGATGATGCCGTTCTCCCCCGAATCCACCGTCAGCCGCTCCTACCTGGACTGGCTTACCTCCCTCCCCTGGTCCGTCGAGACCAAGGACGCGATAGACCTGGTGGAGGCGAAGAAGATCCTGGACCAGGACCACTTCGGCCTGAAAAAGCCGAAGGAGCGCGTGCTCGAATATCTCGCCGTCTGCAAGCTCACGGAGAAGCTGAAGGGCCCCATCCTCTGTTTCGTCGGCCCTCCCGGCGTGGGCAAGACCTCCATCGCCCGCTCCATAGCCCGCTCCATGGGCCGCAATTTCGTGCGGATGTCCCTGGGCGGCGTGCGCGACGAGAGCGAGATCCGCGGCCACCGCCGCACCTACGTGGCCTCCATGCCCGGGCGCATCATCCAGAGCATGAAGAAGGCCAAGAGCCGCAACCCGGTTTTCCTGATGGACGAGATCGACAAGATGGGCTCGGACTGGCGCGGCGACCCCGCCGCGGCCCTGCTGGAGGTCCTGGACCCGGAGCAGAACAGCGAGTTCAGCGACCATTTCCTGGACGTGCCCTACGACATCTCCAAGGTGATGTTCATCGCCACGGCCAATACGCTCTGGGGCATCCCGGTCAGCCTGCGGGACCGGATGGAGATAATCGATTTCAGCGGCTATACCCACGACGAGAAGATCGAGATCGCCAAGAAATTCCTCATCCCCCGCCAGACCAGGGAGCACGGCATCAAGGAAGGCGTGCTCAGGATCGACGACAAGGGCATAGACGCGGTGATCCGCGGCTATACCCGCGAGGCCGGGGTGCGCAACCTGGAGCGCGAGTTCGGCTCGATGTGCCGCCGCTCGGCCCGCATGATCGTGGAGCAGAAGCTTTCCTCGGTGAAGGTCACCCCGGAGAACCTCGGGGACTACCTGGGCATCCCCAAGTTCCAGACCACGAAGGTCTCCTTCAACGCCGTGGGCATGGCCACCGGCCTGGCCTGGACCGAGAACGGCGGGGAAGTGCTGGCGGTGGAAGCCGTAGCCGTGCCCGGCAAGGGCGCGCTCACCCTTACCGGCAAGCTGGGCGACGTGATGAAGGAATCGGCGCAGGCCGCTTTCTCCTATATCAGGTCCAAAGAGCTGGCTTCCGCGTCTTTCGTCGGCTCGCATAATTTCCACGTGCATATCCCGGAGGGCGCTATCCCCAAGGACGGGCCCTCGGCCGGGATCACCCTGGCCACCGCGCTGGCCAGCCTTTTCACCGGCAGGGCCGTGAAGCAGAACCTGTCCATGACGGGCGAGCTGACCCTTACCGGCAGGGTCCTGGCCATCGGCGGCCTCAAGGAAAAAGTCATAGCCTCCTTCCGCGACGAGATAAACACCGTGGTCTTCCCGCGCGCCAACCTCAAGGACCTGGAGGAGATCCCCTCCGAGATCCGCGCTAAAATGAAGCTGCACCCGGTGGACCGGATGGACGAAGTGCTGGAGCTGGCCCTGGAGCCGGCGGCCCGCGGAAAGAAAGCCAAACCGCGCGGAAAAAAAGTTAAAAGCCGCGGTTAAGTCTTTCCCCGGCGGCCGGACCTTCTAGAGGTGCTTAGAATATGAAGACTTTGCTCTATCGGCTAAAGTTCCGCGCAGCGGCTTTGTTCCTCACCGTGGCGCTGGCGGCCGCCTTTCCCCCCGCCCCGGCCGGCGCCTACGAGGACAAGCTGAGCACCGCCGATATCGAGGGCGCGCTCGAGGGCACCAAGCTCAACGAAGTCTTCTCCCAGTACCTGGCCACCATACAGATGTACGATCCCGAGCGGGCCACGCGCCTGGGCCTCCACGGCTCCGACGCGCTCCTTACCGCCCGTTCCCAGGAAAGGGTCACCCGCCAGCTGGAGGCCTTCAAGCGGCTCCGCGCCAAGCTGGGCGAGATCAGGAAGGACTCCATGTCCCCCTCCCTGAGGGTGGACTACGAAGCCCTCGACCATATGATGGAGGTGGACATCTACGAGATGGAGCACCTCGGCCTGCTGGCCCGCCGGCCGCAGCAGTATCTCGACCCGCTCTTCCTCGTCTACCAGATGATGAGCAAGGACTACGAGGACTACAATACCCGCGCCTCGAACGCCATCTCCCGCCTCCAGCAGTTCCCCTCCGTCCTCGCCCAGGCCGAGCGCAACCTTTCGCGCCCGCCGGAGATCTGGGCCCGCCAGGCCATAAAGCAGGCCAACGACGCGCTCAACAATTTCGTCGCCGACTCGGCGCTGATCTTCCGGGGCTATACGCGCTACGACCCGACGCTGAAAAGCCAGGTCGACGAAACCATGGAGAAGGTCAAGGCGGCCCTGACCCGCTACGCCGAATTCCTCCAGAAGGACGTCCTGCCCAACGCCGACGGGGAGTTCAGGGCCGGCGCTGACTCTTACGGCTTTTACCTCGAGCGCCTGCATTCCCTGGACATGACGCCCGGCTCGGCGCTGAGCTATTCGAAGTCGGCTTTCAAGAAGGCGATGAAAGACCTCAACAAAGAGGCGCTGAACATCGACGCGATGGTGACGAAGGAAAGCGGCTGGAAGGGGGTGCTGGACAAGCTGCCCAAGGAACATCCGCCCGCCGCCGAAGTGCTGAAGGTCTTCCAGGACGAGATGGACCGCGCCTACCAGCATTTCGACGAGCACAAGGTGGTGGAATTCCCGCGCCAGCGCCTTCTTATCAAGCGCATGCCCGGCTTCATGGCCTCGGTGCTTCCCTACGTTTACTACGCGCCCTCCTTCTCCCTTGACGACACCCGGGTCTCGGAGCTTTTCATCCTCCTCCCGTCCGACGGCGCCGCCGAGGCCTCGCGCGAGAAGGTTTTGGCCTCCGGCTTCAATTATTCCCAGATCGAACTCCTTACGGCTTATTCCATAATGCCCGGCATGCACCTGCGCAGCTTCGAGGCTTCCTCCAATCTCTCCCGCATCCGCCGGGTTTCCCGTCAGCCGGTGGTGACCAACGGCTGGGGCTGCTACGCCGAGCTGCTGGCCGAGGACCTGGGCTTTTACTCCTCCTACTGGTCCCGCTTCCTGCGCTGCTATGTCAGGGCGCTGCGCGCTGCCCGGGCCTACGCCGACGGGGCCGTGCATACAAAAAAATGGAGCCCCGCTCAGGCTTCACAGTTCTTCCAGGACAACCTTTACATGACCAAGGCGCAGGCCGACGGCGAGGTCCTCAAGCTCTCCCTGGCCCCCACCGAGGGCTTCAGCTATATCCTGGGCATGGACCGGATACTGGAGATGCGCCGCTATTACCAGCGCACCGAGGCCAAGTACTTCGACCTCCGCAAGTTCCACACGGTTTTCCTCAAGATGGGCGAGATCCCGATAGACCGCATACAGGAAGAGATGAGGCGGGTGAAGCGCGAGGAGAATAAAATAGTAAGATGACCGCGCCAGCCGTCTCCTTTTCCGGAGTAGAGAAAACCTACAAGCGCCCCCGCCTGCTGGGCGCCGAGTACCATACCGCCGTGAAGGAGCTCTCCTTCGAGATACAGGCCGGGGAAGTCACCGGCCTGCTGGGCCTGAACGGCGCCGGCAAAACCACCATCATGAAGCTGATAACCGGGCTGCTGTTCCCCACCGCCGGGAAGGTCCGGGTCTTCGGGCACTCCCCGTCGGAGGTCGCCGCCAAGGCCAGGGTCGGCTTCCTGCCGGAACTTCCTTATTTCCCGCCCCAGGTGAAGCCGGCCGCGGCCCTGGAATATTACGGGCGCCTCTCCGGCCTTTCCGGCGCGGAACTCTCCCTGGCCATAGAATCCTCGATGCGGAAGACCGGCCTGGAGCCCCACGCGGGCAAGCGCATCTCGGAATTCTCGAAGGGGATGCTCCAGCGCCTCGGCCTGGCCCAGGCCCTGCTGCATAAGCCGGACCTGCTGGTCCTCGACGAGCCGGTAAGCGGCCTCGACCCCCTGGCGATACACGATATCCGCGCCCTCCTGGCCGGGCTTAACTCCGAAGGGCGCGCGATCTTCCTTTCCTCCCACAGCATTTCCGAGGTCGAAAAGCTGGCTTCCCGGGTCCTGATAATGGTGAGGGGCGCCCTGGCCGTCACGGTGAGCAGGGCCCAGTGGGAAGCCGCGCCCGGCGGGCTGGAGAAAATATTCGTGGAGGCGGTTAAATGAACAACCTCCTCCTCGTGCGCGCCGTAGCCTTCAACGCCTTCGCCGAGAACGTCCGCAACCGGTTCTTCACTCTTTTCGCGGTCTTCGCTTTTACCGCCGTGTACGCTTCGGTGCTGGCCGGCGTGATGGCCGTGGACCAGGAGGCGCGGGTGCTGGCCGACTTCGGCCTGGCGCTGATAGAGCTTACCGCGCTGGCCTATTCCATTTTCGGGGCCTCCTCGGCCCTGCTTAAAGAGGCCGAGACAAAAACGATCTACCTCGTGTTCTCCAGGCCGGTGCCGCGCTGGGCCTACCTGGCCGGCAAGCTGTCCGGTACCCTTTTGACCGCCGGGCTCATGCTGCTTATAATGGGCGCAATGCACCTTTCCCTCCTGGCCATGAGGGGTTTCGGTCTCCCGCCCTTTTACGCCTGGGCGCTGGCCGGGACTTTCCTCAAGCTGTCTATCATAGTTTCTTTCGCTTTTTTTGTTTCCCTCTTCTCCACTTCCGCTGTCTCCACCCTGGTCATCTCCTCGATAATGTGGACGCTGGGGCATTTCGCCTCGGAGGCCCGCTACATGGTAGAGCGCCTGCCCGGGATCAAGGGGATAGCCTTCAGCGCTTTGCTCTGGCTTATTCCCAACCTGCAGCTTTTCAACGCCCGCGACGCCGCCGGCGCCGCCGCCGCTCTCGGCCCCGCCGCCCTCTTCTCCGCCGCCGCCTGGGTCGCGGCCTCCTTCCTGGGGGCCCTCTGGCTGCTCTCGCGGAAGGAATTCTGATGCCCGGGGCTCCTTCGACGGGATCGGTATTGCGCGGGCTCGGCCTGCCGCTCCTGGCCTGGGCCGCCGCCGGCTTCGCGTCCCGCGCCTATACAAGCCCCTTCCCTCCCCCTTCCGAGATCCGGGTGCCCGCGGCCGGCGCTACCGGGGACATGCTGGCCCTGGCCCTGGGCGCGCGGCGGCTTTTCGCCGACCTCTGGTTCATACGCCTGATGCAGTATTACGGCACCAGGGAATTCCAGGAATCCGCCGCCGAGCCCGGTCACGAGGGCCACGTTCATTCCGTCGACGAGCATGGCCACGCGCATTGCGACCACGGCAAGAATTACGGCACCGGGGATTACCCGCTGTTCCTCCCCATGGCCCGCCACGTCCTGGAGGTAGACCCGGCTTTTACCGCCGCCGGTCTTTACGCCGCGGCCTCCCTGGCCTTCAATATGCAGCGCGGCGAGGAGGCCCAGGAGCTTATCAATTACGCGCTTAAGTACAATCCGCGCGAGTGGAAATACCTGACCATGCTGGCGGCCATAGGCTACAGCAAGGCCCGGAACCCGGTCGCGGTGGCCGAGGCTATCGCCCCGATCCTGAAGGACCCGGACTGCCCGGTCATGCTCAAGCAGCTGGCGGCTTTCCTCAACAAGAAGGCCGGGAATTACGCGGCGGCCGCCGCCATCTACGCCGACATAGCGGCTACTTCCAGGGACGAGGCCTATGTGAAGAACGCCAGGCGCGAGCTTGTGAAGCTGGCCAATATGAGGGCCCTGGCGCCGGCCCCCGGGGGCGTAAAATGAAGATCCTCAATGTCTGCGACTCAATGGCCTGGGACATGGTAGCCTACCAGGCCCTGCACACGGCCGCCAGGTTCGCGAAGCAGGGGCATACCGCGGCCGTCCTTTGCCACAAGAATTCGCCTCTTTACGCCGAGTGCGGCAAGCTGAAGGTCGAGGCCCGCCCGTTCACGCTGAAAGCTAAGCTGGGTTTTTTCGAGACCGACGGCTGGGATATCGCGCACTTCTACAATATGCCCGGCCTTTCCCCCCATTTCCTGAAGAAAGCCCGGGCGGCCTCCCGTATCTTCGTCACCCAGATAAAGCTGGGCAGCCAGGAGAGCTTTCAAAAGCTCGCGCAGCTGCAGCCTTACGTCGACCTTTACGTCGGGGCCTGCAATTCCGTGCAGGAGGAGTTCGTGATAGCCGGGATAGACCCGCAGCGCACTTTCATGGTCCCCCCCTGCCTGAATATCGGCCGCTGGGAAAGCGCAATGCTGATAAAGCCAGCCATGTTCCAGAAGCGCCCTTACAAGGTCGGGACCATAAGCATGGACCGCACCCTGAAGGAGCAGGAACTTTTCCTGATGATGGCCAAAGAGGTCCTGGACGTCATGCCGGAAACGAATTTCATGATAGTGGGCGTAAAGGACGAGAGGATAAGGGAGCTGGCCAGGGGCCTGGGGATCAGCCACAAAGTGGACGTGCTCTGGGAGCGGAACGACATCCCCGAGGTCATGGCGATGATGCATATCTACGCCAAAACCTCCAGCCGCCCCGGGCTCTCCATGTCGCTGATCGAGGCGCAGGCTTCCGGCGTGCCCTGCGTGGTGCCAAGGATCAAGGGCCTGAGCGATTTTACCGTGAACGAGCGCAACGGGATCATCGTGGAGCCGGGCGACCCGCTTTCCTGCGCCCGGGCGGTGATCCGCCTCATCGGCGATACCCCCGCCTGCCACAGCATCTCCAAGATGGCTTTCGACTACGTCAATAACAATATGTCCGTGCCCGTGGTCGCCAATATCCTGCTGCGCTCCTACGAGGACGTCCTGCAGCAGAAGCGGCGGTAAAAGCGCCGCCTAGAATTCGCTCCAGAACCTGCCTTTCTCGTCCTTATGCGAACAGTCTATGTAGAGCAGGCCGAAAGCCGGGTCGCCCGGGGCGTTCACGTAGGCCCAGCCCCCGGTATCCTTTATCCGCATCGAGGGGGTGTCTAGCACCTTGGACTTTTTAAAGTGCCCGGGCAGCTTCAGGGCAGGCGCCTCCTCGAGCGTTCCCGCCCGCAGGGTTTCGGCGAAAGAGGCCGGCAGCTTCTTGTATTGCTGGCGGTAAAGCTCGAGGGAGACCCGCATGCCGGAGAGCCGCCTTACCACCTCCGCCGCCTCCATCCCCCGGCTTAAATAATAGAAGACACAGGCGGAGAGCAGCGCGGCGGCCGCCAGGATAGTGATCTTTTTCATAGTTCGGACCCGCTTCGCTGAAATCTTATCAAAAATCGCGGTCCAGCGGAATTTTGTAGAATAATCTCCGGGTTCCGGCCGCCGGCTTGCCGCTCCCGGGACATTGCCGCAAATCATGCGGGCTATTGATTTTGAGCGGTTCCCCAAGGGTGAAATTTGCGCTATGATGAGAAGTATCTCATGAAAATACTATGCCTCAACTGCGGAAGCTCCTCCGTTAAGTATTCCCTTTTCGACTGGGACGCGAAAACCCCTCTCGCCTCCGGCGTGGTGGAGCGCATCGGTATAGGCGGCTCCCTCATAAGCCACGAAGCCTCCGGCCGCGAGAAGGTCATAATAAAGCAGGACTGCCCCGGGCATAAGGAAGCTATCAAGCTTATCCTGTCCACGCTGACGGACGGGACCAACGGGGTCATCGACAGCCTCTCCGGTATCTCCGCGGTCGGCCACCGCGTAGTGCACGGCGGGGAACGGTTCGTGAAATCCGTCATCATCGACGACAAGATCCTCGACACTTTCCGCGAGCTTTCCTCGCTGGCCCCGCTGCACAACCCGCCTAATATCCAGGGCATCGAGGCCGCCCGCGAGCTGATGCCCAAGGTCCCGCACATGGCCATCATGGACACGGCCTGGCACCAGACCATGCCCCCCTCCTCCTATACCTACGCCCTGCCGCGCAAATGGTACTGGAAGTACGGGATCCGCCGCTACGGCTTCCACGGAACCTCCTTCCTTTACGTCGCCAAGCGCGCCGCCGTGCTGCTCAAGAAGGACCCTTTCAAAACGAACGTCGTCATCTGCCATATCGGCAACGGCGCCTCGATCAACGCCGTGAAGAACGGCCTCTCCTACGACACCAGCATGGGTTTCACCCCCCTCGAGGGCCTGGTAATGGGCACCCGCGCCGGGGACCACGATCCGGCCATTCCGCTTTACGTCATGGCCCGCGAATATCTCAGCCCGGGCGAGATGGACGCCATCCTCAATAAGAAGTCCGGCATACTCGGGATCACCGAGCAGTATACCGACCGCCGCGACGTGGAGGTCGCAGCCGAGCACGGCGACGAGCGCGCCAAGCTGGCCATCGCCATAGAGACCTACCGGATAAAGAAATATATAGGCGCTTACGCCGCCGCGGTGGGCGGCATCGACGCCGTGGTCTTCACGGCCGGCGTTGGCGAGATGGGGTCCATAACCAGGGCCGCCGCCCTGGAGGATATGGAATTCCTCGGCATCAAGCTCGACCCGGAGAAGAACGAAGCCTCCAGGACGCGCAATGCCGAAACAGAGATCTCGGCCAAGACCTCAAAGGTCAAAGTCTTCGTCATCCCCACCGACGAGGAGCGCGTTTTCGTGGAGGACGTCGCCGGCCTGATGAGCAGGAAGTACGACGTCCATACCAAGTTCACCTACACTTTCCAGAGCCCGGAGTACCGCAACAAGCTCCGGGACGACGCCTTCGCCAAGCAGAGCGCCGCCAAGCCGGCCCTGCTCAAGGTGGAAGCCAACCCGCCGGCCGGCAGGCCGGCGGTCCCCCAGAAAGGACAGACTCCCTCTACCGCCTGAAATCTTCCTATAATGTTCCTATGAAGAATTTGAAGTCCGGGATCCTGACCCCGCTGGCCGCGCTCGTGCTCTTGTGCGCCGCCGGCGTGAGCGGCTATTCCCTCATCGAGGGCTGGGATTTCCTCGACAGCCTTTACATGACGGTGATAACCCTGGCCACTATCGGCTACGGCGAGACGCACCCGCTGACGACCCCGGGCAGGGTTTTCACCATAGTGCTCATCCTCGGCGGCATCGGCGTGATGACCTATATTTTTACCAGCATTACCGAGCTTCTGCTCGAGGGCGGGCTCAAAGAGGCTATCCGGAGGTTTAAAATGCAGATAAAGCTTGAAGATATGCAGGACCACTACATAGTCTGCGGCGCCACCCGTTCGGGCCTGAGCGTCTGCGAGGAACTTTCGAAAACCGCCAGGCCGTTCGCTCTGGTGGTGCTGAAGGAAGAGGAAGTGAAGAAATTCATGGCGCGCGGCTGGTGCGTAGTGGCCGGTGACGCCTCTTCCTGCTCAACCCTGGAGGCCTCCGGGATAAAGAAGGCGCGCGGCATCTTCTGCGCGCTCTCCAATGACAAGGATAACGCTTTCATCGCCATCACGGCCAAGGGCCTCAACGCCGCCGTGAAGGTGGTGACCGTGCAGAACGAGCATAACCCGGAGATGACGGACAAACTTACGCGCGCCGGGGCGGATATCGTGATAAACCCCTCGCATATAGGCGGCCTGCGCATGGCTTCCGAGATGCTGCGCCCCGCTACCGTAAAGTTCCTCGATTCGATGCTGCGCGGCCAGAAGGCCGGGGTGAGGTTCGAGGATATGGAAGCCGGCGCCGGGGCCGAAGGCCGGCCTTTAGGCGACTTTAAGGGGGCCGGCAGCAAGGGCGCGCTTATCGTCGCTTTGAAAAATCCGGGGAACCAGGATTACGAGATAAACCCGCTGCCGGAAGTGAAATTGAAAAAGGGCGACGTTCTTGTGGCTATCGGAACTCCGGAAGAGCTCAAGACCCTGGCCGCCGCGCTGGCCTGATCCAGGTAATAAGCGCTTTGCGCACCCTGGTCACCTGCCGCACCACTCCCCCTCTAGATTTCCTTTCCAGGAAAGCTTTCGTCCACGGCCTGTCCAGGCTGGCGCCGTTCACCTTTACGCTTACGGCTATTTCACGCAGGGTCACGTCCGGCGCAGCGCTTTTCGCCCAGCTGTCTGTAATGTACTTTAAGCGGGGTTTACGGCCCATGGCTTTTAAAACCCTCAGTATCCGTTCCGCTCCTTCCGGCGCCCTGTACTTGAGCCCGTGATGGGCGTAGGCCGCCTCGAGCAGGCTGTTCTTCCTGACCCCGGCCCAGCCTATATAAACGCAAAGCTCCCTCGCCGCGGCCTCCATTTTAAGGAGGTCGGCTTTCCCCCTGATAGCATTGGTCATGGAAGCCAGGGCGATGTCGAAGCCGCCGCGTACGTCGCCGGCCGGGACTTCCGCCCAGGCGGCGGCGCGGCAAGCCGCGTTCTTTATTTTCCGGGCCCGCGCCTGCGCCCTGAAAACTCTCAGCATGGCCCGGGAAGAATCTATTCCCAGGACCTTCCCGGCTTTCCCGGCGAGGGGCAGAGCGTAGATCCCTGTCCCGCAGCCTATGTCCAGTATATCGCGGCCGCAGAAATCCGCTCCCAGCCCCCGCAGCAGGCGCAGTATGCGCTCTGTTTTCACCAGGGTGGAGGGATCGAAAGGCAGGGGGTAATTCCCGGCCCTGCAGTTCCAGAACAGCTTCTCGTTCTTCGCGGTATTTTTCATTTTTTCTCGCCGTTCCCGAATATTAAATTATACCCGAAAAAATGACGGTTAATTTGTTAGAATTACAATAACAAAGCATCAAGGCGATTTAAAGGGACAGTGGTGAAAACCAAACTTTTAATTTTAGCTGCCGCCGGAGCGCTTGCCGCCTGCTCCCGCCCCTCCGCCGACACTTCAAAGACCATCGTGGTCTGGGAGCAGGAAGACGCCCAGGTCGCCCCCTATATCGACTCCGTTTTCGAAGCCTTCATGAAGCTGCCGGAGAACGCCGGCCTCGAGATAACCCGCACCCATTACCAGACCGAGGACCTGCGCTCCCAGTTCCAGGCCGCGTCCCTGGCCGGGGTCCCCCCGGACCTCCTGCTCGGCCCCTCGGATACGGCCGGCCTTTACGCCGTGTCGGGCTTCATCATGCCGCTCGACGGACTTTTCGATTTTTCCCGCTATAACAAGCCGGTGGTGGAAGCCATAACGCTCGACGGGCACGCTTGGGGCGTGCCGGTCTCCAACGGCAACCACCTGCTGATGTTCTATAACAAGAGGCTGGTCAGCTCCCCCCCTAAAACCACCGACGAACTTTTCGCTTACTGCGCCGGCCCGGCGAAGCAGCTGAAGCTGCAGCGCTGCATGGCCTTCGACATGGGGGAGCCGTTCTGGATGATGCCCTGGCTGGGCGCTTTCGGCGGCTGGCCGATGGACGGCAAGAAACCTACGCTCGACACGCAAGCCATGCGCGACACGGTCAATTTCTACCTGGACCTGAAATACGAGAAGAAGTACGTCCCGATGGAGTGCGACTATAACTGCATGGATTCCATGTTCAAGGAAGGGCAGGCCGCTTTCATCATCAACGGCGACTGGGCGATCTCCATGTACCAGAAGCAGCTTAAGAAGGATTTCGGCCTCTGCGTCATTCCGAAGCTTTCAAAGACCGGGCTTTACCCCTCGCCCATGGTGAGCGGCAAGTATTTCATGGTCAGCGCGGGCGCTAAACCTGAAAAGCTTGCCGTCCTGAAGCGGCTGCTGGAATTCTATACGAATAAAGAGAACCAGGTGAAGCAATACCAGGCGCTTACCCGCCTGCCCGCCCTCAAAGCGGCCGGCGCCGCGCCGGAGATAACTTCCGACGAAGTCTCCCGCATCTCGCTGGACCAGATCCTGAAAGGCCGGCCCATGCCCATGGCCACGGAAATGCGGGCCGTCTGGGATTCAGCGCGGAATTACCTGGGGATGGCCACTACGCGCAAGCTGGACGTGGATACCGCCGTCCGCAAGATGCAGGAAAACACCGACAAGAAGATAGCGGAAATGAACCAGTAGCCTCAGGCCGCAGGAAGCGGGCGGCAGGAAGAACGTAAATGAATATTTTAACGTCGATAGCCGAAGTCAGCTGGTTCATTCTCCTTGTAGCCGCCGGCGTGGCCGTCCTCGTAGGCTATCTGTACTCTCATTTTAAATTTTACTCGCGCTCCTGGTTCTTCCCGGCCGTCCTCGCGGTTTTTCCCGCGCTCGCGCTTGCGGTCTTCAGCGGCCTGCTCGGCGGCTATACTTTCAAGCTCTGGCTCTCTTTCCTGGCGGCGGAGGCCGCGATAGCGGTATTTTTCCGCTACGTGGTCAAAGGCCGCCACACGGTCCCCTACCTGCTGCTGGCCCCCGCTTTCGTCGGCCTCGCGCTGCTGCTGGTCTATCCCTTCGTGTTCGAGATCTACCTCTCTTTCCACGACCTGAAGCTCACGACCATCATGATGTGGAAGAATACCGGAACTCTCCCCTTCGTAGGGATAGACCAGTATATCAAGGTCTTCACCACCTCCCCGCTTTCCGAAACCACCTTCTGGCAGCTCCTGCTGCGCACGCTGGTCTGGACCTTCTCCAACGTTTTCTTCCACGTCCTCGGCGGGTTCATCCTCGCCCTGATGCTCAATAACAGCATCCGCTTCAAGGGCTTCTACCGCACCCTCCTCGTGATCCCCTGGGCCATGCCGCAGGTGGTGGCGGTGCTGGCCATGCGCGGAGAGTTCCACGCCACTAACGGCTTCGTGAATATCGTTATTGCCAAGCTGCTCGTTGTTTTCCCGTTCCTGGCTCACCTCGGCGTGGCCCCGGTGCAGTGGCTCACCGATTACCCGCTGCTGACCTGTACGCTGATAAACATCTGGCTGGGCATCCCCTTCATGATGGTGGTGATACTCGGCGGCCTCCAGTCCATCTCCAGCTCCTATTACGACGCGGCGGATATAGACGGGGCCTCTTATTTCCAGAAGCTGCGCTTCATCACGCTGCCGCTCGTGCGCCCGGTAATGATGCCCGCGGTCACCCTGGGCACGGTCTGGACCTTCAATAATATAAACGTGATCTACCTCGTCACCGGCCAGGCGGGCGGCACGGAACAGGCCGATATCCTGGTCTCGGCGCTGTACAAGGCGGCTTTCACCTATAACCGCTACAGCTATTCGGCGGCTTTCGCCATAGTGGTGTTCGCCATGCTCTTCTTCTTCTCCGTTTTCTACCTCAAGAGCTTCGACGCCGCCAAGGATGAGAGATAATATGAAGAAAGAAATGTCCGCGGCCGCGAAGAGAAAGCGCCTCAACCATCTGCTTATCCACGCCGGGATAATTTTGTTCGCGGCCGCCTGCGTCTATCCCCTGCTCCGCATCTTCTCAGTTTCCCTGCGCCCCGGCGATAAGCTGGTTTCGATGGACCTTTCCATAATTCCCGCCGGGGCCACCTTCGTCTCGTATACGAAACTCCTGGGCGATACAATGTTCCTGCGCTGGCTGTGGAATTCCCTGCTCATCACGCTGGCCACCTCCTTCATCGGGGTTTCCCTGGCCTCCACCGCGGCCTACGCTTTCTCCCGCTTCCGCTTCCCCGGCAAGAAGGCCGGGATGATCCTGCTGCTCTCCAGCCAGATGATACCGGCCGGCATGCTGATCCTGCCGCTCTTCCTGATGATCATGAAGCTTAAGCTGATGAACACCTACCTGGGCATGATCATCGCTTACTCGGTCTCGTCGCTGCCTTTCAGTATCTGGATCCTGAAGGGCTATTACGACACTATTCCGCGCTCGCTCGAAGAGGCGGCGCTGGTCGACGGGACCAGCCAGGTAGGCGCTTTCTGGCGCATTATCCTGCCGCTGTCCACCCCGGCGCTGAGCATAGCCTTCCTGTTCAACTTCACCACCGCCTGGAACGAATACCTGGTGGCGCGCGTGGTGCTGTTCAGCTCCAAGCAGTACACCTGGACGCTGGGCCTGTTCGAACTCCAGGGCCAGTATATCACCCAGTGGGGAATGTTCGCGGCCGGCTCGATGCTGGTCACCGTCCCCGTCCTGTGCGTTTTCCTGTATTCCTCCAAGTGGCTGATCTCCGGCCTGACCCTCGGCAGCGTGAAAGGATAATTTATGGCTACGGTCCAGTTTAAGAAAATAGTGAAGAAATTCGGCGACAATGTCGTGCTTAACGGCGTGGACGTGGACATCAAGGACCACGAGTTCGTGGTGATAGTCGGTCCCTCCGGCTGCGGCAAGACCACCCTGCTTCGGATGCTGGCGGGACTGGAAGAGATCTCCGACGGCGAGATCTTCATCGACAATTTGCTGGTCAACGAGCTGCACCCCTCCAAGCGCGAGATCGCCATGGTGTTCCAGGACTACGCGCTCTACCCGCATATGACGGTGGAAGAGAATATGAACTTCGCGCTGCGCCTGAGGAAGATGGACAAGGCCGAGATCTCCGCCCGCGTGACCGAGGCGGCTAATGTCCTGCAGCTAAATAAGTTCCTGAAGCGGATGCCCAAGCAGCTTTCCGGAGGCCAGCGCCAGCGCGTGGCCATAGGCCGCGCCATAGTCCGCAAGCCCAAGGTCTTCCTCTTCGACGAGCCTCTCTCCAACCTGGACGCCAAGCTGCGCGAGGAGATGCGGGTGGAGATAGCCAAACTTTACCAGCGCCTCAACGCCACCATCATCTACGTCACCCACGACCAGGTGGAGGCCATGACCCTGGCCGGCCGCATCGTCATCATGAACCACGGCATAGTGCAGCAGATGGGCTCGCCTATAGAGGTTTACCGCAAGCCGGCCAACCTCTTCGTGGCCGGTTTCATCGGCAGCCCCACCATGAATTTCCTTTACGGTAAGCTCTCTATTGTGGACGGCACAGCAGTGTTCTCTAACGAATCCATAACTATGCCCGTTCCCGCTTTCGTGCTGCCCCAGAAAGAGGCGCGCGACGGCCGCGAGGTAGTCCTGGGCGTCAGGCCCGACGACGTGCTGGTGGAGCGCCCCGGCGGCGAGAAATGCTCCTGCAAGATCGACGGGGTGCTGGAAGTGTGCGAGCTGCTGGGGCACCGCGAGAACCTTTACCTCAAAGTGGGCGGCCAGCGCCTCCTGGCCACGGTGGAGGCCTTCTTCAACCGCAGCCCGGGCAGCGCGGTCAGCCTCTGCTTCAATTACCAGAACATGCACGTGTTCGACAAGGTCACGGAGCAGCGCATAAGCGAATAGGCGGTGTATAGCTGTTTTTAGTATAATTATTTAGACGAATTTAGCCAATATAACGGAGGTATTAACATGAAAGCTACTATCGATACGGACGCCTGCATAGGCTGCGGTCTTTGCGTGAACGACTGCCCCGAAGTTTTCGAGATGCCCGCCGACAAGGCCGCCGTGAAGGCCACCCCTGTGCCCGCCGGCAAGGAAGAGGCGTGCAAGACCGCCGCCACCAACTGCCCCGTGCAGTGCATTAAAGTCGAATAAGCCGTCAAGGCCTTAAAGTAAAACAGCCCGCTTTAAGCGGGCTGTTTTTTTTATCTCCGGGTAGGGCTTCTCAGGCCGGCTTGCCGGCGTCCTTTATCTTCAGGAAGGGGATCAGCAGCATGCCCGGTACAGTGGCGATGCAGACCGCGATGAAGAACTGCGGGTAGCCCAGGAGGGCCTGCAGTTTGCCGCTGATGAAGCCCGGCACCATCATGCCGAGGGCCATGATGCCGGTGGATATGGCGAAATGGGCCGTCTTGTACCTCTCACCGGTCAGGCTTATCATGAAGAACATGAAGGCCGTAGTGCCAAGGCCGTAGCCGAACTGCTCTACCGCCACCAGGGTGTAGATGAAGTCCGTAGGCAGCCCCGGGTTATAGGCCATGTAGACGTAGACCAGGTCCGGGGCGTTGAGCATGAAGGCCAGCGGCCAGATGGTGCGCTTCAGGCCGTAGCGGGAGATGATCCAGCCGCCCAGGAGGCCGCCGATTATCAGGCAGGCCAGGCCTATAGTTCCGTAGGCCACGCCAACCTGCGAGGTGGTAAGCGCCATGCCGCCGGCTCCGGCCGCGTCCAGCAGGAACGGGGCGGCCAGCTTCAGCAGCAGCGCCTCGCCGAAGCGGTAGAGCAGGATGAAGGCCAGGCCTATCCCCACGTTCTCCAGCTTGAAATAGGCGGCGAAGATCTCGCTGAACTCGGCCAGCTGGCTGGCCTTGGCCTGGTCGGGCTTGTCCACGGCGGGGTAAGGCAGGAAAACCCTGTGGTAGACGAACAGCAGGCCCATGATAGCCGCCGCAAGCAGCAGCACCTGGGTCCAGCTGTCCTGTATATTGCCGGTGC
>Ga0209212_1003530_pt1 | contig 20485 bp, 18 predicted proteins | sample RifGroC2_FD_183996 | JGI IMG/M metagenome (GOLD analysis project Ga0209212, IMG submission 183996) | Groundwater microbial communities from Rifle, Colorado, USA - Groundwater C2 (SPAdes) (version 2) | ecosystem: Environmental > Aquatic > Deep subsurface > Groundwater | place: Rifle, Colorado... | reverse complement strand
AGCCGGTTACCGCACCGACTGACACGCCGTCGACGGTTACCGCTGCAATCTGGTAGCCGGGATTCGGGGTGATGGCAAATGTCTGGCTCGCACCGGAGGCCACTGTCACCGAACCGGAGGGAGAGATCGCGCCGCCTGTCCCGGCGCTGGCAGTGATGGTGTACGTTATGGCGGCAAAGGTGGCGGCGATGGTGTGATTTGCCGTGACGTTATCGAAGGTGTAGCCGGTTACCGCACCGACTGACACGCCGTCGACGGTTACCGCTGCAATCTGGTAGCCGGGATTCGGGGTGATGGCAAATGTCTGGCTCGCACCGGAGGCCACTGTCACCGAACCGGAGGGAGAGATGGTCCCCCCAGTCCCAACTGAGGCAATTATGGTATACAGAACTGGCTGTGCTAGGATGGTATAGGACTCCTCGTTGGAAAAGACGCTCATAATTCCGTTTGTGTCGTAGGCCTTTACAGAAAAATAATAGGTTGTGCCGTCGACAAGGTTGCTCAAGGTATGGGAAGTCACGTTGCCGACATCGATAGTCTGTGAATAGCTCCCAGAAACGGTGCCAGTGCCTATTTTATAGCCGCCCAGGCTCATTATGGGCGTCCCATCCGTATAGGTGGTCGGAGCATCCCAAGTAAGGATTACAGAGCCTGCGAGCGGACTGGGGCTGGCCGGTTTTAAAACTGGAGGAGTTATCCCTTTAGAAGTGTCCCATGGCATTCCATTGCCGGCGCCCGGGGCGGCGGGAAACATGGGAGATGCATCCGGACCGATTGCCGGCCATTGCAGAGTCCCCCACCAACTCGGTTTACTTCTCAGATATAACGAGCTAGGCAAAAGGTGATCGTCTGAGCCGTTCCAGACGACTCCGTTAGTGTAGCTGTCCCAGTTGCCGTGCCTTAGTATAGTACTACCCACAGCTGCATCATTACCTGCTGCCGTTTTATCGCCATCGTTGTAGTATCCAAACCGATATATTGCGGGAGAATTTGAATCCAAATTTTCCAAAGTATAAATTCCCTCTGTGCCCCTACCAATTACATTACCAATAATATTATAATATCTACTGTTATATTGAATGTCTACGTCCCAAGCACCACCTGTTCTGTTGGGAGCAATACCTAATTTGTTGCGAAATATAGTGTTATGACTTTTTGTCCCCCATACATAATCAGAAGCTAATCTGCTATCAATATAATTTTCCTCAACCAGATTCATAAAAGCATGGCCACCATGGAAGGTTATAGCGTAAGGATTGAAACTGAGAGAACTAAGGTATAGACTACTAATGTAATTATAACTCATAACGTTGCCCGAAAAAGGGCCGGCAGTCGCTATGCCAGTTGACAAATGGTACATTTGGTTATTTTCAATTAGGTTTGCTGAAGAATAAAGGTTTGAGACTATACCATTGGCACGGTTTGGAGCAAAAGAGCTACTGCCATCTTTTGCTGTAACAGGAATCCCTTCATGTAACTTACAACCTCTGACAGTATTTCTATATGCACCATAATTCAAGCCTAATATCGATTGATAAGAGCCAACAACTTCGGTATTCAACACCCAACAATTTGATGTGCCTGACAGCAACATAGTACTTTTCTGTGAACTTCCGCCGCTTAAACTATTATCAACAGTTAAATCCTCTATACCTGCCATAGTGGTCAAACCGTTTAGACTTACGGCTTGCGGCAACAAATCTGGATTGTAATTCCAATACAATGGCATTTCTAAAGTAGCTGTATTTGGAGTGGGTACAGCTAGAACTTTCACTGACTGTCCCAATGACCTAGTTCCTGACAACCTACCGCACCACGTGCAGTTTCCCTTATTACCAATATTGCTAACAGGAGGATCGTTATTGGCATCATTCAGCTGGTCTATAAGTATGATATCCCCAGAAACCCATCCATGTTCAGTTGATGTAACTATAGTAGTAGACCCTGCATTGATTCCAGCAGTTAAAGACATAACAGGTCCTGTTGTAGAGCCAGCGCCGATCCCTACTAAAAAAGCCCCCGACATGCCGGACACACCTTGTATTATGGTAATTCCCATTCCTGCCCCGCGAAGCGTAACGCCTGATTTCACAATGACCGGACTTCCAACCTTGAATATACCGGCAGTCAGTTTTACCACCTGGCCAAACGGACAGTTGTTGATAGCTGTCTGGATTGCTGAAGCATCGTCGTTTCCAGACGGACTCAAGGTCGTATAGATGACACTCCTGAAAGGAATGTCTCCTTGAACTCCTGCATTTCCTTCCCAAGTGACAGAACGAGCCACAGGGAGAGTATAGGTAGCTTCCGATACCGAAGCGAAGCAAGTAAGGAAAACCAGGAGTAAAAAGGCAAGATTACTCCCGAGTTTACTTCTGTGTGCACGAGTATTTGTTTCTGGCGTCACCTTTCACCCCCTCTGAACTTAAGAAGTAGCTACTTCATAAGTGGCTAAGCATTTTTTGCTCTTATCTTGTGAACTTACCTAAAACCAATTGAATATTTAGAAGCTTTATGGAACCACCACAACGATTGACATATGCTGATATATGGTAAAATTGCATAAGGTTCCAATGATAGCTTGATAAGTGATTATTTAATTAGATTGATTGACTTCAAAGATACGCCGCAGTTTTTCAAACTTATTAACTCTGGGATAGGTTATATTGTATCAATTGACTGTCAAGATGTGCCCCCCGAGCCTTTCCCCAACGAGGCGGTCGCGACATCTGACGTTACACGCTTATCCTTTGGCAGAATACAGGTGTTAGTCAGCCCCCCGAGATGCTGAAGGTTCCGGTGCTGCACGTGATTGCCGTATTTGATTACTTCAGGGGGGGCACTCTGATTTGGGAAGTTGCTGATTACGTCAACAGCAAGGCCATGCGAGTAGGCAACTTCGTCAAAGGACTTCTCCAGCCAGCAGACCTTGTGCTCTCTGTATATAAGCATCAAAGAGAGTGGCGAGACAGATTGAGCATGCTCTTTTTAGACAGAAAGAATTCCTTTTGTACCAAGGGTGATGAAACCTTCTTAGTATTTCCGCTAGGACGATATCCTTGATCTCTGGCGCGCAACGATCTCAGCGTCTGCCAGCCGGAAAAATGCCCGCGGTCGTGAGGCACCTGGCACCCACAATAAGGCCACCCTTAAACGCAAAAAACCCTTCATCGCAACTCACCTGACGTATGTGTCAAGTTGTGTTGCAAATGAAGGGTTTCATGCGTTCTAAGCAGCCAAATGGACTACTTATGTAAAATGGTGGCGGTTCAGGGACTCGAACCCCGGACCTAGCGAATATGAGTCGCTTGCTCTAGCCAGCTGAGCTAAACCGCCAAGCTTTATTCATAATAATTTCGAATATCTACCTGCTACCCAAACCGCTTCGCTGCAGCGCCTCAAGAGTTTTCTTTTATAGTGCAGGGCCGACTTTTTGTCAATAAAAAACTCCGATAAAAGTTTCTCATCCTGATCAAGCCGGCCCGTCATCCTTTGCGACTGTCCTCTACTTCACGACCTCAAGAAGCTCTACTTCAAACACGAGGGTGGCGTTGGCCGGAATCAACCCGGAACCGCGCTCGCCGTAGGCCAGTTCGGGCGGACATACGAGCTGAGCCTTGCCGCCGGCCTTCATCTTCTGCACCCCCTCGGTCCAGCACTTGATGACACGGTCCAGCGGGAACTCGGCGGGCTTGCCTGCCGCATAGGAGCTGTCGAACTCCTTGCCGTCAATCAGGGTGCCGCGGTAGTTCACCTTCACCTTGTCGGTCACAGACGGGCTCGGTCCGGTTCCTTCCTTGAGCGACTTGTAGATCAGGCCTGACGGTGTCTTGATCGCTCCCTTCTCCTTGACTGCCTTCTCCAGAAACTCCTTGGTCTGGGCGGAGAGCTTCTCTCCCTGGGCGTTGCGCCGGTCAATCGCCAACTGCTGGATCTTCCCCTTGTAGGCCTCGACATCGACCATGGGCGCTTTACCTGCGATACCGTCGTCAAGTCCCTTCTTCACCTGATCGAGTTCGTCGGGAGCCAGACTGAAGACGGCCAACTGCCGGGCCATGACGAGTCCCACCGCGTAGAAAGTATTCTTGTCGTCGTCTTTCTTCTGCTCGGCTGCGAAGGCCGGAACTGCAATGAGTACAACGAGTGCCGCGATGATAAGCCTTTGCATGTCTGGTCCCTCCAGATGTAGTAGTTACGAAAACAGAACTATAGCAGTAAAAGCCGCCTTTGCCGGATCACCACGAGAAAAGGCACCTCTGGTCGAGGTGCCTTCTTCAAGTCAATCAGCTGGAAAATTCTTACTTCTTGGCCTTGGGTGCCGCCTTGGCCTTTGCCGCCATGGGCGCCTTGGGCGCCTTTGCAGCCTTGGGCGCCTTGGCTGCTTTTGCCGGAGCCTTTGCGGCCTTCGCCGGCTTGGCAACGGTCTCTTTCTTCGCCTCTATGTTGGCCATGCGGACTTCCCTGGCCTTGGCGAGGTTGTCGGCAAGCCCACGGTCCTGGGCCATCTTCCTGCGGGCTTCGGAGTAGCTCTTGGCCGAAAGCGCCTGCTTGCTCGATATGCCGAACTGCTTCTTGTACGCGCCGGGCTTCATCCCGTGTGCCGTGCTCAGGTGCCGCGCCAGGGTCTTGAAGCCGCCTTTGCCGCATACGAGGCAGACTACTTCGTTCTTCTTGAAAGCTTCCTTCAGGGTCAGGGAGGGTTTAGCCTCTTCCGCACCTTCTACTGTCTGTCCTGCTTCGAGACTTTTCAGTGCTGCATGCACTTTGCTTATTTCTGCGAGAAGTTCATCAGAAGTCATCGGCGTGCTGGAAGCGTGCGATGATACGAGCTGCGCTGCTATTTCTACCAAAGTCGCCATTAACCATCCTCCTTTGTTAATATACTCTCCCGATTAATAGCAGAGACTAAAATATTGTCAACTACAAACTACACAAATATGCTGAAAGAGTGCTCTAAAATACTAAATAAACTTTTTGTGCGTAGGAGATTTGGAAGTGCCATGGAGTAACAGGTGGGGTATACACTATTATGCGGTTCTGTTCGGCCGACGAAGAACAAGAAGAAATGGCGAGTAGCCAAGCAGGTGCCTGAATAGGGCGCGAAACTTGGCGAGCTGAGACAGGAACCAGGACAGATCTAGCAGATTGTTTCAGGACTGCGACAAGTAGGCAGCCCTTCCCGCTCCCAGCAGAGCAGTGCGTTCGTTCAGTATTACGTGCACAGGAATGGATTGAACCAGTGAACTAAGTCGTCCTTTGGCGGCAAAGGCCACCATGAAAGGTGCTCCCCGGAGCCTGTCGATAATCTTCGGGGCGATCCCCCCGCCTAGGTACACGCCGCCGGTGGCGAGAAAGCGCAGCGCGGCGTTGCCGGCTTCCGCTCCGTATACGGCGACGAAGATGTCGAGCGCCTTGCTGCACATGGGGCAGCTTCCGTCCAGCCCGGCCCCGGCGATGACCGCCGGAGGGTCTCCCGCGTTCATCGCGGCTATGATGGCGGGATCTTCCTCGAAGTAGTGCTTGTCCCGCAGAAAGCGGTAGATGTCCAGCAGCCCCGGACCGGAGAGCACGCGCTCGTAGCTGACCCTGCCGTGTTTTCCCTGCAGATAGAGGAGCAGGTCGGCCTCCAGTTCCGTGCGGGGGGCGAAATCGGCATGACCGGCCTCGCTGGGAAGAGGCCTGTGCGTGCCGCCGTCCCAGTAGGCCAGGGACTCACCGAGGCCGGTGCCGGCCGAAACCACCGCTATGGTCCCTGTCGGATCAGGTTCTCCGGCATTGAGCGTGACGAGGTCCTCCCGTTGCAGGGCGGCGATGCCGTAGGTGTTCGCCTCGAGGTCGTTGACGAGCCTGACCCGCGGCAGGCCAAGGAGTTCCGCCAGTTCCACGCTCTCGATGTTCCAGGGGAGGTTCGGCGTCCTCACCCTACCCTCCAGGATCGGCCCGGCGATGCCGAAACAGGCCCTTTCGGGCGCGAGCCTGTGCTGCTCGGAGAAGCGCAGGACGATCTCGATGAGACTGCTGTGTTCCCGGCTCTGGTAGCGCCCCTCCGCCAGGACCGTCAGGCCTGACGCCTCCGCCTGGAAGTACGCCAGCCGCGTCGAGGTTCCGCCCACGTCTCCAGCAAGAACGAGCATAGATCCTCCTCTTGAGTAACTTCGAGCCAGCCGGTTCTTCCCCCCTCCCAACCTCCCCCCTCCGGGGGGAGGAGCTGTTACTCATCGATAAGGGGCTGCCCACGGCGGCGTGGGACGCTCTGTAGAAGGTCGCGCTAGATCCGCTTCACTCTTTCCTTCTAACGTTGAACACCTGCTTCGGCGCCGATTTCCCTCGCTATGTCGCCGCTGACGCCGGCCAGTGCGCGCCCGGTCGCGGCGGCCATGGCGTCGTACCCTCCCCCGCCGACCTTCTCCCTGAACAGGGAATGCCCGCTCCTGCGGGGGCCACCCCTGCGGCGCACGCTCCAGTTCGCGTCGACGACCACCGCGTCGCCGGGAAACAGTTCCAGGCGCGTGATGTCGACCAGCACGCGGTACTCGGCGTCCGTTCCGGCGTTCTCCCGGTAGGTCGCCACCCGCCCCGATCCGAGCACCCTCCCGAGTTCCTGCGCCATGACGCGGGGAATCTCGCTCTTCAGCGGCTCCGCCCAGCGGTGGGACTCCAGCACGTCGACCCGGTTCTCCCCTGCCCGGACAACCAGTTGGGGCCGGTCCACGACCTCCGGCACGGTCACCGGGCCGACCACGATGGACGGGGCGGTCTCGCCGGGTACAGGCGCCTGCGAAGCGACACCCGGCGCCAGGGTGTAGAAGCTCACGCGGGGCGACCTGGCGCAGCCGGAAACCATGAGTGCGATGGCCATGAGCGTCACGGCGGTGACGTTGGTGCGGGTGGTCATTTTTCCTCCTTCTTGCCGCGCAGCAGAGACTCGGGGTGCTGTTCCAGGTAGTCGCCCAGTACCCGCAGCGACTGCGCGGCTCGCGACACCTCGCGCAGCGTGTCCCGCAGGTCGACCTGCGCCGGCGCATCGGCCGAGAGGACGTCGCTGGCGCCGCCCAGGGTTTTCCTCGCCTCCGCCAGCGTCTTTTTCGCGTCCTCGATCGCCTGCCGCGCCTCGACCAGCACCGACCTCGCCTCGGGGACCGCCTTGTCCACGCTGTTAAGGAGCCGGTCGGCACTCTTCAGCGTCGTGTCCAGCGACCTTATGGTCTTGCCGGCGTCTCCCGCGATCTGTTCCAGCGGCAGTTTTTCTATCCTCTGGATCAGCTCCACCAGGTTTTTCTGCAGCTTCTCCATCGATCCCGGCACGGTCGGGAAACGGGGGGGAGCGCTGTTCCAGTCTATCCTGGCCGGTCGCGCCACGGGAACGAAGTCGAGCGACACGTAGAGCTGTCCGGTCAAGAGACTCCCGCTTTTGATCTGCGCGCGGAAACCGTGCGCCACCAGGTCGTTCAAGAGCCCGCGCAACTCTTCGGTGCGAGCCTGCTGACTCTTGACCTGCAGGGTGTCGCGCGACTGGCCGAGCAGGTGCTCCGGGTAGAACTGGATCTGGACCTGCACGGTGAAGTCGCTTCGCTTGGGATCGGGCATGACGTTGATGCCGGTCACCTCACCTACCGTCACCCCCCGCAGGTCCACGGGCGCACCGACGGCAAGGCCGCGCACCGATTCCTTGAAGACGAGGAGGAACGGCTCGACCAGGGCCGAATTTTTCACCGCGTCGTCGCGTGTAGCGAACAGGGCGAAAGAGGTGTTGGGAGGGGCCTGAGGGGCCTCGATTTTTCCGTCCGGCGCCTGGAACGATATCCCCCCGAGCAGTACCGACACCATCGACTCCGTGTTGATCTTGACGCCGCTGGTGTTGAGGGTCATGTCGATGCCGCTGGCATGCCAGAAATAGGCATTGGCCTTCACGAACCTGTCGTAGGGGGCCCGTATGAAAGCCTTTATGGTAACGCCCTTCCCCTCCCGGTCAAGTTCGGTCGAGGTCACCTGCCCCACCTGCATGCGCCGGTAGAACACCGGCGATCCCGTGTCGAGAGAACCCACGTCCGCCGCGCGCAGCACGAACTGGCGCCCGGGGACGTCCATCAGCACCGCCGGAGGCGATTCCAGCCCGGTGAAATCCTCCCTGGGTTCCTTGGAGGCGCCGGCTTCCAGGCCTATGTAGGAGCCTCCAAGGAGCGTGCTGAGGCCTGAGACGTTGCCGCCGGATATCCTGGCGCGGACCACCCAGAAACGGGTGTCATTGACCATCAGCCCCTTGGCGTCCCTGGACACCTCCGCGGTGACCACCACGTGGCTGCGGTCGTCCGAGATGGCGATCGACTTCACCTCCCCGATGGTGACGTCCTTGTACTTCAGCTTGGTCTTCCCGGCCTCCAGACCCTCGCCTGTCTTGAAGGTGATGGTGATGGTCTGGCCACGGTTGATGAACGCCTTGGCGCCGATGACGAGCCCTACCAGCGCGGCGACGATGGGGATGATCCAGACCAGCTGGATGGAGAAGCGCCGCTTAGGCTCGCTTACCGCGTCAGGGATGTCGTCTCGATACTTTTCCGGTTCTTCAGTCATGAAATTCCTCTTTCTGCAGCGGGTCCCAGATCAGGCGCGGATCGAACTCCATGGTTGCGAACATGGTGAGGACCACGACGGAGCCGAAGGCGACGGCGGCGGGCCCTGCCTTCACCGTCGCCATCGAGCCGAGCTGAACCAGGGCCGCCAACAGGGTTACCACGTAGATGTCGAGCATGGACCAGCGCCCCACAAGCTCCACCATCCGGTAAAGCCGGGTGCGCTGCCTGGGGCGCGAGGCGGAGCGGCGCTGCACCGAGAAAAGCAGCAGTGTGAGCGAAAACAGCTTGAGCAGCGGTATCGCCACGCTGGCGATGAAAACGATGACGGCGATCAGCCAGGAGCCGGTTTTCCAAAGGTGGGCCACGCCGCTCACGATGGTGTCCCTGCGGTAGGTCAGGAGCGAGCCGGTCTCCATCATGACCAACGTGTTGGCCGGGATATAAAGGATGTACGAGGCGATCACCAGCGCCCAGCAGCGCTGCAGGCTCCCCGGTTTCCTGAAATGGAGCGTGGCGCCGCAGCGGGGACAGTGCGCAGGCTCCGAGAACCGGCTCTTCCTGGAGACGAGCCGGCAGACGTGGCAGGAGCAGAGCCCGCGGGCGGCTGCGCTGGTCGTCCCTTTCATGGCTTCGTCTCCCCTCTCGATCTCGGGTCGAGCCGCTCCCATACGTCGCGCGCGCTGAACGAGGCGGCAGCGGCGGCAAGAAGCAGGGTCAGGACGCCGAAAGACCACAAGGCCATGCCCGGTATAACCTTGAAGTTGTTGGTGAGCTTTACCAGGGAAACCAGCATCCCCAGCATCAAAACCTCGACCATCCCCCACGGTTCTATGAACTGCAGGGTGCGCATGAACCGGGAGTAACCGGGAGGGACCAGCCCGAGCCTAATCGGCAGCAGCAGATAGGTCAGCGAGAGGAGTTCCAGCGCCGGAACGAAGATCGCGGTGATGAAGACGAGAAGCGAAATGCTCTTCATCCCCTGCTCCCAGAGAGAGAGGACGGCGCCAAATAGGGTTATGGCGCTCCTGTCGCCCTGCACCTGGATGCTGAAGACCGGAAACAGGTTGGCCCCGAGGAACAGCATCCCGGCGGCGAGCGTATAGGCGAGGGTGCGGTCTACGCTGTCGGTGGCGTTGCGGTACAAGACGGCGCCGCAGCGCCTGCAACTCGCCGTACACCCGGGGTTGAGGGGAATGTCGCGCTGGAGCAGGTCGCAGTCGTGGCAGGCGATGAGTTGTGCTGGTCGGTCGACCATCGGGAGAATCGCTCCTTCCGCGCTGCGGACGGCTCGCAGGCGCCGCAAGTGGTGCAGGCCCGGCAGCAAAAGACAGATCATAACATATCACAGATTGCCGGACCTGCCGGATTTACAGGGAAAACCGGCAGGCACCGAGCCGCAGAGGCGACCACCGCCCATTCCGACTGGGGAGCAAAACAGCCGCCCGGGAAGTCCCAGACGGCTGATTTAAATGGTCGATGCGACTGGATACCAGCCAGCAACCACTAGCCCCCAATGGTTCAGGGCGGCTACGGTAGTACTTGACAGCAGCTGGTTGTGCATCTTTACACTATTTGGGCATTTTTGTAAAAAATTATTTTGTCAGAGTCTGCACCTTTGGTTTCCTTTCGCGTCCCCCCGTCTCCGGCAGATGAGGGAATCGGTTCCGTCATATGTCACAGTTATGCCACATGTAACGGCCGCGCCTGGCGGTTTTCCCCCAGCGTGCGCCTTATCTTGCGAACTTACCAAGTCCGATTGCACCCTTGCACCGACAGCGGCTCCGGCAGGCCACTGGCACGTTAACTGCTCTTACCTCCTTATCTGCAGGAGTGAAGCTGACAGTGGAGATATAATTCAAGACTGTCGGGTGGATCGTGTGCTTGGCCGCAGCAGATGACTGACAGAAAGCAACAAGAGCAAAAGGAGTACGCGATGAAAAAAACAACGATGATGTCCTCTCTGGTTCTTTTAGTGACAGCCATGATGCTGTCTGGCTGTATTTACCCGTACTGGGACAACGGGTATGACGGTAGACGTGGCGACGGCTACCGGGGTTATGAGCACCATGATAACGGACGCCGCGGACGATGAGCAACTCCTTGTGCCGACGGCGCGGTACTCCATTCATAACGAGAGGTCCTGTCAGGAGGCCTGAATGTACCTGAAGCTACTGATCATCTGCTGCCTTCTCCTGCTCCCCTTGCCAAGCCTTGCGGCTGATGGCGGCTACGGCTACCCGATCCCGGGTTCCTACGAAGCCACCATCCTCGGGACTCCGGCCAGCGTCATGCCGGTATTTACCGGGGAAATGCGCATCCGCCAACTCGTGCTCGATGTCCTGCCGCAGCGGCGGAAGCCTCCGGTGTTCTTTTACGACAAGGGCCTTCGCTGTACCTTCGCCTACCAGAAGCAGAAGGCGCCGCTGGTGTTCCTGATCGCCGGAGCCGGAGCCAACGACCGGTCCGGCAAGCTCATCACCATGATGAAGGCGCTTCATCAGGCCGGGTTCCACGTCATAACTCTCCCCTCGCCCTCGCATGCCAATTTCATCATCTCCGCATCCCAAAGCGGGGTCCCCGGCGACCTGACCGAGGACTCGGCGGACCTGTACCGGGTCATGGAGACCGCGTGGAAGCAGGTGGCAGGCGAGATCGAGGTCTCCTCCTTCTACCTGGGGGGCTACAGCCTGGGAGCTGCCGAGGCTGCCTTCGTGGCGAAACTGGACGAGGAGCGCCGGGTCTTCAACTTCCGCAAGGTGCTCATGATCAATCCACCGGTAAGCCTCTACGCCTCGGTGACCAGGATAGAAGAAATGCTGCAGCAGATTCCCGGCGGACCCAAGAAACAGGGCATCTTCTTCAACAAGATGCTGTCCAAGTTCAGCGAGTACTACAGCGCCGGCAATTTCGTCGCCATAAACGACGACTTTCTCTACTCCATCTACCAGGAAAAACTCTTCTCCCACGAGGAAACCGCCGGCCTGATCGGCCTCACCTTCCGCATCAACCTGGCCGGCATGATCTTCGCCTCCGACGTTATCACCAACAGCGGCTACGTGGTGCCGAAGAACCGGGTGCTGAGACCCGCCGACCCCCTTGACGATTATTTCCTGGTCTCCACCCATCTGAGCTTCTTCGACTACGTCAACGAGTACTTCTACCCCCACTTCCAGAAGAAGCGGCAGGGGCTCACCAGGGAGGCATTCCTGGAATCCCAGACCCTCAGGAGCATCGAAGGGTACTTGAAGTCCTCCGCCAAGTTCGGCGTCATGGCCAACGAGAACGATTTCATTCTCTCCAAGGCGGAGCTTGCCTACCTGGAGCAGATCTTCGGCGAACGGGCCAAGATCTACCCCCGCGGCGGCCACCTGGGGAACCTGGAGTACAAGGAAAACGTGGCATACATGGTCGCATTCTTCACCGAGAGGGAGGCGCAGCCATGAGACACCGTGCCTGCCGGACAACCCTCGCCCTGATGCTGGCCTTTTCACTTACCGGCTGCTCCGCTACCCGTATGAACACCGCAGCCGAGGTGCGGCCCTGGCACTCGATAAACGAGTTCCGGGATCAGCGTTTCGCCGATGTGGAGGACCCTTGGGAAGGCTTCAACAGGAATATGTACCGGTTCAACTTCTACCTCGACAGATACCTCCTGATTCCCGTTGTGAACGGTTACGAGTATGTAACTCCCACCTTCGTTCAGGAGCGCGTCTCCGGCATCTACAACAACCTCAGTGAAATAAGAAACCTCACCAACAGCATCTTCCAGCTCAAGGGGATCGAGTCGGCGACGACGCTGGGCCGGTTCGTGACCAACAGCACCGTGGGGCTGGCAGGCATGTTCGATCCCGCCGCCAAGTTCGGCCTGAAGCGCCACGACCAGGATTTCGGCAAGACCCTGGGCTACTGGGGGACGGCTTCCGGTCCCTACCTGGTGCTGCCGGTCTTCGGCCCCTCGTCCGTGCGCGACGCGGGGGGGCTTGCTTTCGACACCGGCCTGACCTACGGGGTCTACAGTGCTGTCGATCCCTTTGCCGGCACCGGCCACAGTACCGCGATCGACTCGGGGGTAGCGGCCCTGCAGACGGTCGACCTGCGGCATCAGCAGGGCTTTCGCTACTACGACAGCGGCTACCCCTTCGAGTACTACATGGTCCGCTTCCTCTATCACCAAAGCCGTGAAATCGAGACCGGCAAAGCGCCTGAGGCGGAATCCCCGTAAAGGCCGGAGTCAGAAGGAGTGGCAATGAAGACTCTCATCGATCTTTTCCATAGCTTTGAGGCAAGGGGCGATAAAACCGCCTTTGTGAACCGCACCGGCACCCGACGCCTGCCGGTTTCCTATCGCGAACTGCACCAGTTGGCCCTGAAGATGTCGAGTCTGCTGGCGCAAAACGGCGTCGCCGCGGGGGACCGGGTGCTGATCTGGGGCCCCAACTCCTCATGGTGGGCGGTGGCCTACTGGGGGATCATCATCCGTGGCGCGGTCGCGGTCCCGGTGGACTTCATGTCCGATCTCGCGCGCGCCGACTCCATCCGCGGCCTCACCGAGGCCAGGGTCGTGCTGCAGAGCCGGTTCAAACCGGAGCGCATGACCGAAGGCGCCTCGCTGCTGCTGGAAGACCTGCAGTACCTGCTGGAAGACGCGGCGCCGGCCGGCACCGTCGCCACCTGCGCACCCGAAGCTACCGCCCAGCTCATCTACACCTCGGGAACCACCGGCAACCCGAAAGGGGTCATCCTGACCCACAAGAACCTGGTCGCCAATATGACCCAGATAAACGCCCAGATACCGATCATCACTCCCGAGTTCAACTTCCTCTCCCTGCTCCCGTTGTCCCACATGTTCGAGCAGATGGGGGGCTTTTTCACCCCGCTCTACCGCGGCGCGGCGGTCGTTTATCCCGGCACCCTCAAGCCCTCCGCCATCATGGAAGCGCTCGCCGAAGAGGAGATCTACGTCATCATGGCGGTGCCCCGCCTCATGCAACTGCTGAAAACGACCGTTGAGCGGGAGCTCGAGGAAAAGCATCTCTCGGGAGCCTTCGGCTTTCTGTCGAGGCTCGCCCTGAAGCTTCCCAAGACGCTGCGCCGGGCGCTCTTCCTGCCGGTACAGAGAAAGTTCGGCCGCAATTTCACCGTCTTCGTCTCAGGCGGCGCCCCCCTCGATCCGGAACTGTTCACTTTCTGGAGCGCCATGGGGTTCGTCGTCCTGGAGGGCTACGGTCTCACCGAGACCTCCCCGGTGCTCTGCGTCAACACCATGGAGAGCCAGGTGGCCGGTTCGGTCGGGCCTCCCCTGCCTGGTGTCCAGCTGAAGATCGAGGGGAAGGAGGTGCTGGCGCGCGGCGACAACGTCTTTCCCGGCTATTACCGCAATGAAGAAGCGAGCCGCGACGCCTTCACGCCCGACGGCTGGTTTCGGACCGGCGATATCGGGGAGATCGGCCCGGACGGGGGGCTGGTCATCAAGGGTCGAGAGAAGGAGCTGATCGTCACCGGTTCGGGGGTGAACGTGTATCCCGACGAACTGGAGGCGGTGCTGAACAAGATAGCGGGCGTGAAGGAATCCTGCGTCATCGGGCTGGAACGGGGCGGCGGGGAGGAGGTGCATGCGGTGCTGCTCTTGAACGGCGGCGGCATAGCTCCTGAGGACATCGTGGCCCAGGCCAACAAGAATCTGGACGCCCTGCATCGGATCACCGGCTTCACCCTTTGGCCGGAGCCGGAGTTTCCCAAAACCACCACGCTCAAGATAAAGAAGTTCGCCGTCAAGGAGGCGGTCAAAAAAGGAGCGCAGGGAGGCGATGCCACCGCGAGCCGGGACAGCCTGCTCAACCTGCTCGCCAAGGTGACCGGCACCAGCGCCGCGGAGATCCGGGAGGACTCGTTGCTGATGGCGGATCTGGGTCTTACCTCCATCGACCGGCTGGAACTGGTCAATTTCCTGGAACAGGAATACCGGCTCGACATCGACGACTCCCAGATCGGGCCCGAGGCGCGCGTCTCGGACCTGCGCCAGATCATCGCCAAGCGCGAAAAGCTCACCCGGCGCGACCACTTCCGGTTCTGGACCAACGCCACCTGGTGCACGGCGCTGCGGCAGTTTTGGGACACCGTCTTCCACGGCCCCATCTTCCGAAGCTTCGCCACGCTCCAGGTGCGGGGCGGTGCGGAGCTGGAAAAACTGGCGGGACCGGTTTTTTTCGTGGCCAACCACGTAAGCTACCTGGACCAGCCCTCGGTCATGTTCGCCCTGCCGCCGAAGCTTCGCTACCGCTGCGCCACCGCCGCCTGGGAGGAGTTCTTCTTCGGAGACCACCACGGGCTCAACCTGGTCTTGAGGCGCCTGGCCTACCAGTACGCCACGGTGCTCTTCAACCTGTTCCCGCTGCCGCAGAGCCAGGGCTTCAGCGGCTCGCTGAAATACATGGGAAAGCTGGCGAACGCCGGCGTCAGCATCCTCATCTTCCCCGAAGGCGAGCATGCCAAGGACGGGAAGATGCTTCCCTTCCAGATGGGCCTGGGCATCATGGTCAAGGCGCTGGGAATTCCGGTGGTGCCTGTAAAAATCAGCGGCACCGACCGGGTCCTGCCGCACGGTGCGAGCTTCCCGACCCGGGGCGAGGTGACCGTCACCTTCGGCGCGCCGCTTACTTTCCGCTTCGAGGAGCCGGCGGAGATCGTCGAGCTGGCACGCCAGGCGGTGGAAAATCTTTAAATTTCAACAAAGGGAAAATCCACCATGGCAGACGCCGGAACCATCTCGCTACCCTACCGCCGCTACGCCTTGGCCCTGCTCCTGGCGGTGAACCTGCTCAACTACATCGACCGGCAGGTCCTCTTCGCGGTGTTCCCCCTCATCAAGATCGATCTGAGCCTCTCAGACACGGCACTGGGCTTTCTCGGCAGCGCCTTCATGCTGAGCTACCTGCTCCTCGCTCCGCTCTTCGGCTGGCTGGGCGACCGCTGGAGCCGGGTCAAACTCGCCTCGGGAGGCCTCGTGGTCTGGAGCCTGGCGACGGCCCTTGCCGGTTTCGCCCCCGGCTACCGCACCCTCCTGGCCGCCCGGGCCACCGTCGGAGTCGGCGAGGCGAGCTTCGGCACGGTTTCGCCCGGGCTGATCTCGGATTTCTTCCCCAAGGCGCGCCGCGGCCAGATCCTCTCCTGGTTCTACGTCGCCATTCCCGTGGGGAGCGCCCTGGGTTATCTGCTGGGAGGGGTGCTGGGACAAAGGTACGGCTGGCATGCCGCGTTTTTGCTGGTCGGCATACCCGGACTGATCCTTGCCATTCCCATCGCCCTCTTGCGCACACCTCCCCGCGGTGGCGACGAGGCGGCGCCCGGCCCCGAAAAGGAAAGCCCGGCCTACTCGGCCCTGTTCGCAAACCGCTCCTTTGTCTGCAACACCCTCGCCATGGCGGCGATGACCTTCGCTATCGGCGGGCTGGCCCAATGGATCCCCTCTTTCCTGTACCGCGCCCACTCGCTCGACGTGGCCAGGGGGAACACGCTCTTCGGCGCCACCACCGTGCTGGCGGGGATTCTCGGAACCCTGGCCGGCGGCTGGCTCGGCGATCGCTGGCAGAAAAAGAGCGGCAAGGGGTACCTGCTGGTCTCCGGCTGGGGCTTCCTGATCGGCGCCCCCTTCGCCGCCTGGGCCATCCTCGCCCCGGGTCTTACCTCCTGCATGTCCGCGATCTTCATCGCCGAATTCTTTCTCTTCCTCAACACCGGCCCGCTTAACACCGTCATCATCAACGTCACCGACCCCGCCATCCGTGCCATGGCCTTTGCGATCAACATCTTCTTCATCCATGCCCTGGGCGATGCCTTTTCCCCTTCCATCCTGGGCTGGCTCTCGGACCGGTGGGGACTGCGCAGCGCCCTGCTGATCACCCCGCTTGCCATGGTGCTGGCGGGGCTGCTATGCTTCGTCTGCGGCAGGTTCGTGATAAGGGACGCGGCGCGGGCAGAGGGAAGAACTCTTGAGTAGCTTGGAATGAGGGGAAGGTCGAGGGCGTATGTGGCACCGACAAAAAGGCCGCCCTTTTGGGGCGGCCTTCGACGTTACTGCTTCGTTGCCGGGTTCGCATATTCTTCGTCTCCCCTGCGCATACCTTTCCTGTCCATGTCGGGGCTGCCGGTATCGCTTCGGCCCTGCCTCAGCTCTTCCCGCGCCTTCTTCGCCAACTCGCCATAGTTTTCACGGATGCTATCCAGTTCGTGCTCCTCCAATTCCTCCAGGTCCAAAAGCGCGTTGTGCGCACCCGCTTGGGAGCGAATGAGCTCATCCAGCTTGATTTGCAGCGCCTCGGAGTCCCGGTTCTGGGTATTCTGGATCAGGAACACCATCAGGAAGGTGACGATGGTGGTTCCCGTGTTGATCACCAGCTGCCAGGTGTCGCTGAAGTGGAACAGTGGCCCGGTGACGATCCAGACTATGATAACAGCGCCCGCCAAACCAAAAGCGTAGGGGCGTCCTGTGGCACGAGACGTCGCCTTCGCAAAGGCGGTAAACCTTGAGGTTGATTTTGTCGGTTTCATCACGGCCTCCGGGTGCGCGATGGCATCCGCCTATTTGATTTTCATTACCACGTCGCGCAGAATGGACCGCACCTCGCCCCAGACCTGGTCCGTTCCGGTTTTCAGGTTTTCCCATTCGTCGTCGCTGGCCGCCGAAATCCCCTGCAGCTTCAGCGCGGCCTGGTCCCGCTTCCCCTGCAAGGCCGCGATGGCCTGGAGGTAATCCGACTTTGACTCGGTGGCGCTTTCAGCCTTGTCCTTCAGCCGGTCGATCTCGTTATCCCATTCGACCATCTGCGCCGAGAGTCTCTCGATGTACTCGGTTCGCTTGTCCATGCGGGTCTCCTTCTTTTTAGCTCTGCCTGGTAATGCGGCAATTGAATTCGCCTCGGGTAACATTACCACGTCGTTAGATAGTTGGGAACGGCATCGGGCGCCCCCAAGGGGCGCCCGAACAAACTACCGGCCTCGTCCTTCATCTTTATTCTGTCCCTGGCCGTGGCCGCGGTCTTGTCCCTGTCCACCACCCCTCTCCTGCTGTTCCTGGCCCTGACCTTTGCCTTGACGACCCTGCGGCGCGTGCTGTTCGCGCTGTGCGGCCGGCTGCTGCTGCCTCTGCTCGTGGGCCGCCGGGCCCCGCTGCTGCTGCGGCTGGGCTTTGGCTGGAGAGTTGACCGGCTGTGCGTGGCCTGCCGGGACGCCCTGCTGCTGCGGCGCCGAGTGCTGGCGCTCTTGCGGAGCTCTCGTCTGCGGCCGCTCCGCTCTGACCGGCTGAGTTGCAGGCGCTTTCTGTTCCACCTGTTTCAGATGCTGGCGGACGACCTTGTCGCGCGGCTGGTATCGGTATTGCTGGCTGCGCAGCGTCTTTTGCTGCTCTACCTGCGGATACCGGTCTCCGGCATACTGGCGCTGGTAGACGGGAATGGGAGCGCGCGCCGGTGCGGCGGTGCGATTCCAGCGGTCCCAGCCGCTTCGGCGCTGTTGCCAGGAACGGCCCCAGTGGTCACCCCAGCGCGGCGCCCTGTCGCGCTGCCAGCCGCCGAAGTAGACGGGAGGCTGTCGGTAGTAGCTCACCGGCACCCGCAAAACGAAAAGCGGCACTACCGCCGGGTCGACAAAGCCCCAGGGGCCGTTGTACCAGGAACTCGCGTACCAGTTGTCATTCTGGTACACCCAGTACATGCCGTCGTAGAAGAAGTAGTTGCCGTCGATTCCTGGAGCATAGTAGACGGGATAGCCCGGTACCGGAACCAGTTCCGGGAACAACGGCAGGTTGATGCCGATGCTCACGTTGGGTAATCCGATACCGATACCGACGCTGACTCCTGCCGTGGCCGAAGTCTCCAGGCACAATAACATCCCCAACACGATGAATCCGTAACGTATCTTTCGCATCTTGGTCCTCCTTTTCTCTTTCTTTATGCAGGGCCGTGACTCTGTTTGCCGCTCAGGCGACAGATTCGGCGCGAGCCGTACATCCTAACGACCGTGACCGCCACGTCCACCGTGCCCGCCGTGTTCCTCTTTGTAGTGTCCGTGCTTGTCGCCGTGATCTCTGTGATGCTTCTTATATTTTTTATAGTGCCTACGGTTGTCGTGCCTGGAAGGTTCCCTTTCTATGTAGACCCGGCGGTTGCTTTCGACGTAGTAGGGGCGGCCTGCGTCGATCTGGACGTTTACGCCAGGAGGCGCCGGCAGATAACCATTGACGTGGACATTGACACTGGAACCCGGCAAACCCGGCGGGATGAGAATGCCAGGTACGCCCCCCGCTTCGGCGTTATCGAAGGTGAAGGAGAGGACGGCCGCTGTCAGTATCAGCATGGAGAGAATAGCTTTGGTGCGCATTGGGAACTCCTTTTTTGTTTGATACTGTATTCGTGGCAGTTTGATAAAGTAACAACTGTCACGGAAAGGATATTACAACTAACGTGCCAGGGAATTGGTCCGGACGGTGTCGTGTCAAGCCACCGGTATTGCTGTATTAATTTTTGCTGAAGCGAAGCAGAAAGAGACGGTCGGCAAAGCTTTTCCGTCGTATATAACGAAGCCGCCAAATACAACGGGATTGTTCGAAGCTAGGGAAGAGTGCCGCCCCAGGTTACGGGCTGCAGAATTGACAAGTGCAGCGACAGCTGAAGGTCGGAAAACGTTCCCACGCCGCAGCGTGGGAACGATGGCGGTGGCCCGATGAGGGGTAGTGAAACGGAACGGCGGGGGGTTAGTTGAAGAAGTACTTGACGCCGACGGTCGTGGCAAAACTCGACGGGTCGAAATTGCCCCTGTGGTCCCCGAAGTTGTCTGTAATGTCGGCGTTCGGGGCAAGGACCAGCTTTGCCTCCGCGCTCAGTGCCAACTGTTTGAGAAGGAAGTAGTCGATGCCGGCCTTGGCGTGGGCGCCGATCGTGGTGTCGACGTCGCGCCTTTCCCCATCGTTGGGATCGTAGTCGCTGAAAAGGATGTCCAGTCCCACCCCGAGGTACGGGACCAGCTGATGGTTGGCAAGGGCTACCCGGTATTGGCCTCCGAAAGAAAGGTCGGTAACTCCGAAGTCGCCGGTCTGGGAGCCGAAAGCGGCATGGCTCAGCTCAAGCTCCGCGGCGAAGTGGTCATCGAGACCGTAGATGAGGCCGGCGCTTCCGACCAAGCCGGCATCGGTCTTGTTGTTGTAGAAATCGGAATCGTTGTCGGCCGGGGCCAGGACGCCGATTTTCCCGGTAACGCCGAGCCTTCCCTTGATGCTGTCCGCCATGGCGGCCCCGGCGGTGAGAGCTACGGTTGATGCGATGCATGCTGCTACGATGAGCTTCTTCATGGTTGATACTCCTTGGTATTCCTGCAAAACATCAGTCATTCACGATTTCTGGTTTCCATCATTCTGACTACATCTCTCCCTCCTATTTAATTAGCATAAGCACAAGATCATTTTTCTCGACTCGACTATTATTTCGAACCTGAAAGATGTTTTTGGATGTGGATATGCATAGACAATGAGAAGCTAAGAGCAAATACCTCGCCAACCGCAACCATAAAAACGCATGGAGAATATTTACTTTGTGATAACAGCCTATTAGGTAGGTTGCAATCGCTTTGGTGACAAGTTCAATTAAGCCACACAGCCCTCCATATTTGATAGAACCTCAACATATTGAGGTATACTTTGAACTTTACTAGGTATAGCTTGATAGATACGGTAGATACAGAAAGCAGATATCAATAATATACGGCTACTCCGTTGGTTACCTTGTCGTCGTCTTTAGCAGGTCGTTGAAAATAAGTCATATTCGAGCGCGATACGATTTTCAGCCATTTTTTTGAGACAATTTGCTGCTGTCGCTAGAGGTTTTCTGGCGTTATTTGCTCTTTTTCAACTCAATATGTTGTTG
>Ga0209212_1003527_pt1 | contig 20494 bp, 12 predicted proteins | sample RifGroC2_FD_183996 | JGI IMG/M metagenome (GOLD analysis project Ga0209212, IMG submission 183996) | Groundwater microbial communities from Rifle, Colorado, USA - Groundwater C2 (SPAdes) (version 2) | ecosystem: Environmental > Aquatic > Deep subsurface > Groundwater | place: Rifle, Colorado... | reverse complement strand
CTCATTACTTCACCTTCATATCGGCCTGTCCTGCGGGCTTCCTCTAAAATATGCTCTACCTTTCCCGACCTCACATCTTCTTCTATGTGAAGAATCCGAACATTGGTATTTCCAACCACTTCTTCAGGACTGTAACCATAAATCAGACTTGCCCCTTTATTAAATGCAAGGATATTACCGTTCAGATCTTCTGCAATGATCGAATACTCGGTAGAACCTGCTAAGATACTATTCAAAAAATTGGTTGTTGATTGTAATTCAAGGGTTCTTTCTCTTACAATATTCTCAAGGTTTGTCGTAAATCTTGCTAATTTAATCGTTTTTTCTTCTAAAGATGCTGCCATCACGTTAAATGCCTGCGCTAATCCACTAATCTCGCCACTTTTGCCACTATCATTCACCCGCTGGCTCAGGTCGCCACGGGTAATCTTTTTCGTAACCTCTGTTATGTTTAAAATAGGGGCAGAAATTCTTTTCCCAAAATAAAATGCAACCAGCGTCAAAGGAAAAGCTAATAACAATAGCATTGAAAGGACAAACCTTTTTAAACCGTAAGCCGCTCCGTACCCTTCGTGTATATCAATCTGCGCTAATAAACCACAATCATACTCTGTAACCCAACACCATGAGCCCAAGACTTTATTCCCGTCGTAATTTATATATCCTTCCGCATTGTATCCATCTTTACCACTCAGGCATTTTTGAGCGCCGTCTGTAAGCTTTCCTGTATGTGGATTTACTATCCTCAACTCTAATGCCGTCCTGTGCTGAATTATGCCTTCCTTTCTTAGGCCATCTGCAAACCGCGATTCAGTTAGCATGAAACCCTCTCTGTTGGTGAGAAATGTTTCTCCTGTCTTCCCCAGTTTTGCACTTTTCATGATTTCACTGAGAGGCGCTGTATTCATTCTGAGAATGACAGATCCTACTATAAAATTGTCGGAATCCATGAGCGGGGACGATATAAACATCACGGGAGATTCAGCATCTCCCTTTTTGTTTTCGCTTTCCCCTCGAGCAACACGCTGAATTCTAGATATAAAAACGTGTCCATTCAACGCCTCTCTGCAATAATCACGACTTATAAGATTGGAACCAACCCATTCCTTTCCGGTAGCCATAAGTACTGTTCCCTCCCGGGAAGTAATATACACGCCCTCATATTTGTGTTCCGCTCTGAGCATTTCGATATAATCATTCAACTTTAAAAAATTATTAACCCTTTCGTTTATGCTTTGTCCAAGCACAGCAGAGATGTTTCTACTGACGACCTTTGCGTCATGCTTTCTTTCATCAAACCACATTTTTACAATCTCGGCCTGTTTTTGCTTCACCCCTTCCAAATTCCTAATCAAAGCCTCTTCTAAGTCCTTGTGTGCCTTGGGAAATGCCATAAAACGTAACAACAATAATGGCGTAAACGAGCATAACAGCAGGATCAATATTAACCTATTTTTAATTGATTTGAATAAAAACATATCTGAACAGGCAAAAAATCTTCCGGATAACCAGTATTTTGTATATCTACGTCTTTCTGAATAACCAATTCAATGGTTACTTTTATATTGTTACAGTATTCAGCATGGTAACACGCATCAACACCTCATCCGCAACAGTCTTAAGCCGAGAAAAATTCAGCGCATTTTGAATTGCAATAGATGCATACAGAGATAACAAGCTCAAAAACTCCAAGTCGTTGAGGGAAAATAATCTTTCCGAGCTGTTACTCATGTTAATAACTCCAAAGACATCATTTCTACACTTAAGGGGAACGCACAGCAGTGATTTAACTGGCATTGTTCCGTGGACAAATCGCGCATCCATAGAGACGTTGTTTATAAGTTCAGCCGTGCCAGTATTCAGGACATCACCCGCAATCCCGTATCCTACAGCAAGCTTTACCGTGTGGTCTGATTTTTCACCGAAAGCCGCCTTAACAGAAAGCAATTTTTCATCATTAAGAATCATTACGGAACCATTGTCAGCCTTGACGGCATTCTTTGCCTCTTCCAACACCATACAGCAGATGTCTTCAACCTTGACGTATAATTTTAATATACCAACCCGGTCTTTCTCTAACTTTGCTAAATTCTCATTAAGTTTTCTTATTCTTTGGCTCATGGTTTCAAGAATTCTGAATACCAGAGTTGGATCCCTGCTTATGTTGGAAAAAAGTTTTTTCTTGTCTATACTTAAAAGCCTTGCTTCGCCGCAGGCTATAGCAGTTGCGGAACGTGGCAATTTGTCAAAGAGAGACATTTCTCCTATTATTTCCCCCCTTTCAAGCGTCGCAATAGTAATGTCTCCATCCAGGGTTTGTTTTGTTATCCGCACCCTCCCTGATTGTATTACATACATCACCTCGCCTTTTTCACCCTCTTTGAAGATTATTTCTCCATCAGCACAAACCCTTCCAAGCTCCCCCCCATTCATGGTCTTCTCCTTATAAAGACAGAGTATTGTCAAAGCACAACGGAACAAGGAAACCTTGATTCTTAAAACTGCAGCTCCCAGCATAAAACTATCTTTTTGTTGTTATTTTTATAATTTTCTAACCTTTCAATAAACCAGTGTTTTTGCAACTTCCTTCCACAGATTACAATTCATCCTTACATCGAATATCTTTGGAAATATATTCTTGTACCTTTCATTCCCAGTAAACATGTCCCACAGAATCAAGCTCAACACCTTACGGCTATGAGAATCCTGCTGTTCCTTGCGAATAACTTCAAGCATCCCTTTCGTGAATATGTTACTTTTTCTGGATATATCGATAATTGAATACAGGCGCTTTCCATACGCATTATCAATCACGATACTCTTGTAAACAGGATAATAATGTTTCCGAAAATGCTGTTCACTTACACCCTGAAATACAGCGGTTTTTGCTGCGGTCTTTCCCGTTAAATATGCTGCGCTCAGCCCATCTTTAAATAATCGTGTTGAACCGGCGTCACCGCACATAACGATTCTGTCAGTAAACGGCTTTACAGGCGCCCCTATATTCATTTTCGGTAAACAGCGGCATTCTATCCTATCAAGTTCCACATCCGGTACGACCCTTTTAACGACAGAAGCTCCGAGAAAATCGTTTACCGTACCAGGATTTATATCCTTTCCCAATATACATAGCGTTACATAAGAGCCTTTTGGTATCATCGCTGCAAATTTAACATTCTTGTCCGGAATAAAGAACAAATGAATGGAATTCCCAAAATATCTCCCTACGATATCATCGCCCATGTTAATTTCTGCAATAGCAGCCGTAACCGTACGTGGTTCTTTATACCCAAAACCAAGTCCTTCAAATATTTTGGCAGTGCCTCCCTTTACCCCGAATGCTCCAACGACAAGATCTGCCTCCACAACTTCATGTTTTTGAGAAAACAATACAGGTTTCTTATTTTTGTACTCAATTTTATCAATTCTTAAAGGTTTGTGAACTGCTCCCTCTTTTACTGCCAGACCAAGGAGAAATTTGTCAAAGCTCTCTTTACCCTGCTCTATCATCCCTTTGGGACCTCCGCCTCTATACACCGTAGCTATGGTTTTCTCAAAATACGGCGTAGCTATCGACGTATCCCCCTGACTTGTGTGGAGTTTGTAAGAATTAATTCCCCTCCGCACCACTGCGTCAGGAAGATTTATACCTTCAACCGCCAGCGTCTGAACAAGGAGTTCAGAAATTATTCCGCCACACTTGTTACAACCACCAGGGCCGTCCTTTGTAAAATCTTTTGGCTCAAAAATGGTTATGTTTAATTCCTTGCCAACCATTTTTGCCATTTTGAGCGCAAAAATACTGAAAAAAGAGCCTGTTGGACCTCCACCGATAACAGCTATATTTGCCTTGTCTCCCAGGATATATTCATCAGATTTTTCCATGCCTTCTATACTCCAGTCTTTCATTGCCTGAATTCGCTTCCATAAGCAGCTAATTTGTATAAACCTTTTTCCTCATTTCATCATTGATACGAGTAATATACAGCAAGCCATCCGGCAAAGAATAATTATAGGGGAAGGGGCACAGTTCCTGACTTAATCGTCCAATAATATAATGATACATCTCCCCGGCTTCTTCCGGGGACATCCCTTGCTCCACCTCAAAGAAATAACCCAATCCCAGGTCTTCCCCCCTGGGAGACATGATACTTCTTAGCCCATATTCTGAAGGACTGTGGGTAATCGGAGAATCCTTTTCCATTCCAAAAAGGGAAGGCAAACAGGAAAAGCCCAACGAATTCAGATATTCTTTATGAAGCACAAAATCAAGCGTCTCCATAGCCTCTTTTTCTGTTTCTGTTGGAAACCCGACTATTATATAGAGATGAAACGCAATACCCACTTTTAAACACGCATCCAGCACCCTTTTTACGATATCGGTCTTTATCCCCTTTTTCATTAAATCCAGTACACGCTGATTATAGGATTCCAGACCAAACACCAGCTTTTGACATCCTGACGCGTGCATCTTTTCCAACAGGTCGCCGTCAAGGGCATTCTCAAATCGCACACCTCCCATCCATTTTATATCCCATTGCTTTTCCAACAGACTTTGAGATATCTCCCTTAATTTGTTAATAGGAACGGATTCATCGGTGAAGAAGAAATACGGCGTGTTGTATTTTTGAGAAAGTGTCCAAATATCCTCCATAAGGAGTTCCGTCCGGCGCAAGCGAAAACTCCTGTGGTCAAGATGCAGATTACAAAAGGAGCATTTCGAATAATAACACCCCCTCGATGTCTGAACGGGCAAAACGGAGGCAGGTGTGTGGTAAAGTTTTAAAGGAAAACCGTCAAAGTCAGGTGCTGGCAGTTTGTTTAAATCTTCCGTATAAAACGGTTCATTGATCTTTGTAACATTGTTTTCTCTGTAAATCAGATTAGGCACCTTTTTAAAATCCCTCTTGCTATCAAGTTGTCCTACCAGTTCCAGCAGGGCATGTTCGCCCTCAAAAACAATAAAGCTATCCACAATCGAAAACAGACCATCTACTTTTTTTATATTTTCAATGAGTTTTGTAAAAACGCTTCCACCTATAGTAATGTGGATTTCCTTGTGCTGATTCTTTATTAACCTTGCGAGAGTTAGTCCCGGAATGATCTGAGAAGTATTGGTAATGGAAATACCCACCAGATTCGGCGATGACTCCAGGATGGAAGAAAGAATGTGCTTCTTATAAAGGTTGAGGAAGATGTTTTCCTCCTCATCGTCCAGCGCCTTAAAAATATCCTGGGATGAATACACAGAATACCGCATGTCATTGCTGAGTGACGTCATTGATGAAGGATAATACAGCGCAGACATATTTCTCAGGGCTTCATTGATGATATGAACGCTCTCCATGTACTTTTCGAGGTCATAAAAACCCTCTGACCTCAAAGTGTTTTTCGCCGTTTCCACTTTATCCATTAATGCAGGAATTGATTCTACAGCGTCAACCATGGTCTGGTATTTTTCCTGATACCGTGAAGAATGAACAGAAGTTCTATCCGAACTTTTTAATTTATTGATGATCCCCTGGTAAAATTCACTGCATTCCTTTTTGGTAAGGAGTATATCCAGCAACTCAATATTCAAATCTCTCTGCCGAACTTCGGAAATACCGTTCTGTCTTAAAAATGCAGTTAAGGAGGGCAGGCTGAGATAGGGCTGCGAAGGGTGCCATGATGGGGGAAACAACAACAATACCTTCATTCTCTCACCTTTTTTTCTCCGCCTCCGCTTTCCCAATAGATTTCACCTTCGGCGGCATGATCGAATCCAGATGCAATGCCTCCCTGCCTGCAAGGACGTCCATTTGCTTCTGCGCCTGTATCTTCACAGGTAAACCATATATCTTAATGAATCCCAGGGCTGCGCTGTGGTCAAAGGTGTCTTCTTTCTGATAGGTAGCGAGTTTTTCACTATACAGCGATAAGGGTGATTTACGCCCCACTACGGTGCACGTCCCTTTCGATAATCTTACCCGGACTGTCCCTTTTATAAGACGCTGACTGCTTAACACGTATGCCACCAAATCCTGATGGAAAGCGGAAAACCAAAGCCCGTTATAAATCAGATCGGCATAGTGGGCAGATACGATGTCCTTAAAACGCAGGGCATCCTTTGTCATAATCATACCTTCCAGCGCTTTATGGGCTGTATGCAATATAATAGCAGCAGGTGCTTCATAAATTTCTCTGGATTTAATACCTACAAGTCGGTTCTCCAGGTGGTCAATCCTACCGACACCGTGCTTACCACCCCGTGCATTCAACGTATTGATAAGGGTAACCCCGTCCATCTCCTCATCATTAAGAGCCACAGGGACACCCCTTTCAAAATGAATCTCCAGATATTCTGGTGCGTCCGGCGCATCTTTTGCATTTTTTGTCCATTTATAAACTTCCTCCGGCGGCTCAGCCCAAGGGTCTTCCAGCACGCCGCATTCAATACTTCTTCCCCAGAGATTTTCATCTGTACTGTACGGACTCTTTATCTTCGCCTCTACAGGAATATTGTGCTCTTCGGCATACCTGATCTCTTCGTCTCGCGTCATCTTCCATTCCCGAACAGGGGCAATAATCTGTAATTTTGGATTTAAAACCTGGAGGGATACATCCAGACGCACCTGGTCATTTCCCTTGCCAGTGCAGCCGTGTGCAACGGCATCCGCCTTCTCCTCATGTGCTACATCTGCCAATAATTTTGCAATCAGCGGCCTGCCCAACGCCGTAGCCAGCGGGTAAACACCTTCGTACAACGCCCCTGACTGCAAGGCAGGAAATATAAAATATTTGACAAAGGTATCCTTTGCATCAATGACAATCGCCTTTTTAGCCCCTGTTTTTAAAGCCTTTTCACGGATAGCATCCAAATCCTTCACTGCGCCAAGGTCGATCGTTACCGTAACAACGTCCATATTGTATTTTTCAGGAATCCACTTAATTGCCACAGAGGTATCCAAACCACCCGAGTAGGCCAGCACCACTTTCTTCCGCTGTTCAGCCATGTAAATAAATCTCCCAAAGTTAATTAGTAATATTTTATTTCACCGCAAAGGCCCAAAGGACGCAGAGAAAGACCTAATTTTTCCCCTTTGCGATCGTTCGACTGAGATCACGACGAAGCCTTAGCGATCTCTGCGGTGAACGTTTGTTACATAAGGCACCATTTCAAAATGAAATTATAGCAAACAGGGAGTAATAATCAAATGATTTTCAATTTGAAATAGCAAGCGTCATTGTGCGCGGATTGACAGGGATCGGAAGGTAACAGGCTGTCCGAGAATGTATTTACACGGTTTGTACTATACTATATATTGATAAATTATCTCTCGGCAAATACTATATAGTATCCATCGGTTGGGGCAATTTCATTCTCGGACAGCCTTCTTATGGATGAGTCCATTTACTTTTTTCAATAACAAAATAATCTTGACAATAATTAATTTTATGTTATATTTCTGTACTTATACGAAAACTTAAAAATAATATTGGTGAAAGCACTTAGCAACATGGATGTGTTGTGCCATTCATGACACATAAGCAGACTAACAGAAAGGAGCACTTATGTGTGACATTGTAAAGAGCGATGTATTATTAGCTTTTGTTCTTAAGAAAAAAGATCGTATATCATTCCATTGTCTGCGCGAGCTGCGTGATAAAATAGAAGAGCAACAGCCAGATGTTATTCTTGATATATCGGCCCCATCTATTGATTTAGCGCTTCATTACTATCCACAACTTTTTCGTCAAGAAGGCAGATACATCCGCCGTGCTGATACTTCCGAGCGGTTTTTTAACTCGGAATACGTCGATTACACCTTTTTCTCTTTCTTGTCCCCGCGTGTCGCAGAATTTCTAGACAAAGCAGTTGCTGCCCCGTAAGCAACAACCTTAATGGATGACACAAAGCAGAAGATATTTCGTGACCCTGTACACGGTTACATATCGGTACCAAGTTCTCTCTGTCGCGCATTTATTGACACACCGATATTCCAGCGCTTAAAAAACATCGAGCAAACATCAATGCGTCCGTTGTATCCCTCTGCGCATCATGATCGTTTTGTGCATTCTCTTGGAGTATATTATCTAGCCAGTCTGGCATTTCATCACATCAAAAAAAACACAAATCCTGAGTATATTAAATCAGTTGATTTGGATCATTATAAACCACTGTTTTTAGTCGCGGCCCTAATGCACGACTGCGGGCATGCCCCATTCTCACACACATTTGAGGAATTCTACAATCGCAACAGACGTGCAGAGGAGTTCTTGTTCAGCCAAGTCGACACAAAATTCAAGAAAGACTACGACCACAACTACGACACACGCGGCAAGGGTCCATCTGATCACGAGGTATTCAGCGCAGCGATATTCCTAAAGCACTATGCTACGGCATTTCGCCAACTCTTTCCCGATCAGGATCCAATCGTAATCGCGAGAATGATTACGGGCTGTATTCACCAACCAGCAAAAACACTGAAGGAAGAAGTCGAGAATTGCCTGATTCTGTTAATCAATGGGCAAGCGATAGATGTTGATAAATTAGATTACATACAGAGGGATACTTGGGCGTCCGGCGCGAACAATGTATCAATCGATATTCACCGCCTTCTGTCAGTGCTCGAATTGTCAACGTATGACAATCGATTGGTGCCTGCGTTTAGCAAATCGGCTCTTAATGTTGTCCAGAGCGTACTAGACGGAAGAAACTTTCTATACAATTGGATATATAGCCATCATACGGTGTGCTATTACAGCCGCCTCCTGTCTGAGGCGATCAGGCAACTTTCACACCTTCTGTCACCTCCTGAAAAGCCCGACAGACTACTTGACGTTCTATTTTCTGCAGAATCTTTTGAGAGACCTGTCCCAGTTGGCAATTCGTTGCTCTATCTACCGTCAGACGGGGATATTTTTTATTTGCTCAAGCAAAGACATAACGACATAAAGGAGATAGGAGAACTATTGAGCCGGCAACCACGTCTAGTTCCATTGTGGAAAACTTTTGCAGAATTCGAACTCATTTTTGAAAAGAAGAAGGATCTCACCCAGCGCGAGAGCGTCAGAACGAGAGTAAAAGATATTTTGAGCAAAGTTATTAAGGAAGAGTCCCATCTTCAGTCTATTATCACTTTGCAGGTCAAGCCAAAGCTTGCGGTTATTCACGAAAATGAACTGTATGTGTCCTTGCGTAACTCTGTTGTTCCATTTAAGAGCATCGCTACACCACCTGCAATCAAAGAAAATGTCTCGTACTTTCTTGTTTTCATTCCGCGAGAGACGGCCGATCTTGCTGAGTCCTGTATTTCCGCTCTGAGCGGATCAAAAACATATTGAACACTAACAAGGCGCTCCACATTACGATTTCCCACTACGTGGAAAGGTACACCCCAAGAGGATCACAATCCGACTGACTGGAGTAACCCTTCCCATTGCTACTGATCTCATACAATTTAAAAACCCCGTATAAATCGAGTTGTATCGTACTGCAGGGAATCAAAAGGAATCGCCCATTAGAAGGCTTTTGTCAAGCAAAAAAGATTTTCCGTCGGTCTGAAACCGGTAACGAACCGGTGAGGGGGGCTTTTGCGAGAAGAAAAGCGGCAAATTGGTGAAGACATTAAGACCGCCCAAATAGGGTGGCCGATGGGAATGCCGTTGATTAAGAAAATCGACAAGGATTTGTGGGAGGTCCGCACAAGATTAGAACAAGGCATTGCGCGGGTCTTCTTCACGGTTGATGGCGAGTACATGATTTTGCTGCACGGTTTCATCAAAAAATCGCAGAAGACACCGCAAAATGAACTCAAGACAGCAATGACCCGTCTTGGGAATTATAAGAGAGGCAAAAAATGAAAAACAAACATTTAGATTCCAATTTCGATGATTTCCTTGAAGAAGAAGGAAATCAGTTTTTGTGACTTTTAACAGCAACGCTGCAACTTCATTCCTTCATTCCTGCCGAATATCAGATGCTTTCAAATACCATTGAATTTCCTATCCTTTTGTGATAATATTTTCCTAACTTTATCCGAAACAAATTCTAATAACAAATGAAAGAAGTTGGAAACGAGGTTTGGAACTTTTGAATTTGTAATTTTGAAATTATTCCGAGTTTCGGATTTCGTGCTTCGGATTTAGCGGTTTCTGTGCTGGTATCAGGCTTGCAGCCTGAACCGAAATGTTTCGGTTCAATTTAAGCGGGTTCTTGGTAGTGGCAGACAAAAAATCCCCCTTAAAAAAGGGGGATTGAGGGGGTTGTAAACTTGTCCTCATGAAAATGGGGAATAGCCAAAAAAAACACAACCCCCTAGCCCCCTTTTTTAAGGGGGATTAACTTGATTACGAAACAATTTTCAAAAAATACCTAAATGTCTTTAGAAGAATTCAACTCGTCAAACTTTTTTAGTAAGTCACGCACCCACGTCTTGCTATTCATTGCAACTTTTTTAACAACCTATTATGTGAATGGGCTGTGGTACTCGGTCACTATTATGACGATACTGCTCTCCCATGAGCTGGGGCACTTTTTCATGTGCCGTAAATACCATGTCGCCGCCACCATGCCGTATTTTCTGCCACTCCCGCTTCCACCTTTTGGCACATTTGGCGCTGTGATCAAGATGAAGGGGATTATACCTGACAAAAAGGCCTTGTTTGATATTGGCGCTGCCGGCCCGCTGATGGGACTTTTCTTTGCCATTCCTGCTATCATTATCGGCTTAAATCTCTCCGACGTGCGTCCTGTACCCACAGATGCCTCACAATACTTAGGGCTTGGAGAACCGATTCTGTTCTCGTTTATTTCCAAGCTTGTATTTGGTCATCTCCCGGAAGGGATGGATATCTACCTCCACCCTATAGCCTTTGCAGGCTGGGCAGGATTATTCGTTACGGCGCTTAATCTTTTACCCATCGGGCAACTCGATGGCGGTCACATCATGTATGCCTTGTTGGGCAGGAAAAGCAGTATTGTTTATCGCATAGGTATCTTCCTTTTCTGTGTAATCGCTATATTCATGTATCCGGGCTGGATGGTTTTTGCCATACTGCTCCTACTCTTTGGATTCCGACACCCCGCCCCGACAGACGAGTTTACTACCCTTGACCGTAAGCGCAAGATACTCGGCATTATCCTGTTTATCATATTTCTCGTATCCTTTACCCCCGTGCCACTGAGATTTTAGTCGTGTAGGGGCTGAAGACTTCGTCGTGAGCTCAGTCGAACGATTTTCAGCCCCTACCATTATGGTATATATAAACATTTTTTGTGACATTTAATCCGTGTAATCGGTGAAATCTGTGGTTACTTTTAAAACATGAAAACAAAAGTCGTTATCGCCATGAGCGGCGGCGTTGACAGCAGTGTCGCCGCGCACCTGCTGGTAGAACAGGGCTATGAGGTTATCGGCCTGTTCATGCGACTTGGCATCGACAAACTCGATGCAATAACCAGGACGAAGGTATGCTGCAGCCTGGAAGATGCGAACGACGCCCGCAGCGTGGCAGACCAACTCGGCATCCAGTTCCACGTCTTAAATTTTAAAGAAGCCTTTGACCGCATCATTAATGCCTTTTGCACTGAATACCTCAACGGCAGGACACCCAATCCGTGCATCACATGCAATCAGGAATTGAAATTCGGGAAATTACTGGATTTTGCCCGGGTGCTTAATGCCGATTTTATTGCCACAGGACATTACGCAAGGGTAGAAAAACTACAGGACAGGTACCTCCTCAAAAAGGCCGTTGATGCACGAAAAGACCAGTCTTATGTGTTATTCTCGTTAAATCAGGATCAACTCTCAAGAACCCTCTTTCCTTTAGGTACGGTAACGAAAGAGTCCGTGCGGCAGATCGCCAAAGACCTGAACTTGAAAACCAAAGACAAACCGGAGAGCCAGGATATTTGCTTTGTCCTCGATAATAACTATCACACCATTTTATACGAAAGGTTCAGTGACCGTATAACGCCGGGAACTTTAAAAGATACTCATGGAAACATTTTAGGAAACCACCCCGGAGCACCCTTCTTTACTATCGGACAGCGGAAAGGACTTGGCATAGCGTTGGGTTCCCCACGATATGTAATCGATATCAACCCAAAGGAAAATACCGTTGTCATCGGAACGGACGAGGAACTCATGGAAGATGAATTGGTGGCATCCACACTCAACTGGATTTCTTTTGATACGTTACAGTCACCGTTAGAAGTACAGGCAAAGATTCGGTACAATCACGTTCCATCGCCTGCTATCGTATATCCCTACGAATCAGACAAGGTACGCGTTGTATTCAAAGAGCCGCAAAGGGCAATCACGCCTGGACAGGCAGTTGTTTTCTATGATAACGATACTGTCGTGGGCGGCGGGTGGATTGAGAGAAAAGGTAACAGCTCACCACAAAAAGACACTGAATCTCACTGAACGGAATCCCTAACCCGAATGAGCCGGAAAAGACCGTAGTGGCAAGGCGCGCCTTGCCACTACTTAAAATATTTTTGCTGAAAATGTAAAAATAATTTTTATAAGATATTAATTGCAAAGATTAACGCGCAGAAGCCTTTATAATTCTCTTGCCGGTCTTCTTTAGTGTAATCGCAACCTCTTCGGATTCCCCTTCACCAAGCTTCACGGTTGTGTTTTTTCTATTATAACCCTTTTTCCTTGCAATAAGTACATAGGTACCTGCCTCTAAATCCGGAAATTCAAAGAACCCATCTGCATCGGAGGTTGCAGTATTTTTGTAGCCAGTTTTAACTCCTTTGGCTTTTATCCTTACATTTTCAATTGGATCGCCTTTGATATCAACAACGTAACCAGATATATCCGCCTTTACAACCTCTTCCAGAACGATTGTTTCAATCTCTTGTATTTCATCATTGCCAAGGTTTATACTCAGGGTGTAAGTTTCGTAACCATCTTTTTCGCAGGTAAGCGTGTAATCCCCAGCCGAAAGATTTCTGAATTCAAAATAACCTTCCTCGTCTGTCGTCACACTCTCTGAGGAATCAGCGCCATCAAGGGTTACAGTGACACCCTGTAAAGCATTGTCATCTGCATCATTAATAAATCCAAAAATAATGCCGGCGCCACCTTGTGTTGGTGATGGTGTGGACAATGGCGTCGGCGATGGTTGAGGCGTCGGCGTTGGTGTTGCGGCGCCTGTGAGGTATCTTACAACGACAAAATCGGTGTAATATGAACTACTTGAATACCCATGCCCCGCGGCCACGATCTTGCCGTCGGACTGGATGGCAACGGCGTAAGCCTTATCATAGTTCGTTGTGGTTACCATGCCGCCTGTTCCAAAGGTCGTATCAAGGGTTCCATCCGTATTGTAACGGACAAGGGCAAAATAATAGGTGCTATCGATCCCTGCTGCCACAATCTTGCCGTCCGTCTGGATGGCAACGGCTCTGGCATTATCAACATTCGAATTGTCAGATATAGCTGTGGTTACCGCGCCGTCTGTGCCAAAGGACGTGTCAAGGGTTCCGTCCGTATTGTAGCGCGCAAGGGCAAAATCGGCGTAGTCACCTTTATATGCATACCCTGTTGCCACAATTTTGCCGTCAGTCTGGATGGCAATGGCATAAGCATCACTATACGTTCCTATGGTTGTGGTTACCGTGCCGCCTGTTCCAAAGGACGTGTCAAGGGTTCCGTTTGTATTGTAACGGACAAGGGCAAATTTATCGTTAGTGCCGCCATAATTGGATCGTGGGCCTGTAGCCCCTGCTGCCACAATCTTGCCGTCGGTCTGGATGGCAACGGCATAGGCATAATCATAGTCAGTTCCCTCCCCGACAGCTGTGACTACTATGCCGCCTGTGCCAAAGGTCGAATCAAAAGTTCCGTCCGTATTGAAACGCGCAAGGGCAAAATCATATTGGTTGTAATTAACCTGTTGGTCGGAGTTGTATGCATACCCTGCCACCACAATCTTGCCGTCAGATTGGATGGCAACGGCAGAGGCAGTGGCATCATAAAAATAAGAAGGATCAGTACTAGAGTATGTGGTCACCCTGCCGCCAGTGCCAAAGGTCGTATCAAGGGTTCCATCCGTATTGTAGCGCGCAAGAGCAAAATCAGTAACGCCAGCAGTCCCTGCGGCCACGATCTTGCCGTCGGATTGGATGGCAACGGCATTGGCGTTATCACTATCGCTCCTTCCCCAGGTTGTGATCGTTCCTCGGATGTCCGTGAAGTCTGTGGTTACCTTGCCGCCAGTGCCAAAGGTCGTATCAAGGGTTCCGTCCGTGTTGTAGCGCGCAAGAGCAAAATCCCGGTCAGTGCCCCCTGTAGTCCCTGCGGCAACAATCTTGTCGTCGGCTTGGATGGCAACGGCATTGGCTTCATCATCGTACGGTCCGAAGTCTGTGGTTACCCTGCCGCCTGTGCCAAAGGTCGTGTCAATGTCCCCATCAGCGGCCCAGGATGGCGCAGCAGGCAGAAACAGTACCGCTAATAAAAACCATACCATCAATCTTTTTATAATGTTTTCCTTCATGGTCGCCTCCTTTTTTTGTTTGATAGGGGCAGAGAAGGCTTTCGCCTCCCCTCCCTCCGAACCGTACAGGCGGATATATTCCGCATACGGCTCTCCAGTCAGTAGTTGCCCCTCCGGGATTTATAGAACTGTTCTTGAAATGAGCTTATAGTGATCATTCCATGTCCAGAAAGACACTGTGTCTCACTGAACTGAATCCCTATAACACATCCTATCCGGGCGATCCGGAAAAGTTCAAAAAGTCAGCCGATGACAAATACCCCAATGCCTTACCAATAGCCGAATGCCAGGCTATCTTAGCTGGTTCAATCGTCCTCGATTGAACCGAAACATTTGGTTTTTGTATGACTGGTATTTGTTTAAAATCCATAGCCCGGTCTAAAATATCTGGTTCAATCTACAAGATTGAACCAGCCATGAATATTTTGACAGATCTGTGCCGCAGGTGCGCCCTACTCATGAACATATCCTGAACAGGTCTTCTTTTCCAGGAAATTTCCAGAAGAATCGCCGTTGCTACTTTATGGTAAACGTCCCCGTTTTTACTTTCACCGTATTCGTGCCGCCCATTCTGACCTTTATCTTTACCTTTATTTTTCCGGTTACCGTGTCAGATGCAAGATAAGCAACTTGATACTCATGCGCCCCATTTACGGCCTCCTCGTAATTTAGATAACCACTAAATTCTCCAGTGACATCCTCTCCACCTTCAGTCAGGGTTATGCCTTTGGCTATGAGGTTATAGGCAGGGGTAACATGAGAAATATTTGCCTTCACGTACACCAGGATATCATCCCCCCTTTGAAATGTCTTTTGCTTCTTCACAATGCCTGTATCGGGATCGTATTTGTAAAAGATCATCTTGCCTATTCTCAGGGTTGCATTCGTATTCCCCGGGTCGTCACCTTCGATGCCATGGTTGGCAAATCCAGCCTCTATAGCGTCTTTATTTATTCCACCGGAGACACTGCTATCGGCCGACAGCCATGCATCCCGCATGTCAAAAAAATTGGCGTCGTTGGGAAGCAAATTGATGGCTGAAAAAAATACCTGGAATGCCGTATCCGTCCCCACAGCATCCTTTATATTCCAGTAAACCCCGTTGAGTATCTCTCCGGTATAATGCACTTCCGACACGCCATACGATGGTTCATACACATCGTCAGGATATTTTCGTGTATTGTCCATATTCCGGGAATAGTCTCCCGAACCAAATCTTGAGGTCAATCCCCATTCGCCAATGACTCCATTGGTCCCAAAATATGATGCCATCGTATCCCCAACGGACTCATGGATGGCCCCGCTGTAATTATGTTCGATAACCTCGTATAATTCCGGCTGGATGTGATCTAAAACGGCATGACCATACTCATGGGTGATTACATCGGCATCGAGTCCCAGATTATTGAGTTCATTTCCACAGCCAAAAAGCACATAACCTGTTGATGAAAAATTATCATCCCTCGAATAGAAGGCATTGTCATAGCCTATCCATGGATAATCCGGGTCCTGGGCATTAACAACCATGGGCATCTGATTTTCCAAACTGCTGAAACCAAAGGTTGACTTTAGCGTATCATGCACCCTGTTCAAATGATAATACGCCATAACCTCTTCCAGCCGATTATCACTAATACTCGTATAACTATAATTCCTATCCGCAGAAGAGACGGTAGAGAGGTCAGAAAGGTCCGAGGTATCCTCCGCCGTCTCCAGACAATTAGCATTGTAAGGCTTCCCATAATCCCCCTCCAGCAAAGAAGAGTCGTCCGTCAAATTACTCAAAGTAACCGCGGTTAATTCAGGTGTAATAATTGGATTTTCCCTATAGGCACTGCCTGTCCCCGCTGCAGAACTCTGAAGCTTCTTCTTGTACAGCACCCACCCCTTCTTCTTCGCATCAACGTACACCAGCCACGTCCTGTCAATCAGCCCTTTTTTAGACACAATTACCCTCCACGCCAAATGCTGTTCGGCGCCGTCAGGCAATATGACCAACTCTGACGATGCCTTCTCTATCTTCGCTGCATCCACGCCCAAAGCCCTTTTAGCAGTGCTAACTGCGTCGTCCTTTTCAATGGAGGGCTGAGTGTCTATCGTGATACCTGGAATACAGCGATTTTCGACACAGAAGATACTATTTTTGCCGGAAACATGCACGTCGATCTCAGCGCCTATAACGGGTATCTGATTATGGTGTTGCCTGAATGTCACCCGTTCACCCAGGGGTGTTTTTATACTTTCTCTTAACTTTAAATTATTGAGATCGGGAGGCAATCCAAAGAGGCCGTGATATGAAGTCAAAAACTCCCGTGCTGCATCTTGTGGTTTTCCAGGAAAGGCCTTGCTCTTAGCGTTAAACAGCCGTTTGGCAGCGGCTGTCTGCTTATCCCACGCCACCTTCCAATCGGGGTTATCTTCTGCCCGTAACTTCGATAAGTCCGATAGAGGCAAGCCTTGCCCATTTGCAAGTGATAGGCACACATGAAATGCCACAATTAAAAATATGCCACTTAAAATAATGTGATTTTTAATTTTATCTATCATAATGTCTCCTCCTCAATTCAATGGTATAGTTAAAAACAAGCTCAGGTGGCGAGTTGCAGGTGACGGGTGACGTTTTTTCTCGCCACCACTATACAATCCTTTTTTTTCATAGGCATCTGCAAGTAAAAAATCGACATATTCATCTCGTGGGCCAGGACTCAGAGTTTAACCCAATACGCCATTTGGCTCTGTTTAAAATGCATGCTGTATCACGGAATGGTAACTCTCACCGTGTATGGGTCCTGGTCATAATGCGAACCTTTACCACCCGGACTATTACCCTTGCGGATATCAGTCCAAAACGGGTGGGCTACGCCATCTTCCCCAACAGCAATGCCGGTATAATCACCAATAAAACCTGCCGTGCAGTTCGGATAATCAGACTTGTTACCCTTGGATGGAGCCGAATATTTCGTGCTAATTTTAACTGGATCAGACCAACTCGCGCCACCGTCACCCGATGCCACAATTGAAATGTGATAATGCGATTTTTTCTCTCCCCGATGATCCATATAACTTACAAAAACTTTACCATTATTTGCGCCAACCCATGGGAAAAACTGATCAGATTCGCCGCCGTCAATCGTCTCCGCACTCGACCAGCTAACTCCGCCGTCAGTTGAGCGGATGTAAACAATGTCCGCATCGCTGCCACTCCAGTCCGACCAGACAACATGCAGATTGTTTCCATCCGTCACAAATGCAGGAAAACTATTCGTGCGAAATTTCGCCCAGGAAAAAGGATCGGGCACATCATTAATGGTGGCCAAAATTTGTGTGTCGGCAAAAGTCTCACTCCCACTTGTTTTAACAGCATATGCTACCGCATCAACAGAATCAGATTCGACGAACGTTTCCCAAACAACATGCACGTTGCCACTCGTATCCACAAATACAACCGAACCCTGATTCTGGAGTTGTTGTGTGACAGGTTGCGGCTCTATCCAACTCAGACCGCCATCTGTAGTTTTCGAATAGACGATAAGCGAAGAGATATAGGTGCCGTCTGCGTCATAATTGAATTGTGACCATGTGACATAAGCCACATTCGGATCATTTGGGTCAGCCGCAATCCATTCTTTATCATTAAAAAGCGTCTTGCCGTCTGTAGCCGAGGTCTGAATTACAAAATTCGTTGCCCACGTCTCACCACCATCGGCAGAACGGCTCACGGCAATCGCATTAGCATCGTCGGAGCGGTTAAATGCAATGTTTGCGTACCAGAAAACGTTGTCTGGCCCTGCGGCAATCGCCGGATCAGCGGCAGCTTCATACGCACCCGGAGAATCAGTATATGCAGTTACCAGACCCGGTAAATTACTTACAGACCACTGTTTGCCACCGTCCGTTGAAAGGAAAACTCCCCCTCCGCTATCATATCGATTTTCACTGGGCACATAGAGACGGTAGTCATTCACACCGGCTACCAGATTATTTGCATCATTTGGATTTACTGCAACAGCAGTTTCATTCTGAGGGGTCTGCTTACCTGGATTACATGTATATACTGTTATACCGTCAATTTTCTTTTTTTGCATTACATCATTTTTCCCGATGACATTCACATTTTTGCTGGCTACCGAAACTATCTCTGACGGGATTGCAAGCGGATACTTCTTAGTCGGAAGCGAATACCTTGGAACAGCGCCCTCAGCGCGCGCAATGCGTTCGGATATTATGGAAGAACGATTAAACCGTTGCGGCACACCCTTGGCTGCAACACTCTCTGAAATTACAGCTAGTCCGACTAATACGAGAACAATGAGAACCCCTTTTAAAAAGGAAATCTTCATACCCCCCTGAATTTATGGTTTTAGGACAACCCTTCACGCCAGGGTTGATATTTCATCTATAGCCAACGACAAAAATTAAGTTTACAAATCCCCTGGTTTCTAAGGGGGATTAACTCGAGTCTCTGCTATAATTCCATAAAAATCGATTAAAAATTATGTGCCTCTCGTTTGAGTCTTTCACCCTGTAATCTCAAGACCATGCCTACACTATATAACCCCTTTTTTTCATAGGCATCTGCAAGAAAGGCATATGCTTCCTGACATTCCGGCTCGACCCTCAACGCCTCATTAAAATAATCTATGGCCTGCCCTATGTCTCCCTTTTTAATTGATGCCAACCCCTGTGCTATATCATCCTGAACTTTTTTGGATAAAATTTCCCATACCTTATTATATTCGCCGAGCGCATCCTGTATTTCTCCTTTTTGCACATACACATTTCCCAGACACAGACGGGCATTATAGGAATCGGGCAGTAACAGTTCACCCACCCCTAAATCCCCTCCCAAGAGGGGACTTTTTGTATTCCCCTCTTGGGAGGGGCTAGGGGTGGGTTCCTCTACTGAGTTCAAAGGGAGGGGCTGAACTGTTACATCGGGCATTAATTCGATAGCCTTCCTGAAGGCAGGAATTGCCTTCTCTATATCTCCATTCTTTGAATACAACCACCCTAAACACAGATAGGCTTCTGTATAATCAGGTCTCATCTCCAGAACGTCTATAACCTCTCTCAGCTTCTGCTCAATTGAAGTAACATTTCCTTTCACCCAGCCATAATCTGCCGGAACATTTTCTCCCGATGCTTTATTGTAAACCATGTTACACATCGCTATCGCTTCGTGTATCTGGTTTTGAGATGCGTAAATAAAGGCCATCAATGCTCGAATGTCTGCATTCTCAGGCGCTATGCGAACTGCCTGCCCTGCTATATCCATCGCTTCTTTAAACAAGTCACGCTGTGCATAAATCCATCCCAATAACGTGTAGGCATGAATATCATCCGGATACAAACCAATGATTTCTTTGCATACTTTAACCGCTTCGTCCATCTCACCTTTTTTACCATACGCCATTGAAAGCAGCCAATGTGCTTTTTTATTCCTGGAATCGAACTTCATAGCCTCTCTTGTTACAGCTATTGCTTTATCAAACATACGATCGCGGATGGAGCGTTCTGCTTCTGTGACGAGCTTTTCAATAATACGCTCTCTCAGTTGTTTTGCTTCACCCAACTCCTTTATTGCCTCATCCAGCATCCACTTCTTTGCATAAAAACAACCCAGGTAAGCACGGGCTTCCAGCCGATCAGGTTTCATGGATATTACCTTTTTAATATCTTCAATAGCTGTATCAAGTATTCCCTTCTCTGCATGAGCACAGGCTAATCTAAGATAGGCTTCCACACAGTCAGGCCTTTCTCTTAAAACTTCCTCGTATTCACGTATAGCCTGATCAACCACAGAAATTGCTTTTTTCCCGTCAGCGGTAAAACCCTTTCTGACAAAGCCGGATTCCAGTTCTAATACTTTTTTATATTCGTTTAAGGCCTCGCCCAGCCTCCCTTGCAGAACATAGCACAGACCCAACACCTCGTGTGCACCAGGAAATTCGCTTATCACATCAATCACTTCTTCAAAACTTACCGTAAATTC